>Ga0364919_10412_pt1 | contig 13748 bp, 9 predicted proteins | sample SorcelJu500001C7_2_FD_206953 | JGI IMG/M metagenome (GOLD analysis project Ga0364919, IMG submission 206953) | Enriched cells from Trout Bog Lake Hypolimnion, Wisconsin, USA - BchlTB.June20.5000.01.C7 | ecosystem: Environmental > Aquatic > Freshwater > Lake > Hypolimnion/Profundal zone | place... | reverse complement strand
CGGCAAATGCTTTATGACCCATTTCTTCAACCAGAATCAAAGCAGTTTCCTGATCCAAAACTTGATTGATAGTGACCATTTGCCCCAATTTCATTAATTGCTTAATGACTTCAGATGCTTTTACCGACATTTTGTGTGCCAGTTCAGCTACGGTAATGGTTTCAGGAACATAGACATCTTTAACAACGGCTTCAACCGGAGCCTGAAAATTGGTTTCATGGTCTTGCGAATGCGAACCACGACGACCGCCTTTACCGCTGCTACGCCAGCCATCACGGCCGCCTGCGCCCGTTGCCGGACCAGTATTACCGCGGGCTTTAATGCCTTTCTTCTTAGCAGCATCTTCTTGCCAAGTCGATGAAACATTGGCTGACTTAATCGATTTCTTATCAGCAACAACAGGTTTCTTTTCATCCTTTTTCTCAACTGGTTTTTTCTCAGTTGATTTATGCAAAGTACCTTCAGGCGCTTTGACGGCAGGCTTGGCAGCCACAACAACAGGTGCCACCGGTTCAGGCGCTTTGACTGGCTTACGCTGCGTGCTCATCATGGCTTTAATTTGCGCCACTTCATCCGCAACCGCTTTACGCGCACGTTCCGTCGCCGCTGCGCGTTCATTGGCCACTTTAGCAGCCTCTTTAGCAACAACAACTGCAGCAGCTTCTTTCTTTTGCTCAGTTAATTCTGCATCATCAGCCGCAAGTTTAGCGGCAGTGTGAGCAGCAACCTGAACTGAAGCCTGCACTTCAGCGTGACCAGTAGCACGTGGCTCAACCTCTACAACGGATTGACTAGGCACATGCTCAGTCTGTCCAACTAAGACGGCGACATCGACCGCAGGAGCAGCTTTCGCTGTTTGAATTTTCTGTTTCATTTGAGCAGCTTGTAATTCGGCCGCATCCGCTTGGGCTGCAGCACGACGAGTTGCGGCTTGCGCTGCTAACTCTGCTTCTTTGACCGCAGCCAACTCAGTCTCTTGCAAGGCTTTTGTCTGCGCTTCTTTTTCCGCTTCCAGGCGAGCTAAACGCTCTTGCTTTTCAAGCAGTTCCACTTCTTGCTGCGCCCGTAATTGTTCTTGATGACGCTCTTCTTCTGCCAGTCTGGCCAACTCTGCTTCATCCACCTCAGCCACAGGCACCGAAGGTTCATTTTCGGATTGAGATTCATCACGCTTGACGAACGTACGCTTTTTACGCACTTCGACCTGAATAGTACGTGACTTACCCGTTGCATCTGCCTGCTTAATCTCCGTAGTCTCTTTACGAGTCAGGGTGATTTTTTTTGTATCGCCATCTGCCACTACTCCATGAGTACGACGCAAATGCTCAAGCAGTCTATCCTTATCTTCTTTTGACAAGGTATCAGAAATCGAGCCCTTGACTACACCTGCTGAACGCAACTGGGTTAGCAGCAAATCGGCTGACATCTTAAGCTCGGTGGCAAATTGGGCTACATTATTACTCGCCATTCAGTCCTCTTTTTCTATGTGGCGCGGTGGATGACTCATGCTATTCACGGTAGTCAACCATTACTTAGTTTCCGTGATACTCCATGCTTTCGCCAGCAAGGCTTTTGCATGGTCATCATATTTCGCGTCAATGAGTTTCATCTCATCGTCGGTCACATCATCAAACTCATTTTTAATCAATTGGCGCGCACGTTCGGCTGACAGCGCCAAAATCGCTCCAAACTCGTCATACGCCAAGCCAGCAAATGCCTGCAGTGTCTTAATCTCGGCCAGTCCTAATTTACCTGCCGTGACACGATCCATCCCTGTCATGCCAAGTAGCGCATCTTCCACGCCATCCACACCTTCTTCAGATGCAATAGCTTCCGTTACAATGGCGTCCCGTGCACGAGTACGTAACTCATTCACAGTACCTTCATCCAACGCTTCAATTTCCAACATTTCACTGATAGGTACGTAAGCGATTTCCTCAAGACTAGCAAATCCTTCATCCACCAAAATATCAGCAACTTCCTGATCAACGTCCAGCTTAAGCATAAACAAAGCGCGAATCGCAGCTGTTTCATGCTCCGACTTATCTGCGGACTGTTCTGCCGTCATAATATTAATTTGCCAACCAGTCAATTCAGCAGCCAAACGTACGTTTTGTCCGCTACGACCAATAGCAATCGCCAGATTTTCATCATCAACAACAACATCCATGGCGTGTTTTTCTTCATCCACCATGATAGACGAGACATTGGCTGGCGCCAGCGCGCCAATCACGAATTGCGCCGGATCTTCAGACCACAGCACAATATCAACACGCTCGCCACCCAATTCACCGGTAACAGCCTGAACCCGTGAGCCACGCATACCAACGCAAGTACCGATGGGATCAATCCGTGGATCATTTGTATGCACTGCAATTTTGGCACGCACACCAGGGTCACGCGCAGCTGATTTCACTTCCAGCGCACCTTGTTCAATCTCAGGCACTTCCAATTCAAATAACTTCATAATGAATTCAGGTGCAGTACGCGACAAAATTACTTGCGGACCACGTGCATTACGGTCAATACGCAAAATATAAGCACGAACCCGATCACCAACCCGCAAATTCTCTTTAGGAATCATCTGCTCACGCGGCAAACGTGCTTCAATTTTTCCGGATTCAACAACAGCCTCACCACGCTCCATACGTTTGATCGTACCGGTCACAAGGGAATCGCCGCGCTCCAAAAAGTCAGCCAATATCTGCTCGCGTTCCGCATCACGGACACGCTGCAGCATAACTTGCTTAGCATCCTGCGCAAAACGACGACCAAAATCAACCGATTCAATCGTTTCTTCAATATACTCGTCAACTTCGATATCTGGGTATTGCTCCAAAGCTTCAAAATGCAGTATTTCTTGATCTGGAATTTGCAAACCAGCGGCATCAGGCACCACATGCCAACGGCGAAATGATTCAAAAACGCCACTCTCGCGATCAATCGTCACACGGACATCAACATCACCTTCGTACCGTTTTTTTGTCGCCTGCGCTAAAGCGTGTTCAAGTGAACCATACACGATTTCCTTATCGACGTTTTTTTCACGCGCCAAGGCATCAACCAACATTAATACTTCGCGACTCATGCTTTGCGACTCCTAAAATCGACTTGTGGCACCAAACGGGCCTTATCTACATCGGCAAGCGTAAACTCCAGCATCGCCGCCCCATCTTTATTTTCAAATTCTAACATCAGTGTCTCTCCAACCGGCGCATGAATGATGCCTTGGTAAGTCTTACGATTCGAGGTTCCAGGCATTGGAACGCGTAACTTAACGACAACTTCCTGACCAACAAACCGCACATAATCCGAATGCTTAGTCATAGGCCGATCCAAACCAGGAGAGGATATTTCCAAGCGCTCGTAATTTATATTTTCCACCGTCAGCACATGACTGAGTTGATGACTCACCTTGGCACAATCTTCTACTGTTATCGGACCACTATCTGCCTGTTCAAACGTAAAATCAATATAAACACGAAACAAACCCCGCTCGGCTTGCTCAAAATCAACAAGCTCATAACCAAGACCCGCCACGGTTTTTTCAATTAATTCATTCAAATGCAAAACATTTCTCCGAAATGAAGCCGCATAAGAGACTGCGACAAAACAACATACAAGACTGAACGCACAATGCAGCAACCACCCCGGCAAAAAAAAAATGGGCACGAGCCCATCTTCTTTTTCCTGATCCCCCTTAACCACAGAAAAACAGGAAAACCAACTAACTATCAGATTATAAACGAAAACTTATCCACTGACAATATAATAGTTAATGTGCGCAATCGCGAACGTAGTCACTCACAAACAAAATCTGGGCAACAGCTTATTATCCGCGCGCGCGTTTGCGTGGAATTCCTTGGTAGTTATGCTCAGGCGCACTAGTCGCACCAGCTCGCGGTCTGCGCGGCGCCGGAGAAGGAAAACCTAAAGCAGTTTGCATTGGATCTGGCTGACGACTACGTCCACCCGCCCCACCACCTGCACCGCGACTATTTCCATTACCAGCAGCGCCATTATGCCCTGCACGATCCTGTGATGCTGCAAAGCGTGGATTTCTGTTAGCACCAGAATTATAAGGTGAGTTTTGTGATGAACTATTTCCATCCACCCCAAACCGTGAATACGATGCAGCTTTATTCTGATGCCCTGGCGCTCTATCATCACGCCCAATTTTAGCTTCTTTTTCCAAGCCACATAATTTCAGTAATTCACGCGCAGCATTCTCATCCAATTCTTCCCAACGTCCACGCTTGAGGTTTGGCGGCAATGTCATAACACCGTAGCGCGTCCGAATCAAACGTGATACCGTCAAACCAACCGCTTCAAACATCCGACGCACTTCCCTGTTTCGACCTTCACCAATAATGACACGGTACCAGCGATTAATCCCTTCGCCACCACCGTCACTCACTTTGGAAAAGTGTGCCATACCATCATCCAACTCAACGCCACTTAATAATTTTTGGCGCATTCCTTCTTCTAACGTCCCTAGGGTACGTACCGCATATTCGCGTTCAATCCCATAGCGCGGATGCATCAAACGATTAGCTAAATCACCAGATGTAGTAAATAACAACAAGCCTTCAGTATTAAAATCCAAACGTCCTACAGCCAACCATTTACCAGTTTTCATTGTTGGCAAACTGGTAAATACCGATTCACGGCCTTCGGGATCATTGGTACTGACAATTTGGCCTGCAGGCTTATGATAGACAAGTACGCGCGGTGGTTTTTTACTGATTTTGCGTTGAATAATTTTTCCATTAATTCGAACAAAATCCGTTGGCAAAATACGCTGACCGATATGAGCTGGCTCACCATTCACCGATACGCGCCCAGCAACGATCAATTCTTCCATATCCCGACGAGATCCCAAACCAGCTTCAGCCAGAACTTTATGCAACTTAGGAGCGTCGTCATCCGACGTCAAGTCACGCCGCACAGGCTTAGCAGGAGCACCCCGACCTGCGGTTTTAGCATCAGCATGTGCTTGATCAAAGGCATCCGAAGTCACAAATGAAAACACATCGTCAGGCGCACTCGACCGCGCTACCGCAGGTTTGCGACCTCGTCCTCCTGCAGAACCCGCTGCAGCAGATTTGCCATTGGTGCGCCCGTTACCTCGCTCCGAGGAACCACGCGTATTGCCGCGCGCAGTACCACGCTCACTCGTACGGACTTCACTGACTACGTCCACATTGCCATTTGCTTCATCTGACTCACGTGCTACTTTCGGCGCCGCACTCTTTAAACGGGGCTGGCGTGGCGCGCGTGGCGTTTGCGCTTGTCTTTGCGTTTGCACTACTTCTGCAGATACATCACGTTGCTCCGCACTTGCCACACCACCATCAGTGTTCACCATAGAATCAGTCGCAGAACGATCCGATTTTGTGCGCCGCATCATCCTTGGACCGCGCACTCCATGTTTTTTTTCTCTTGGTTTTGTGTCGGAAGAGCCAAACTCGCCGGCATTCACTACGGGCACTGCATCATCATGTTTTTTTATCGAATTCATTTTCATTCTTACCATCTTGGTTGGGCAGACCTGGCGCATCCTCAACCACTATAACTCGCGCGCTGGGTCAGTAAAATTCAGTATTATTGGACTATTCTCTATAGCTTGCTACTCAGTGCGCACACCAACAATGCTGACATTGGATTGTTGCACTGGACTATTTTCAACATCATGTTCTACATGCTGATGTACCTGCTTTTGAAAGTGCGCTTCCATGGCCATCATTTGCTCACTATCACTCATTTTTATTGCATCACCAGAGACAACTTGCAAAGGAGGCAGTTGATCCAGTGATGTCAATGCCAAATCATCCAAAAATTGTTTGGTTGACGCAAACAGTGCAGGACGACCCGGCACATCACGATGTCCGATCACTTCAATCCAGCCACGATCTTCCAGCATACGAATAGTTTGTGCATTCACTGTCACGCCACGAATTTCCTCAATATCACCACGCGTCACCGGTTGCTTGTAAGCGATGATCGACAATGTCTCCAATGCAGCCCGAGAATATTTTTGTGGTTTTTCCGGGTTCAATCTATCTAGGTAAATCCGCATCGCTGAACGAGACTGAAAACGCCACCCTGATGCAACATTGACTAATTCTACGCCACGCTCCTGCCAATCCATCTGCAAGGCAAGCAACATTTGCTTAATATCCTCACTACCAATACCACCCTGAAGCTGAACCTCATCGGCAAAAAGCTTCTTCATGGAGGTTAACGTCAATGGCTCGTTCGCGCAAAGCAGTGCAGTCTCGAGGACTATTTTCGCCTCAGCTATATTCATTTACGATTCTTTTACAGCTAAAAGATGGGGGTTGAGATCAGATTACTTTATTTGCAATTTTAATTAGACAAAAGTCCGTCGATAAGCAATTTTGTTCCCATAAGGGCTTCGCCAATTCGCATCCGACACCAAGTAATAGCGCACATTGGCTGGAAAAATAGCGGAAATTCAGCGGTAATACCAAGTTACTGGCTATGCAAGGGCATTTTACTTCAGTTAAGCAACTTAAATTAAATAAACCAAACCAACTAAAATCCGCAATTGCTTTCGCATACAGTCAAGGTTGAATTGTACCTGATTATGTTGGCAGCACAACCTAAAATCACACGTAGTGATCATTTTAGCTGAACAGATCGTCTAAATTAGCCATTTTCACCTCATTCCACACTGCGCAGGGAGACTCTCCATCTCAGCAATCAATGCATTGAACTCCCCAGCACAGCGCGCTATATGCTCCTCCAACACCTCTTTGTCAGCACCTCGGCGCAGTTCCTGCATCAACAAATGTGCTTCTGCAACTATCCGATTAGCACCAATCATAGAGGCAATTCCAATCAATTTATGCACCAGTCCAGATGCTCCTACCGTTTGCCCATCAGCAAGTAATTGCTGCAAAAGCACCATATCACCACGATGCATTGCAATAAAGTTACAAACCAATTCATAGTAATCCATTGTCGCCTCGGGTGATCGCCGAAATACGCAATGACGATCAAGGCACTGGGCCTGAGCAAGCGCCGCATTTAGTAGCGTAGCTGTGCCAGCCACGGCCTTAGTTACAGAGCTAGGCATAGAATTATCTACCGGCACAAGGTCTTCTGCCATCCATTTATGCAGTACGGCCACAAGCGCATCCATCGTCACGGGCTTACCAATATGGTCATTCATCCCAGCGACAATACAGCGCTGCCGATCTTCAGCAAACGCATTAGCCGTCAGGGCGATAATAGGTATGCCATGATAATCGGGTAACAAACGCAATTCGCGGGTTGCCACCAACCCATCCATCTTTGGCATCTGTACATCCATCAGGATCAAATCATAGTGCTCTGCTTGCGCCATCAAAAGCACTTCAATACCATCACTAACAGCATCCACCCTACAACCGACATATTCAAGCATATCACGCAATATTTTCTGACTTAAGCTATGATCCTCTGCCAGTAAAATCCGTTTTCCATTAAACCACGCGTCCGACATGCTCGTCGCAACGGGCTCAGCAGGCTCAATCGGAAATCGGAGTACAAATTCAAATTGACTTCCTACCGCAATTTGACTTTTCACTGAAATTCGCCCACCCATTTGCATCACCAGACGCTGACTAATCGCCAAACCCAATCCAGTCCCTCCGTATGCACGATCCGCAGAGTCATCCACTTGCCTGAACAATTGAAATAAATGAGCTTGATTGGCCGCAGTAATACCTATCCCAGTATCATCCACAATAAATCGCAATATTTGCCATTTTTTTACGGTCGAAGCTGACTCGCCATTCAATCCAATCGCAGGATCTAGCCGGTCTTCGCACGACAAGATACGCAAATTAACAGTGCCACCTCGACCAGTAAACTTCACCGCATTATTGCCAAGATTAATTAGAATTTGCGCCAAACGCAATGCATCTCCACGCAACCAGATTGTTCTAAGCTCATCATCCAACTCCACATCCAGCGTGACGCCCTTACCTTCCGCTTGTTTATCGAGCATCTCCATCACCCGATCAACCATTGCACCGAGACAAAAACTATGCTCTTCCAAGGTTAGGGCGTCCGCATCAATTTTGGACATTTCCAAAATATCATTCAACAGAGCAAGTAGATAATCAGAGTGCCCACACAATTGATCAAGTTGCTCTTGTTGCCGAGCATCAATTACATCACGCCGCAGTAGTTGACCTAAACCAATAATAACATTCAGCGGCGTTCGGATTTCATGACTCATATTTGCCAAAAAAATCGTTTTTGCATGATTCGCACGATCAGCCTCTTCTTTTGCCACGGATAGTGCACTGATCGCTAAACGCAAATCGGTAATATCCGTTAGCACCATGCGCAACATGGCGTGACGCACGCCTAATCCTTCGACACCCTCTAGCAAACGTAAGCTATCGATCCTAACATAAACACGCTCACCTCCCGCACAATCAAGAGCCAACTCACAAGAAACCTTCTGCTCTTGACGTTGGGCTTTAATGAAGTGCAAATGCCAATCATCAGCATTTTCACCTGCAACAAAATTTGCAAAATTACTACCAATCAATTCAGAAGAAGCATAACCAAGAAGTTTGGCGCCCGTTTGATTTATGCTTGAGATCACTCCGCGCTCGTTTAACGCTACATAGCCCACAGGGGCAGACTCGTAAAAATCAACAAATCTATCCCTGGACGCCTCCAAATCATGATGCGATTGCCGAAGTGCTTCGTTTTGCATCTCCAACTCAATTCGATGCAATTGCAATTCACGAATTAGTTGACGTATAGCCAAATCAGCATGCACATCCCCTTCTACCATCACAGCAGCAACCCGCGCTTCTGCAGCTTGGCGCAATTGCACATTATTGGGATTTATCATGAGTTTATACCGCCAATTAGTATTACCAATTGAAATGCAAAAGTGATTGCTTAATAACAAAATTTAACTCTACCACCCTACAAGATAATATAAGCACGAGCAAATAGTTATTTAATATATCGATATAGAATAAATCACCTAAAAATACCAAAAAATAGTCTACTTTAGAGATGAGACGTAAAAAAACCGCAATAAACTCCTGATGGAATTAGCGGTTAAATTAGTGTTAATTTGAAATGAAACTAAGACATACTACACGTGCTAAAAATTGGTTGCGGGGACAGGATTTGAACCTGTGACCTTCGGGTTATGAGCCCGACGAGCTGCCAGACTGCTCCACCCCGCGACTGGACTTACTTACGTAAGAAAACAACAATAACACAAACAATAACACAAACAAAATCAAGGTAGTACCAATTACCTACAATTTAGTACCATCGCACTAAATTGGTTGCGGGGACAGGATTTGAACCTGTGACCTTCGGGTTATGAGCCCGACGAGCTGCCAGACTGCTCCACCCCGCGACTGAAATTGCTATTTGCTTAGTTAAGCATATCATCAACATCCTTCATGCTTAACTGGTTGCGGGGACAGGATTTGAACCTGTGACCTTCGGGTTATGAGCCCGACGAGCTGCCAGACTGCTCCACCCCGCGTCTGAGTGGTGCAACTATACTACAGCTTCCCCCTTAAAACAAGTTATTTAGCATTTAACTTCGATATTTCGGCAAAAATCGTGCCAGCCCACTATCATTTCTATATGATATTACCAGTAAACAAGTACGGTAACCGTCATCTCAAGTGAACGCGTTGAAGTACGGCGCAGGGTAATTTTGGCAGATATTTTTTCAACAGGGTCGGGCAAATCCGTCACTATGCACACAAGGCTGCTAGAATTGCTGGATTAAAGCGATTTCGCTGCCACTATTACCTTGGGAGCGCAATACCATTGCATCATCGATGAAGAGTTTATCCTACACTCTTCTTATAGCGACTTACACCACTGACGTTTTCACCCGCCATAATTATGAAATATTGTTCCGAATGCGCCCATCCAGTCACACTGAGCATCCCGCACGATGACAACCGATTGCGCTTTGTATGTGAAAATTGTAATGCAATTCATTACCAAAATCCCAAGTTGGTGGTCGGCTCTATCCCTATATGGCATAACGAGGGGGAACTGAAGATTTTGCTTTGCCGCCGCGCAATCGCACCACGCTATGGATTTTGGACACTACCAGCAGGATTTATGGAAAATGGCGAAACCACCAGTCAGGCAGCACAACGTGAAACCATTGAGGAATCGGGAGCACATATTAAATTACATGAACTTTTCACGTTAATCAGCGTGCCGCATGTTGATCAAGTTCATTTATTTTACCGTGCAACTCTGCTGGATTTGAATTACAAAGCGGGCCCTGAGAGTTTGGAAGTAAAGCTCTTTACAGAATCAGAAGTCCCATGGGATGAAATCGCCTTCCCCACCATTTCGCGAACGCTGAAAACTTATTTTTCCACATTAAAAGCAGATTACACTTCCGCTACTGCAGGCGTGTATAGCTACGACATGTGGAAGCCACTTCCAGCTGAACTTCAGACCTAACGAGTAAGAACGCCGCCTACCAGAGGGAACACAGATTCCCTTGCGCCATCAATTTGCTAGAGCTTGACATTGCCGAGCCAATATTGCTCAACATTTTTCAAGCCCCATTTTGCAGCCTCCTCACGTGAAGCAATTTTATCCTGCTGTCCAGCACTCGCCATATCCAGAATGACGGGCGAAATATAGCTCAAGGATTTACTCGAAAAGAATACATTCACTTTGGGTAGTAATAACGACTCCGTATTTTGCTCGACAACCACACCTATCCTACCTGACTCCACCATGACCAGTGTCCCCACAGGATAGATGCCAACACTTTTGACAAATGCCTCAAACACCACACCATCTAAGTGACCATGGGTCCATTCCGCCATTTTTCGGATAGATTCAGAAGGGCACCACCCCATTTTGTAAGGACGATTCGATGTAATTGCATCATAGACATCACACACAGCGCCCATTTTGGCCATCAAACTAATTTTTTCGGCAGGTAACTGATGCGGGTACCCTGTTCCATCCAATTTTTCATGGTGATGCAAACACACATCCAATACAACCTGGTTTTTTTCGTTACTTTTCAGCAGCATATTGTAACCAGCTAACGGATGCTCTTTGATCGCATCAAACTCACTATGTGTTAGTTTCCCTGGCTTATTAAGGATATCCATCGGCATCATCATTTTTCCGATGTCATGCAATAAACCAGCTAAGCCCGCATCACGTATTTCTTTTTCATTTAATTTTAATTGCCTCGCTAATGCAATCATTAGTGCACAAACAGCAATTGAATGCATATAAGTGTAGTCATCTTTATTTTTAAGACGAACTAATCCGATCAGTGCGCTCGAATTTCGCATCACAGATTCGGTAATTTCATCCACCAACGTGCCCATACTTTCCAGATTGACCGCATTGCCCAGGCGCGCCTCTTGAAACATCGAGAGGACTGCTTTTTTGGATTTATTCACGATTTTCGCCGCACGCCCCAACTCTGCTTCCATTGAAACTGGAGCGACATGGTAATGAACCGGATTCACAACAGGCAGTTTATTTTCATCTGCAGGGATGAGGGGCAATGTATCACCCACATCCGACCTTTCAGGTAACACATCAAGGCCTTTTTGGGTGTCAATATACAACTCGGTAACTTTACTTTTCACAATCGCGACGACATCTGCTGGGGTATCTAACAGAAATGATTTTTTCCAAAATGGGTGATCCATCCAAGAACCACATAATTGCTGAACAAACATCCCTTGACGTAATTGTTCAACTTTAATTTTTTTTATCATTTTCGCTTTTCACTAAAAAAGCCAGACTAAAACTATCGGCAGTCTATTGACTGACCCAGAACATACGCGTCTGATTCTACTGATTTTGCCTATTTTTTAAAAACAGCACTCGCATAAGCTTACTCGGCCTAATTGCAATCATGACAACCAATCAAACAGGATATGAATTGATATCGTCATTTGCGTTATTGGCAACTATAACGGCGTTCGGCTATTTTGTATGATGCTGAGCAAATTGAATGGTTTGAAGAATTTCTGCATAGATACATTGCCAATGAAGGATAAATTATACGGATGCTCAGAAACTATGCAAGGCAATTTATTAACTTCTGACAATATTTTAAGTTGTTCTGCCATTTTTCCCCACAAAATAATAGTGGGATTATCCGATGATTGACCGCTTATCGAAGTGAGTATGTGTTGAATAAATGGTCGCCAAGCATCAACATCACGTGCAGGAGGCACCTCAGGACGAAAAACCAAACTGGCATTTAATAACAAAAAACCGTTATGTAAAAAATTATCTTGCAGTTCCTGACCTGTCGTGATCCATCCTGATCCTGCTACACAAATATGATCTGCTATTGATCGGATTGCACTAGCCCCGGTATTGTTTTCCGCAAGCATACCGTCAGTCACAAGCAGCATTTTAATAAAATTACGCAATGATGTAGCGCGATTGACCCGCGTTGCCAAACCTGATCCAGGTTTCCATAACGAGTCTACGGCCCCATCCATAAAACAATACCCTGTTGCACTTTCCTCGCGTGGATAGGGTCCTTCACCAAACAACACATAGCGTACCTGATCAATAGGCAGGCTAAATGCGGCAAATAAGCGATCTTGAGTGGGTAAAAAACTATTTTTCATTAGCGCGGGCAAATACTCAGGTGTTGCTATAGTAATAGCCTGAACTCCTGCCCATAAATGCGGATGCCACGATGGATGTGCCAGATTAATTGAGCGTTGCAATACAGAAATAACTTGTTGCGGCATGTTTGTCAAAATTTCAAATTTATTATTATGCATCTCTATCTCAACACAATTCTCTCACTCAGTAGCAATATCGACTTAATGATTCAGTGATTTTTGCAAAAGAGTGCGTTCTTCTTCGGACATCACATGTGGTTCCACATTAGGTAAGTCTGAATTGTGTAACTCGGACTCCGGTTCCCTGCCACGTCTTGAAACAACACCCGCGGCGCGGGATTCGGCATGAGGACGATCACTGTAGCCGCGCGAAATTCGCGGAGCTATAGCAGAAATCGGTTCGTCGTTAATGACAATAGCATCCTTTGGTAAATCCACGCGCTTATTCACTCCGTGGTCTTGCAGCATAATATGGCTAGCGTAAACCTCACTTAGAATCACGTTAGGCTGGATTTCTGTATGAATCAAGTAAGCTTCTGCCGGGTTACCATTAAATGAAACAATAGCAACACTTTGATCATTTGGATTCGCTAACACAACCCCTTTTAGCTGGTAGTTACTCACGACTTGCGATGCGGTTTCACCAAATAAACTGGCGACAGTACCTGCTTGCGCCAACATCGCGACAGGTATAGGCACCGTCATTTTGCGCGCTGCTGGTTTAAATAGTTGCAGCGCCCAAAAACATCCAGACACTGACAATAAAATAAAGAAAGTGATATTACTAATCCACGGTAATCGCTTCATACAACGTGTCCCTAACGTACTAATTGGTTAATTTCGATAATCGGCATTAGTACAGCCAGCACGATGAGGAGTACCACTACACCCATAATAAGAATCAATACAGGTTCAAGCAAACCAGCGATCGTCAGGGCACGGCGCTCCAGATCCTGTTGCTGTGTATCCGATGCACGCTCAAGCATAGCCGGCAGTTCACCGGTAAGTTCGCCGGCACGAATCATATGGATTAACATGGGTGGAAAATAATGTCGCGCTGATAGTGCGCGCGCCAAACTGACACCTTCACGGACGCTG
>Ga0364919_10411_pt1 | contig 13759 bp, 11 predicted proteins | sample SorcelJu500001C7_2_FD_206953 | JGI IMG/M metagenome (GOLD analysis project Ga0364919, IMG submission 206953) | Enriched cells from Trout Bog Lake Hypolimnion, Wisconsin, USA - BchlTB.June20.5000.01.C7 | ecosystem: Environmental > Aquatic > Freshwater > Lake > Hypolimnion/Profundal zone | place... | reverse complement strand
GCCCGCAGCCAAAGGCACAACAGGTCACGAAGAGCACGAAGAGGCACGAAGGACACGAAGAAGATCTTGCAGGAAAAATGAGGAAACGATGGATAGTGGTACGAAGAAGAGGAGCAAAGCGGGGTGAAGGACACGAAGAAAACCGTGAACCAAAAGGCATATATGAAGACGGCCGTCCAAATGATGCAACGGAGTTGCCCCGAGGTCAGAATGGGTTCAAGTCAGGAGACTTGAACCAACGGCGGGGAGAACTATCGGCCGGCGGTCGGCAATTGCTTGTTTTACAAAAAGATTTTCTTCGTGTTCTTCGTGCATCTTCGTGCTCTTCGTGACCTGTTGCGACCTGTTGTGCCTTTGGTTGCGGCCTGTTGCGCTTTGCTTTTCGTGTTTGAATCAACTCATGGTGGGTGGTCAATACTGCTGAGAAATCGAAAATGGGTAAAAAAAACTGGCTGATTATGCTTGGGGTTGCCGTATTCATCGGCGCTTTTCCCTGGCTCGTCGCCCCATTCAAGGCTGTTTCGCATTACACGGATGTGATGGTTTTCGCCGGCATCTTCAGCCTTGTGAGTGTTGGGCTCAGCCTGCTCATGGGCTACGCCGGGCAGATTTCGCTTGCCCAGGCCGCCTTCTTCGGCATCGGCGCATATACGTCGGCCATTCTCACCTCGAAGCTTGGAATCAACCCCTGGCTTGCCATACCGGTTGGAGCCTCTGTATCCGGTGCAGTCGCCTGGTTTGTCGGGGTGCCTGCGTTGCGCCTCAAAGGCCACTACCTCGCCATGGCGACCCTGGGTTTTGGGGTGATCGTCAATATTGTTTTGGGCGAGGAGGTCAAATGGACGGGCGGCCCTTCCGGAATGGCGGATATTCCCGCGCTGCGCATTGCCGGGCACAAGATCGTTAGTGAAACAGCCTGGTATTACCTGGTCTGGAGTGTCGTATTTCTTGCGCTCATCTTCTGTTTTCACATACTCCACTCGCGGGTGGGGCGAGCCCTGAGAGCGATCCATGAAGAGGAAAAAGCCGCCGAATCGATGGGGGTCCCCACCGCCCGGTACAAAGTCTCGATCTTCGTTCTGAGCGCCGTGCTCGCGGCGATAGCAGGCAGTTTCTATGCGCATTACGTGACCTGTGTCAATCCCAGCTCCTTTAACCTGATGTGGTCTATCCGGTTCATGCTGATGGTTATGGTGGGAGGGATGCAGAGTCTGTGGGGAGCGCTGGTGGGAACCATCCTGATGACGTTCGTGGGAAACGAATGGCTCCAGGTCTTTGCCGAATTCGAAATACTCGTATATGGAACGATTCTGCTCCTTGTGGCGCTTTTCGTGCCGGGCGGGATAGTTTCCCTGATTCCGAGGAGAATTCCCGGGCGCAGGCAAAAGGTCTCCGCTTCGGAGGGCGCCGGATCATGAAAGCAGCGTGCCCGGACACGAACGTCCCAATCCTCGAGGTTTGCGACCTGGGGATGCGATTCGGCGGAATAGCCGCCCTGCATGGCATTTGCTACTCGGTGCCGCGCGGAATAATTCAGGCGGTGATCGGTCCGAACGGCGCGGGGAAAACCACTCTCTTTAATTGTATCAGCGGGATGTTCAAGCCTTCGGCGGGCAGGATCGTCTTTGTAGGCAGGGAGATAAACGGCTGGGCTCCGCACAGGATAGCCGAATTCGGCATTTCACGAACGTTTCAGCATGTAGCTCTTTTCAAAAAGATGACGGTACTCGAAAACGTGATGCTCGGAAGGCATCCAAGGACCCGGTGCGGCTTCCTGGAAACCGGGTTCCGGCTCCCGGGAATGCGCTCCGAGGAGCGGCAAATCCGTAAAAAGGGGCTCGAATACCTCGATTTCGTAGGGCTGGCCGATTGTGCCGGACTCGATGCCGGAACGCTTCCTCTCGGAAAACAGAAGATACTCGAGATCGCTCGCGCCCTTGCCACCGAACCTCGGCTCGTGCTGCTCGACGAACCCGCCGGAGGTCTCAACATGAAAGAGACCGAAGAACTGGGAGAACTCATCGGGGCCATCAGGAGGCTCGGGACGACGGTAATGCTGGTCGAGCACGATATGAACCTCATTATGGATATTTCCGACCGAATCCTGGTGCTCCATTTCGGGAAAGTGCTCGCTTCCGGCAGTTCAGCGGAGATAAAAGAGAACAGCGCGGTGATCGAGGCATACCTGGGGATCGAGGAAACCTGCGCCGATCTGCCGGAACGGGTCAAGGGCCGGGATAATGCCGGATATTGAGGGTTTTTCCCAGTGTTGACGATAAAGAGCGTGCATACGTACTACGGCAACATTCATGCCCTCAAAGGCGTATCGCTCCACGTGCGCCCTGGGGAGGTAGTCACCCTGGTGGGAGCAAACGGGGCCGGTAAGAGCACCCTGGTCAATACGATCTGCGGGATGGCAAAGCCGGCGAGAGGGCAGATCGAATTGGACGGGGAAAGGATCGACGGGCTTGCCCCGGAGAACATAGTCCGAAAGGGCATCGCGCTCGTACCGGAAGGCCGCCAGATATTTTCGACCATGAGCGTTGAGGCCAATCTGCTCATGGGGGGCTTTATTCACAGGAAAGACTCCGAGCAGTTGCGGGAGGATATGAAGCGGTTCTACAATCGCTTTCCGATCCTGATGCAGCGGAGCAGGCAACTGGCCGGTACGCTGAGTGGAGGCGAGCAGCAGATGCTCGCAATCAGCCGCGCGCTCATGTCGCGTCCACGGCTCCTGGTCCTTGATGAGCCGTCCATGGGGCTTGCGCCCCTGGTTATAAAAGAAATCTTTGCAATAATCCGGGAATTGAAAGAGGAAGGACGGACGATTTTGCTGATAGAGCAGAATGCGCGCGGGGCATTGAGAATTGCCGACCGCGGCTATGTGCTCGAAACGGGCAAGGTGGTCCTGCAGGGCGAGGGCCGGGAATTGCTCGAACACAGGGAAGTGAAAAGAGCATACCTTGGCAAAGGCGCAAAGCAGATTTGGGAAGCTTAGATACTGAAAAAGGATAATCGCATGCCGATTTGGGAACCGGAAAAAGAATGCATGTCGCGGGGGGATCTCCGGCAAACCCAGTTGGAGCGGCTTCAGGCGACCCTGAACCGTGTCTACAGGAATGTCTCTTTTTACCGCCAGCGGTTTCAGGAGATCAATTTCAATCCTGAGGACGATCTCACGGAACTGGGCGATATCGAACGGCTGCCGTTCACGAGAAGCCATGATATAAGCGACTGTTATCCCTACGAGATGTTTGCCGTCCCGCTGCGGGAGGTCGTTCGGGTGCATGCTTCTTCGGGGTCCACCGCGAACCCTCGTGTTGTCGGATACACGCGGCAGGATTTGCGAAACTGGAGTAACCTCGTCGCGCGCATCCTCAGCTCCGGAGGCGTAGTCCAGGACGATGTCGTTCAAATAGCATTCGGTTACGGCCTGCTTACGGGCGGTCTTGGAATCCATTACGGGGCCGAGCGGATCGGAGCCTCCGTTCTTCCGACCTCGGTCGGGCGCACCGAGAGGCAGATCAAAATCATGCAGGATTTCCGAACCACGGTACTGGTGTGCACTCCAAATTACGCCCTGGTGATCGCGGACCGGATCGATCAAATGGGGCTCGAATCCAGGAAGCTGTCCCTGAAATACTGCATCTGCGCGGGAGAGCCGTGGACGGAGGGCATGCGCGGGGAAATCCAGGATAGATTGTTCGTCAAAGCAACGGACAACTACGGTGTAACCGAGGTCATCGGCCCCGGCATCGCGGGGGAATGTCTCGAACAATGCGGAATGCACATCCAAGAAGATCACTTTTATGCAGAAATCATCGACCCTGATTCCGAAAAGGTTCTTCAACCCGGTACGAAGGGCGAACTGGTGTTAACCACACTCACAAAAGAGGCCTTCCCCGTGATCCGCTATCGCACGGGGGATATTTGCGCCATCATCGACGAGCCTTGCGCCTGTGGGAGGACGATGCGCCGGATCAGCCGGATTAACGAGCGCTGCGATGAAGTCGTCATAATCAAGGGGATTAACATTATCCCGGAGCGGATCGGCGATATCCTCGAGCAGATCAAGGGAGAGAGGCCGATGTTTCAACTGGTGGCCACTCGCAGGGGCCATGAGGATCAACTTGAAATCTGGGTTGAAGTAACCGAACAGCTCTTTTATGATAAAATGCGCGAGCAGCGTGCGTTGCTTGACTTTATGTGTAAAAAAATTACAAACTTCATCGGAATATCGCCGCGAATCAAACTGGTCGAAAAGGGTTCGCTCCAGCGCGAGGGCGGTAGTATAAAGAAGTTTGTTGACCGCAGGTTTTGATGGAGGACAGGAATGCATGAGTTATTGATTCCCGCATCGGGAAAGCCGCAATTTCTTCTGGGCAACGAAGCCATCGTGCGCGGCGCGCTCGAGAGCGGCGTCGGGTTCGTCGCGGCCTATCCCGGAACACCGTCTTCGGAAATCATCGACCGCTTCTCTCAGCTTGGGACGGAGGCGGGAATTTATGTGGAATATTCCGTAAATGAGAAGGTCTCGCTGGAAGTGGCTTGCGCGGCCGCTATTTCCGGCGTGAGAAGCCTCTGCGCGATGAAGCACGTAGGGATGAACGTCGCCGCCGATGCTTTCATGACCCTGGCCTACGTGGGCGTCAAAGCAGGAATGGTAATCGTGGTCGCCGACGATCCTTTTCTTCATTCCAGTCAGAATGAACAGGATACCCGTTATTACGCGAAGATGTCCGGCGTCCCGATGCTCGAGCCTGCAACCCCGGAAGAAGCATACAGGATGAGTATCGAGGCTTTTAAGATCTCCGAGAAGTTCGGAGTACCCTGCCTTTTGCGGACCACAACGCGCGTGAATCATTGCCGCGGCCCCGTGAATACCGGCAGGATCGAACCCGGCAAGGTATCGGGAACTTTTACGAAAGACCCCTTCAACCTGGTGGTTATTCCAGCCGTCGGAAGGAAACTCAGGCTTGCGCAAATCGAGCGTGGCAAAAAGCTTCTCGCCGAAACGGGAGAGGGCGAGCTGGGCATAATAACCAGCGGGATTTCCTTTCTTCACGTGAAGGATGCCGTCCGTGACCTCGGTTTGGAGGACAGGGTGAAGATATTGAAGGTGGGCTTCACCGGTCCCTATCCGAAAGCCGTCGTTCGCGGTTTCCTGGCCGGGGTCGGGAAAGTCCTCATCGTTGAAGAAGGCGAGCCGGTTCTCGAAGAAGCGGTGAGGCTGATAGCACAGGAAGCGAAATCCGCGGTCGAAATCGCGGGCAAGGGCGAGGGCCTCGTGCCGCGGGCATTTGAACTGGATCCGGTAAAGGTCAAGCGGGCTATGAGCCACTTCTTCGACATTCCGTTTGAACCGCCCAGAGCCGCCGCTGCTCCGGAACTTCCGCAGAGGCCTCCAAACCTTTGCGCCGGCTGCCCCCACCGCGCGACATATTATTCGGTGAAAAAAGTCTTCGGCGAGGAAGCAGTCTATCCCAGCGATATCGGGTGCTACACCCTGGGCGTTTTGCCTCCGCTCAAAATGGCCGATTTTTTGATATGCATGGGTTCGGGAGTTTCCACGGCGGGCGGGTTCAGCAAGGTCCTGGATCGTCCCGTTGTCGCCTTTATCGGAGATTCGACCTTCTTCCATTCGGGTATTCCGGGTCTGATCAATGCGGTATCGCACGGACATCAATTTCTTCTCGTCATCCTGGATAACGGAACGACTGCAATGACAGGCCATCAGCCGCATCCGGGAGTGGAATTGACACCCGCCGGCAAGATCGAACCGAAGGTCAGCCTCGAGAAGCTGGTGCGTGGTTGCGGAGTGGAAAGGGTTGCCGTCATCAATCCGCTGCAGATAAAAAAGAGTCGGGAAGTGCTTCAGGATTTCAAAAGCAAAATGAATCAGGACGGGGTATCGGTTATTATATCCAAGAGTCCGTGTCCGCTTTTCGAAACCCGGATACTGAGGAAGAAAAAGAAGATCGTCTTCTCTGTCGAGGGCGAGGGCGCCTGCGATTCGTGCGCCAGGGCGTGCATGACCGAGTTGGGATGTCCTGCATTTTCCCTCGATACGTCCGAAACGGGAGAGCAGCGAGTCCGGATCAGCGAGACCCTTTGCAGCGGGTGCGGGGTCTGTTCGCAGATTTGTGATTCCGTCAAGCCGAAACGGATTTCCTGAAATCCTTGAAGCAGAGAATATTGATAGCTAATCGGAACGGAAGTTCGTAAGATGGGTAGAGCGGAGCGCAACCCATCAGACTTTTTGAGGTAGAGAAAGATGATGCCGATGGGAACGGAAAATAAAGCCGTACGGATATTTTTCACCGGAGTTGGCGGTCAGGGAACGCTTCTCGCCACGCGCCTGGTAGGCGAGGCCGTCCTGGAAGAGAATCTTCCCGTCCTTATGAGCGAGATTCATGGAATGGCTCAACGGGGCGGGGTCGTGGAATCCTCGGTGGTCCTGGGGAGTGCGTCCAGTCCGACCGTCGCGGACGGGGAAGCCGATGTGATCATGGCCTTCGAGCCTCTCGAAGCGGCCCGCGCGCTTCCGAAGTGCAACGTTAAAACAATCGTTATTACGAACACCACGCCCATTTTGCCTTTTACAGTCGCAACGGGGCAAAGTACTTACCCTGATACGGGCGCCCTCTATGGAATGCTTGAACCGCAAATCGGCGAACTGATTAAGGTGGATGCCGATGCGCTTGCCGGATCGGTTCAGGCGGAGCGCAGTTCGAACGTGGTTATGATCGGGGTGTTGGCCGGCACCGGCATTCTACCGGTCTCCAAAGCCAGTTGGGAGCAGGCATTGCGGAAGATACTGCCTCCCCGGCTGATCGAGGCGAATTTGCGGGCATTTGAATCCGGCTACCAGGCTGGCGCGAAGAAAAGCCGAGTGCGGAAATAAAGAGCACACTCGATCTTGTCATGGAAAGAAGCAAAATTACTCTCATATTCTGAAGCGGCTGATCCACGGCCCCTGAAACCGCGGGAACTCAGATGGCCAGCAATAGCAAACGCGTATTTCCACTGCACTGGATATTGGTTTGTTCTTCCTGCATCGTTTCGTTTGGAATCATTTCCTTTTTCGGCTGCCTTGCGGTTTTGAGCGGCGAGACAATCCCGTGGAAAGCAGTCGATGATGGTTTCCTGGTCGCCGAAATTGAATCGAAGCTGAAAACCGAGGATATTTCCTTTTCAATCACCGCAATCAAAATTGACCCCGGGAATTATTCCCTAAAGTTGCTTTGCGCCACGGAAAGTGACAAAGAAAAGCACACCGCGCGGGAATGGAGCGAAAAATATAATCTTCTGCTCGCGGTAAACGCGGGAATGTTCCAGGAAGACGGCTTTACCAGCGTTGGCTACATGAAGAACTTCAGACATGTCAATAATTCCAGGCTGAGTAAAGCGAACTCCATCCTGGCATTCAACGCGTTCGATGGGAAAGTTCCGGAAATTCAGCTTATTGACCGGGAATGTCAGGATTTCGACGAGTTGCGTCAAAAGTACCAATCGTTCGTACAAAGTATTCGGATGATTTCGTGCGACCGAAAAAACGTCTGGGCTCAGCAAGGCGCCAAATGGAGCACCCTTGCCGTAGGGATGGATACGGACGGGAACATTCTTTTCCTTTTCAGCAAAACACCGCAGTCGGTGCATGATTTTATCGAGGTTCTTCTCTCCTTGCCTCTTTCCCTGAAAACCACGATGTATCTCGAAGGCGGTCCGCAGGCTTCGCTATATCTCTCCACCCCGAAAATGACCCTGGAAAGAAATGGGATACGGGAGGGTCTGGAAGAGAGCGGCCCCTTCCAGTTCTCGCTTCCTATCCCGAATGTGCTCGGCGTCGTGAAAAAGGCTCAGGTAAAAAGCTAATCGGGTACAATCCTGCAAACAAACGAATCATATCCTGTGGGGTCGATTCTTAGCCCTTTGCCTTAGCCGAAAGATGCCGTCACTGTTTTCGTCCAGCATTCGGGTGAGATTCGCAGTCTCCTTCGGTGTGAGCGCCTCGCGAGCTTTCAATGTGTCATAGTTTTCCCTGATGCGGTTTAAATTTTCCTGGAAAGGCAATGCGTCTTCACGCGTGAAATCATGGGCGGCGATGCTCAGGTCGAGTTCTTTTTGCTGACTCGCAATTCTGGACGGGAGGTCCACGTCAGCGGGCTTGAGCAGCGGCTTTACCTCGGAAATGCATGCCGAAGCGGCACAAGTAAGCCAAATCAAGATCAGAATGGAGCTTACGTTTCGCAACTTTTCCTCCAGTCCAGGCAATTGCTACCGAAGATAAAAGACATCGTTCCCATTCCCCGAGCGCTCAAAAATTATCCAGACAATATTTACAATCCGCAACAATGTACATAAGTTCGGGCATATGGGAAATTCAATTTTCGTCGCGAGCATTGGATCGCGTGAATGCCTTACGGATTCGAAGTGTTTCGGAGTGCACATGTGTGCACATTTCTTTACGTTCGTGAACTAAAAGTGTCACTGAAAGGGGAACAAATTGCAACCGTTTTCCCCCCTGACCGTTCTTTCCTCCCTGTTTTCGCGGGGAACGAGCGAAAGGCGATCATGGCACGAGACTTGCTCAGCCTTTTAGGCATATAGGGGACTCTTGGAACCAGGAAGACATTATGATGTATCAATGCATAAAATGCCTGAAGACATGGGGAAATGGCGAACCTGAGGTGGACGGTTACTCGCATGGACTTTGCCAATCGTGCCTCCGAGAAGCGCTAACTCCACTCTACCGCAAGCGGCAGGCACGGGAAGGCAACTTTGACTGTTTTGGAAAAGCCACCGGGTTCTGTGACCAGCATGCGTGCAAGTATCGCCACATGTGCCTCGGAGCATAGCCGCAGTCGAAGATAAACCGCAAAGATCCCGAAGATTCACCTGAATCTTGCGCGGGGGTCCCACCAGAAAGACCTTCGTCCAAAACCTATGTGGCCGCCTCGAAGCCCATAGCGTCTTTACATGAAATGTGATTGAGCCGCAATCTGTTCCCATCGTTCATACTTCCATCCATCGTTTTCTTGCTCTTTCGGAATTCCTCTTTCGGCCTTACTATAATAGAGCATTTCGGAATGAAGCTCATTTGGGAGGGATGTCATGGAATCGAATGAGGAAAAAGAGGAATATGCCGGATGTTGCGCCTGCGTGGATGAATCGGCCGTCATAGCGGGCCTTGGGTGCGCGGATAAAAGACAAGTGTTTACAAGAAGAGAGCAAAATGTTCTCGGCAGGATACGGGATGCGTCATTGAGAGCGCGGGCGGTCCGGGACAAAATCCGGAGCCTTGACGGAGAAGGGTCTTCTTCGGCCCTGCTGGAAGAAGCTCGGGGGGAGCTTGAGAGCCTCAGGCGAATGCGGGATGAGTTGGAATCTGAGCGCATTGCCGCAGCGGAAGAACGCATGAGGATGCTGGGCCATCTTTAGCGGCGTGCAGCGGTGAAGTGAAATTCCAGGTGAGTTAAAGGAATTTCCCGCTGTTGGTTCAAGTCTCCTGACTTGAACCCATTCTGACATTAGGGCAACTCCGTTGCCTCATTTGGATGGCCACCTTCCCATATGCCTTTTGGTTCACGGATTTCTTGAGCTTGCCTGAGCGAAGCCAAAGGGTGACCTTCACCCCGCTTCGTTCCTCTCCTTCCTACCACTACCAGTCATTTTCTTGTTTTTTCTTGCAAGATTTTCTTCGTGTTCTTCGTGATCTTCGTGGTTAGAGCCCTTGTTTTCGTGGTTAAGAGCCTTTGGTTGCGGCTTCGCTGCGCTATGCTCTTTCTTCCGCCATCCGTCTTCGCTTTGTCTGTCCTCTGTCCTCCGTCTTCAGTAAGCAAAATCACGTCCGCCCCTAGCCAAGCAGCCTTACTTGGCATTATAATTCAGCAGTCGAGGGATTTTTGTAAACAAATCCGCGGATGATGCAAAAATATTCACTGTTTGGATAATTTCTCCCGAAATATAGAGAGATGAGGGCATCTGTCTGCACCGTCTCGATCCGGTATTGGAACTCGATTAAGGATGCTGGTGCCTTTTTTCACTCTATCCACATTATATCCAGGAGCTATTAATGATTCGAAGGACGGATGCACTGAATTACCACAGCCAGGAACGCCCGGGAAAAATCGAGGTAAAATCGACAAAACCCTGTCTCACGCAAAGAGATCTTTCCATGGCTTATACGCCGGGGGTAGCGGAACCGTGCAGGGAAATCGAGATGGTTCCCGGAAAAGTATTCGACTACACCACGAAGGGTAACCTGGTGGCTGTCGTAACAAACGGCACCGCCGTACTCGGTCTCGGAAACATCGGGCCGCTTGCCGCAAAGCCGGTTATGGAGGGCAAAGCCGTTCTATTCAAGAGGTTTGCCGATATCGACGTCTTTGATATCGAGTTGGACACTACGGACCCGGAAGAGATAATCCAGGTCGTCAGGCTGCTCGAACCGACATTCGGAGGTATAAATCTGGAGGACATCAAGGCTCCGGAATGCTTCCAGGTGGAAGAACGCCTCAAGGAGATAATGAATATTCCCGTATTCCATGACGACCAGCACGGGACTGCGATAATCTCGGGGGCCGCGCTCCTCAATGCGTTGGAAATCCAGCGAAAGAGGATCGACCACGTGAAAGTGGTTTTTTCGGGAGCTGGGGCCGCCGGAATAGCGTGTGCCGGCCTTTATATAAAATTGGGCGTGAAGAAGGAAAATCTCTTCCTGGTGGACTCGAACGGTCTTGTCTACAACGGCCGGGAAAAGGGCATGAATCCCTACAAGCAGCGGTTTGCCAACGGTGAAAATCCGATGACGCTTGCCGAGGTGATGAGAGGGGCCGATGTTTTCGCAGGCGTTTCGGCAGCGGATCTTGTCACCAAAGAGATGGTAAAAGGCATGGCCGGCCGGCCGATCATTTTCGCGCTGGCCAATCCCGATCCTGAAATCGGCTATCCGGAGGCGGTAAGCGTTCGTGACGATCTCATCATGGCTACGGGCCGTTCCGACTATCCGAACCAGGTCAATAACGTCCTCGGCTTTCCGTTTATTTTCCGGGGCGCCCTGGACGTCGGCGCCACTGCCATAAACGACGAGATGAAAATCGCAGCCGTCCACTCTCTGGCCGAGCTTGCCAGGCAGGATGTCCCCGATTCGGTGCTCAAGGCCTACGGAATGGATGCCATGGAATTCGGACCGGACTACATCATCCCGAAGCCGTTCGACCCCCGCATACTGGCTTGGGAAGCGATTGCGGTGGCAAGAGCAGCAGTCGAGACGGGAGTGGCAAGAAAGCCGATCACGGACTGGGATGAATACCGTAATACCCTGGAGAGCCGCCTGGGGCGCGCGCAGGAAGTCATGCGCCGCATCATTCAAAAGGCCAAGCGCGATCCCAAGCGCATTGTTTTCCTGGAAGGAACCGAGCCCAAGATTATGCGGGCCTGCCAGGTCATCCTGGATGAACAAATTGCAAAACCAATCCTCCTCGGAAATCGCGTCGTAATTAGAAAATTAGCCGCCGAACATCACCTGGACCTCAAGGGAGCCACGGTCGTCGATCCCAACAAATTCGAGCGTCTCGATGATTATGCTTTTGAGTTCTATCGGCTGCGCTGCCGGAAGGGAATCACCCGCCAGGATGCAAAGAAGCTCCTCAAGAATAATCCCAACTACCTCGGCGCGATGATGGTCCGGATGTGCGATGCAGACGGTCTGATAGGCGGAGTAAACCAGCATTACCCGGATACGATCCGCCCGGCGCTCCAGACCCTCCCGCTGGAAAAGGGGACTACGGTGATAGCCGGGGTCTACATGATGGTCTTCCAGAAAGATGTTTACTTTTTTGCCGATACAACGGTCAACATCGACCCGACAGCGGAGCAGTTGGCCGAAATCGCGATTGTCACGGCGGATACGGTAAAGCAGCTCGATATTCAACCGCGAGTCGCCATGCTCTCCTTCAGCAATTTCGGCAGTACGCGCCATCCGCGGGCCGAGAAGGTCATCCGCGCAACGGAGATTGTAAAACATCGCCGGCCGGACATCGTGATCGACGGTGAGATGCAGGCCGATACGGCGGTAGTGACGGAAATCCTGAACGGCGTCTATGATTTCAATACTCTGAGAAAGAGAGCCAACATACTGATTTTCCCCTCCCTGGAGGCCGGCAATATCGCGTTCAAGCTCATGTCGCGTCTTGGCGGGGCGAAAGCCATCGGGCCGATCCTGATGGGAACGAGCGAGGCCATCCACGTGCTCCAGCGCAACTGCGACGTCGAGGACATAGTCCACACCACGGCCCTAGCCGTCATCGACGCCCAGGAGCACAAGAAGTGCTTCTTTACCGAACGGTTGGTGGGCACAGGGGCGTGAGATGGACTGAGATGGGTCGAGATGGTCAAATCAGCGGGATTTTAGAAGATATCAAACGGAGAAATGTAAATTTGCATTAGCAAAGGCCGGTTGAGACCGGTGAACAACTGGAATGATTGAGGGCACGGGCAAGCATGGGCTTGCCCGTGCCTAAGCCACTTGCCGCCAGCTCTGCTATCTTCAGTTTTCTGTCCTCGAATCACCCAGTGACTCACCTATCCACCCGACCGCAATCCCCACTCGGATACCCCCTTCTTCTTTTAATTTCATTGACTTTCCGCACCGTCTTCAATACCTTTCGATTGGAACTGAAAGACGTTAAAAAAATGGAATATGTCGGACGGATTTGCTTTGAGGTGGCTTCCGCTTCTTGCGCAATATGAGTAAGTGAGCTCGTCCTCATTGGATTTCCGTATACCGACCTTCATAGTATTTGACGATTTTACTCTGTTGTCAGGCCCATGCAGCGGCTCGTCGTGTTGGCATAAGGTTGAGCGCCTCGTTGTCGGCGGCTATGCCGTCTCCTTCCACGCCCAGGCAGGGGCCGGTGTCCCCGATATCTTGTGCTTACAAAGGGGCTGCGGGGATAGACGGAATACCTGTTGAAGCCCTGGAAACCAATTTTCGTCAACACTGGCCGCGCATCAGAGAAGAACTGCTTGTGGGCAGGTATCAACCGAAACCCGTTCTGAAGGTAGAAATACCCAAACCCGACGGTAAGGGAATGCGACAATTGGGCATTCCCACGGTAATGGACCGGCTTATACAGCAGGCTCTCAATCAGGTAATGCAACCCATCTTCGATCCGGATTTCTCCGAGTCAAGCTACGGTTTTTGTCCTGGCCGCAGTACGCATCAGGCTGTGCTCAAGGCACGCGAATATGCCGCTGAGGGCAGGCGATGGGTAGTGGACATGGAACCTGGAGAAGTTCTTTGACCGCGTTAACGATATACTGATGGCGCGTGTTGCCCGTAAGGTAAATGATATAAGGGTATTAAAACTTATACGCCGCTACCTTGAGGCAGGTTTGATGGTCGGAGGTGTCGTATCGCCCCGGATAGAAGGGACTCCGCAAGGAGGCCCACTCTCGCCTTTGCTCCCCAATGTCTTGCTCGATGATCTGGACAAGGAACTGGAGAGAAGGTGGCATGCGTTTTGCCGTTACGCAGACGACTGTAACATATACATAAAGTCCAAGCGTGCCGGGCAAAGGGTGCTTGCAAGTATTGCCCAATTTCTTACCGCTAAGCTGAGGCTCCCCCTCCTGCCCGATCCACATGAGACAATTTGCTTCAAACTGTCTCATGTTGCGCTTGCTTTCCATCTGTTCTTCCGTCTTCGGTAATTGTGCTGCCCTAAACGGTGCCGCCGGTTTTTGCACACGCTAC
>Ga0364919_10410_pt1 | contig 13777 bp, 16 predicted proteins | sample SorcelJu500001C7_2_FD_206953 | JGI IMG/M metagenome (GOLD analysis project Ga0364919, IMG submission 206953) | Enriched cells from Trout Bog Lake Hypolimnion, Wisconsin, USA - BchlTB.June20.5000.01.C7 | ecosystem: Environmental > Aquatic > Freshwater > Lake > Hypolimnion/Profundal zone | place... | reverse complement strand
ATAACACTCGACTTTATATGATCTTAAATAAGGTCTCAATATTCCCGTTATTTAAATGCTCGTAAATCATGATTGATTGAGCCCTCCCATATTAGCCATTAAAATCCTTGTATAAAACTATGAAGAACCGTTTTTATTTCAATCACATATTATGCCGTATATAAACTGCTACGAATGCGGCAATCAAATATCTACCAAAGGCTCATTCTGCCCGCATTGCGGAGCCCCACCAATTGTTGAAGATGAGGTTCAAGCAAATGGATTGACTTCAGAAGAAGTGCCGCCTCCCATTCCTACCAGTATAATCTCCCTTGAAAACAGAGTGCCAATAAATATCATTCCGAGCGTTATTTCTAACACATTACAAGTTCCACCGATTCCACCATTATGTGATCATCCACAAAAGACTAAGATCGGGAGAAAACAATTAATTTATATTTTTGTGATTTTAGGATTTGTATCTGCTGTGGCTAATTACAGTTGGCCTCGGAAACCAGATCATTACAAAAATGTTCCAGATCATCAACATTTTGATACTGATGGTAACCCTATGCCTACCCCTTCTGTTGAAAGCTCGCCAACTTCAGATAGCAGTGATACTAATAATCCAAATGAACTTGTAAAACTTGGCTACCAATATTTAAACGCCGAAGGAGTTTGTAAAGACTATGATAAGGCGGCAAGCTATTTTAATAAGGCGGCTGCTCAAGGAGATAAAGTTGCACAATATGAGTTGGGGATGTGTTATTTTACTGGTGATGGCGTCAAACAGAATTTGGCTAATGCAGACACATTATTCATAGCATCTGCCGGGCAAGATTTTAGTAAATCAAAAAATATGCTTATTGAAATTAATGAAATCGAATGTTCACAATTAAAGAACTCACTAAGTAAAACTTTTAAAGGTAATAATCAGGAAATATTTTGTGGCGGCCATCCTTTTGGCACTGCAAAAAGCGTTGCAATTCATGAAGTTTCTATAAAATGGAAAGGTGAATATCCGGGCACTAATTTTGATGATATAAAAGAATTTACCGTTATTTTGACCTTGTTTTGGGAAGGGCCTTTTACAAAAGACGGTTATACAAAACTTAGTTTATCTTACGATGGAGAATCCAAGGGAATTACCTCAACACAAATTCTAGCGACTAACGGTAGTTCTAACGAGGACTTTAATAAGGGCGTGATCAATTACTGTGTTGGTTTTATCCAGGGGTATTTGGAAAAACAGCAACATAATTAGAAATTTATTTTATAATAAATATTTGACGTTAATCCAACATCATCCCTCTGGAGGCAATCACATCACCGGGGCACTTAATACCCCCCATATTTCCCTTCAAAATCCTGGTATAAAACTATGAAACACGGCCTTTAACCGTCGGCACCCGCCGAATTGGCCATTTTACCGGTCAAAATCAATCATCCGCACGAATTCCCGCCATTCACGGCGGGTTTTTTGTGCTCAAATTAAGAAGGGAGGGTTTATGGCAGACCAAGCAACACGCAACACGCCGCTCCTGAGCGAAATCATCAGCGTCATTGCGAATCTGTTGCCGGATAAATCATCGGTGCTGGCACGCTTGGAACAACATTTCCGAAATGATTTCATCCTGAATGCCGGAAACGCTGATTTTGTGGCATCCGCCGCTGAATCCTTGCGCCTGGCAATCACAAAGGAAGAACTTCCACTCGTTCTGGATTGCATCGCTCAGAAATCAATGGTCGGAATCACCATCGATCATGTCGAAACGGCCATCAACGACCTCTTCGACAACCGGTTCATCGAACTGTAACCACCCTCCGGCATTCCGGAGAACAAACAGAAAGGAGAAACCATGATGAAATTCCTTCTCATCCCAATTTTGATGCTCACGTTTGAAGCATCAGCCCTCGCAGGTTGGTTTTCCCACGACAATCAGCGTGAACATCAACTGGAACAACAACTTCACCAGGAACAGCATTACAACAACGATCTGACGGTTATTATCGTTGTCCTTGGAGTTGGTTGTGTCGTCACATTCATCGCAGGAACCATCGCTGGCAGCAAAACCCGGAGGGAATCGAATGAAAATTAGCCGATTCACCCGGTTCTGGCGTTCATTCAAGCTCACATGGCACCCACAAAAGCTTCAAAAGCCTGCTGTTGACCCGATGTTCCCGAAAATGGATGCCATTCAACGATCCGCTGAATCAATCCGCTACAGCGTATTGTCGTGGGAGTTCTGGGTGTCCCCCAATGGACAGGTGAGGGAATGGGTGCGTCACAACACCCGTCTCGTCATCATTCTGTCCATTCCGGCGCTGCTGATTATCCCGATGATCGGATTCGCCCTTTCACAAATCGCACGTTGGACTGTCGCCCTGGCAACCATCGCAGGCCACATGATTATCATACCAGTGCTGTTGCTGGTGGCGTTGGTGGTCATCACCATTGCCATCAAACTGGTCAAATCGATTTTCTGACCGATTTCGTCAGCAGATTAACCCGCCGCGCTCATTAGCGGCTCATCAGTAAACCCAAACACTGGTGGCCGCACTGGACGCAAGCACTGCGTACAGAGGTCACCTTTCACCAAGAAAGGAAACCCCAAATGAGTCCACACGCTGGATTTGTTTTGATTGAGGAGATTGCGCCCCGGTTGAAAGCGGTCATTCCGCACATCAAACCCGTGGGCGCCGAAGACACCGAAGAACTGCTGCAGGATGCACTCGCTGTAGCAGCCAAGATGCTTCACGATTTGGAGAATCGAGGCAAAACCGTCACTGCTGGCAACATCGTGTATTATACCGTGCTTCACATGAAAAGTGGACGCCGGTCTTACAGTGCCGGAAGGACGGATGTGATGAACCCCGGAACCCAATTGGACGGCCTGAGCATGTGCCTGTCAATTGAGGAACCGGCTGGGATCGATTCGGAAACAGGGGAGGAGATTCCATTGGGAGACCTGCTTTCCGGTCATGGTGATGATCCGTCGATGTCGGCATCACGGACAATCGACTGGGAATCGTTTCTGGCGGATCGGAATCCTCGATACGCCGGGCTAGTCACTGATTTGGCATCCGGGAAAAATGCGATGGAATCGTCCAAGCGCCGTAGGCAGTCGTATTTCATCACCCGCCAGCTAAAGGAAAAGTTGGCCCTGGAACTCCGGGAGTTTATGGGGGAGGAAGCACTGGCTGATGCCATGAAGATTCCTGCGTGGAGGGGGAATATTCAGGCGGATCACGAAAAGGCTGCTTGTCGGGCTGACAGACGGCATTCGTAAAAAATTAAAAAGAAGAGATTCGCTCCGTGCGGGTCTCTTTTAGCTGTCCCCCCTTAATACGCAGGTCGTGGGCAAATTTGCCCGCTTGGCGGGATGTCCGCCATGGCGGACAAATTGTGAACTTCAAAACCTCTGGTAAAACACCCGATTCGGAGAAGTTTATGTCGGGTCTTTTTAGATCATTGATAATAATTCGGACGTCTCGGACGGTATTTTTCAACAACTTGTTCCAGAATGTACACCTTTAATCCCTATCCCTGCGTCATTTAGAAAATAATTGTTTCAAATCAGCGTCCGAGACGTCCGGAAAATTTGGTGATCGCTCAAAAGCCTATCATTTTTCCATGAAAATTCCTAAAACGCCTGCCGTTTAGCGGGGTTTATACATCTGATATGAAAACAACCTCCTCGCTTCTGTTTTGTCTCGCCCTTCTGTTCTGCGTCGGTTTGCTGCATGCCTCAACCCCGCAAGGTGCAGACGAATACCTCGTCGCCCCTTGGGATTATGAAGGCCAGACGATCAGTCTCAATGTGATGTTTGTCAGGCCTGCACGTTTCCAAAGCCCCCTGGCAGATGTCATTTTCTACCATGCCGCGACAATCACAGCAGACCGAAAACTGGGTGGGGAAATATTGATCGCTGTCCCAAAAACCGAAAGCGAGCACTTCGCCAGATTTTACGGCATGAATCACCATGGCCGAAGCAGCCGCATATTGAGCGGAACACTGCTTCTCAGGCGTGGCCCTCATTTCTTCTGGCACAAAATCCGGAATCATAATTCCACTCTCTCCACGGGTGGCACAACTCAAGTGACCGGAACCACATCGAATGAAAGCACCCCGGACAAGCGGTTTGACCGATCCGGCGAATGGTTTGTGGACTACAAGGGATTGAGTTCGGATATTTTCGATAAAACCCAAAATCCTGCTTTATCAGGGTCTTCAAATCAAACGCAGCCAAGTGGCACGTCGAGCGATCCGGTCAGCCAATAAACAACCCAGAGATTTCCGTTTCCGCCGCATTTTCAAACCCTCCTAAACGCTGTTGAAAATTACGTCCCTCCGGTGACGGTGAATCCCTGACCTCGGAATTCCTCAGCCAGCTCCTTTTCCATTTGTGCAGCGGCTTCATACGGCATCGGATTCAGGTGCTCGTATAATTCCGGCATCAACCGCACCCCGTATTTTTCCACTGCCCACGCAGATTTGTAGCCGTTCTTGTGATTCTCGAAGCGGTGATCAACCGGCAATCTGGTCATCCCCACGTAAACGCATGGCTTTGATGGGACACGTTTCGGGTGTCTCCAATGGAGACTTTTTCAACAGAACTTTGTTGTAGACCCCAGAAACTGCCCGATTCCCAGATTTTAAGGGCAGTTTAAGGGCATTGATGGTAATCGGCAACTCTCGCGAACTTCTGTAAGTCCTTGATTATCAGGACTGCACCCGTCGCGACTCGAACGCGAAACCTTCTGATCCGTAGTCAGATGCTCTATCCAATTGAGCTACGGGTGCTTTACTCTGGAAAACTGCGGTTTTTTAAACCGGAAGGGGTTGTTTATATCGTTTTTGTAGCCCTGTCAAAAAATAAATACCCGGCAACACGAAGGAGGGCACGCATTCGAGTCCCGTAAAATGACTTTTGGCAGCGCAACGGGCTCCCTGGCTTTTGGTTTCGACTATGCGGCTCGCACTGAACGCGCAATGATCTCCAACCGCATCGGATGCATGCAAACGTAGATCCCCTCAAGAGTGCACGCGTGCTGGCAGAGGTGCGCCTTGCTGCTCAGACATTCGCTGATGGATCCAAACTCCCTCGCCCGACAATCGACCCGCACGGGTTGATATTCCCTATTATTGATTGATTCGCAGGGCGATTGCATCTGAACGGGCAGGGGATCTGAATCCATATCTTTTTTTGCCGCCAGCACACATTTTTTCCCCCAAGCAACCAACCGGCTTATTTACCTTAAATCAGGTATGACGGTTGATTCGATGCTTTTTTCTGATAAGCGATATTTATCTCTATTTCACTCCGTCTTATATATTTTTTTCCATGCACAAAAAAAAACCTCAACGCGCCGTCGAATTCCGGGCTTTTGAAAACGGCCTGTTGGAAGCTTTGCCGGATGCCCTGGTGATCGTTGACAACTCCGGGGCCATTGTGTTTGTGAATAAGCAGACTAAAAAAATGTTCTGCTATTCGCGGGACGAACTGCTTGGCGCGGAATTGGAAATTTTAATGCCCGAAAGATTTCGAAAAAGTCATCATCATTATCGGAATGGGTATTTTTCAGGGCCCCAAACCCGTCCGATGGGTTCCGGTCTTGAGCTTTACGGGATGAAAAAGGACGGCACGGAATTCCCTGTGGATATCAGCCTCAGTCCTTTCCTGGACGGTGCCAGGGCGCTTTCAATCGCCTCCATCCGGGACCTGTCGGAACTCAAGCATGTCACAAAGAAGCTTCAAGAGAAGGTTAGAGAGTTGGCGAACTTCAAATCGGCTTTGGATGAACATGCCATCCTCGCCATTACCGATCCTCAGGGGATCATCACCTATGTAAATGACAAATTTTGCACTATTTCAAAATTTTCACGTGAAGAGCTTCTGGGGCAGGATCACCGGATTATCAACTCCGGTTATCATTCAAAGGAGTTCTGGCGGGAGGTTTGGACCACGGTTGGAAGGGGGAAAGTGTGGAAAGGCGAGGTTCGGAACCGGGCCAAGGACGGCACCTATTACTGGGTGGATGCGACCATTGTTCCTTTTCTGGATGAAAAGGGAAAGCCGGTCCAGTATGTTGCCATTCGCACGGAAATCACAGCCCGAAAAACAGCCGAGGAAGAGCGTGAAAAACTCATTGGGGAATTGCGGGCTGCACTGGCCGAGGTGAAAACCTTGAGCGGATTCCTTCCCATTTGCTGCAAGTGCAAGAAAGTGCGTGATGATACCGGGTATTGGAACCAGATTGAGGCTTATATTTCCAGCCGTTCAAATACCCTTTTTAGCCATGGCTACTGTCCTGATTGCATTGGGCAGGTTTATGAAAATGCCGGGCTCCCCGTGCCCGAAAAATATCATAAGAAAAGGCCGAAACCCTGAAATATTATCGATCCTGAGTTTTCAGGAAAACCAGGGGCGTCATATTCTGAAAACTGAAAACTGAACCCTGAAAACTTGTATCGGGTTTCCGAGGCACGGAAGCGGGGCTGGAAGCGCCCGCCTACATTTTGATTCTGCGACACATCCGGCGTCCGCCCATCAGCATGCCCAATCCGGTGGCCATCATCATCCACGTTTGCGGTTCGGGCGCCACCATTGTCACCCGTAGGGTGAACGTATTGCTGGTGCCGGTGCCGTAGCTCGCAATAAACGCATAGCCGTTATCCGTGTAGGTGCCGCCATCCGCAAGATTTGAAAAGGCTCCGGTAATGGCGCCGTTGGTGGAGATGAGCGTATAGGTTTGGCCCAGCGTTGCGGAAAAGCCGGATCCCAATGTAAGATTAAAGTAAGATCCCGTTCCGAGTGAGACTCCGGCAGTTGCGGTGATCGTGCTGATTCCGCTCGAATCAATCGTTTCGTTCAGATAGGCGGTGCCTCCATTTGCCCCCAGGGTTAAGGTTCCTGTGCCAATTGTTAAATGTCCCCCTGCAATACTGAGCGTTCCATTGCCGCCATTTCCCCCGATGGTGATCGCCCCGATCCCGTTGGTGGAATTATAAGCTGTGGTGGCATAAGCAACATTGCCGGTGGCGCCGCCGTAGCCATTATACGTTGTAAACACGCCATAGCCGCTCAGGTTGAGCACCCCGGTTTCGCCGGAATACCGTCCGACTTGAACGACCGCTCCGGTGCCGCCTGTTCCACCGAGATAACTGGGCATGGTGATGCCTGTCGGAGCGGTGGCGAGGCCGAAATTCATAGTGCCGGTTGCATTGGTATAACCGGCGCCCGATGCCGCAATATTAAGGTTCAGTATATTGTTATTGCCATTGTAGTAACCATTGAGAATTCCATAGATGACGTTGAAGACTCCGCCGTAGTTGCTTCCACCGGACCCCACAACGATATTACCGTTGTTACAAAAGAGTTGCCGGCCGGTCTGCATATTAAAGACCGGAGCAACCCCGGAAGCCTGAAGATAAAGCTGACCGCCGGCGGCAATGTAGTCGTCTCCGCCTGAGGGGCCGCTGCCTGCATTCACAACGGCTCCTGATGTTTTGATATAGGCAATATCGCCACTTCCCGGCACGACTCCGCCGATCCAGTTGGTTGAGACACGCCAATTGGTGTCGGTTGTGCCGCTCCATGTCATCGAGGCGGCGAAAAGGTCTGATTCCGTCATACAGAATAATCCGGCAATCAGGAAAAACTTTGAAGCATGCATTAGCTTACTTAAGCAATAACTGGATGATACTGTTTTCATAACTGTTATAGAGGAGGAGGACAGTCGGGTTGGATCGATAGACTTATAGAATTTTGAATAGACAAATTCATTGAAGCCACCAGTTCTTACGAACACCCTTTTCCTATTTTCAAACGCTTGGTTAAAGCCAAATCATTATAATGTTATTATCCAGGCTGGAAAAAATTTGACAGTAGCTTTAAAGAGGCGCTTCGCGCGCAGGGAACCCATCGCGCATGGAATGACGCGATCCACCGCAACGTTAATCACGCCTGCATTGCAGGGGGAGCGCGAAAAAAAGTGTGACAGGCAGGCGAATTGCGGCATTATAGCAAAAAAGGGTCAGAAAAGTGCAAAATATGTTGAAAGCCTAGCAGTTTCCATGTTCATTGAGTTCTGAAAACGATGACCGACACCACACACGCGCCCAGCCACGAAACCGTTCACCATGAGGAACCCGGGTTCTGGCACAAATATGTTTTTTCCGTCGATCACAAGGTGATCGGAATCCAGTACGCCATCACCGGCCTGGTATTCATGTTTCTCGGGTTTACGCTGATGATGGTGATGCGCTGGCAGTTGGCGTATCCGGGGCAGTCGCTTCCGATTTTCGGGGCGCTTTTCCAGAAGCTGTTCGGGAGCGCCATGGTGGGGGTGGATGCGAACGGCCATCCCGGCGTGATGTCGCCTGATCTTTATAATTCCTTCGGCGCGATGCACGGCACGATCATGGTGTTTCTCGGGGTGGTGCCGACGGCGTTTGCCGCTTTCGGGAATTATGTGGTGCCGCTCCAGATCGGGGCGGGGGACATGGCGTTTCCCAAGCTGAACGCCGCCAGCTACTGGTCGTTTTTTGTGGGGGGCGTGATCATGCTTGCCAGCTTTTTTATCCCGGGCGGCGCGGCAAAAAGCGGGTGGACTTCCTATTCGCCGCTCGCGATTTTTGCGGACAAGGGGCCCGGTTTTTACCCGATTTTCAACGGGCAGACGGTCTGGATTCTCGGCATGGTATTTTTGATCAGCTCCTCGCTGCTCGGCTCGGTGAACACCATCACGACGATTATCCAGTTGCGCGCGCCGGGGATGACCTGGATGCGGCTTCCGTTCTTTGTCTGGACGCAGTTGATCACCTCGTTTCTGCTGCTGCTGGCGTTTCCGCCGCTGGAGTCTGCGGCCATCATGCAGTTCATGGATCGAGTGGCCGGGACGAGCTTCTTTCTGCCGAGCGGCCTGGTGGTCAATGGCATACATATCGTCAACAGCGGCGGCGGGAGTCCGTTATTGTGGCAGCATCTATTCTGGTTCCTCGCGCATCCGGAGGTTTACGTGTTGATCCTGCCGGCCATCGGCATCGTGGCGGAGATCATCGCCAACAACACGCGCAAGCCGCTCTGGGGCTACAAGGCGATGGTTTATGCGATTTTTGTTCTCGGATTTCTTTCGTTCGTGGTCTGGGCGCATCACATGTATCTGACCGGGATGGGGGCGAAGGTGAGTTCGTTCTTCCAGACGACGACGGTCTTGATCTCGGTGCCGTCGGTTATTCTGCTGACGGCGCTCATGATTTCGCTCTGGGGCGGTTCTATCCGGTTTACGGTGCCGATGCTCTTTGCCGTGGCGTTTTTGCCGCAGTTTGGCATTGGGGGATTGACGGGCATCCCCCTGGCGTTCAGCGCGGTCGATCTTTCGCTGCATGACACCTACTATGTGATCGGTCATTTCCATTATGTCGTGGCGCCGGGCACGATTTTTGCGATTTTCGCGGGAGTCTATTATTGGTTTCCGAAAGCCACTGGGCGGATGATGAACGAGTTTTTGGGACGGGTACATTTTGTGGCGTCGATCATCTGCATCAATTGCATTTTCTTCCCGATGTTCATCCAGGGGATGATCGGCATGCATCGCCGCTGGTATGACGGCGGGGCGAGCTACGACATTTCGAAGACGATTGTGCTTGGTCACAGCGGGCTTGAATGGAACACGTTCATGTCGCATGCCGCATGGGGGCTCGGGTTGGCGCAGTTGCCGTTTATCTTCAATTTTTTCTGGAGTATCTGGAACGGTGATAAGGCCTCGAGGAATCCGTGGCACGCCACCACGCTGGAATGGGCCGCGCCTTCGCCGCCGCCGCATGGAAATTTTGAGGAACCGCCGACGGTCTATCGCGGGCCTTATGAATATAGCGTTCCGGGCGCGGATGAAGATTTTACGCCACAGGGGCAGGCGGAACCGGGCGGGGCTGGAAGCGCCCGCCTACATTCAGCGGATGCACCGGAGCCCGATACACTTCATTGAATCATGGAAATTCCTTACATCGTTACACCGCGGGAAGACACGGGATTGTGGAATGCCAAAATCGCGATCTGGCTGTTTATTGCTTCGGAGGTGATGCTTTTTGGCGGGTTGTTTTCGGCGTATGTGTTTTTGCGGATCGGCGCGGACGCCAGCCACTGGCCGCACGGGTTGTTGAATGTGCCGGTCGGCACGTTGAACACGGCGATCCTGATCACTTCATCGATCACAGCGGTGTTGGCGTGGGGAGCTTTGAAAATGCGGCAATTTTCGAAATACAAATTTTACATGGGGCTCACCATCCTTTGCGGGTTGACCTTCCTGACGATCAAGCTGGCCTACGAATATCCCCAGAAATTCCAGCATTTCGGGGTCTTCATTAAACAGGAATCCCTCGGGAAATATGAGCCGTATCTCGGCAACGCTTACCTTGCGGCAAAGGGACTTCCGCCGCGGATTGAGATCACCGGGCATTTGCACAACAAGTCGGCGCTGACCGATCCTAACGCGAAGGAATATGAAGTCGCGGTTGACGCCGTGAACGCCGATCCGACGAACCCGGAGTTTGATTGTCCGCGCTTCATTCAGAAGCCTGTTACCGGGAAGATCGTCACGATTGACAAGGAGGACGTGGAATACGCCAGCGTGTTTGCACCGCGCCACAGTTCGTTCTTTGCGATCTATTTTACGATCACCGGCCTACACGCGCTGCACGTCATCGGCGGCCTGATTGTATTCCTCTATTTCTGGCTGCCGTGCGGGGCGAATCTTTACAAGAAGGACCCCGAGCACCTGGCCAACCGGGTCGAGGTTTCGTGCCTTTACTGGCATTTTGTCGATCTCGTCTGGATCTTTGTATTCCCTGTTTTTTACCTGTTGTAATGCCATGAACCCGAATCCATCCACCCACGCTCCGGCCGATCCGCATGAGATCGGAAAAAATGTAAAAACCCAGGTCAGGGTCGGAATCACGCTGGTGATTTTCACTTTGGTCGCGGTCGCGATTTCATACGTGCCGTTTCATTCGCAGCGGGCGCATATCCTGGCCGTGATCGGCGTGGCGGCGCTCAACGCCCTGATCGTTGCGGGCATTTCAATGCATTTGAAAACGGAAAAGAAGATCATCGGTCAGTTCCTGGTCTTCACCATTGTTTTTGTCATCGGGTTGTTTGCCCTGACGGCGCTCGCGTTTTTTGATTCCACCGGACTCCACTGATTCCCATGTCCCTGCGATTCTTTCATCTTTTTTTTATTACGGTCGCCTCGCTGATGTCCTTCGGGTGCGCGTTGATCGAGTATTCGAACTACGGCGTGGAGCATGCCGCGCTGCATCTCGCCGGAATGATCGGCGCGGTGATTGCCGGAGTATCGTTGCTGGTTTACGGTGCATGTTTTTATCGAAAATCAAAAAAGTTCGTCCAGTGATGAAACAGACCGACTCCATAGATCATTCGCCTGTTAGGCCGCTGGCATCAACGGCTCCGACACGGTTAGTTGCAGCAGAAGGTGGATCGCGTCACTCCGTGCGCGATGGGTGCCCCAACGCGCGAAGCGCCTATTTCAACAACAGGCTCGCTGCACTCGCGTTTGATTTTGTCATCGCGCACGGGGTGACGCGATCCACCTTGTTTGCCGTTTTAACGGCTGTGCTATTTTCCCCGGCATCAGTGAAGGCGTGCTCAGCGTGCATGGGCGGGGCGGACACGTCGGTGGCTCCGGCGATGAACGGTGCGATCTTTCTCATGCTCGGCCTGGTGGGGCTGATGCTCTCCTCCGTGGCCGGTTTCATTTTCTATCTGTCAAGGCGGGCACGGGCTTTGCAGGCGGATTTAATTTTTGCAAGAGAGGGAAAACAACATGCTTAACCAATTGATGGGGCAGGTGCCGAATGCGTCCGAGCACGGCGTTCTGATCGACAAGATGCTGGAGTTTTGCCACTGGTTCATGCTCCTGTTGTTCGTCGGATGGTCGGCGTTTTTTTTGCTCACGCTTTTCAAGTTTCATAAATCGCGTCATCCGAAGGCCGATTATCACGGCGTCAAAAACCATATTTCCTCACATGTCGAAGTGATGGTGGTTCTCATCGAAGCGGTGTTGCTTCTCGGCTTCGCGTTTCCGTTGTGGGGCAAGCGGGTTCTGGATTTGCCGAAGGCAAATGCGCTGAGGATCCGGGTGGTTGGCCAGCAGTTCGCCTGGAATTTTCATTATCCGGGAGCCGACGGGGTTTTTGGAAAGCAGGACGCGCGCTGGATCAGTTCTTCGAATCAGCTTGGATTGGATCCGAATGATCCGGCGGGCAAGGATGACATTATTGTGCCGAATGAGATTCATCTTCCGGTGGATCGTCCTGTGGTTCTCGAAATCAGTTCCAAGGATGTGATCCACAGCTTTGCGGTGCCGGCGATGCGCATCGGGCAGGATGCGATTCCCGGGACGCGCGCGCCGATCTGGTTTACGCCGGTCAAGACCGGGGATTATGAAATCATCTGCGGGCAGCTTTGCGGTCAGAGTCATTACAACATGCGGGCGATCATGACCATTGACACCGAGGCAGACTACGCCGCCTGGCTCAAGCAGAAGGCGCAATTAAACGCAAAACAATGAACAAGCCCCTTTACCGATACTCTCAGTTTACCGTTGTGGCGGCGTTTATGCTGATTCTGATTGGCAGTCTTGTGACCACAAACGGGGCGGGGATGGCGTTTGCCGACTGGCCCTTGAGCGCGGGGTCGCTCAATCCCGAAGGTTGGTGGTCGCATTTGTTCCAGCGACTTGAACACGGACACCGTCTCTTTGCGGAATTGACTGGGGTATTGATCGGGATTCTTTGTGCGTGGGTTTGGGCGAACCGGTGGGCGTTTCCCCTGGCCATTGCCGGATCGGGCGTGCTTTCAGCCACGGCTTCGGCGGCGGGAGTTTCGCGCGAATGGATTGCGCATATCGGTTTATGGTCTGCGGCGTTGATCTTTGCGTGCACCTTGTTTTTAAACCGGAAAAGCGCTTCGAGATCGCGCGCGCCGCTGACCCGCTGGCTGGCGTTTGCCGCGTTTTTCGGAGTGGTGATCCAGGCGGTTCTTGGCGGGCTTCGCGTGACTGTTGAGAGCGCCGGACATCCCGAACAGGCAATGGTGATCCGGATTATTCATGGCTGTTTTGCGCAGATCGAGCTCTGTCTGCTCGTATCCGTTGCAGCGACGCTGTCGCCGAAATGGCCGACCGGTTCCGTGGTGCCCGGACTTTCCAGAATCCGGCGTTTGGCGTGGCTGACTTTCGGGTTTGCGTTTCTGCAACTGGCGCTGGGAGCCGCGATCCGGCATCTGGGCATTGCGCTGGTGATCCCGACTTTTCCGCTGGCTTCCGAGCACGGGTTGATGCCGCCCGCGCACAATGCTTATATTGACCTCAACTTCACGCATACGCGGTTTATGGCGCTTCTGGTTGCAGTTCATGTGATTTTGCTTTGGGTGCGGGTGCGGCGCTCGGCTTCTTCCGAAAGCCGGTTGATGCGTCCGGCTTGGTTGTTGCTGGCGCTGCTGGCGGCGCAGATTGTCTTTGGCATTTCCATCATTTGGACCTATCGCAATCCTTGGCCGACCACGCTGCATGTGATCAACGGGGCGGCGCTGCTGGCCACGAGTTTGCTGATTGCGCTGCGCGTGTCTGCCTTGAAAGCCGAGCCGGAAGCCGAGGCTGAATCACTTTTTAACCATCCGCTTCAACCGGGAATGATATCATGAACCGCGTCTCCACCGAAATCACTGCGCCTTCCCTTCATCTGCCAATCGGGCGTGAAGATACCTCGCCCGGTCT
>Ga0364919_10334_pt1 | contig 13803 bp, 12 predicted proteins | sample SorcelJu500001C7_2_FD_206953 | JGI IMG/M metagenome (GOLD analysis project Ga0364919, IMG submission 206953) | Enriched cells from Trout Bog Lake Hypolimnion, Wisconsin, USA - BchlTB.June20.5000.01.C7 | ecosystem: Environmental > Aquatic > Freshwater > Lake > Hypolimnion/Profundal zone | place... | reverse complement strand
GTCACCCTCGGTAAAAAAAACCTGAACCGTACCACCTTCGATGCTCACATCGAAGTCGCAAAATTCCTCATATAAGTCACGCAAACCTTCGAGAATTGCGCTCTTGGCCTTCGGCTTTTTGCGGAGCCGGTTTAGAAACAAGCCTAAGTTGGAGAAATCCTCCTCGAGCCGGTCGTTTCGCATGTCTGCTTTTTGCGGATCGCGAAAAACCGACTTACGTCCAAATGTCCATTCCCTGTAAATTTTGACTTTCTCATAGAAATCAACCAGGTAAGAAAGTTCAGGGTATAATTCCGGATCTCGCCGTTGTGCAAAGATAGACTGATCCGACTCGACTGTCTCCCTCTTTAACTGCCGCCTTTCCTCAATAGTATTGATGACCGGCTGACCACGGCAGTAATGATAGAAGAAAATAAGGATCATCTTCACCAGGATCGGGCCGTTCGTTCTGTCGCATATTTGGGGGTTGCCTGAGGTAACGCCTAGTCCTCTATTTTGGGACAGAGATCTGAAACGTCCGAGGGGCAGCTTAGACTCTCGTCTGAACTTCAAGCGCTATCAGGGAATTCCTGATCTCGTGATATATTTCAGCGCTCTGACTTGTTTCCTCGATGCGGACGACAACGGCAAAGCGCACAGGCGGGGCATTATTGCGGTTCCATTTGTTATACGCCGCCACCGCCAAAGTGTAGTTGTTGGAGCTGAACCCAGGCTTGTGAATATTCCATTCAGCAATATCGTGCTGAACGGTTCCTCTGGACCGCCTCGTAATACCGAGGTTAAAACCTAATTCGTTGGGAAGCCCTTGTTCCTCAACCTCAGCCGCCGCCTCTGATGCGGGCTGTTCGGATTCGTCATCTTCGGTTACGGACATTGCGGTGATAACATCTTCGCGCGGAACGTCCCCGCGAAACACGCGCCACTTGAGCGCGGTTCCCAGATATGTTTCGAGACCCCACCGTTGAACCTCCGGACTGTAGGCGACGGTAACCGTGAGGCGCTTAATCTCCCGCCCCGCCTGTTGAAGGTTGGGGGGCACGGGGATATCAAGGAACGCGATCGTGTCAGTCTCTATTTCGCCTTGGTAGAAGAGGACAACAGAGTGCGGGTCACAATCGGTAGCCCGTAGATCGTCTGGTCTTCCATAGCCGAGCACGTTCAAAGAGTGCGCCGCTCCGACTGCCTCCCTAAGAGCCTCAAGTTCGTCATCGGCCATAGAGTACCGCGCTGAGTTAACCGTGAATGCTTTGAGAAGGGCGGCGGACGGCTCAATTTCAAGGGAACGGAGGTCCCTCAAGATAAGAGCGAGCTTGTGCGTTGCACGCGGAGCAGCAAGGCTTGTTCCTGAATCATGCCGCAGGGCCGGCGTGAGTTGGTGCGATGCGACCGCGACACCAAGCCCAGGGTTAAGACGCACTTGCCCGCCATCTTCCTCAATCAGGTAGTTCCCGCCGTAATCTGTCAGCTCGGGTTTGATCTCTTGACGGATGCCGGGCCCCGAACGCGTGAAAGGCGAAGGGTGACCCTGGAGCGCGATGGCTCTTGCACGGGCCACCTGGCCGGCCGCTAACGTCGTAGCAGCTATCGAGCCCACCGTGAGAGCGAGTGCCGCCTGACTGGGGTCCAGGATGCAAGTCTCCTCGTCCGTGAAGTAGACAGGGTATGGCTTTCCATTACTGTGAAAGTCACAGACAGCGAGGGGAATGATATTGCCGGTACTCACGACGAAAACAACATCGTAATCGTGGGAAAGTTGGTCGATGGTTCGTGCAACCCAGGAACGCCCGGGATGTGTCCGCTTGGCGCTCTTGTTCCAGCTCAGGTTACGAACGTTGACGGAGAGATTGAAAATCTTGACTCCCCGCGGGACGAAGTACTCTACAACCTCCCGCAGCAGATTCGAAAACAATCGGTCTTCCTCAAGCTGATTATCGGCCGTAAGAATGCGTGCGCCGGCGATCCATACTTTGCCCACATTCCGCGCACCGGGGGCCGGGTTTAACACGTTGAACGCTGCAAGCGAAGCCACTCCAGAACCGTGACCATATTCATCTGACGGATTGTCCGGAGCACTTCTCAAAAACGACTTTAGAAGCTCCTCGCGAACAACCGGCCGAAGAAAAGGATTCCCTGCTGTGACACCGCTGTCCACGATGCAAACGACAGGAGCATCATCGGCAGGAGAGGTGATCGGTCCCAACTGGTCGATACTGAAGTTCTCGACGATACTGTGGAAAGTCTGAAACTCGGGCCGGGCCTCAAACCAATAAATCCGCCTCTGCCAGTCGCGATCCTGAACCAGCTTCCGGAAGATCGCTCCTGTGCAGCGGATAACTGCGCGGCACGTCCCTTTGATTTCTTCGTGCTCAAACAGCGCGCCCATTCCCGCATCGCGGTCGAGCTCGGCTTTTAGCAGGGACCTGAACTGCTGAAGCTCATCCCGTTGTTGATTCTTTCCCGTTTGAAGCGACAATAACTCCACTTCACAAATGACACGGGGTTGCCGAATGAGCGTTTCGTAGTTCTCAAGAAGTTCCTGACTGAGTCGGTCGGTTGGCTGGCCGAGCTGTATGGATTGCATTGCTGTAGCAAGGCGTGAGTTGGGGACCACACCTTGTCTGGGCGTGGCCGTAAGGAACTCATCCAGTTTTGCGGTCAACCGAGTGAGGTCGGTTGAGGTGGGCACAGCCAAAGTGAATCTCTCTGATGGCTCCGCGACCGGCTTCAAGCCGGTCCCGACCAGTGATACGGGAGCCCCATGCTCAAGCTTGTAAAACACCGATCTTCGTTCCACATCGCTGAGCCCTCTTAGGCTGTCCGAGAGGGGTACTATTTGCTCCTTCAGGCGGTTGACTATCTCAGACCTCCGGTCGAGCACCTCAGGCGCCAGGGGAACTGGTCGCGGCTTCTCAGCGCGGCGCACGGCTGTCTGCGGCTGCGGCATCTGGAGCGGTGGATAGTCGTTATTCACTTCCTCTTGGCTCCCATACGGTTCTGCGCTTTATGCAGTGACGTTTTCCAGGTCTGGAGTTCTTCAATCACATCTACTGCTTTAAGGGCGGCCTTCTCAGCCAGGAGCATTGTCTTAACAGCCTCAATGACCACCCGTTCAATGTCGGCATAAGAGAGTGATACCATTTTCTGGGCCAGTTCTGGAACGACCCCTTCAAAGTGCACGCCATTCAGCAAGTACTTCAGAAACGCCTCCCGTTTTTGAGCTGTAGGATGTGGAAATTCAATGATGTCGTCAAACCGTCGCCATAAAGCGGGGTCGAAAAGGTACTGGTGGTTGCTTGCCGCAATAAGAATGCTGTGTGTAGTCGAAAATGCATCCAGCGCTTGGAGAAAGCTGTTTACAACGCGTTTGAGCTCCCCCACGTCGTTTGGGTCATCTCGCTCTTTGGCAAGCGCGTCCGCTTCATCAAGGAGCAAAACCATTGGTGTGCTCTTTAAGCGCGCGAAGACTTTGTGCAGGTGAGAGGCAGTATCGCCCAGAAAGCTTGATATAACCGCATTCAGGCGAACAATGCCGAGCGGAAGACCTAGCTCGTAGGCCAGGTAGTGGGCCGTCAAAGTCTTTCCGCAACCAGGCGGGCCCCAAAACAGAAGCTTGGTCTTGGGGGAATAGCCATGCTTCCTGAGCACGGCGGCCCTCCGGTGCTCCTCGAGGAGCCGCGAAATCTTAAGCTCGGTGGACTTCGCGAAGAAAACCACGGGCGCGGCGGTTGTATCAATGAACCACAGGAGGTCTTCGCCGTTCCTTTTGTCTTTAGGCGGCAAAGCTGCGAGTTCTGCCACTTTGGCACTGTTGCCCATAGCTTCTTCCTCCTTTCCCAGCGCCTTTTGCAGATCGGTAGCGGCACTGTAATGGTTGGCCGCAAGCTCTTCCGCGATGATACCCTCGGCTATCTTGAAAAACGCAGAGTCGTTGCGATCACGAAAGGCCTGAAACAGATTCTTAAGTCTGTCCGCCGGTATCGTGGCCCGAGTTCCCTTTGTAGCGCGTGTCAAATCTAAAGCCCCCTTTTTCATAGCATATCAATTTACAACAAATCACCCAATTCAGCCCGTTATTTTTTGCCAGCCGGCTTACTTAAACTCCCGAAAATACCCTGCCTACCTACAGCGCCACTCATGAAGCGTGCCATAGACAATTGCCGAGTCAACCTTGGAAAAGCGCTCGATTCCACCTACTGTTTCCGTGCGGCGCACTATTCTTTTGCTTCAAATGAGCCAATCATTTTGCACTCCTTCACCCCAGTGATTAGCTTGCGCTAGCGGCTTCGTATAGCTATATTTTTTTCGATTTGAACAGGTACGGCGGGGTCGGGTTCGTTTTCAGAGCGAAGATTTATCGACAGAGGGGTCCAACACTTCCGATCGGCGCCAGGGAAAGATCTGGCAAAACGGGGTCAAGGAGGATTCATGCAGCCGATTCCCGGTGGAGAAACATTTTCTCCCTGGGCGCCAGGGGTTTTCAGCCTTATCGTCTACGGCATCCTGGTCCTTGCCTTCATCGCATCCCAGCTCTTCCTCGCCGCCTGGCTGGGGGAGAAGAAACCGACCAAAGAGAAACTCAGGCCCTATGAATGCGGCGTGATTCCAACGGGAACGGCGCGCCTCCGATACCCGGTGCCGTTTTACCTGGTCGCCATTTTTTTCCTGATTTTCGATGTCGAAGGCGCATACATATTCACGTGGGCAGTGGTCTATAAAGAGGCGGGCTGGCCCGGAACCTTACAGATATCGTTTTTCATCGTCCTGCTACTGGCAGGCCTTTTATATATCTGGAAAAATGGAGGATTGGATTGGCGATCGGCCGGGAGGTCAAGATGAACGAACGCTTCCTGGATATTGCGGACGCGGTTGTGAACTGGTCCCGCAAATACAGCCTTTGGCCCATGTTTTTCGGGCTTTCGTGCTGTTTTCTCGAGGAGGCGGCTGCTTTCACGGCCCGCTACGACCTGGCCCGCTTCGGAGCGGAGGTACTGCGGCCGTCCCCCCGCCAGGCCGACCTGCTGATAGTTTCGGGAACGGTATTCAAGAAGATCGCACCGATTGTCCTGCGCCTCTACGAGCAGATGCCGGAACCCAAATGGGTCATCTCCATGGGGTCGTGTTCCAATTCCGGGGGTATGTACGACGTTTACAGCGTTGTGCAGGGGGTTGACCAGATAATCCCGGTAGACGTTTACGTGCCGGGCTGTCCGCCCCGTCCCGAAGCGCTAATGGAAGGACTTGTAATCCTCCAGGATAAGATTGCGGCCTCGGAAAGACCGGCCCGGAAGATTTTTCACCTGGAAGGAGGCACACAAGGAACCGACAAGCCGATCCTCGCAGACGGGGCCACCAAGACAAGGGACCCGCGGGGACCCGGGTTTGAGGGCATTCCGATAAGAGGAACATCCGATACGCCCGCCGACAGCTTTTGGGGCAGCCGCACCGATGTAATGTGGACGCCTCCGGCGAAAAGAATCGAAATTTCAAGCCACGACCGCTCCCTTGCCTCGGTAATGAAAGATCGTTTCGGGGATTCGGTCCGGCAGGTCCCCGAAACGTCCGATATAATGACTTTTCATGTCGATGCTAGCAGGCTTAAGGAAGTCCTGCGGTTCCTCAAGATGGAAGCGGAACCGAGGTACCAGCGGCTCGACGACATGACCGCGATCGATGAATCGGAAAGAAGGGACCGAATCTGGGACGGCGGTTTCGCAACAGCGGTCCCCGACCTGGGTTCGGGCGGCCCCACACACAGGACCCGCAAGCCCGGCCCCGATTTCACACTTGTCTACCACCTGCTTTCTTTCGATGCCGCCTCCCGTCTGCGCATCAAAACGGCCTTAGAGGGCGAATACCCGACGGCGGTAACGATTACCGATATCTGGCCTTCGGCCAACTGGTACGAGCGTGAAGTCTACGACATGTTCGGCATCCGCTTCGAGGGACATCCCAACCTTCGCAGGATACTCATGCCCCACTACTGGCAGGGGCATCCTTTGAGAAAAAGCCAGCCGGGACGGGCCACGGAGATGCCGCCCTACACACGAGCCGATGCAATGAGAGATCAGCCCCTGGATGCCGGGATCGTTATGGGGCTCGACTACGGCAGTTCGGAAAACGAACGGGAATTTCTGATCAATATCGGGCCTCACCACGTCAGCACCCACGGATTGCTGCGCTTCATAGCCTCCCTTTCCGGCGAAGAAATAACCGCGTTGGACCTCGATATCGGCTATCACCACCGGGCGGCTGAAAAGGTGGGCGAGCGGCAGACCTGGCATCAATTCATTCCCTATACCGACCGCATCGATTACCTGGCGGGCGCAGCCAACGAGCTTCCTTACCTGCTGGCCCTGGAAACGCTTGCAGACATCGAGGTCCCCGAGAGGGCCCGTGTCATCCGGGTCATGCTGAGCGAGCTCTTCCGGTTGAGCAATCACCTGGTCTGGTTTGCAACCTATGCGCACGACCTCGGGGCCATCACACCCAATTTTTACACCTTCGCCGAGCGGGAGATGATCCTCGACATCGTGGAACTAATCACCGGAGGAAGGCTGCATCCGTCCTGGTTTCGCCTGGGGGGCGTCGCGGCCGATCTTCCTGAAGGCTGGAAGGAACGGGTGGATGCGTTGGTGAAAATATTCCCCGGACGCTTGCGGGAATACGAAAAGCTTATCCGGAAGAACCCCATTTTCATGGCAAGGACCGAAGGAGTCGGGCGCATCAGTCTTGCAGACGCCATCGATTGGGGTGTCACCGGTCCAAACCTGCGGGCATGCGGTATCGAGTGGGATCTACGAAAGAAATTCCCCTATTCGGGGTACGAGAATTTCGATTTCGATGTACCGACGGCCACCGATGGCGATTGTTATGCGCGCTATCTGGTCAGGGTCGAAGAGATGCGCCAGAGCCTTCACATTATCGAACAGGCGGCCGGCAATATGCCTTCGGGCCGCTATTTGTCCGAGGATTACCGCTATATAGTTCCCAAACGGGACGAGATGCTCCGGCATATCGAGACGCTCATACATCACTTTGTGAACGTTACCCGCGGCCCCAAGATGCCTGTGGGAGAAGCCTATGTGTCCTGTGAGATTCCACGGGGCGAGCAGGGCTATTACGTGGTGAGCGAGGGTCTGGGCCATGCCTATCGCATGCGCATCCGGGGGCCGGGATTCGCCAACGTGCAGGCCATGCCGTTGATGGCCGTGGGTGAGAGCATAGCCGACCTCATCGCTATCATCGGGTCGATGGATTTTATATTGCCCGATATCGACAGATAGGAAAGATACATGCTGGCCTGGGTAGCGGGATTTTTCATATTGATCGTCAAATTAGCGCTTGTGCTGCTGGTTGTGCTGTTTATGGCAGCTTACCTCGTATGGGTTGAGCGCAAGTTCCTGGCCAGGCTCCAGATTCGCTACGGGCCGAATCGGGCCGGGATTTTCGGACTGTTGCAGCCGATTGCCGACGTGGTCAAGATGCTGACCAAGGAAGATACGGTGCCCGAGGGGGCCGACAGGATTTTCTTTCTTCTTGCCCCGGCAGTTGTGGCCGCGACCGCTTTTCTGATGTTCGCGACGGTCCCATTCGGCGCCGACATTACTCTATGGGGCCGGAGAATCCCGCTTGTGGTAACCGACCTCAACATAGGGCTTCTTTTCGTGTTCGCCATGTCGTCCCTGGGCGTATACGGCGTGGCGCTCGGGGGCTGGTCTTCCAATTCGAAGTACGCTCTTCTGGGTGGAATACGCGGGGCGGCCCAGATGATAAGCTACGAACTTTCGCTGGGACTCTCGCTCGTCCCGGTCGTGATGCTGGCGCACTCCTTCAGCCTCGTCGATATCGTTCAGGCCCAGGCACGGTACCCGTTTATCCTGGTTCAGCCCGTGGCTTTCATTATCTTTGTCATCAGCGCCATGGCCGAGAGTAAGCGAATTCCCTTCGATCTTCCCGAGGCCGAAAACGAACTGGTTGCCGGCTACCATACGGAATACAGCGGAATGCGCTTCGGCCTCTTCTTTCTTGGCGAGTACGTTCACATCATGGTTTTCGGGGGCCTCGTCTCGGTGCTATTTCTCGGAGGCTGGCGCGGGCCGCTTTTGCCGCCGATCGTGTGGCTCCTGGTGAAGATACTGCTCGTGGCGCTCTTTATGATCTGGGTGCGGGGCACTTTGCCCCGCCTGCGCTACGATCAATTGATGGCCCTGGGATGGAAAGTGCTCACTCCCCTGGCACTCGTAAACATAGTCGTAACGGCAGTGATCGGACTCATTTGAGCGGACGCCGGGATCATGCCTGTTCACCTCAGAGGGGCAGCGCAACAGAGCCGCAACCAAAGGCTCTTAACCACGAAAAAAAGGGCTCTAACCACGAAGATCACGAAGAAAAACTTGCAAGAAAAAAAAGAAAATGACTGATAGTAGTACAGAGGACGCGGAGAAACCAGGATTCAACAAGGCAAAGAGGGAAAGAGCCAAGCGTATGGAATCCGCATGGGAAGCAGTGAAAGCGCTATCTTCCGGTTTTGCGACCACCTTCATCCATCTTTTTCGCAAACCGATCACGGAGCAATATCCCGAGTTCAAGCGCCCGCTGCCCGCCCGCAGCCGAGCAAGAATCATCCTGACACGGGACCCGGACGGCGGAGAACGATGCGTCTCCTGCTTCCTGTGTTCGGCGGTCTGCCCTGTAAGCTGCATCTCGATGGAAGGAGCCCAAAGCGCCGACGGACGCCGTCACGCCGTATGGTTCAGGATCAACTTTGCCCGCTGCATCTACTGCGGGCTCTGCGAAGAGGCCTGTCCGACTTCGGCCATCCAACTGACACCCGATTATGAATTTTCCAAGAAGCGCGTGATGGACTTCGTTTACGAAAAAGAGGACCTCCTTGTGGACCACCAGGGCAAGGACAAGACGTACAACTACTACAAGTATGCCGGCATCGCGACCGGTGAGGCCGGAAAGGGCAGCCATATCGATGAGGAAGAACCGGTGGATCCGAAGAGTAATCTTCCATAGTTTTCCCGTGGGTGTTGGGTTTCGCTTCGCTCAACCCAACCTACACGCTCCACCCATCCTGTTAGGGCTTACCGGCATGATGGTGGGCAACGCTTCGCTTTTGCCCACCCTACACGCTACGGATGCGAGTGGGAATTTTCAAAGGACTTATCGATTGTGACAAGGTCCCGGAACCATTTGGGAGGTATTCTTCCATGAGCCTTGAAGGATTCTTATTTTACGTCCTGGCCGCAACGGTCGTCGCGTCAACCGGCGCGGCCATCACGAGGCGCAACCTGGTTCATGCGGTGGTCTACCTGATTTTCTCCTACTTTGGGACAGCCATGATTTTTTACCTGCTCGGGGCCCCGCTCCTGGCGGCACTCGAAGTGATCATATTCGCAGGGGCCATCATGGTGCTGTTCCTGTTCGTGGTGATTATGATCAGAAACGAACATTCCGAATCAGTGCTTTTCCACGGGAGCCAGTGGATTCCAGCGGCCGTATTCGGGACGATTTACCTGGTGATTGCATTCCTGAGCGTATTCACGGCCCCGTGGGCCGGCGCCGGCCTCGAGTTGCTCTGGGCCTCACCAAGCGAGTTTGCTCTTTATGTTCTCAAAAATTACTGGTTCCTTATCGAGGTCATATCGTTGCTGCTCCTGATCGGGCTCATTGGGGCCCTGCAGTTGGGAAGAACCGGGAGAGGAAAGCAAGCGGAGGGAGAAGCATGATCGTCCCTTTCAGCCATGTTCTCGTTCTGTCGGGAATACTCTTTGTGCTGGGCGTATTCTGCGCCGTTGCACGCCGCAACCTGATCATGATCATACTCGGTATCGAAATCATGCTCAATGCGGCTGCAATCGCCTTCATAGGGGCCAGCCTGCGCCGGCAGGACCTGGACGGCCAGACCTTTGTGCTGTTCATTCTCGCAGTGGCCGCAACGGAGGTGTCCGTCGGCCTTGCAATCATCGTCTATGCGTTTCGCAGGACCGGTTCTTTCGATCCGGGCAACTTCAACCTGATGAAGTAAAAAATCCGAGTAACCGGGCCACGAGGCGGGAAACGAAATTATGCAAATGACGGGTGGACATATCACGGTTTCGATTGTAACGCTTGCGACCCTGGCGCCGTTTGCCGCCTTTCTCGTGATACTTCTGTTCATGCGCTCCCGTCCCCGGCTCTCGGCAGGTCTATCCATCGGGGCGGTAATCCTTTCCTTTGCCTGCTCGGTGCTGCTCCTCATTCTCCATCGCGCAGGCGGAGAAGCCGTTCAATATACCTCGCGGTGGATGGTGGCCGGCAACATCGAGGTCCCGTTCGGGTACCTCATCGACCCGCTCAGTTTACTGATGCTCGTCATCGTTGCGACTATCTGCCTGCTGGTGCAGGTCTATTCTCTTGGCTATATGGCCGGAGATCCGGGTTTTTCCAGGTATTACGCCTTCATGTCGCTTTTTTCATGGGCCATGATGAGTTTGACCGTCTCTCCAACCCTGTTTCAACTCTATATTTTCTGGGAACTGGTCGGGTTGTCTTCCTATCTGCTCATCGGCTTCTGGTATGAAAAGTTCAGCGCAACCCAGGCGGGCAAAAAGGCTTTCGTCATGACCCGAACGGGTGATACGGCCTTTTTTATCGGACTGCTGCTGATTTTTCTCCATTTGGGCAACATCGGAATACTCCAGTTGAACGGACCGGAAGCAAAGGCCCTGTCGCCGAACGTCATCACCCTTGCGGCTCTTTTGATATTCGGGGGAATAGTCGGCAAGAGCGCACAGTTTCCGCTGATGACGTGGCTGCCGGACGCAATGGAAGGCCCCACTCCGGTAAGCGCCCTGCTGCATTCGGCCACGATGGTGGCGGCGGGCGTATACCTCTTTGCACGCCTGTTTCCTTTCTTCAGCCTCTCCCCCACGGCGATGAGCATCTTTTTGGGCATTGGAACGATCAGCATGCTGCTTGCCGCGACCATGGCAATGGTCAGCCGGGACATCAAGAAGGTCTGGGCCTACTCGACCATAAGCCAGCTCGGTTTCATGATTATGGCGCTCGGCGCGGGCGGCTACTTCGCCGGAGTCTTTCACCTGACCACCCACGCGGGGTTCAAAGCCCTGCTCTTTCTTTGCTCGGGCGTCTTCATCCATCACTTCCACACAAACGACATATTCGAACTGGGCGGTCTCGGGGGCCGCGCTCTGAAAGTCCCCATGATCTGCCTGGCGATAGCGGCGGCCGCACTGTCGGGCATCCCTCCGCTTTCCGGGTATTTCAGCAAGGAAGCGATCATAGGGACCCTGGCCGCCCTTGAAAACCCGGTCTGGCTTGCAGCGGGTCTGGCGGGCATCTTTCTGACCGCCTATTACGCCTTCCGGGTGATTTTCCTCCTGCTGCTGCCCAAGCCCGGAGAAACCGCGCAGGCGCCCCCCTCCCCTTCGCCGACACACGTTTCCCTCGATGGAGGCGGTAATTCGGAATACCGGTTTATGGCATGGCCGTTGATCGTTTTAGCCGGTGTCACGGTGGTATTGGGTTTGCTGGAAAATTCCCTGAGGGATTTTCTGGTCGGGCCGCACGCACTGGGGGCAGTCGCCGGGGATGAAATGCATGCACGGGCGGGTTATCTCGCCTTGGGCCTGGCTGCGAGCGGAGTGGTCCTTGCGTGGTTCGAGTTCGGCAGACACGGATCGAGCCGGATCGGTTTTGTCGAACGTATTCCGGTCCTTGCCCGGTTGTTTGCCGAACGCTGGTATCTCGACCATTTTTACCGCCTGCTCGTGGGTGAGGTCATCGACAAAGGCATCTCCTATCTCTGCTATAAAAACGACAATAAGGTGATCGACGGGAGCATCGACGCATTATGCGCCGGCACCGTCGAAGGAGGCAGAATCACGGCATTGTTGAACTCGTGCATGATTCAGTACAGGTTGTTGACGATATTTGCCGTACTGGTTTTTCTGGCGCTTTATTTTTCATTCTAAAATGAAGGTTCCTTGCCGATGCATTATGCGACTTTCCCCTTTCTTTCCGCCATTCTTCTAAGCTGCGTGGCGGGAATGTCGGCAATCGTCTTCATTCCCGAAGACCGCAAAACCCTTATCAAATGGGTCAGCGCCGTCTTCTCGGGCATCACCCTGGTTTTGTCCCTATGCCTGTTCTTTGCCTACGACAGGAATACGGGCGGGCTGCAATTCGTGGAGCGGCTCTCCTGGATACCCCAGCTCGGGATACAGTACCTCAACGGAGTGGACGGGTTCAGTCTGCCGAATCTGCTCCTGACCGGCATCGTGTTTTTTACCGGCGTACTCACCATGTGGGAACTGGAACATAGGGTGAAGGAATTTTATGCCCTCTACTTTTTGCTGGTAACCGGAGTGTTCGGGCTCTTCATGAGCCTGGACCTGTTTTTCATCTTTGTCTGGTACGATGTTTCGCTTTTTCCGATGTACCTGCTGATCGCGATATGGGGCACGACCCGGAAGGAATACGGGGCAATGAAGCTGACCCTGTACCTGCTTGCCGGGAGCGCATTGATCCTGCCGGCGATCGTTCTTCTTTACGTAAAGTCGGGCCTGGGAACTTTCGACCTCACGGCCCTTTTGAAACCGGGACTTTTTTCGGCGGACCAGCAAAAGTTAGCCTTTATTCTGCTCTACCTGGGATTCGGCGTCCTTGCCGGTCTGTGGCCCTTCCACACATGGTCGCCCGTAGGCCATGTGGCTGCGCCTACCGGGGTGAGCATGGTCCACGCCGGGGTGCTGATGAAGATCGGAGCATTCGGCGTACTGCGCCTGGCTATAATGCTCTGTCCCCTTGGCTGGAGGTACTGGGCCGAACTCATGGCCGTGCTCGCCACCATCGGGATCGTCTACGGGGCGTTGACGGCACTCAGGCAGACCGACCTGAAATACGTGATAGGTTATTCCAGCGTATCGCACATGGGCGTGGTCGGACTCGGACTATCCACCATGACCGCCGAGGGGCTCGATGGAGCGGTCTTCCAGATGTTTGCCCATGGAATCATGACCGCCCTGCTTTTTTCCTCGGTCGGCTACATTTATGACCGGACGCACACGAAGCTGATCCCGGAACTGGGCGGGCTGAGCCGCATCATGCCGGTCGCATCGGGTTATTTCATCGTGGCGGCCCTTGCCGGTATGGGAGTCCCGGGGCTTGCCAATTTCTGGGGCGAACTGGTGGTCTTTATCTCGGCATTCAAAGTCTACCCGGTTCGGGGCATTGCGGCCGTGCTCGCGCTGGTGATTACCGCCCTGTTCATGCTGCGGGTTATACAGCGAACCTTTTACGGCCCCGAAAACCATCACCGCCGAGGCAAAGGCGCCCGTCAGAAAATACTTGATCCCCGATTCGAGCCCGAAATCTCCTCTCTGTCTCAACGCCACCAGGATGTAGAGCGAAAAACTCGACAGCTCCAGCGAAAGGTATATGGCAAGAAGCTGGTCGGCGCTGACCAAAAGCATCATCGAGAGGGTGCAGGTGAATAACAGCAGGTAAAAGTCGTGGATATTGCGTTTGCGAAGATCGGACAGTTCCGTGCACAGGATTATGATCAAAAAGAGGCCCACGGCCAGCAGCGCTTTGAAAACCTGGGAAAAGAGGTCCGCCCGGTATGCCTTGATGAACAGGTCGCCTTCGGACCATATCGAACCAAGGCAAACCGCTATTCCGACTGCCGCCAGGAACAAAGCGGTCGCCTGTTCCCGTTTCGGATCGGGCCGGCCGGCCAGACCGAGAACCAGGAACCAGAGGGCAGCCGCAAAGTAATAGATTTCAGGAATCGCG
>Ga0364919_10113_pt2 | contig 13913 bp, 14 predicted proteins | sample SorcelJu500001C7_2_FD_206953 | JGI IMG/M metagenome (GOLD analysis project Ga0364919, IMG submission 206953) | Enriched cells from Trout Bog Lake Hypolimnion, Wisconsin, USA - BchlTB.June20.5000.01.C7 | ecosystem: Environmental > Aquatic > Freshwater > Lake > Hypolimnion/Profundal zone | place... | reverse complement strand
GGCCCCACACGGAGATCGCTGGGAGTCGTCGTCTTTCCCCAAGATGAACCCGATTTGCCGGTTGATTCGGATGGAAACGTCTCACCGAATTCGGGAGGCATGTCCGTGACGCCCGACTGGCGTAAATTGCGATATTACAGAATTCCGCGACGATTGGCGCACATTGTTCCGAAGGCCAGCGGCAAAGATTGCGATGCTTGCTGGCGACTGGGGACGATCCCGTTTACCAACGGCATTGTGGCCCACCGTCTGTTCTTGAGGATCGACGGAAGCGAACACGGGAGCATCGAGCCTGCGGAGACAATTGCTGTCGATACGTTTCAGGCTGACATTGCAGCCACACGCGACCAATGGGTCATTGACGAGAGCTGAGAAATGATCGCTACAACCCAGAAATCCGAATCTCATTACACGCAATTCGTCGGTCTTCTTCGCGAGCTGCACCGATTAATTCGGTGCGGCGAAGGAGATTCTGAGGAATCCGACATCGTTCGTGACAAAATGGATATTCACTGGCCACACCTCAGTTCCACGGAGATTCAGCGTACTGAGGAACTGTCCGCGTCTTTGTATTCACTTTCCGGAACCGAGCATATTGCGCCGGAAGACAAGGACCGGCCCGTCTCTGAGTGCGAGTTGCAGGTAGCCTGGGAGTCAAAGGACTACGACCACGTCCTGGCGTTGCTTCGCCGCCCCATGCCGTTCATGGATGCCGATGAAATCGCATTTAGACGAGGATGGATTTGGTACGAACTTCGCGACCTCCAATCCGCAGTATTGTTTTTTCGATTGTCTTACGACCTCAATCCAAATATCGAACAGACGGCAATCTTTCTGATACACACGCTGCTGCAAATTGGTTCACAAGATGAAGCGAGACAAATCGCGGAGCGCATTATCGACCAAACGCCACCGGCGTCTCCCACAGCACTGGATGCAGCGGCTTTCGCGATTTTTGTTGCCATCCAAACGGCGGATGGGGGCGAGCAACGTCGAATGCTGCTACGAGTGATTGACGCAGTGAAGAAATCGACCGAGCAAGCACAAGCGTCTGGAACCGCCGAAGCTGCGGTCGAGATGGATCTCCATTCGCACTATATGGTGCTCTCACACTGCTTCGCATTGCTGGCGCAGTTGCAAGCACGGAATGCCAAGGAAAGCGGTGGCGGTGCGACGACTTTGGTCGACGAGCCGGAGACCGATCCTGGAATTGGGGAGCCGTCGGATGAGTTTTCGCTAGGCCTCGAAATCACGCATCCAAACTTGGCCCGACATGGGCCGCGACGCTTTCGAACCCATCCATTCCGGCGTGAGCAGGCGTTTCCAACAAACTTCAAAACCGCAACTTCGAGCCACCGTTGATGAAACAACCATCTGTTATTTTCGGCTTCGCTCTCGGTTTGATTGTTGTTTCACATCAAGCGACCGCAGACGGAACCCGCTCGACCGAAACCTACAAACGCGTCAAAACGGCGATCGACGCCGTGCCGTCGGTGGATACGCACGACCATCTCTGGCCGTTCGAAAAGCTGCCGGCTCTCACGGAAACGAAAGAGGGCAAGCAGGTCAATCTCTCGGGGATCTGGCGTAACAGCTATCTTTCCGGATACAACGCGATCAGTCCCTGGCAGGCGGACGACACTTTCGATTCGTGGTGGAGCCGCGCGAAACACAATTTCGACAACGTCCGCTCGGCCAGCTTCTACCGATATCAACTGCCCGCGTTTCAGGATCTGTACGGCGTCGATTTCGATCGGATCACCGACGACCAGGCTCGCGATTTGAACCGGCGGATTGTCGAAAACTACCGCGACCCGAAATGGATCTATCACGTCGTCACCGAGCGCGCGAACATTGAGCTGATGTTCAACGACACGTATTGGGACTCGCATGGGTTCAAACAGTCGTATCCCTGGGAAGTGGTGGTTTTTAACGTGACGCGGCTGGTGCGCGGCTTTCATCCCGCCGAGTATGAAACTCGCGTTCCGTGGGCCGGCGACGATCCGTATGCGTTCGCGAAAAAACACGGGTTACCGACGGAAACCCTGGACGATTATCTCGCCGTCCTAAATCGCCTGTTTGTCGAAGCGAAAGACAGCGGGATCGTCTGCCTGAAATGCACGCTGGCCTACATGCGAACGTTACGATTCGAAAATGTCCCAAAGGAGCGGGCCGCAGCGGTGTACGGCAAACGGGCGCAACAGCTCACCCCCGAACAGATCAAGGACTTCGAGGACTTCATTATGTGGCGCCTCTGTGAGCTGAGCGCCAAATACGAACTGCCGTTTCAAATTCATACCGGACAGGCCCGCATTCAGGGATCGAATCCGATGAATCTGGTCGACCTGATCGAGGCGAACCCAAAAACGAAATTCATTCTGTTTCACGGCGGGTTCCCCTGGATTGGCGAGATGGGAGTGATCATCCAGAAACACGGTTATCACGTGTGGGCCGACTCCGTTTGGCTGCCCGAGTTAAGCTACTCCACGGCGAAGCGAGCGTTCCATGAATGGCTCGATTCGTTTCCGTCGAATCGGATCATGTGGGGTGCCGATTGCAACCACGCCGAGGGGATCTACGGCGCGACCGAATTCCACCGCCGTTGCATCGCCGAGGTCCTCGCGGAAAAGGTGATGGCAGGCGACCTGACCGAGGAACACGCCCTCCACATCGGCCGGCAAATCATGCGAGAGAACGCCCTGGAATTATTCCCGCAATTAAAAGAGCGGTTATGGAAGCACAAGGGAGTGAAGCTGGAACCCGCGTTACTAAAGTGACTTCTAGCCACGTTGCTTCAAGAATCGACTTCATTTTTTCGCGAGGGAACCAACCATGCACGAAATCGGCGAATTCGTCACGCTTAACGACCGGATTGGTGTCGTGGTCCAAATGCCACATCAACCGGGGGCGGACTTGGAAGATCATGTTGCGGTGTGGTTCGGATTGATCGAGAACGGCAGGCCGGAGATTTGGACCGTGCCGGCTGAATATTTCCTCGCTGGACCGAGCCCGATCGTGAAACATTAACCGCAGTGTGTGGGACCGTGGGGAGAAGCCCTGCCGGTCGCCGACGTATTGCCTGCGGGGAACCAAGCGCACACAATTCCTGTCATCAAAACGCTTGCTGGCCGAGCATTGTTATGAAGCGGGGCTCGCACGCCGTAGGGTAGGTTTTCTAACCTGCCCGTCTGATCGAGTTGGCCGCACTGCCGGATTCGGCCGTTCATCGCCCCCGTTTCGGTCGGAGATCAAAATATTGGGACTATGAACTGTCTTTACGACAGCCAATCTTCGACATGTAGCCGCGGCACATTGTTGAAATCCACGATATTCCGGCTCAATAGTGTCGCGCCATTCGCCAAACAGATACTTGCAATCTTCAAGTCCATGGTGCCAACTCGCAGTTTTTCCTGCTTCAGGAATCGTCAGCGTTTGCCTGATCGCGAAATTGCCGACCGAGGCGGACGATTTCGTCGAACTCTGGATCGTCGGCAAACATTCCAAACGTATCAGCCATGTGTTTCATGGGGCGAAGCGATTTGTTTTCCGCACGCAATTGCGCGACCTGCCGCTCCAAGTCGTTGACTTTTTCTTCCAATTGCTCAAGTGTCATGGTTTACTCTGCTTTCAACCAGGCTGTCACGATTGTTGGTTGCCGCCGACGTTACGGTCGTCGACCGAAACATGGGGACTGCGCTAGCTGCGCAGCAAGACAACATACGGGCCAGTTAGAAAACCTACCCTACGAGCGACCCTGCGAGCCGTTGGGCTTAATCTGCGGTATCCGGCCGGCGGGTTAGGGCATCGGTCGGCAAAAAACCGCTCCCTAACGGTCGCGGCTCTGCGTGTGTCGCATTTCGCGTCGCTTGCGGCAGAATTACCCCAACTCAGGCATTGGGCGATACGTGTTCTGGTCGATCAGGAACTGCGGGCGGCCTTGCAGGTCGCGGAGGGTCATGTGATCGACGTTGATGCCAAGGTTTTTGTACATCGTCGCGAACACTTCCTGGAAGTGGACCGGGCGGTCGACGGCGAATTCGCCGAGACGGTTGGTCGAGCCGATGACTTGGCCGGTTTTCATGCCGCCGCCAGCCAGCAGCGCGCACGAAACCTGGGGCCAGTGGTCGCGGCCAGCGTCTTTGTTGACCTTCGGCGTCCGGCCAAATTCGCCCCAGACGACCACGGTTACGTCATTCAGCATGCCGCGGTTTTCCAGGTCTTCCACCAGGGTGGCGACACCCGAGTCGAGCAAGGGCATGTCTTCGCGACCCTGCTTGAAGTTGGCGCCGTGCCAGTCCCAGCGACTGAATGCCAAGGTCACGCAACGGGCACCGGCTGAGATCAATCGGCGGGCGATCAGGAAGTTGTCGACCAGGCGTGGCCCGCCATCGTCCCGCAATTGATTGACGCCGCGCCCATAGCGGTCCCGGAGTTTCTGGTCTTCCTTATCGAGGTTCAGCGCGTCGGCGAGTTTGCTGGAAGTCAAAACACCAAACGCCTGCTGAGTGAATGCATCCGCCCCGGTGATTTGTCCGGTGATGTCGCATTCTCGACGGAATCGGTCGAGCGAGTTCAGCACCGTCCGACGGTCATCGAGCCGATCGAGCGTGATGCCGTTCAAGATCAAATCGTCTTTACCTTCTGCGTTGGGCGTGAAGGGGGCATGAGCGACACCCAGAAATCCGGGAACGCCGTTGTCGGCCCACGGCATGTGTCCCATCTTGGGGGACAACCCGACGAAAGCGGGAACCGAGGGGTCGACCGGACCGTAGGCCTTCGACAGCACTGACCCCATGCACGGATAGCCCCCTTGCGGTTGCCGGTCACGTTTTCGCCAGCCCGTCAGGCACTGGTATGCGTAATGGTCACCGTCGCAGCCGACGATCGAGCGAATCGGGACGAATTTTTCCATCGACGCGGCAATCCGCGGGAACATTTCGCAGATGTCGATCCCGGGCACGCTCGTGGCAATCGGGCTGAATTCGCCCCGAATCTCGGCAGGCGCGTCGACCTTCACGTCCCACATGTCCTGGTGCGGTGGGCCGCCGGGCAAGAAGATCATGATGATCCCCTTGTGCGAATTGTTCACGCCGGCAGCATTCTCGGCTTGGAGCAGGTTTGGGAGCGACATGCCCCCCAGCGCCAAACCGCCGATCTTCAGGAAATCGCGGCGGCGAATGCCATCGCAAAAACGACTGCCTTTGTCCTGCGTTTGACCGCCGAGAATCGTCAGCATCTGAAGCGCTCCTGTCTCGTATCCACGTCGGGAAATCGTCGTCGCCTGGAAGAGGCGAAGCACGCTCCCCTTTAATATTTATCGCAATTGTCGCTCAACTTCGATGAGCGGGAATCATCCTCATCCTGATGGAATCATATCAACGACCGTCCACGTGTCAACGTGTAGCGGTCAGGCATGACCGGCACGCGACATTCTTGCCCAGAGCCGCGCCCGTCAGGAAGCGGTTGCTGTTTACCGCTTCCTGACGGGCGCGGCTCTGCGGACTGTCTCATTGTCGGCTGCTCGAAGTCGACATCCATTGCCAGCAATGGGTTTCCAAAGCTCCGCCCTGGGCCGCGATCGCGGCGGCGTAACCGGGATGCGGCACGAGGTTCTCCATCCACCATTCCGGTTGTTCCCCGGATTCGGGTTGAAACTTCAAGACGGCCGCCGGTTCGCCCGGAGCAACCGTCACAATCACCTGATTCAGCGGAATCGAAAGTCCCTCGCCCACCGCCTTAAGAACGGCTTCCTTCCGCGTCCAACAATCAAAAAAGCCAGCTAAACGGGCGTCGCCGGCCAGGCTGTCCAGCACGGCGATTTCCTCGGGGGCGAAGAAATGCCGGGCGATCGCTTCAAAGTCGTGCGGCGGCTTGATGAACTCGATATCGACCCCTAACGGCCGGCGCAACGCGACGGCAAGCAGCGCCAGTTCCTCGGAATTCGAAACATTGAATTCCAATTCGGATGCGGACCACGCCGCCGCCAACGCGGGCTTCCCTTTCGGTCCGTATTCGAACGCGATTTGCTGCGGATCGTCACCCAAATACCGCGAGAGGATTTCCCGGACCTGACCACGACAGGCAGCGAAACGTCGGCGATGTTTGTCGAACTTGAACCGATCGGCGCGTTCGATTTCGTCGGCTGTCAGAACAGTCCGCAGTCCCTCAATCCGATCCGGCGCCAGATTTTGATTCAGCAGCCAAACGTGAACCTGCCCGGCGTTGAGGGGCGGAAATTCCGTCGGAACTGGCCAGTTAGAGTCCACGAATCAGGGCCTTGCAGAAGAAAGGCTCACTCACTTTTGCCGCTTCGGCCGGGCAAGCGTTTTAGGAAGTCCCAAGGAACGGCGGTTCCCGGTCGCGAGACCTGCTTTCCGTTGGGGGCTCCGCCGCGGGCTGGTTCGGCTTCAACGTCGAGGGGCACGATCTGCAAGTCATCGAAACGAACATCGCCGAGGCCCGTGAGAGAAATGGTCAGCGTCAAATCGGTCGTCTCGGTGACTTCGCGGATCAATTCAAATTGTTTCCACGGGGTGACATTCTTCCAATGCAAAGCTGAGCCCGGCCCGCCGATGCTGTCATAAAGAATCGCGCCATCGAGATTCGCCACGATGGGAGAAACGACTTTGACCCAGCCGCTGATGTGAACGATTTGACCTTTGTAAACCGTCACCGGAGGAGTGGTGACCGTTACCGGGCGCTCGGCAAGGACTGCCGGGACGTCTTTGCCACCCGCCACGGGGCCGGCAGCCAGCCTAAGGCAATACCGGCCTTGGTGGGCTCCCGTGTCGAGCTCGCCTGTGGATTTGATCCCCGCGATTTCATTCTCGGTCCGTTTCCATCCCTCTTCCACCATCCCGTCGCGGTCTTCGCAATCGCCGGTGCGGAGCAAGTTCTTAATCGGTGAACTCAATGTTCGGCTCGAGCGGGTGGCCATGTCCCAATGATCGGGGAGAGTTTGAAAACAGATCGTATGCTGACTGGTGACGGGCGAATTCAGCCGCTGGGCAACGAACGGCCAGTGGGCGGCAAACGACCAGTGAGCGTACTGGAGGATGCGCAGGTTCTGCAATGCGTCACACGCAGCCAGGCGCGCCTCGTGGTATCGCTGGGCTTGCAACAGCTTGCTCGATTGGCTGATGAGATTGCGCACCTTTCGCAAGATGTAATGCGAATCCGAATCTTGACCGCGTCCGAGTTTTCGCAATTCTTCGTCGATTGCGGCGACACGATCGTTCTTCGTTTGTGCCAATTCCAGTGTGAAACGGGCCGCCGGTTCTGCGAGGGTCTTAATTTTCTCGCGGATCTGCTCGACCGCTTCCTGGTTCGTCGTGAAAAGGATGGCGGTCGAGACGTCGAATTTGTCGAGGGACACCTGCCTGCCGCCGGCGACACGCAACGCTTCCAGTTGGCGAACGCCCGTCAGCGTGATTTCCCAAGCGCGGGCCGATTCACCGCCTCCTTCGGCGATGATTTTGGCATCGTTCGCTGCCATGCGACCGGGGCAGAATTGCCCCTCTTCAGCGTACCAGACAGGCAGCACCAGTCGTCCCAGACTGGTATTGAGCGTGGACGCCTCTAAATCTCGAGTGAGTTCTTCGAGCGCCAGGAATTGGTTATCACGGTCGTTGAGTTCCAACTCCGATTTGCGGTCCTTGTTTTGGATTCTCCCCGGAGTGCTCAATCCTTTCAGATTGCGCGAGGCGGGCCCTTTAGCGGTAAATCTTGCCGGGCCACCGACTGTCGCCGTGGCGAGCAGGGGCTCGAGCAATTCGAGCCTCATATTCAACAAAGCAATCATCAACTTGCGTTCGCGGGCACCGGGACGATCGTCGTCGAGAGATGAATTCGTCCAATACGCGATGCCGCGGTAACCGGCGGCGAGCGCCGCCATCACCTGCAGTTCCAATTGTTCCGGTTCCACGACGACCGGATGCCAGCCGGCAGCCGCACGAGCATCGTTCACCGATTTCGGCGGCTCGGTTTGGATCCAGGTCCAGAGGTAGGTGCCGGGGCGGGCCAGATTTCGGCGCTCGGCCAACCAGTCGCGATAATTCTTCGGAGTAAAGCTGGTGTTCACGACCGGGCGGTGGACACCCAGCATCGAGAATTGGAGCGAATAGGTTTTTTCGAAGCCGGCCACATCCCCCATCACCTGACGGCGATACTTTCGGTCGGCGCTGCTGATCTGTTCGATCCAATTCGCGATTTCGGTTTTGTCTTCCGGTTGGATTTTCGTCCCCAGATACCAGAAGAGAATCCGGGACGTGTCGGGACCAAACGGGGCAAGATGGACATTGGTCGGTTCCTGGGCATCGGCCCCGACGCCCTTCTCGGGCTTGGGTGGCACGGCCATGGCGCGGAGGCCGGCTTGGTCGAGCTCATTCAACAGGCGGGTGTCTTCAATGTCGGGAATCCAGACGACGTTGTAACCCTGGCGGGCGAGGTCCGCCGGTTTTTCGCCATGATAGGGAATCGCCCGAAGAAAGTACGGCTGGCCGTTGACATACAGGCGATCGCCACGAAACTCGGCTTCCGGTTTGACTTCCGGTTCCTCGCGATCGACCGGTTGAATGGCGCCCTCTTTGCGGGCTTCCACGATCGGACCGAATTTCAGGGTATCGACAAGGAATCGCGAGGTTCCGCGACTCGATCGAATCTTGATGACCGCCGTGTCGACGTAGCGGCCCGTCAGATCGAGGTCTCCTGAAACTCCGGCTTTTTGCAAACGCCGGCGGATTTGCGGGAGCATCTGCCGAACTTTCCGCTCGATGTCATTGCATTCCAGCTTCTGCCATTGGTTCACTTTACTGTACGAGTCCCCTTCCACCAGCAGCATCAACGAGGCGTTGGTGTCGGGATCGACTTGGTTGGGAAACACAATGCGCGCTGCCACGGTCGCTCCGTCTTGCGAAGCGTTGAACCAGACCGACAGATTCATGCCTTCGATCAACCGGGCTGCCGGCAGTTGATACACCAGATGCAGCAGCGCGGCTTCCGTTTGAACCGAGACGTCGAACAATTCGGCGGCATTTCCTTCGCGACGCAATTCGAGAGTGCGTTCGTGTCGCGAAACGCGAACCGCCGGGCGGTCGTGCATGGCGGTCCACGACGGTTTGGCCCCGTCGAAACCATCTACGTGATCGCGGGCGGAGCAAAGCGTCACCTGCGCACTGGTGATGACCAGCACGGCGAGCCGGAAAAGGTGAACCGAAAATCGTCGCGAATGGAATGGCATCACTGCCCCGTCGACCTTCCTGGAATCGCTGCCACACGTAACGAAGTCGCTAAGATCGGAATAAAACTCAGCGAATCTTCCAAAACCGCCAGTTTTCCGACCGGGCCGAATTCGCAACGAATGAGACTCCCCGTTGTCAAAAAACAACACTGAGCACATTCGTAAAATCGACCCTAAGTGCCGAATTCTAGAGGTTTTTGGGAAACCCGACTAGACGAATCGTGGCGACGGAGCAACATGTCGGCAGTTTCGGAAGTCTGCGGTAAATTGCGCTTAAGGCATTACTCGGTAAGTGGTTGCGATCTATTCATGGCGTCAGTGACGGGGTTGGCACAGAATCTTCTGTAGAGAGGCGTTTGCAGAATTTTGCATTGCTGGACAAAGTCATTCGGTTGGGCTGCCAAAGGTCGGTGGGGGATGGAACAACAGAAGTCGAGACTTCCGATGGGAGACGCCGAAGAGTTACCGCGAGAACTTGCGGAGCTCGGGGAGCGGATCGCGCAACTATCGCCACACGAATTGAACGATTTGCAACCTGTTTTCGAGCGGGTGGTCGATTCGATCCGCCGGCGTCGACGGATTTTATCGCTGGTTCAGGATGCGTTGTCGCAATTGCGGCTGGACGTAAAATACCTGATGTTCGACCTGGAAATGACGCGTCGGGAACGCGACGCGCTGCGCGATCAGATTACTGATGATTGATGGTGTGGGGTGGGCTCTGCCCACCAAGATCGGCTTTACGCCTGGAATTTCCCAATCGCATTCGGCCGGCTGAAAGCACGGCCGGTCAAAACCAATCCGGCCCGTCGCATCCTCAACGACGATGCGGAAAATTCATCCTTCCGTCTTCGTCGTTCTGCATTCCAATTAGCGCCGGGCACCGATCGTCGCCAACGACGCGGCCACCTGGGTCTTAGCCCGAATCGCTTCGAGGATCGTTTGTCGAAACACATCTGCTCGACCCACACCGGGGAGCGACATCAGGGTCCGGCCCGTTTTGTCGAGAAGATAAATGTCGGCGTCGTAATAGAATTCTTGGCCGGGTTCCTGTTTGACAACGACATCGGCGATGTCTGTCAGGGAAATTTCGCGGACCAAGCGATTGCCAATACTCCGGCGGATCTGCATCGTGCGGTTGGTCAGCACGTAGACTTCCCCAAAGATTTTCAAGTGGAAGAAGACCTGAACTGCGATAATCGCCGTAGGCAAGGGAAACAGCAAGTGCGACAGTTTAATGCCGAAAATCTTCACCGGCAGGCAGTTGTAAAGCTGGCCGAGCGTCTTCCCGATGAACGTGCTGGAGATCGAGGGATAAACCGTCATGATTGGCGCTTGCTTTCCGCCCGTTAAGCCGGAAATCGCCGCAGGCCTGTGAGCCAATGTCGTCGTCATGTCGCTACTCGTCGCGTTGATGCTGAAAAAAAGCGGGTGATCGCCGCGCACTGCGGCACAACCCGATTCAAGATCGTGCTTCCTGTGGGGAGTGAAACTAGCACACCGCAAGTCGGTTTGCCAGTGTCGTCAGGGGGGGCGGGCCGCTGGTTGGCCAGCGGGTTCCGCTAGGTTCCGGGAAGGTGTTGGTTTTGCAGGTCGGTCATTTTCGTTCGACGGGGGGACGATCTTTGTGTAAAATCAGGCTGCTACACAGTCAACCAATTCGGCCGCGGAGGAATCCAGTGCCATGCCAACCGTGACTCTTAACGCACATTTCGATGGAAAGCACATCGTCCTTGACGAGCCATTTGCGATCCCCCCGAATGCCCGCCTAACCGTCACTGTACTTTCAACTCTTGCAAACTCCCACGACACAGAACATACGGAGTGGGGTGCAATCGCCCTGCAACGCCTGGCGGATGCGTACGGTGAAAGCGAACCGGAATACTCTCTTGGAGACGTTCGACCATGAAAGAGGGGGACGTTGCGCTAGTTTCTCTCCCTCAGGCCGATGGCCGCACAAAGCCGCGTCCCGTGATTCTGTTACGCCAGTTGCCACCGTTTGCCGATTGGCTTGTGTGCGGTGTCAGTACCCAACTTCATCATCAGGTCGTCGACTTTGACGACTTCATCGAAACGGATGCGTTAGATTTTCGTGACAGCGGCCTCAAAGCACCTTCGCTTATCCGCTTGGGGTTCCTCGCATCAATTCCCCCATCCCGAATTCTTGGAGTCATCGGCTCGTTGTCGCCGGACCGCCATCGCGAACTGCTGCAGCGACTAAGAAAATTACTCGAATAACGGATCCCCCGAAATCCGATGACTTCTACGCCGCTGATCAATTCGTTCTCCCCTCGTTTTCCCAATGTCGCCGTGTCGCCTCGACTCGACAGCTTGACTCGTGCTGATGATGCCCGCGGGCAGACGAATCGAAGTCGCGCCGCCTCGCGCACCTAGTTTTTAAACTTCACGCGGAACTTATCGGAAAACAATCTACCCCGCTCCCTTCTTCGAACCTCCACCGCCGGGCTGCTTCAGCTTCAAGACGCAACGAAACCCCAAATCTTTGGGACGCTCGGTTTGCACAACTCCGGTGCGCGCCCAGACGAGCCAGTTGGGGTCGCCTCCTTTGACGACGCGCATGTTCGTCCCGCCGCTCGCCTTGGCGCCGGTGGGATTTCGGACGGCGGCGCTCGTATCGGCCGTGATCTGCTTATAGTACTTTTCGCTGTACCAGTCGCTGCACCATTCGCGAGCGTTGCCGGCCATGTCAAAGGCGCCGGCAGGACTCATATCGCCGCGAAACGAACCGACTCTGTCGATTTGCGTCGGGGTTCGCGGACGATCCCAAACGTACCGGCCGTTGCCCCACGGATATTTGAATCCATCGGTCCCGCGCGCCGCTTTTTCCCACTGGGCCTCGGTGGGCAACTCTTTGCCGGCCCACAGGCTGAACGCATGCGCTTCCGCCCAGGCAACCCCCAGGACCGGCGCATCGGGTTGATCCGAAGCTTGCCCCGGTCGAGGTACACGACGTTTTTCCGCGACCGCTTGTCGGTAGACCTCGTACCGGTCATTCGTCACTTCCCGCAAGTCGATGTAGAACGCATCGAGCAACACGGCGTGTTCCGGTTGAACGTTGGCGGTGCCTGTGTTGCTTCCTTGAATCGAAATGCCTTCTGGCACCAACCCCATGACGGCGCCGTCGGCTTCGCAACGAATTCGCCACGGCAGTCCAGAGACGCTCTTCCCCGCACTTTCAATCGGGGTGAAGCCTTTGGGGAGTTCGTACTCCGCGCGGGAATCGTCGCGAATCAGGCCGACCCCTTCCACGCCATGAGGGCCGTTACCGGGAGCGTAACCAAATTTCGTTGAGTCGTGCTGACGATCCTTGGTGCTAAAATCGAAACGATCGGCACCCCCCGAAAGGCCGACTTCAAACGGCGTTCCCGCCGGGGCGGACTCGGGCAACACTTGGAATCTCGCATGCGTGGGCGGCAATTCACCGTCGTCCGACAGTTCCACATCGGGTTCGTCTTTCTTCCGCTTCGGCTGTTTGGGCGGCCGCGTCTCAGACTTGCTGGCCTTCGTCCCGGAACTCGAAACGCTCGGCGCCCCGGATGCAGACGGCGCCCCGGCTGCGGGCGAATTACCAGCAGCCGGCACATTGTTCCCTGCGGGCTGCGCGACGGGTTGGACGGCCGGCACTGGCTGTGCGGTCGCGTTGGCCGGTTGCGTACTCAGGGAGCTCAGCTTGACCTCCTTCTCGCAACCGGTAAGAACACCCACGCAAAGTGCGCACGTCAGACAGCTCCAGCACAAAAACGATCTTGGCACGAGGCGACTCCCAGATCGGAGATAAATAGAAATGTTTCTTCCGTTGGCATTTTCGGCTTACGGCCCAGGCTTTTCAAGAGGGGACGATATATCATGTTCTGCCTATGACGACACCGGAACAACTCGACGTAATTATCATTGGGGCCGGGGCGGCTGGATTGCTGGCGGCCGCCCGCGCCGCCGAGCGCGGCCGCCGAACGATTTTGATCGAGAAAAACCCCCGACCGGGGGTCAAAATTCTGATGTCGGGGGGGACGCGGTGCAACTTGACCCACAACTGCGATGTTCGTGGCATCGTCGAGGCGTATGGAAATCAGGGGAAATTTCTGCACTCAGCGCTGGCGGCGCTGGGGCCGCGCGAACTCGTCGCGTTGATCGAAGCCGAAGGGGTGCCGACGAAAATCGAATCGACGGGCAAGATCTTTCCCGCCAGCGACAAGGCGGCTGACATCCTGGCCGCGCTCTTACGCCGACTCGAACGCAGTGGTTGCCGACTGGCAACCAGCGAACCAGTGACGGCGATCGACCGCAGCGAAACCGGCTTTTTGGTCACGACCGAGCGCCGAACACTCGCGGCGGAATCGGTCGCCATCACAACCGGCGGCTGCTCGTATCCCGGCTCGGGAACGAAAGGGGATGGCTATCCGTGGGCGATGAAATTTGGGCACACCCTGGTCCCAATTCGGCCGGCCCTGGTCCCGGTAACGACGAACGCCGACTGGGTCCGTGATTTGAAGGGGATCACAATTCCCGATGTCGCCGTAACTGTGGAAACGCGTCGCGCTCCCAATGCGCCCCCCGGAAAACAGAAACCGTTGGCGACCCGGCGGGGTTCGTTTCTGTTCGCCCATTTTGGACTGTCGGGGCCCGTGGCATTGGATGTCAGCAGGGCGGTCAGCGGCCA
>Ga0364919_10406_pt1 | contig 13939 bp, 6 predicted proteins | sample SorcelJu500001C7_2_FD_206953 | JGI IMG/M metagenome (GOLD analysis project Ga0364919, IMG submission 206953) | Enriched cells from Trout Bog Lake Hypolimnion, Wisconsin, USA - BchlTB.June20.5000.01.C7 | ecosystem: Environmental > Aquatic > Freshwater > Lake > Hypolimnion/Profundal zone | place... | reverse complement strand
GTAGCGCTCATTGTGCAGCGGTAAAAGACGACGGCTCACTCTGGATGTGGGGAAATGATAATGCTGGAGATTTGGGGGTTGGAAATCCCCCCCAATACCCCAGCCGGACTTCTGCTGTGCAGGTTATGACGAGAGCAGTTCGACGTTGAGCAATGTTGTCTCAGTGACCTGTGGCGATAGTTTCTCGGTGGCAACCTTAAAGGATGGGAGCATGGTGACTTGGGGACTGGATACCAAAGGGCAGCTCGGGAACAACAATACGAGCAACGTAATTTATGCGACGCCAAGTTCATACCTGCCTATTGTGTGCAACAGTCCCCCCTCTGTTTCCCTTACGGTAACAGGAACACTCGTCCAGCCTACAACGCTCAGTTTGAGTGCAACTGCAACTGATCTTGATGGAAGTGCGGACATAACCAAAGTTGACTTTTATGATGGTACATCTTTGCTTGGGACTGCGACTGCGTTGCCATATCTGATTACTCTGAATCCGAGTGCGGGTGATCACTCATTTTACGCGATGGCGACCGATGTTGCAGGGGCTACAGGAACTTCGCAGTCTGTGCCAGTGACTGTACTCCTGCCTCCAGCTACATTGACGGTCTCGACTCCCGTACCTGCAGTTTCTGAAATAAGCAGCACGCCAGGCATATTCAGAATATCGCGCACAGGAACCACTTCTGTACAGTTGCCGTTTTCTTACACGATCAATGGAACGGCAACATCTGGTTCTGATTATGCCCTGTCGGGAAGCGCCGTGATTCAATCGGGATCGACTTACTGCGATATTACTGTTTCTCCGATTCCTGATCGCTTGGTGGAAGGGGATGAACAGGTGGTAATGACCCTTACGGCTGGCAACGGATATAATATTGGCGATTCTGGAACGGCGACCGTCACCATTCAAGACGCGCCACCTGTGGCAAAACCTGTGTTTAGTCTGACCAGCGGATATTATGGCTCCGCTCAATCGGTGGGAGTGAGCTGTACAACAAGCGGGGCGGTGATTCATTACACGGTCAATGGAGATGAACCCACAGAAAATGATCCAGTTGTGTCGGCAACTGGGAATAATCCATTGCTGATTCCGTTGCAGAGTGGGGCGAATTTTATACGTGCAGAGGCATTTCTTGATGGATTCCCACAAAGCGATCCCGCAACCGTGGCAATCCAGACAGGGACAAAACTGGTTGGCGGCGAGTACCACAGCATGGATTTGGGAGTAGACGGCAATGTATGGGCCTGGGGTGATAACTATTATTGGGAACTTGGAAATGGAAGCAGAACTGATCAATGGACTCCGCAGATTGTTCCAAATCTAAGCGGCGTCATCGACATAGCGGCAGGAGATGTTCACAGTATCGCGGTTAAATCTGATGGAAGCGTTTGGTGCTGGGGTGACAATCAATACGGGGAGCTGGGGGAATCTTTGGACAATAAGCACGGCACGCCTATTCAGGTGGCCGGAATAAGCGGGGCAACAACAGTGGCATCAAAATTAAAAACCACCTTTGCTGTGACGTCTGGAACAGTCTGGGCATGGGGCTACGGTGCCAATGGCGAGCTGGGCAATGGGAGCACACTGAACAGTTCCACTCCGGTGCAAGTGAGCGGGTTGGGGAATATCATCCAAGTTGCGGCGGGTGACAAGCACGGTTTGGCGCTAAAAAATGATGGAACTGTCTGGGGTTGGGGCCTAAATACTGATGGTGAGATCGGCGACGGCACAACAAACCAACGGTTGATCCCTGTGCAAGTGCAAACAGGGTCGAACGTTGTTCAAATTGCAGCGGGCCTCTATCATAGCATTGCCCTCAAAGATGATGGGACAGTCTTGGTATGGGGAAGAAACCTGCCAGGAGTCATTGGAAATTCAATTCTTACGCCCCAGCCAGTGCCTGGGTTAAATCATGTTGTCGCAATCGCGGCAGAGGCGTATGACACGCTTGCTTTGCTCAGTAACAGTACCGTTGTGGTGATTGGGAGTAACGATAACGGAGAGCTAGGAAACGGAACAACCTCTACTTCAGGAACAGCCTGGCCTGTTTCAGGGGTAACGGGGATAACGTCAATAGGGGGAGGGTGGGATCATACAATGGCTGTACTCCCAAACAACGGAGTCGATACATTGCTGCTCTGGGGCTTTAATAATAGCGGCCAAATCGGGAACGGCACCAATACAGACGCTTTGACTCCCGTAATTTCTCAAAAACCGTATAATTATGTAAGTGTAACGGCCTATGTTCCATCAGTGCTTGAAAACAGCACCATGCCTGGTGTTTTTAGAATTAACAGAGTGGGGCCTACCACCTCCGATTTGACAGTCACATATAATGTAGATGGAAGCGCCGCCCCTGATGTCAATTATACGTCCCTTGAAGGAAGCGTGGTAATCCCATCCGGAGCGAGCTTTGTTGATGTCGAAGTCACGCCGATTGTAGCGCATATCATCGGAAAAATGAGCGTGAATCTGACTTTGGCCAGCACTGGTTTTGGGGGCGATCCAAGCACTGAGTACTTTTTAGGAACTGGGTCAAACGCGGTAGTGAACGTGATGGATGTTTTTAATGGTATCGAAGGCGACGGGTTTACAGGCAGTTATGATGCTGCGGTAAATAATCCTAGCGATACGATTTCCGCTCCATCTCCGCTCATAGTGGTCGACTGGACCGGAGGAGGGGATTACGCAACGATTCAGGATGCAATCGATAATGTAACGGCAGATTACTCAATCATTTATGTTCGTGGAGGAAATTATTCAGAAAACATAAATATTTCCAATCACAAAATAATGCTAATCACAGGATTGGATGGGGGTGGCAGTGCGAGCATTGACGGGGGCGACCAGTCATCAACCATTATCGTAAACACCGATAGTGTTGTGATCGGATTTGCAATAACTGGCGGTAGTGGAAGCAATATTGCGCCCAATGGAGGCGGAATTACAGTCAACCAATGTGCTCCTAAATTTTTCAACTGTGTGATTTCGGGCAACCAGGCGGATGATGGCGCTGCGATTTACAACATTGGAGGTTCGCCTATCTTTTCAAACTGCACAATCTTCAACAACACGTCGACCGCCGGCGGATCGGTGCATTGTTCCGGAACAGGAGCTGTCATTGCAAATACAATATTGTGGGATATCGGTGTGGCCTCGGAAATTACCGGCGACGGAGCCACTTTAAGCTATTGCGACGTTCTTGTTCAATCGGGCACCTACACAGGCATAGGCAACATCAATGCTGACCCAGTATTAAATCCTGATGGTCATATCATAGGGGTGACGTCGCCATGTGTTGGAGCAGCAGCAGGCAAGCCGTATCCTGGGATTGATTGGGATGGGGAAATACGGGTACCGAATACCGTTACTGGAAATGTGGACATAGGAGCGGATCAGTTTGTGGACAGCGACGGCGACACCCTCCCAGATTGGTGGGAGAATCTTAACGGACTCGATCCGAATAACAGTAGCGACGCTTCAGCAGATCAATTAGAGGCATACCAGAATATTAGCAGTGGAGGCACCCAACAGTGAAAATAAAAAAATTGGCAGTAATAGCGGGAATCCTGATGGGAGCAGGACTAATATTTGCGCATGGCGAGGATATTATCGTTAATTATACCGATAGCTCCGTGATCAAAACGGGATGGCAGACGACGCCTGATGGAACTGCATACGATAATCAAAATTATGTTTATTTATCAGGCAATGTCACTGGAACCGTAACGTTTCCTGTAACTCTGAGCCAAGGAGGCAGTTATCAGGTTTATATATGGTTGCCTGTAAAACCATCTGGAGCAAACCCTAAAGAGCAGGTTGACGTCTATAACGGAACAAGTGTGAGCACCGTTCCAGTACCCTATCCGAGCTTAAAGATAGGGGGATGGCAGTACGTTGGAACATACCAATTTCCTTCAGGAGGCACGGGATCGGTCAAGATCAAAAAAACAGGAAGTACCAAATGTATTGCTGACGCAGTGAGATTACTGAGTGTTAACGCGCTGCCAGATCCTCTCGCAAACGAATTTACCGTCAACATTTCTGGAAAAGACAGAATAGTCACCGAACCCTCGGTCATATCCTCGGCCACCAGCAATAGTGTAACATTTACAGGCCCATGGAGCAAAGTGACCGGCGGTTTTAGATCCGACGGAAATATGAACAAGGGACAGTGCTCGGCTACATTCAGCCCGGAGCTGACTATGCCGGGCGAATATGATGTATATACTGTTTGGAAGAATACACCGAAGAATTCATGGATAAATTCTCCGAACGTTTCGGTAATTGTACAGCCAATGAATCTACCAGGTGAGCCGGTTCCGCAACCAGTAAACCTTATAATCAATCAACAACAGACTCCGTTGCTTAATGGTATAAATAGCTGGACAAGAAGAGGTCCTAGTGGAATGGCTGGCAGATGGCTATATCTGGGAAGATTTCGTTTTGGACAGGATAGTAGTAAAAATAACAAGGTGTATGGAAATGTTACTATTACAAATGACGAAAGGATATTCGGTAACGTGTCGGTTGGGGAAGTAGCTTTTGAAAAAGTTGTTCAATATCCTGCTAATAATAACTTGCTTGTAGATGACTCATCCTCAACAGGTGTTGGGCCATTAGCGGGATGGACTAAAGTAAATGATAGTACAGCATTAAACGGGAGTTATATTTGTGCACTTTCCCAGTTATCGGTGACTTTTTCACTGGCGGCTTCATATTCAGGAAGTTATAGTCCGGGCTATTACGGTGTTTACTTTCGATATGGAGCAAGAAGTTGGTATTCGACCAATGTAAACAATGAAAATATTTCGATTTTGGATGGTGGTGTTCCGATTGCGACACAACCGATAACTATTGATGAGACAAAAAAAATTACAGGTCAATGGGTTTGCCTTGGATATTATCAATTCAGCTCCGAAACACCACCTTCAATAAGGGTGTCCGCTCCTGGTGGTGCCTACGGAAAAATTGTATCAGTTGATGCTATAAATTTTATTTTAGATGAAAGTCAAAACGATGTTTTACCTGGTTGGTGGAAAATTGAATACTTCGGAACGATGGATATTAGTTCGCACGATGACTTCGATGGAGATGGGCTTACGAATTACCAGGAGTATCAAATGGGCACTGACCCAACAAAATCTGACACAGATGGAGACGGTATTCCTGACAATGTTGACGCCTGTCCATTGGATCCAACCAAGTGGGGGATATTCGACCCGAGCGACCATACTCCACCGATTATAACCATCATTAAGCCTGCGGGCGCAATTCTGAGCCAATAATCATGAAACATTCTATTAATTCAATAATTGGCTTTATGAACTCTCTTCAGAAAATCGCAAAGGTGTTGATTGGTATGCTCTTAATTTTAACTGCATTTGAGCGCATGGTAAAGGGATCGGACTTTTACGTTGCGGCCGGTGGTAGTTGCGATGTGTATGTACACGTCACTGGTGCTGATCCTTATATCCCCGTTTCTGGTGGAGGGACGTCCTCTCCTACTAAGTTTACCTGGGGTTTTTATGGAATTACGGGAGCTGATGGGTCTGGAACTTTCTACATAAATGGACAAGGGATTGGTTCTTCGCACTCTGTTCCTTCGGGGCCAGGAACGGAAATATGGCCATTTAGTTATGCTAGTGTTAACGGCGTGTTATATCAATATACTGCTGTTGCTTTTTCTGATGATTGGGACTGGAGAACCGATACGGCGGTGACCCCACCACAAACATTTACCTTTGAACTTTTCATACCTGCTGTCCTTAATCCTCCTGTTACTGTGCCGCCAGTGCCGCCCACTGACGATAATACAAAACCGGATGATGCTAAAGCATTCTGTTTTGACCCATGCTGTAATTCAAGTTCTCAACCCGGTGTAGATTATACACCTGTGGATGGGGGTGGTCTTACAGCTGGTTATTCGGTTGACAATTTTGCGGCAACTTTAGGTATGCCGCGTTATAATGTCACTTCAAGTGTGGTCAGTCTTACAATTAGTGACACACCGGTAGCCTATCATTCACCTTTCGGACCTGCAATGGGTTTTACGGTCACATACAACCAAAGAGAAGCAAATCAACCAGCCACGTTCAATTATTCAAATCTTGGTCAGAAATGGACCTTTAACTGGCTTTCCTATGTTACGGATGATCCTACTCACCCAGCATCAAATGCAACAGTTTATGTCAGAGGGGGCGGAACGGAAACTTATAGCAGTTTTAACACTGCAACTCAAAGCTATGCACTTGATATCCAAAGTCATGCGCAGTTGGTTCGTACCTCTGCTAATACCTACGAAAAGCGCTTTCCGGACGGATCAAAAGAAGTGTTCGGGTTCGCTGATGGATCTTCAGCATACCCAAGGAAAATATTCCTAACTCAGGTTATTAATTCATGCGGAATCCCTGCGGTCATTAGTTACGACAGCAATGTTTCTTATCCGTTTCGTATTACAGCTATCACGGATGCAATGAATAATAGCCTGACGCTAGCTTATGAAGTTCCTAATGATCCGTTTAAGGTCACCAGTGTTACCGATGCAAATCACACGGATTCTGCTCATCCAAATGGACGGTCAGCGCAATTTGAATATCTGAATGGTCAGTTATGGAAAATTACGGATGAAATTGGCATTGCGTCCCAATTTACCTACGACACCGGCAGTGATTTTATTAACACACTTACTACGCCTTACGGTTCAACAACTTTCTCAACCGGCCAAAACGGAACAAACCGCTGGTTGGAAATCACCGATCCTATTTCCGTGGGTGGTAAACAACGGGTTGAATATCGGGATTTTGCTCCGAATATCAATAAAAGTGATGCACTTGCTCCGTATCATGTATTGAATCAGGATTTAGATGTTGCCAATACCTATATTTGGGATCGGAAAGCGATGTCAGAAATGAAGGACTTGCAGGGAAACTTTATTTTAGATTATACAAAAGCCAGATGTATTCACTGGCTTTTTGTTCCAGATAAATCATCTGTTTCGAGCATTGCATCAAGCGAGAAGCAACCCCTTGAAAATCGTGTATGGTATTTATACGATGGGCAGATATTTCCTAACAGAAGAGGAACCAGTGGATTGCCGACAAAGGTCCAAAGAATATTAGACGATGGCACCACGCAGGCATATCAATATACGTATAATGCACTTGGAAAAATTACAAACGCAACAGATCCCATTGGTCGAGTCACAACTTATGTTTATGACACTAATAATATCGATTTACTTCAGATAAGAAATACCACTGGGACGCATAACGATCTTCTTTTGACCTGTAGCTATAACAGCTGCCATCTTCCACTGACGGTAACAGATCCAGCTGGAAATGTTACAGGGTTTAGCTATAATAACAATGGCCAATTGCTCTCCTCAACCAATGCCAAACTAGAAACAACAACCTTAACCTATGATCCAACCACAGCTTATCTTCAAAGCGTTGTTGGTGCGCTGTCTTCTGCCTCCACCAGTTTTATTTACGACAATTTCGGTCGAGTCCATAAAAAAACCGACTCTGAGAGTTATCAACTTATCTACGACTACGACGACCTGGATCGTCTTACAAAAACTACATACCCTGACAATACGTATACGCTGATCACTTACGATTTTGCCAACAACCGCCCTTTAGATGTAGGTAAAGAGCGAGATCGGGCGGGGCGTGAGACTATTTATGCACACGATGCGTTGCAACATTTGACGGATGTCTGGGATCCCGCCAACAATAATACGCACTACGAGTGGTGCATGTGCGGAGCTTTGGAATCTATCACAGATCCTAAATTAAACACGACTACTTGGGATCGGGACATTCAAGGGCGGCCAGTGGAGAAGAAATTTGCTGACCAAACAAAAATTCATTACGCTTATGATAATGCGAGAGGACTTTTAACAAGTTCTACTGATGCCCTCAATCAGGTAACGAACTTTAGTTATTTTATCGACAATAATGTCAGCCAGGTTAGTTATTCAAATACGATAGGTTCAAAGGTGACTCCATCAGTGAACTATACCTATGATGTGAACTACAATCGAATCAGCACAATGACTGATGGCATAGGGACAACAAATTATTATTATTATCCAGTGTCGGTTGGAACATTGGGGGCGGGACAATTGCAGAGCATCACTGGACCGCTCGCGAACAGTACGATCACATTTGGGTATGATGAGCTTGGCAGGGTGAATAACAGGACAATCAACGGGAATGCGCAGGGCTTGCAATACGATTCTTTGGGGAGGATTTTTGAAGTGACCAATTTACTTGGGACATTCAATAATTTTTATGTGGGGGCAACGGCTAAGCTTGATTATGTTAATTTTCCAAACGGAACAAAGATTCAATTCGGATACTATACCAACGCGGCTCAGGATGGTAGTGGCAACGGTGACCGGCGACTACAGGAAATCAAATATCTCTCCCCATCGTCGGCTGTCATTTCACAGTTTGATTACACTTACGATGTGCCGGGGAAGATTCAAAAGTGGACGCAGGCGTATTTAGGGCAGACGACTGGGGCACAGCATTATGATTTTAATTATGATCTCGCTGGACAACTTTTAAGTGGTAGCCTTAAAGACTTGAGCAATACTTTAATCAAGCCATACGTTTACGGTTATGACGTAGCGGGTAACATCCTCAGCAGCACGGTTGGTAATTTAATTACGAGCAGGACGATCAATAGCGTAAACCAGATTACTAATCGGACTGGCGATGTGCCAAATGCCAATGGAACAATGACAATTCAGGGTTCGGTAAACAAGCTGGCGCAGGTGAAGGTTAATGGAGTGATAGTTGGCGTGACAAATAACGCTTTCACTACAACGCTCAATGTGACAACCCAAACAAATCTGATTCCAATTCAGGCGAAAGACGGCAGCGGGAATGTAACGAACAGTACACTTACGATGTCGGGCCAGTATTACGATTACGATTTAAATGGAAATATGCTAGGGAATGGACTTCCGGGACGTACATACGAATGGGATGCAGCAAACCGTTGCGTAGCTATTAACCAGGGAACACACCGAACAGAGTTAAGCTACGACGGACTGAATAGGGAGGTGAAGAGGGTAGAAAAGGAAAATGGCATAGCAACAGGCACCAGCCAGTTTGTGTGGTGCGGTTTCGAGCGGTGCGAGGAGCAGGATGGGATTGGCGACGCGATTAAACAGTTTTATGCACAGGGTGTTAAGGTATCTGCAAGTAATTACTATTATACCCGTGATCATCTTGGTTCGATTCGAGAAGTAACGGATACCAATGGGCAGGTAGTTGCGCGGTATGATTATGACCCTTTTGGTCAGCGAGTGAAGCTTTCTGGCGTCTTTGATGCGGATTTCGGATACACGGGTTATTTTACAAGAGTGCAATGGTCTGATTTAACTTTCGCTCCCCTGCGAATTTATAGCCCAGAGTTGGGCAGATTTATAAGCCGCGATCCCATCGGCGAAGACGGCGGACTGAATCTTTACGAGTATGTAAGAAATAACAGTGTAAACCATACTGATCCGCTTGGGTTACAAGATATACCGACGATGGGGACGATGTATATATCTCTTTCGCAACAACAGGCCGCAAGTGGTTATGTCCAAGGACTAGCTTCTGCACAGCTCGTCGGAGTGAGTCCTGAGCGCGTGGCTCAGCTAGCAGGTGCTCAAAACGTAAATTTTTCGAATATGAATACCACTTTTTTGGCAACAGGAGCTGTCGGTGGTGCTGCAGTAGTTGGGATTACAGGGGTAGCAGTCGCGCCTTCTGCATTTGGGGCTGCAATGAGCATTCCTATTCTTTACCCAGAGGCAACCGTTGGTATTGCTACTGTTCTAGCAAATCTTTCCGGTCTCAACGATGGAAACGCACCAGCTTATACTGGGGACCCCTATGATATGTACAGCGCGGCAGCCCTTGACCTTTATGATAAACTTAATGATTGGCTAAAAGAGCTAGAGGAGCCCAGTGATACCAGAAAATGCCCCAAAAAATAACAACCTAAAATTTACTTATGCCTTTTTACTGCAAATAATTGTGAATCTTCTTTGATTGGCCTTTACTATAATGATTTACTTGACAAGAGTATTTTTACCGTGACTACACATTCATACATTATATTGAAAATTGGATTTGTAGTTGGATTTATACTACTTTATGTATCGGTTGTTATTTATCTAAAGTTACGGTTCCGCAGAATAGTTAATTTAGTGTTTGCAAAGCATCTTTTTAACGAACCGAGTTTGCAACAATTAAATATATACCTCGATATGATCAATCGCGAGACATCTATTTTTATGTTTTCAATTGATCGCCTGGCAAATATTCAATTTCGGGATCAGCGAGTTTCTCTTATTTATGGTTCTGTAGGCTTTTATTCAGCAGCAGGCAGAAGTGGTAATATATGGAAATCGGCAAAGAGCGTTTATGCGCTTGCTGATTTAAGTCAGTCAGAATGGATGCGGCATAACGCGGACGTTTTTGACCTAGCCTTTCAGGGGTCTGTTTACGCAATCTTTTGGGTTAAGCTTTCATTTTTGAATAAGCATAACTAAAATCACGACAGGAAAAGAGATAACTTGTTGAAGTCTGCAACTGGACTAAGAATCCTTCCTTGGCATTCATTGCCCAATTCCGCCCCGCCGCAGAAGCGAGTAATCTAAGGCAGGACGAAGTTCATGAGCGGAGAAGGATATTGGTGTTGGCGAGAACGAAGAAAAAATCTCTGACACGGAGATAACAATGGCAACAAGGTCATCTGTTTTGCTCTTTGAAGACTGTCTTGCTTTTCCTTACACCAATTGATAAGAACACAAAATGATAGTGAATAACAAGCAGGATTCATATACAGAACAGCCCCGAATTTTAATCAAGGCGATCCTTTTGCTGCCAGCACTACTGATATGGATGCTTTCAGTTGTGGGGCATGCCATGGGTACAACCGGAACTACAGGCAACGGCCTCATCTACTCTGCCAGTAATAACCAGATCGCAATCACGGGATATACAGGAACCAGTAGTTCGGTACTCATTCCAAGCACGATTCCTGGCGTTACCGGTTCCGTAACGACCATCAGTGCTTATGCGTTTTCTTACGCAACGGGCATGACCATCGTGTTCATTCCTGGTAGTGTCACCAGTATTGGAGCGCCGGCGTTCTTTTATTGTAACACCCTGACATTGATAATAGTGGATTCAAATAATCCAATTTATAGCAGCTGGAACGGAGTTGTGTTTAGCAAGAGCCAAACCTCGCTCATTCAATGTCCAGGCGGTATGACCGGTATCTATGCAATCCCCGACGGCGTTACCAGAATTGAAGACTCTGCTTTTCTTGGTTGCGAAAGCCTGACCAGTGTAATCATTCCAAAAAGTGTCACCAGCATCGGAACCTATGCGTTCGCTAGTTGCATCAGCTTGGCTAACCTAATGATCCCTAACACAGTCACCGACATTGGAGCCGAGGCGTTCGCGGGCTTAACTAAACTGACCACCGTAACGATCCCCGCCAGCGTGACTGACATCGGGGTTGGAGCATTTTGTGGCTGTGACAACTTAACGTCAATTAAAGTGGACAGATCAAATCCGGCCTATTTTGGTAGTGCAGACGGTGTGCTCTTTAACAAGAACCAGACCTCGCTCATTCAATGTCCGGGTGGTAAAACCGGCAATTATACGATTCCAAACAGTGTTACCAGCATCGCCGACTGGGCTTTTCTAAATTGCGAAAACCTGATCAGCGTGACGATCCCCAACAGCGTCACCAGTATTGAAGACTATGTATTCATGGGTTCCGGCATTCGTGTGGGCGTCACAATTCCAAACAGTGTCACTAGTATCGGAAAATACGCATTCTCTTACTGCCCCTACCTGCCAAGCATCACGATTGGTAACCGCGTCAACAGTATAGGTGATAGTGTTTTCTGTTACAGTACCAAGCTTCGATCCGTGGTGTTCACGGGCAATGCAATATCACTGGGGGGGGGCGTCTCAACTGGTGGTATTCCTCTCATCGTGTATTACTTCAACAACGCAACAGGCTTCACTTCGCCTACTTGGACCGATGGTTCGGGGAGTAAATTTACCGCAGTCAATATGGGGAATTCAAGTCAAACTGGTTCTTTGCAAGTGACCATCGAGCCAACGATAGCGGTGAATGATGGTGCAGCGTGGCAAGTGGATGGAGGAGAATGGCACAACAGCGGGTCGCCAGTAAACGGGATTCCGGTCGGAAGTCATACGGTAGCCTTTAGCACGCTCAACGGATGGAATAAACCAATCAATCAGATGGTAGTCGTTCTTTCAAACCAAACCACAACCACAAGTGGAACCTTTTCTACACCCACACCAAACGGCCAATATGATTTTAGTGGAGAAGTTCCCCTATGGGACATTTCAGGAAATTATACGGGTGACATCGGTCAAGACATCAAACTCGGTTTTTCCGTTATCCAAGATGGCTCCGGCAAGTTGATTGGAGGTCCGGCCGGGACGATTAATTCGAATGATGGAAATGGAAATCTTTTGATCGGCAATATAACATCACTCAACGGTACGGTGAGGAGTTCCGGCACTCATACACTTGTCTCAATGACGATTTTGAGTTCTGGAACAGGAACGGTTAACGTGGGACATCCCTCGGTTTCACATATTCACAACATGACCTTTACCCAAAGAATTAAATTCAATGCCGAAATAAACAGTACAAATCTTTTCGTTACAGGCGGCTCAGCAAATGTGCTGGAAAAAGACCTTTCAACCGGCCAAATGATAAATAAGTCCACCACAGTTCATTCGGGTGCCACCTTGCCATTGCCTGCGGACGTAACCGGTGATTGGGCCATGACGCTGAATCTATTGCCCAATGGAACTAAATTCGCAGGATCTGGAAACGTCCAGTCTTCTACGAGCGGCGCTATGCATTTAACCGCGACTGGCAGTTATTCATCCAAAACAAGCGCGTCGGCCATCACTCTCAAAGGCGCTGGCGGCAACAGTCTGAACATGGTGATCTCAACATCCGGTTCGAATATGACTGTCGAAAGTGTGAAGGGCAGACTCTATGGGCAAAGCGTTAATTACCAGGCTCCTTAACACAGATTTCTGAAAGTGGCTTATTGAGCGGCAGATCCGGAGGATTGGCCGTAAGCATCACCAATAGCACCTTTATTCATATGTAAGCGTCCCATATAGCACCTCTGTTCGCGTGAAGTCATAGGTGTCATACATATTGGATATGACGGAATCGAGTGGGACTGACATCGTATTGAAGGCGGATCGTCTTGGGCGGATCAAAACACCTGCAGATCGCCGGGCGGCAATTTTGGAGGAGTATGACCGCAGTGGGATGAGCGGTCCCGCATTTGCCGGGCATTACGGGATCAAATATCAGACCTTTGCCGCATGGCTGGTTAAACGGAGGCGACAACGAAGCAGGCGGGAACCGATAGTAGCGGCGAAGCCTTTGCGTTTGGTGGAGGCTGTCATGGATGCTGGGACTACGGCATGCACTCGGTCCGGTGTCGTGCTTCGTGTTGAACTGCCTGGAGGAGCTGCACTGGAGATGAACGATGAGAGCCAGGCGGTTCTGGTGGCGCAGTTATTGCGGGCATTTGGCTGGTTCGACACGGTCATGTTGAGTTTTCCTGGCAGCTTGAAAGTGTTCGTGGCGCTTGAACCGTGTGATATGCGCAAGAGCTTTAATAGTTTCTGATTGTAAATCACGGAAAACAGAGTGAATTGTAATTTAACCCGAGATGCTAGGTGCTCATGTTAATCTTCACATTATTCGCCGCCGGTGTTATTATTTAAATAAATCGGTTTTACCGAATGAAGCAGTCTCCCGAGATGTTACATTCCCCCGCGTTGAACCTTTCGTTTCAAAAAGTTTTTAGTGGTAAAAGTCTCCATTGGAGACAACAGACAAATTGACGGATAA
>Ga0364919_10405_pt1 | contig 13945 bp, 12 predicted proteins | sample SorcelJu500001C7_2_FD_206953 | JGI IMG/M metagenome (GOLD analysis project Ga0364919, IMG submission 206953) | Enriched cells from Trout Bog Lake Hypolimnion, Wisconsin, USA - BchlTB.June20.5000.01.C7 | ecosystem: Environmental > Aquatic > Freshwater > Lake > Hypolimnion/Profundal zone | place... | reverse complement strand
TAAACATTCTCAGCACAGGGTGATTATCGGCATTTAATCGTTCGCGCAAGGCTCGCGCTAGCTATGCGTAGTTGTAAAGTGTCGATTTAATTTGAGACTTTAACATAACAAATAGGCGAGCAAACTTTGATCTTGCCTACGATCAGAATATTTAAAATAAGGCTATTGGACAGTCAGCACAAGTTTTCAGCAAAATACCAAGCAAAAATGCAATATTGTTATTAATTGCGCACTATCTTGATTTTGCTTATCGAATAATGGCAATCTAAGGTAGTTTTCCTCAGACAAATTTCGAGATAAATCCCGACCCAGAACCCCCGTATCCGCTACAGCAACACCCCCACCAATACGTATCGCTTGCGACATAGGGAAACCTATCTTTGCAAGACGATAACAATCAGGGTGAATTGACTGAGCGATGGGCGACCCTGGATTGGGAAATACTCTCGAGACTAATTGGAGGAATGATCGTTTGGCGCCTGCAGGAGGCGTTGGGCATCTCATTCACCCCTAAACCGGCGCTGACTGCCGTGACTAATTCTTCACAAGGAGGAAAGGTCAAAAGTGGGATCGCGGGTGCGAACACCTGCGATGTCTGAGAGTTTTGATTCGAGTCCGGTGCTCGCCCCACAGCCTGATCGGCATACAGCGAGCACATCAACCAGCCCTTTTGGAGCTCAGTCCATGAAGACCCCCGCGAAGCCGGCGATTTTTGTCGCCACCCTCGTCGTCCTTTGCCTGCTCGCCCCGACCTTTGTATCAGCACAAGGAATCGTCGGGCAGCCGGTGGCACCCCGCTATGGCGCTAGTGCAAGAATAGTTCTGTAATTTATCTCTGAGATCTCTCCAGGATCTAGGAGATCTCCGGGGCCGAGCCGGATACTTGATTACCTTAAGGTAATCAAGTATCCGGCGGACGGAAAGAGTGATAGACCATCGTTTATTCTTCTGGTTGTTGTAAGACTAGAAAGGATAAAAAAATGGTCTATCAACAAAAGAATAACGTATTGGAAAAAATATTGGAATTAATTTGCGAAGAAGGATCTAACGGATTTAAGGAAGTACTTAAAGTGTTGATGAATGCAGCAATGGCAGAAGAAAGGGAAAGATATTTAGGAGCTGCTGCCTATGAGCGTACTGAAGACAGGCAAGGTTATGCAAATGGCTACAAATCAAAGACACTTAAGACTCGCATTGGTTCTTTAGAATTAGATATTCCGCAGACTCGGGACAGTAAATTTTATCCTCAAAGTCTAGAAAAAGGAAAACGCTCAGAAAGAGCATTGGGACTTGCTATTGCCGAGATGTACGTTAATGGCGTATCAACACGTAAGGTAGCAGCGATTACGGAACAGATGTGCGGTTTTGAAATCAGCAGCAGCACTGTAAGTAAGCTAACGGCAGAACTTGATCCTTTATTTAAAGAATGGCGGGAGAGAGTATTAGGTAAATATACGTATGTTTATTTGGATGCACGTTATGAGAATGTTCGGCATGGAGGGCTCATTGTAGATGAAGCTGTGTTTACGGCTGTGGGGGTGGATGACGACGGTCGGCGTGAAGTATTGGGAACATCAGTTTCCAGGTCAGAGGCAGAAGTGCATTGGCGTCAGTTTTTAGAAGAATTGCAAGAGCGGGGATTGCATGGTGTTCAATTATTTATTAGCGATGATCATTCTGGTTTAAAGAAAGCACGGAAGGCGGTTTTTCCTGGTATTCCTTGGCAGCGATGTCAATTTCACTTACAACAAAATGCGCAAGCATATGTACCAAAAGAAGAAATGAAAGAGCAGGTAGGAACCGATATTCGGACTATTTTTAACTCACCTGACAAAACTGAAGCAGACAGGCTACTTAAAAAGATGATAACCACCTATGAGAAATCCGCACCAAAATTATCATCTTGGTTAGAGGAAAACATTGCTGAAGGGCTAACTATCTTTAGTTTTCCCGCGCAACACAGAGTCAAGATTCGCACAACCAATGTTGTTGAGCGGCTCAACCGTGAAATTAAGCGAAGGACTCGGGTGGCTTCAATCTTTCCGAATGATGCTTCCTGTCTTCGTCTTGTGACAGCGATTCTTATGGAAGTATCTGAAGATTGGCTTACTGAGCGAACACGTTATATGCCAAAAGTTAAAGAGTCCGACTCAGGCTGATCAAAGAAGGAGGTGAACCAATAAATATTTAAACTTGTTTTTTAAACCTGCTTGCAAGAGGAGCGTTAGCGTATCGAGCGGGCAGGAGTCTGACGCCTGGCGTCAGAAGAAACGCAGCGATCAATCTCAACTACAATCAAAAAAAGAATAAAACAACCAAAAAAAGTAAAACAACTACTCAACAACCAGAAGAAATATTACAAAGTAACAAAATTACAGAAAAAAAATTGCTCAATCGCTATGGCCCAGACGGACTAGTCGTCAATCCGGACGGCACGCCGTTCGTATCCCCGCCGTCTCTCGAGAACAAAGAGGAGGAGTCCCCTGCTGAAAGAGTGCTGACAAAGCAGTTCGTCGACACGACAGACCGGTCGTTGCCGATCAGGCAACCGGACAGTCTGCTCGATCGGACTTCGCTCTACATGTCCGGGTTTCTAGTGTTGCTCGCGCTGCTGCTCGCCTTGTATCATCCGGCGCAGCGACTCTATCGGAGATGTCGTCTCCCAGCCGGGTTCGCCAGAGTCACGGCAAAGGGGATTCTCGAACATCTGCGCGACGTCGATTTCGACGAGCTTATCTTTGACGAAGTTAGTGGCCCTAACGGGACAATGCGTCACTTCCAGACCCGCAAAAGCACGTCAAGCATGACGACGCGGTACCCAGACCTCGGTTCTATGAAGCATGTGGCGGCGATACTGCTTCGCGCGTATCGGCCGGCTGAGTGCATCCTGGACGGACGGCGATATCGGATCTCGTACCAGCGACTGAGAGATCTCGCCAAGTGAGGCGAGGCGCGGCTCCGTCAAGTCAACAACGTGCGCAGGCGAGGACGTAAAAACTCCTCGCCCTGCGCAGAACATTTCCTACACCCGCCTGCCAGGCATAACGGGCATCGCAAGGAAAATCCAATCCATGAAGAAAAAATTGTTTGTTCTCTCGATCGCTGCCTTGCTGGCATCGCTGGCTCCCAGCTGTGCATTCGCACAGCAGCCGCGCAATGACCCAATGCCTTTCGATCCATTTCTCAGTAATCGATTTCCTCGTGAGCAACTTCCCGGTGATCCACTTCCCGGTGATCCACTTCCCGGTGATCCACTTCCCGGTGATCCACTTCGGTTTGATCCATTTCGGATTGGTCCACTTGATCGAGATGATTCTTTCAAGCCCGAGCTGCCCTGGGAGAGAAAACAACCCGAGGGATCGAAACCGGCATCCGCCAAGGAAGCCAGCGTACAGATACACACGCCGCCAAAACCCAGCCCTGAAGAATGGCTCCCGAAATTACCCCGGTGGTTGATAGTTACGGGCAGTGCGTTTTTGGCAGTACTCCTCGGCCTGTCGTTGCTCTTTCGCAGAAAGATCCTACGGTTTTTCCTGCGAATCACGCTGTCGAAAAAAGTGGTGAAAACCACAGCCGCCAAAATCCTCGAAATTAGAAGTGGCAGGGGTTTCCAGAGTATCTCTGTCAAACATCAGGCGATGGGCGATGGCAAATTTACCGGCTTCGGCTGGTTGAGTCCTGTCTTCTTTGTCACAGAAACAGGCAGAAGGGAGGCGCTCAAATGCCCACCGCGCGATGCCATACAGATTCTCAAGCTCGTGCGCGCCTTGGGTACCGAACAAGGCGCGCACGGAATAAGCCGGAGATATACGTTAACTTTCGAGCAAGTAACGCGGCTTGCTGAACGCGCATAAGCGCCGTCAATAAACGTGTCAACAATGTGCGCAGGCGAGGACGTAAAACTCCTCGCCTCGCGCGGAATAATTTCCTTCACCCCTAAACCGGCGCCGCCTGCCGTGACCGATTCTTCGCAAGAAGGAAAGGTTAAAAGTGGGATCGTAGGTGCGAACACCTGCGATGTCTGCACCGAGTCTAGTGCTTGCCCTTACCCAATACGATCGGGCAGCACCAATCCCCTGGAGTCGAAGTATATGCAGCGCTCTATGAAGAGAATGGCCCTGGCGTTCGTCATCGCATTGATCATCGTCACGCTCCTCTCGACCCGACAGCGCCGCGGGGCCGTCCAACCGCCCGCTCCCGCCACTGCGAAGCCCAACCCCGAGGTTCTGCTGCTGGCTGACTCGGGGGCCGATATGCCGCTCCCCCCTGTCGGTCAGGCACCCGCCAAGGACGCGGATCAGGCAAAGACCAGCGCCCCGGTAAAGGCGAAGCAGGAAGCAACGAAGAAGGATCCACTAACCGCCAAGAAGGAGGCGGCAAGCCTGCGGGCCCAGGCTGGCGAAGTCTTAAAGGCTACGCCAGCCGAAGAAGGAGAAGACCGGGCCACGAAATTGAAGAGGACAATAGAGCTCCTCGAAATGGCCAAGACGGTCATTGACCAGGTCGATGATCCGGCCGAGAACCTCCGGGTTGTCATTCCTTCGGAACTCGCTTCGGCGCAAATGCGCTTCGTGGTCGGCGCGGACCAAGTCAATCACTTCCTCGTGGCGGTGGAAGAGGATTATGCCGCCCACAAGAAACTGGATGCAGCAGATGTGGAGTTCAAGAAGAATACTCTTTTCCCGCTGACCAAGGAGGAGACTAAGGCGAAGGCTGCCTATGACAAGGCGGCCGAGGACAGCACGCTGGCAATCCAAAAGATCGGCGTGATCGCCGACTACGCGCAAGCAGCCGGGGAGAATTTCAAACTGACGGTGGAGAGAATCCGCCAGTCATCTGATAAGCGGCTGGGTCCCAACTCGCCGCTCATCTTGGTCGTGCTCAGGCTGCACGAGAAGCTTCTCGACGCCGAGGTTAAGGCGCGGCGTCGCATGCTGGATTTGTTTGCCGCAAGACACGCAGATCCAAAGGAAGTTGAGAAATATTCGCGGCTAAGTAGCGGGGTTATTATGCACCTTCACGGCGTAATTCTCACAGTAGGGCTCGAGGCCAGGAACGAGGAGCTGAAGACCATTCGCGATCAGATCGCGAACTTCGGCAAAGTGCAGAAATGACAATGGGCGCCGAGGACGACGAACCGCGAACCGTCGTCCTCGGACTGCCATCCCGATGAACACATTCGGGCGCAAGGAGAGGACCTAAAAACTCCTCGCTTTGCGCGTAACAATTTCATTCACCCCTAACACCCGGCGCCGCCTGCCGTGACTGATTCCTTCGTGTGGAGGAATCAGTCAAAAGTGGGATCGTAGGTGCGAACACCTGCGATGTTTGAAAGCGAGTCAGTGCTCGCCCCTTTACCCAAAACCACCGGGCAGCACCAACAATCGGAGTCCGAAAAATGCGTCGTTTCGAGAGTCGACTCATCGTATTTCCCATGGCAATGATCCTTGCGCTGGTTTCCCCCCAGCCTTGCGCCGCCCAACAGGAGCCGCCAAAGAAGGAGGCGCCGAAGAAGAAGGTGGCTACCGCGAATAAAAACGCGGCGACAGCAAAGAAGGAGGCTGCTTCCTTCCGCGAGCAGGCCCTGAACTTCGCGGCTGCAGCGCCCGCAGAACACGGCCCCGAGCGGGTCAAGAACTTGCGGGAGGCTGTTGGTTTGTTCGAAAAGGCAAATGCGGCCGTCGAGGCGGTCAATGAAAATGACGACCCGGAGACACTCCGGGTGTACATTCCCTCAGACCTCGGCTGGACGTTGAAGCGCCTGGTCCGCGATGAGGACGGGGTCAACGAACTCCTTGCCGCAGTGGAGGCGGAAAATGAGGCCCGCAAAAAGCTGACCGCGGCAGAAGCGGAGCTCAAGAAGAATCAGCCAAGCCCCGACGCTAAGGCAGCCTTTGCCAAGGCGTCCGAGACTCTTGCGCTCGCGACGCGTGAAATCGAGATCGTCGCCAAGCAAGCGGATGCTGCCGCGAAAAACTTTCGCGTGGCGGAAGAACGAATCCGCAAGTCGTCGAAAATGGGGCCCAAGCACCCCTTCTTGCTAAACAATCTCGGCATGCACTATGAACTCCTTGAGGCCGAGATCACGGCCAGGCGGCGCATGCTGGCTCTCTTTTCCGAAAGGCACCCAGATCCAGCGAAACTGTCAGAGACCGATAAGGCCGCGCGAGGGCTTCTCGAAGCGGCTCTCGCTAAGAAGGAAGCAGAGCTAAAGAAGGTTGACGAGCAGCTCGCCAACTTCAGCGCCCAGTAAAGCCGTGACAGTGACCCCGGCGCCGAGGACGACGAAGCGCAAACCGTCGTCCTCGGACTGCCAACCAACGCCGACCAAATCCATTTGCAAGGCGAGGATGTTAAAATTCCTCGCCTTGCAGAACAATGCGATTCTCTTACAGCAAGACCCGGGAACCAGGCAAGACAGCCATGGTTCCTAACAACAATGTCCGGCATCGCGCGTTGCGATTTTCAGAGGACTAACTTTTTTTTCACAGTACGGAGGTGACTGCATGCCAATTCCAAAATTATATTACCCGGGATACCGGGCAAGGTTATGGAAAACCGTGACCGCCATTCCCGCTGACCAAGCCGATCTGCTTACTCCAGGAGGGATCTTGATCGAGTCCCTCATTAGCGCCACCGACGAGTGTCGCCGTGAGGTCCACCAATTAAATGAAGCGGACAGCCAAGCAGTACGGTTGCTTGAAGAACAGTTCGGCGACGATCCGCCGGAGCTTGCTCAACGGGTGGTCAACCATAGGCTGAGCACAATCGTCCGCAACCTGGCGGCTAATGAGAAGGCCGACCACGCCTGCTCGCATGCCTGGGCCATTTTCTTCCAGCACCGCGCAAAGTACTACCCGGATCAAGCCGAAGCTATGCGAGAACTATACTCGCAATATCTCGTGATGGGGTCGGCAGTCGGCTTCGAAATCCGGTTGCGGTGCGAAGCCATCGCCCATAACAGCGGAGTTCCCATAAGCGATCTAGACGCCATTGGAGACAGAATCTCCGCCGTCTTTAGCTGGGCTGAGGGGCGTATTGTTGAGCTCACCGAGATCTTCTTTGATGCGCGCAGTCGCATCTCAGGAAATGACCCCTTCATGGTCGCCTTAGCTGAGGCCTACCAGCGATCCTTGATCTGGTTTCCGACCGACGCTGAGATTGGTGAACCGGTGCGACAGTTTTTGGAGAATCAGCGACGAGATGTCTCTGGACTCATCGGTGAGCTCAACGAGGGCATCACCAGGCTTCGGGGGTTGATTGGCGACCCGTTCTTTGCCGAAACACAATACCAGGTGCTCGGACGGATCATCCGCGCCTTCTACGCCGCTTGGGACAAATTGCCCCATCCCATATTTGCAGATATGGAGGTGATGCGGGATTATTTTGCTCGACTAGAGGCGGCAAGAGACCTCGTCCGTCCGCTGGGCGTGGCCGCTGAAGACGTCAATGATGAAAACGATCCGCGTTACAAGGCAGCCGCTTTGAACGCCGCTTTCGCGCTCTTCGAAGAATTCTGTCAACAAGCCTTCTTCCCCGAGGATTTGATCGAAGCTCTCCAGGGGACCTGGCCGTTTGTCAACGAGGAAGCGCTGCCCTAGCGCAGCAGCCCCCTCGAACCCTAAAGTTGTGCTCCTGACGATAAGCTCTCCGGTGAATCCGTTCACCGGAGAGCTTAAACACTTTAGTCATTTTTTTGTTTTATCGGGCACCACCTGTAGTGCCGCATCAAGGCTCCGCATCAAAGCCCCCAAAAAAAGAGCCAATTAAGACATCATTTTTACAGCGCCAGGAATTTCAATTTCTACTACTGTTTTGCCGTTTTGTTTTTCAATTGATTTTAGTGTGCCCATAGCTACTTCGCCCCAATTGTCTTTATGGGGAACCATTCCTTCACCAGGCTGGGCAATTTTTATATGATTATCTTTTTCATTTTTCTTAGTAACTGTTCCGTTAACTTCAATTATCAGGGTAGTCAAGCCTTTAAATCGCTTGAGCTTGTTATGCAATACGCCTTCACCAATCGTTTCCCAGATCTGGTTTTTAGTATTGGTACCTTCGCCCCATTCCAGTAATCGAACGGGTTTACCCAATCTAATCATTTATGCCGTTGCCCCCAGTTAATTACAACCATCTTAGCAATCAAAAAGCATAACATATTGGCAATTTTATCGGGCGCAGCCTGAAGGAGGTTGTTAACGGAAGCCAAAACCAAAACCAGTGCCGCCGCCGCCAAAACCAAAACCGCTGCCAAACCCGGAGCCCATACCAGAACCCATTCCGTACGGCATACCGAAAGGTGCCATACCATTGTTTAAGTAATTATTGTTATAGCCATATCTGCCGCTGCCATAAGGAGAAACACTACCTGCACTATATGCGGTACCAGTATTAGGGTTGATCATGTTACCGGTGTTAGGATCAACTAACATACCGGTTCTGGGATCCAACATGTAATTACCACCATTAACTGAAGAACTGCCCGCCATGCCGCCAGAGAGCATATTACCCAGCGAACCAATTATTTTGCTTAGACTACTGCGTGATTTTTGATTAGCGTTGGAAGTATTGTTTGAATCATCTTGAGCCGTATTCGCATTGTCAGTGTCTACCCCATACGTCTGGGCAAGCTGTTGCAATTCTTGCTGACGTATAGGTACTTTAGCAAGAAGATTTTGTACACGTTGGGGCAAAGGGGTGTCTACTGCCGGTTTTTGACCTGGAAAAACACTGGCTTCCAATCTGTTTAAGCGTGCGGGCAATGGATCATGTTCATAGCTTTTACCAAAAAGTTCATGCTCTAAAGCTATAACTTTTTGACTGATGCCGAAGCTGTTTATAGATATACCAGGTCCTCCTGTTGTTATATCAGGAATGTAAGCACTGGAATAAGGATCTCTCATCCGGTTTGTTGGCATTCCGAAAGATTTTTGCATGTCTTTATAAATATCGGGGCTGACATAGCTTAAATCATCAGCGCCTCTTCTAGAAGACCGCGCTCCCGTATCATCATCGTCTTCCAACCAATCATTAAGACTCCTTTGTTTGCTTGCTATATCAATGCCGGTTGCTTCTTTGAGTTTATCCACTCTTTCACTTAAATCATCAGATGTTGAAACTGCCCCAAATTTTTTCTTTTCTAAACGAGCCAGTCTATTTTGCACCGGCTCACTTGCATAATCTTTGCCAAACAGCTTTGTTTCCATGGCAGTAACAGCAGGATAATTACCCACACCAGCAGAATTATCTGTATCGTTTTCGCTAGCTATATCTTTGGATTTACCGGATTTATGGCGCTTTGCTTGATTCGCCTCATTCTTTGCATTTCCCGATGTGTCTGCTACAGGTGTTTCACTGCTAGCTGTACCAACAGCTGCAGCACTATTATCTAAATTGGGTACTGCCTTGACTAAGGCAGCAAGCCGAGCGTCATTACTTCCCTTCTGGCTTTCACCAAATATTATTTTTTCCAGACGCTCAAGTCTGGCGTCTGTGCTGTCTTTGGCATAATTATGTTGAAAGAGTTTCTTTTCCAGTTTATCGAGCTGGGTGTCTGTATTGCTTAGACTTTGACTACCCTTATTATCCTCACTGGCAGCAAAAGCAGAAACACTGCAGGCAACATTAAGCGTAATTGCACAGCCTAAATAAATTCCCAAACCAAAAAGCCAGAAATTTCTTCCGATTGACTTGCCATAATTCTTATGTCTAATCAGCTTGCGCATCTTTTAGCACACGGATATTGAGTAAATTAAGGCGACTGAGCTCGACACTTATCTTATACCATTATCCCTCTTAGTGAATCATTGGCAAAGTAGGCGCAAACGTGAATATGCTTGGATTATCTTTTGATATTGATTAAACATAAGCTTAGTCATTTTTTCAGGTATTGTATTGATTGACTGTTTATAATGAAGGTCTTAGCGAGAAAAATGGGCGATTAGCGCAGTTGGTAGCGCAGCACAATCACACTGTGAAGGTCGGGGGTTCAAGTCCCTCATCGCCCAAATTTTTCAGATTGTACGGCCCTAATACATAGCTTACAGATCGGCCCTAAGACATAGGTCACACTTTTTGCCTTTTAAATGAAAATTGTCTTTCATAATTGCTTATGCGGGATAAGAACATTATGTACAATGATTTCTTGAAGATGTCAGAAGATATATAAAAAATGAACAAAGCAAGTCAAGCTCAGGTACGTGAAAATGCCAAATTAAAAAAGCGGCTAAAAGAGCTTGAAAGCGAAAATGAAATTCTAAAAACAGGAGCTTCTGTACCGCGAATAAATATTTTAGGTGGTGGCATAAGTGGCATAACCACCGCGCTTTTTTTGCAATTATGTGGCGCTGAAACAAAGCTCTTTACTGATAAAAGACCTGATCAAATTGCTTTGCTATCGCGTGAGCCAAGCCTATCCAGCCTGCACGCACCGGCGTCTATTCTGCCACATTCTGTGCGCAGTCCTCATGCCAGTGCATTGACGCAACGTTCGCAGCAATTTTTTGAACATTTATCATCCACTGCTTTGTGTGGTGTTCGCTCACAAAGACACTATGAAATTTTTGAGAAAAAGCCAAAACTGCCAACTTATAAAGATGCTTTGCGTGCCTTTGAAGAATTGCCGATTAATGGGGAAGGTCTTCCCGGTACTCCAAAACGAGCGGAAGCAAAAAGCATTTATGGCTGGTATTTTCAGGCTTTCTTTTGTGAAATGCCTAGCTATCTCAAGCATCTTTACCAGCTCTATCAAGATATTGGTGGAAAAATATTATTGGGAAGGCTTACAGCAGAAGAATTTCTCTCTCAACCAGGCGATGCTTATGTCAATTGTGCCGGTTTATGGTCAAGCGATATATTTCAAGACGATAAGCAAAAAACACGCATTATTCGCGGTCATTGGATTAAGGTAGAAGCAGACAGAATGCCAACTGACAATGCCGGCCGATTTTTTTCATACAATTATCATGCTACGCCAGAAGTATATGCAAAAGCAGATGGGACAGTTGCTGATGTTTATTTCTATCCGCGCACAGATGGCTGGGTGCTTGGCGCTAGCAGACAAGAAGGCATTATGCGCAATAATGAATGGGTAGGCGAACAAACAGCCAGTGCCGAAATTGAAATTTCAGGCTTGCTCGTACCGCTGCCTATCTGGGAATTGAATCGCCAAATTGTAAAACGACTGACTAAGATCGATATGGCAAATTATGATCGTCGCGCTTATATTGGCTTTCGTCAAACAAGAAGTGCTGAAGGTCCAAGCTTAAGACTGGAACAAGCACCCCATCCAAACGCGCAATTGTTTCACAATTATGGGCACGGTGGCTCTGGAGTAACAATGTCCTGGGGATGTGCTGTGGAAATAATGAATCTTATTCGCTCGCGCCTGGGTATAGATTTTCCAGAAAGCGAAACAAATGCCAAAAATGCAGAAAATCAATATGTTCTAAACGGTCTCTATCGTCTGGCTTCAGAATATAAGAGCGATAAAGCTCATACCTTAAGTTAGTGCGCTAAGAATTTTGGCATTGCTGCCTTGGTGAATAAAATTAAGACTGTCTAAAGCTGCAAATATAATTTGTCAAATAATAGCCGAATGTTATAATCACAATATCCACCCTCAGAGTGCGCTCTGAGGCCCCCTGGGAGAGCGGTAGCTAACCCAGGGATTTTTTTAACAAATAGTGGGGCAGGTCGAAGGAGTAATCTTGCGACTAGCTTTTCTTATTGATGGATTTAATGTATTTCATTCAATTAAAACAGCCCTTAAAGAAAATGTGGTTAAACGAGCAAAATGGCTTGACTATAGTGCATTCTGCCGAACGTTGCCGTTAAACGTATCCTATTTTGATCAAGGCTCTAAAATTGTAGACATATATTATTTTTCTGCACTTCCCACGCATATTGGCGATAAAGGAGTGATGCACAGGCACCTCACGTATATTGAAGCTCTTAAATCAACTGGGATAAGCGTGGTGCTTGGTAATTTCAAAAAGAAATTGGTGCGCTGTCCGCATTGCAAAAAAGTCTATAGCTCACATGAAGAAAAAGAAACAGACATTAACATTGCGCTGTATTTGTTGAGGTTATTTCTAGAAGACAAATGTGACATCGTAATTATTATTTCTGGAGACACTGACTTAATTGCTGCAATCAGTAATGCCAAGCAACTATTTCCTGATAAAAAAGTGGTAGTAGGATTTCCTTTCAGAAGAAAAAATAACCATTTTGAAAAAATTGCTGATTTTACTTTTGATATAAAAGCAAAACGCTATGAACGATATCAGTTGAACAATTCTCTTATTTTGCCTGATGGCAAAGTGTTATATAAACCTGAAAAATGGTAAAAAAAAGAGAACAGATATTTCCTATTTATGCCCAGCAATATCTGAGCTTAGTGGCATGCCTATTGCAATGTGTGCTGCGATTATAGTACCTGATTGCTTGTCCATCAGACTTTGACTTTCCGTCTAAAATTGGCTCCGGCTGATCGCAATTCTTATCAGCGACTTTCAGCTACTCGCTTAGAACTAGATTTCTCACGCTTATAAAGCCTGTCCTTGCCGATTGATACGCGTTGTCTTTTCTTTCTTGTCACTATCAACTGCCTTAGTCTGTTTCTTCGTAATAGACTCTTCATCTAAAGAGCCAAATAGCAATGGCTTAACAGTGCGTGTTACTGCTTCAGTCAAAGCCTTAACGGCAAATTGATTTATAGATGTTTTTTGTAGTTTGGCAGCATTTTTTACACCCATATGCAATGAGACAGGTATTCGCAGCGAAAGATTACCGGCAAGACTCAAATCTTCCGCTCTCTCTGGCATAGGGATATTAGCCTGTGATGCTAGCGATGTCTTTAGATATTCTCTAAGCAGTCTCGGCATTATCGCTAACCCTTCTTCAATTTTGCTGGCGAATGTTGAGCAATCTGGCAGTTCAGCCACCGAAATCCAATACCCTTTTTCTCCTTCCCATGTAGAAGCTTCTGTTGAATAGTGCCAAGGCAAATTCATATAGTCATTAATTGTAATCTGTCTTTTAGGCATCTTTTCTAGTCTCTAGCACTCTGATTACCTCATTGACGTCCATAGGATGACAATTCTTCTTTCCTCCATGTGGCTTAACCAACATAATTGACAATTGGTCTGGCTTTCCAAAAATATGATGAGAACCAGTCACACTTTGTACAGAATAGCCGCACTCTCTTAGTAAAGCTACCAACTCATCAAAACGAATACTCGTTTTATTCTTTTTTAGCCGAACAAGAGGCGCCTGTTTTTTGACCATACGAATAATAATAGCACATATGCTAGCAGTTTGCGCACACATTTACAAAAAAAATTATGCAGATGCACCTGGTAATAATGAATACCTTCATCTGGTTCTGTAAACGAGCGAACGGACCGGATGAATCGGTGGACGGATCGGGGAGGAGTTTTGCTGGGGGTGCAGTGATTATCCTAATCTGAGATGATTCTTTCCCTTCTTGCCATAGACACAGGCATGACTTATTTTTTATGCTATTTTGCACATTAAGTTATTACTTTACAACTCTGCGTATCTAGCACATGCTGATGCCTATCGGTGATATTCTTATGAGCTTGCACTTAGCTTTCTTCATTGGCAGGCTTTCACGAGTATAACTAGTAACTAGTGCCAGTTAATAATTTCAGAATCATCCAGAATTATATGGATTTGCCAATTGTTTTAAATCGTGATGCAAAGACTCCTCTAAAACGTCAGCTCTATGATGAGATACGGCGGCTGATTCTTTGTGGTCATTGGGCACCCGGCTATAAGCTTCCTTCTACAAGAATTCTTGCTGAAAAGTTGGACATTTCGCGACCGACAATTAATTGGGCTTTTTCTGAATTATTGAATGAAGGATATATTCAGACTTTTACTGGCTCCGGCACCATTGTCAGCAGAGATTTGCCCGATGAAT
>Ga0364919_10404_pt1 | contig 13963 bp, 16 predicted proteins | sample SorcelJu500001C7_2_FD_206953 | JGI IMG/M metagenome (GOLD analysis project Ga0364919, IMG submission 206953) | Enriched cells from Trout Bog Lake Hypolimnion, Wisconsin, USA - BchlTB.June20.5000.01.C7 | ecosystem: Environmental > Aquatic > Freshwater > Lake > Hypolimnion/Profundal zone | place... | reverse complement strand
CATGGAAAAGAATGTCAAAATTCCAGGAGCCCTGCGTGCTGCCAAAGCCTTTAGAGCCTATTACGATCATGAGCATGGCGAAATGCCCGTCTTTGATGAAGCGCTCGAGTCCGCTGTCGAAGGCATGGACATTCTCACCCAACCCCTGCCCACCCTCGCCGACATGGAGCGCATGGACCCCATGCAATTGCTCAGCATGCCTGCCTTCTCAGGGCCTCTTGTTGATAAAAATGAAACCCGCCGTAACATTGAGCGGATCGAACGCTTCTTTGGCGAACCGCGCGCTGTGGCTACAGCCCATGCAACCCGCCTCTTAAAAGATCTCCGCGCCGCCACCAAATACCCACCTGGCGAATCTGTGCCAGAACCTGTGCGTGAAGAAACCCTTGCTGCGCTTAACAGTTTAATTACCTACTTTAAACAGTTGAAGACGGAGAATGTGGGGGAATAATGTTCCCCACCCTAGCCTCGTCATTGCGAGGGTTTTAAAATCCTGAACACAGAGTTCATTGCAAGCTCGAAATAATTGTTCTCAAGCAACCCGCAATATTATTTTTCTGTGCCTGCAAGGATTTGACAACGCCATCAGGACCTGTGAAATCAGTCCCGTACCCTTCCTTATCGCAAGCCGAAATAAGTCGCATGATACAAAACACATAGTACAGGGGATGAAGCAAAAGAGTTAACTCGAATATTTCATGCAGATTTTGCTCAGATTCAAATTGCCTAAAATTGTCAAGGCAAGCATCTTTTGTTTTCAGATAATCTTGATCACCCTTCTTAAAATAGCCCCACCATTCTTGCATAAAAAATAATGCATGCAGCGAGAAAAATGGATGTGAAATAACAACTTCACCCAGGTCTATTACCGTAAGATGGTGTGTCTTTTCGTCATATAGCACATTGTTATCGTGGAAATCACAGTGGCTGAGGCTTTCAGGAATTTTGAATGAGGATAACCGTTCACATATTTCACTGAATCGTTTTTTAGAGGCATTCAATTTGGACTTTTCACGAGTTGTTATCCCGATTTCATCAAGCAGCAAATCATTTTCGATGAGGCTGGCAAACATTTGAGGAAGGTTCCTCAGCCGCCAATCGGGCACGCCGTAGTTGATTAAGGCTTCCGATTGTTCAGATATCGCACATTGAAGAAGCGTGTATTTCTTAATTAACTCTGCCAATAAATCCGCATCAAATTTGTTCTTGAACCGCTCTCGAAGTGTATGCCCCGCATCTCGCATTAAAAAACAGTGCAAGTCCAGGTTGACTGCGATAACCTTCGGCACGATGTCAGATTGAACCCTGTCGATTACCTCTATTACCTTTGTTTCAATAAAAAATTCAGGAATAGTCTGCTTCAAATAAATACATCCAGATTCCGTCTTGAATTTCCACACAATTGACCAGGGCGCAGTCGTGATGGGCATTGCTTCGGACTTGATTGTATAGCCATTAGAGATCAAGAATCCTTTTGCCCAATCAATGCATTTATTGTCTTTCATTTTTACCATTTGTTGAAGCACCTTCTCAAGCAGTGTAATCGCCCATCGTCATTTGCACCTGCTGATACTATAGCCTAATCATCATTTGCAGGCTTTTTCTTTCGTGCTTTCAGCTGAGAGAAAGCCCAGGCCAACAGCCTGGAATAACCACTATCTGACTTCGGGCCCCCCTGGTTACCGCAACTCATTGTTTTATATGTAAATCCACATCTTGACAGGAGGTATAGACTAGTCTATAATCTAGTCTATACAGTTCAAGGTGATTATTATGAAAGAAATTGGCTCTTATGACGCAAAAACACATTTGCCTAATCTGCTCGAATCCGTGTTATCTGGCGAGTCGTTTATCATTACACGTCGTGGGCAACCCATCGCCATGTTGGTTCCTATTACCCAAAATGAAATAACGCCTGAACAGGCCGTTAAACAAATTCGTTTATTGCGTATAGGGGCAACCTGGGGTGATGAGGGTTCTACGAGAACCGCAATGGAAGAGGGTCGACGATAATGGATTATGTCCTCGATTGTTCCATGACCATGGCCTGGCTATTTGAAGATGAAAGCACGAAAAAATCCGAACAATTACTCACACGCTTAAGTGAAAGTGAAACAGCCCTAGTCCCAGCATCATGGACTTGGGAGGTCAGCAATGTTTTATTGGTCGCACAACGAAGAAAACGCATTACTCGCGCACAAGCCACTGGCTTTCTCGAAATGTTAAAGGTTTTGCCAATTGGCATCGATACGAAAGCCATTCAACAAGCGCGTGAAGCCACCTTTGAACTTGCCCTAGAAAAGCAATTATCATCCTACGATGCAGCCTATTTAGAAATCGCCCTGCGTAAGCAATTGCCGATCGCCTCACTAGACAAACAAATTATCCGTGTAGCAAAAGAATTGGGACTGGTTGTTTTTTAATTCACTAAAACAAAACGGGCACCGAAGTGCCCGTTTGTTTCAAGGAGATAGTACTCAATCATGCAGTGCTTGACGGCGGTTTCTTGTGTTCCTTCGCCTTATCTCCCGCAGCCTTCATGCCTGTAGCCATATCAGAGGTGCCTTTAGCCCCACCGGTAATGGCCCCTGATCCTTCTTGGACCCCGCCCTTGGCGGCGCCAATCGCTTCTTGAGCGCCCTGCACCTCGAACCCAGGACCGCCGATCCAGTTTAATACCTTATTGGGCACGACGTTGATCAGCTCATAAGAGCGAGTGACCACCATAGTGAACATCGCTGTGTAGGCCGTCATGATCGTCACAAAACCAAACATGTCTTCAATTCGGAAGGTCACGGTCGTGAGGGTTAAAAAGCCAATGTTCAATAATTGCGTCAAGCACCAGAGCACAATCATGGCCGCGGCAAACCCGACTAGCATAAGCGGGGGACGCAAAAAGAGAGACATGATCATCATATAAGCCGGTGCAGCGCGTCCCCAGACATCGTCCCGGGTTTCCGGGAAAACGAGACCAATCGCCACAATAGGTGCGGCGGCCACAGCCTCCACGACCTGTAGCATCCAACCGATGGCCCCCACAAAAAAGGTCACAAAGGGGATCAAGGGGATAAAGATCCCAAGAACAGCGCCCTGTGTATACATGAACATGGCTAACGCCATAAATCCAGTGCTCATTGGCATCAGCGTAGAGCTGACGATTTCATAAGCAGGGAGCTGTGCTCGACATACAGCAGCCGAGGCAATCGCAAGTTGAATCACAAGCGCCACACTAATCATTGCCATCGCCCCACTCGTCAGCCCTTTTCCGTAATTAGAGGCATTGAGGATCGGATCGTGGGCCACGGTAAAACTATTACCCCCCCCCAGAGCCCGTCAGATAACGAATATAATTCGCCACCTGTTGCTGGGTGACAACACCTGCTCTTCCGCCCTGGGCATGGGTGTTGCCTGTATTATGGCCCCCAGCACCCGAACCACTGACTGCGCTCAGGATTTTATCCATGTTTACAAGGCCAATGTAGTGCTCCCCAGGGGAGGCAATACCTTGAGTAGCAGCATAACTTGGGATGTATTGGGAGAGACCATCTACCTTATTGGTGTTACTCCAAAATCCTCCATTCGCAGGCTTAGAAGCCCCAATGGTGCCCGTATAAAAATCATTCCAAAAGTTAGTCCTGGCCGTTTCAACAATATCTCCAGGCGACTGGGGAGTGGGGGCCGGTGGTTTTGCAGGTTTCCCACCGACCGATGCCCAAGTAACCGTTGTGGGAGGGATCATGTTTCGTTGTGTTAGGGTTCCATTTTCCTGGAAGGCAGAAAGGATGGTGTAATAATTCCCCGCCAAGATCCAACCGTATTGGGATAAGGTCTGGAACCCATTGCCCAGGTACCCACCACTTACATTTGAATAGGTAGCCGCGCTAAGCAGATCTTCGTAGCCTACCAGGTAGTTAATGTAGAGCTCATCGGCGTGGAAAATGCTGGAATAATAGCTAACCCAGGTCTTGTTATCCGTAGGAGCTTGAACAAGTTGCTTAGCCAGACCCTGCAAGCTCTGAGCCATGTTCCAATTAGCCAGGGTATAAATCTGTTGTCGACTGGTCTCATCGGCGCATTGATTTGCTGGTTGACCCGCTTGAGCAGCAGGACAGGCAGGCACGGTCACCTTCACGGCCCCGCATTCCGTTCCATTTGGAACGAGTTCAGCAGGTGCGTTCGGCTGATCTGCCGTGGCTGATTTTCTGTCTCCGAAAAAAAGAACAGCTGGCTGAGCGGCCAGGGTAAAGACCTCGTACCGATTCCCCCCATTATTGGCAATGTTCGCAGGCGTGTTATTAAACAACTCCACACAAGTCACGGCCTGAAGAAGGTCAATATTGGCACCTTTGGGGACAGGAGGATTAGATGTTGTGACACCACAGTTATTCGGGCAACCCTGAAGGGCCAGCGTATAGCCCACATTGCCTTCTGTAATATATTGGGTGTTTTTGGCGCTTTCGCCGGAGTAAATGGCTCCGCCCTTTGAAAAATAATCCAGCATGGCATTCCAGACGGTGTCCCCTGCGCCGATCCCCTGAAGGGTGAGCCACATGACCAAAGATTGTGCCAAGCAATAGCCTGTTCCACCGCTTGGAACTAATAATGCGATGCCGGCTGAAACGCGGATAGGCATCCACATGGAGTGCACCTTTTCACCCAGGGGCTTGCCCTCGTGGGCGGTGCTCAGCACACCCGAGATAGAGGTGTAGACAATAATCACAATGGCTACCGAGAGAGCGACTTGATTGAAGATCCCGAACACTACAGACAGAAGCCGGATACCGGAAATATTCGTATTGCTGGTCAGGCTACCCAGAAGATCGGAGCCAAAAATATTGCCCAAATACCAGACAGATAAATCCTCGGGGGGGATTTTAAAGAGGTCAGGAAGGTGCAGCCCATTAGTGCCAGCACTACTAGAAGCCCAGACCACAGTTGAGATCGCCAATAAGCCCAGTAGCAGGAGCCAACGTTTCATGATTATCCCCCTAAGGATCCGTTCAACCACTCTTTAAATGTGCAGCCCAGTTTGCGGTGTTTTGTTTGAAAAAACCAAAAATGTGCCCGAAAGGCATTGGCAAAAGCGACCAGCGAAACCCCAAAACACATGAACATGCCGATAACAGACTTGTCAAAGGCGAGCATCAGCCCATAACCGACAACCGCCAGCCCCAGTCCAAAATACAACAAGGTTTGGCGCATAAAAAGTGTCTTGCGGGCCTCAATATCGGTCTCGCTCAGGCCCATGCGCGCCACAGCTTGTTCAAAAGTTTCTGCAGGACCAGGAGGACCCATTTTCCAAGGCATAAAGACAGAGATGAAAATATTTTTGACTAGAGTAAAAACGCCCAATGTGACGGATAAACCCATCCAGTCACCCATTTTCTTACCCGTTTTTGCGGCAGTCCGCCTGAAAAAACCAGCCATGTTATGCCTCCTGCTTGAGCCCAGCAACAAAACAGAGCCCTAAGCCCAGGAGTGTTGCCATTAAAAATAAAGACGAGAAATACAAGCTAACCACGACCCCTGCCAGCAGATACATCATCAGTAGGGTCAACAAAAAGGTATAGGTTCGGGAATATAAGGCCTTGACCCGACGTACCCGTCGCCCTACATGCTCTGGCATCACATCGACCAGGGATTGGACCAAGATCTTGGAGCGCTGCAAAAAAAGCATTAATGCTATTAAGAGTAGCACAGAAAAATAGCTCACCCAGCTGATCTCATACCGAGTTGTTACATCATTCAGAAGCACCGGCTGCATGCTGAGCTTGGGCAAGAAATCAAAAAACACCCCCCGCACACTGGGAATAAGCTGGGTAAGCCCTAAGCAAAGACCAATCGGAATCACCAAAAGCCTTAGCACGCTTTGTTTGAGAGCCTCGCCCTGGAGGGCATGGTAAAAATAATGGGCCAGCAAGGGCACCATGAAGAGGGAAAGCCCGGCGACAAAGAGTTGCCAGTACTGGGGGAAAATCGTGTAATCGATGAAGTCAAAATAAAAGGGTTCCATGAGGGCATAAATTGTCTCCTCAGACATAAAATGCATCATGACACGGGTGAGGCAGTAAACCACCAAAACAAAGAGGAGCTGGATCAGCACAATGAACATCAGGGAGGTACTGGGATCTTCTCCCCAGGCCTTTAATTTTTTGGTAAAACCTGTCGCCAGATTAAAAATGTACAAGGAAAATAAAAAGACCACCAGATCAAACTGGGGCAACACCATAATGTCCGCCCCAAAACTTTTGGCGATAAACTTGCTGGTATCCAGGGTAAGCAGGCCCAAGGAAAGCAAAACAAAAATAGAGACTCCCCCGCCCAGCATGTTCCCAACATACCAGGCCAGGGTAGATAATTTTTTATAATTCCCCCGCAAAAAACCATATTCGCCGTTTCGTGGGATCTTGTTCAAGACCAGGGCCAGGGCCAGGGCTAAGAGCCAGGTTTGCAGAACCATGCGCAGGGTATAACCGAGCATGTCCCCAGCCAGCATGTCGTAGCGCAGGGGCTCATGATCTGCGGTCATCATCAGAGGCTGACTTTCATAGAGGCTAAGGTAATAAATTTGCCAGGAAAAAAAGAGGACAAATATAAACAAGGCTGTGGTTTTGAGGGCTCGGATCAAAAAAGGTTTAGGCGAGGTGGCCGGCTTTCCTCCCCAGACTCCATTATTTTGCTTAAAAACTAAATAAGCAATCATGGCCAGGGCAAACCAAAGGAAAAATTGAACGGCATCCAGAAGATAAGACTCACGAAAATAAACAAAACCAATACTCAAAAGCTGGAGCACCAGAGCCGAGACAATTAACCTCCAGTATGGAATGCGTGATTTAAGTTTCATCCAACGCTCCTTGTCTCGCTACCCAACTCTGACCGAACCTTGCCACTCATTTTATGATGGTGGCCCCGCTTGTGATGAAGCCTTGCTATTAATGTTATTCTGAGTCGTTGAACTCCCCGCCTGCGAGCTCTGATTATTCATATTATTAATGGCACTGATCAACGCCACCGTCAGCGCCTCCATCCGCTGTGATTGTTTGTATTCTTTAACGGCCATGTAATTTTGAAAGGCCAGCATATAAGCAATTTCGCGCATCACAGCTTGATCGGTAGCAGTGGTCATGGCATCAAACCAGGTCGGATCGGTGTAACGCCGATTGCCTTCGTAATCGAGCATCTGCATAAGGCTGGCTGCCCCGCCCTGAGCCCCGGGAACAGGTAAGGTTCCTGCCAAACCAGGCACGGTATCTCTGTCTGCAAAAAGTTTCAGCATGGAAAGCTGCCCCACGGAGAGGGAAGGAAGGGATTTGAAAAGCTGAGCGTAATAAGAAACCCCGACATCAGGGGTGAGGCTGGTTTTGCTACTGTCCTTGAAAACCTTGTCATCGCCGGGATAGGCCAAGGGGCTAATATTCGTCAGATTTTGAACGAAGGCCACGGCCGCAGCACGGGTGGCTGCATCTGGAAAACCTGAAAAGCCTAAAAGGCTGCTGGCAAGAAGCTGTGCCCCGGATAGCCCTTGGGAAAAATCACAGGCAAGGGTTTTATTGCCCTTTGAGTCCTTACAACTTTGGTTAATGTTTGAGACAAAGGTCGCAGGGTCAATGGCTTGGGTGTAGGCATCTGTGTTCGTCATGGCACCCACGGCCGGAACAGACCAGGCCTCTGAATTATTGTAACCAGAGTTGACCTGCTGCCCAACAACCTTGGTAGCCGCGTAATTAGGCGGTTGGTTCGTTGAGCTCGCCAGTGCATTCAGTGTGATCACCAAGAGGGCTGAGGAAGCCAAGGTCTTGTTGATAAAATTTCGCATGTTTCACCCCAATTATGTTGCCTGTTCGGCTTTTTCCAATGCAGTCATGACCAGGCGAAACCGCTCTGGCGCAAAGATGCGTCCTAATAATTGCAAACGCTCGAAGACAAGATTTCTGTTTAAGAAAAAGCCAGGGATGTCTTCCTTACTGCTACTGGCCACTTCCGCGAAAATTAAAAGTTTGGATGCGGAGCCCGGCATGAGCTGATCCACATGCTGTAATAAGCGTAGCGCACGCGAGGATTTTATGCTGGTTAAAACTTTGATGAAGGCGTCTTCTTCGCCGAGTTGGAATTTTTCAATACCTTCTGCTTCGGTTGATAACTCAAGTAAGGCAGCTTCAATTTCTGGATCACCATCGAGAGCCCAAGACTCGACCGCTTCCATCGTGGCGATGATTCTATATAAAGCGTAATCGTGTTTCTCTTGCCAGTATTTGGCGACGACATCTGGATTTAGATCGGGCATGGGTTTTCACCTGTACAGAGTTGGTTTAATTCTATGCCAGAATCCTCGTAGGGGCAAATAAAACCCGGTATTCCAGGTTATTTGCCCCGCCGATTTAGATTGCCCGTTTCGGCGCCGTGTTTGCCACAGGAGCAGGCGCATCGACCAAACCATTCAACTGTTGAAACAATCGATTGTAAGTAAGCCCACTGCTTTTTCCGTGCAGGCCTGCAGGTCGGTGAGGCTGATCTTCCGCGTGGTGAGGGGTGGTAAAACGTAATGGTGTTGCCATTTTAAAATTCTCCTAATTATTCGACAGGTTCGTCACCAATAAATTGCTTAAACAATGCCTCTGAGCGCGCCAAGGTTTCCGGACGGATATACGACTCAATATCGTCTTTACGGCGCTTGGCAATGCGCAAAGTGACTTCTACATTGGCCGCGTCCCAGGCATCGTTTGTAACGTTATGCCCAGCGGCCTTGTCTTGTTCAAGCTCCCACAAGACCCGTTCGGGCAGGGGAACTTTGCCTTGGTTGAGTTTATCTGCAATGTCCGCGTAAGACAAGCCAGAAGCCTCTGATTGCATCATTTGCGGATAAGTCTCAAGCACAAACTGGTTAAAGTCTAGGATTTCACGGATTGTATGAAGGCGTTCGATGACTTTGTTGAGTTCATGCAGATCCCAGCCCTCTTTATTTGAGGGGAGAATGCGCATGGCCTTCAAGGCTTTGACCATTTGATCCGGCGTATAATTTTTTTGTGCGAAATCGTCTAGGCTGTCTGTGAGATCCAGTGCCAGATTGTTTAAATCCACACGTTCCAGCACTTTTTGCAATTGACTCAGAACCCAGGGACCGCCCTCGGGAGCCAAGAAGCCTTCATCATTCAGGACCTGAACCATTTTGCGTTGGGAAAAGCCTTGGATCCGATAATAGGCAATGATAGGCGCCAACACCAGAGCAAATAAAACGGCTGATTCAGTTTTGGGTTTATTAACCTTGGTAATTTCTTGCAGGGCATGGGGGTTGCCGAGTTGCGAGAGAGTTTGATACAAGCCTTCACGAATGCGGCGGCTGTGACGTTCGCGCAAATAGCGCACGTTTTCGACCACGGCTAACAGCGTATTATCATTGACCAGAGGCTGATCGATGCAATGAAATTTGATCTTGGTTTCCAATAAGGGATTCGTGAAGGTTTCAAAGCGGGTCAAATTTTGAAGCTGGGCCACCACTAATTCGGCCCCTTCCTTTTGCGCATGCGCGACGGCCATCAAGAACTGAGGCAATTCCCGGTGTTTTTTATCATGGGTTTCGCTGTAATAATGAATGATTTTTTTGCGGTTGCCGCAATAATTAAAAATGGCCTGCTTTTGTTGCTCCACCGTTAACATCCCTTCGGGAGGAACGCCCCCTTCGGGCTGCCAGCAATAGCCGATGACTTTTTCGATTTGCATGTGATGTTCCTTGTCATACATTTTGTCACCCTCCCGTCATTGTCCGTCATTGCGAGGGTACTCCCGAAGCAATCCAGATCGATCCTGGATTGCTTCGGGAGTACCCTCGCAATGACGGACAATCACGGACGGTCGGTTATTATAAGCGAGATCCCGCCCATCTCAAAGCTTTTCTCGCCATTCCTTAAAGATCTCTAAAACTTCTGGATTAGCCAGAGCCTGAAGGTTATCCAGGGGCTGGCCGTTTAAAATTTTAGTCGCGGCGATCTCAGAGACCTTGCCATTGATGGTCCGGGGGAAATCCTGGACAGCGATGATCTGAGCCGGCACATGCCGTGGGGAGGCATTGTCGCGAAGCTTTTGTTTGATTTGGGAGATCAGGGGGTCCGTGAGGGTTAAACCGGGAGCCAGGATGACAAACAAGATGATTTCTTGATTGCCATCCCGATCCAGGCCCACGGCCATAGACTCGGCAATGGCTGAGAGAGATTCAACCTGGCGGTAGATTTCGGCTGTTCCGATCCGCACCCCGCCCGGATTTAGCACGGCATCGGAACGACCGAAAATCATTAATCCACCATTGGCCTTAAGCATAGCATAATCACCCTGAGTCCACACATTTTCGAACCGGCTAAAATATGCTTTGCGATACAAAATATCGCCCGGATCATTCCAAAACTTTAAGGGCATCGAGGGGAAGGGTTTGACACAGACCAACTCGCCCAATTCTTCAACCACGGGCCTGCCCTCTTCGTTCCAAACTTCAACGGCCATGCCCAGGCCCCGGCATTGCAATTCTCCTGAATAAACAGGCAATAAGGGACAGCCCAGCGCAAAGCAGGAGATAATATCCGTTCCTCCGGAGATGGATGAAAGACAAAGATCTGCCTTCAACTCATCATAAACGTATTGAAAAGTATCGGGCATGAGAGGCGAGCCCGTTGATAAAATCGTGCGTACAGAATCTAGTAAATCCGTTCCCTTGGCTCGCACACCTGCTTTTTGCCAGCTGCTCAAGAATTTGGCACTGGTGCCGAAGACCGTGACCCCGGCTTTTTTGATGAGCTGCAATAAATGATCCGCCTCGGGGTACAAGGGCGCGCCCTCGTACAAGACCAAACTCGCCCCCGTTCCCAGCGCACTCGTCATCCAATTCCACATCATCCAACCGCAGGTGGTGATATATAAGAGTCTGTCCCCTGCTTTTAAATCGGTATGCAGGATCAATTCCTTCATGTGCTGGATCAGCGTTCCCCCATGGCCGTGCACAATGCATTTGGGCAGGCCCGTGGTGCCAGAAGAGTACAAAATAAAAGCAGGATGATCAAAGGGAAGGGATTCAAAGAACACCTGTTGTTGATCGGTTAAAATGGTTTGATTGATCGAATGAGTTTGGAGAAGACTCGGCAGAGCCTGGATCAAGGCCTGATTTTTTTCCTGGCAATCAATATAACGTCCCTTGTAAGTATAACCGGGCGCAGTGATCAAAACCTTCGGGCATACCTGACTGAGCCGATCAATCAGCGCAGGCACGCCAAAATCAGGAGAACAGGAAGTCCAAATGGCTCCCATGGCCGTAGTGGCCAACATGAAAATGATAGTTTCGGGAAGATTGGGAAGAACCGCCGCAACCACATCGTTTTGTTTGACGCCGGCTGAGATTAACCAGCTTTGTGCCTGGGCGACCCGTTGGTACAAATCAGCTCGAGTCAGCCTGGCCTGCTCGCCCGCTTCAGTATAAGAGAGGATGGCGAGGCTGTGATCGGGGGAACGGAGAAGGTGTTGGGCATAGTTCATCACGGGGATCCACCGCTTCACCTCCCCCCAAAAATCCTCCGAATGTTCAATCGACCAGGCATATAAATCCTGATAATTGGTTAAATTAATTCCATATTGGGATGAGACCTCTTGCATAAAGGCATACATTTGCGAATTTTTCATTTCCGCTTCGCTGGGCTGCCAGAGGATCGGATTCATGATTTTGCCAAAGTCGCAACGCCCGACTTCGCCTGGTTCTTTTTATTGAGGGCTTGTGAAATAAAATCGCCGACCTGTACCAGGGCATTAAAATCAACGCCGGTTTCCATGCCTAGGCCCTGCAAGAGGTATAAAACATCTTCTGTCGCAACATTGCCCGTCGCGCCTTTGGCATAAGGACAGCCACCCAGGCCTGCAACACTCGCGTCGACGATCCGAACGCCCTCTTCCAAGGAGGCATAAACATTAGCCAAAGCCTGGCCATAGGTATCATGGCAATGCACAGCCAGATGTTCAACAGGCATTTGGCCCGATACTAATTTAATTAGAGCTTTGAAAGCCATGGGCGTGCCCACCCCGATAGTATCGCCCAGAGAAACTTCCTGAACGCCTAGGGTAAATAAAGCCTGCGTGACCTCAAGAACCCGTGCAGGATCAATCTTGCCCTCATAAGGGCAGCCCATCACACAAGAAACATAACCCCGAACCCAGAGTCCCTTGTCTTTGGCTTCCTGAACGATGGGAACGAAATTGCGCAGGCTTTCTTGAACCCCCATGCGAATATTTTTTTGTGAAAAGGTTTCCGAGGCAGCCGCAAAAACGGCGATTGAGCGGGCTCCGGCCTGAAGGGCGCGATCGAGCCCCTCTTGATTCGGCACTAACACAGGATAGGCCACCCCGGGTTTTTGACGGATCCCGCGTAATACCGCTTCGGCATCTTGCAATTGGGGGATAGCCCTGGGCGAGACAAAACTTGTGGCCTCGATCATGGAAAGGCCCGTCTCGCTTAAACGATTAATGAAATCAATTTTGAGATCCGTTGCAAGGGCCATGGTTTCGTTTTGGAGCCCATCACGGGGCCCACTTCCACGACTCGAACAAAATCGCTCATTGAGCCACCTCAGCCCATTGTGGCTTTCGTCCCTCCAAGAAAGCAGCGATCCCTTCTTGCGCTTCTTCGCCCACACGGATTTTAGCGATCACCTGGGCTGATGCCTTGGGATCCACATCGACCTGGTATTGACGAATAAAGCTTTTAGCCTCCATGACAGCGCCGGGAGCAGCCTGCAAAAGATGGCGAAGGATATCATTGAGAGCCACCTCTGCCTTGCCCACATCATGCAATTCGTGCACCAGGCCGAATTCTAGCGCCGAGGCAATGCCGAAAGGTTCAGCCGTCAACATGTAACGGCGGGCCTGACGCACCCCAAACGCGTGAAGGAGCCGATTTACCCGGCCAGTGAATTAAATGGTATCTTGCCTAAAGATCCGCGGATCACCGTCGACATGCGGGAAATTATCGCACGAATCGTCGATGGATCCGTTTTCCACGAATTCAAAGCCCTGTATGGCAAAACCGTGATCTGCACCTTTGCGGAAATCGGAGGATACCCAGTCGGTATTATTGCCAATAATGGGATTTTGTTTTCAGAGTCTGCTCTCAAAGCAACGCATTTTATCGAATTATGCTGTTCCCGCGAGGTGCCCATTTTGTTTTTGCAAAATATCACGGGCTTCATGGTCGGCTCCAATGCTGAGCGTCAAGGAATTGCCAAAGACGGGGCCAAAATGGTTCATGCAGTCGCTAATGCCGCCGTGCCTAAACTTACGCTTATCATTGGCAGCAGTTTTGGTGCGGGGAATTATGGCATGTGTGGGCGAGCGTATGATCCACGTTTTCTCTGGTCTTGGCCCACGGCCAAAATCGGGGTGATGGGCGGGGTTCAAGCAGCGCGTGTACTGGCCGACGTAAAAGCCGCCAAAATGAAAAAGCAAGATCAAATTTGGGATGAGGCCGAGCGCCTCGCCTTTGAGCAAAAAATTGCAGCTCAATACGAACAACAGGCTTCAAGCCTTTATGCCAGTGCCCGACTTTGGGACGACGGCATTATTTTTCCAGAAGAGACGCGATCAACATTGATTAACGCGTTACACATCGTTCATCAAGCACCCTCAGAGGAGACTCACTTTGGCGTATTCCGCATGTAAATTTACCACCATTTTGGTGGAGGCCCAAAACGGGATCGTCTCACTCACGCTTAACCGTGTTGATAAGCGTAACGCGTTCAATGAGGTGATGATCGACGAATTAACCCAGGTCTTTAATCAGGTGAATCAAGACGATGCCTGCCGGGCCCTTGTGATCCGTGCCAATGGCAAGCATTTTTGTGCCGGGGCTGATCTGGAATGGATGAAGGCGGCACAACAGGCCAGTCCCAAGGCGAATCAACAAGATGCCTTGAAATTATCGACGTTGATGGCCACACTC
>Ga0364919_10053_pt4 | contig 13970 bp, 11 predicted proteins | sample SorcelJu500001C7_2_FD_206953 | JGI IMG/M metagenome (GOLD analysis project Ga0364919, IMG submission 206953) | Enriched cells from Trout Bog Lake Hypolimnion, Wisconsin, USA - BchlTB.June20.5000.01.C7 | ecosystem: Environmental > Aquatic > Freshwater > Lake > Hypolimnion/Profundal zone | place... | reverse complement strand
TTTATTAAATTTATACTTGTTTAACGTTTCGTATTTTATACTAAGCAACACGCATGTATAACATCGTTATGAAAACAAAACATCTTCGTTTAAAACAATTTCGAAAAATCCGCTCTCTGGTAACCTGTCTGATCCCCCTCTGTCTATGGCACGGCGGGATGGCCGCCTCAACAAACACCTGGATCGCCGCTTCAACCTCCGGGAATTGGAACGCCCCCGGCAACTGGTCCGGAGGCGCAGCTCCAACAGGGAACGACAGCATCGTCCTGAGCGGTTCCCTGGGAAAAAGCCCGTGGACAATAAGCGCGGCAACCATGGAGGCGGGGGATATCACCTACAACCTTGCGGGCAACGACCGCCGGCTAAGGAACGACAGCACCGCATCGGACTCGGTTCTGACACTCACCGGAAGCGGCGCCAATGGCGCGCTTTTGATCAATCTGGCCTCGACCCGGAATTTCAGCATCAATGGCCTTGGCGGAGGGACCACGCCGCATTTGCTAACCGTGCAACTTAATACCAGCGGCACGTTTAGTTCGTCCGGAACTTCGAGTGACACCGCTTTAGGGGGAAACGGTTTGGTCATCAATGCCCCGATCACTGAATCCGGGGGGAGCTTCAGTCTTGCGCTGACCGGCACAGGATCGATTACCCTCAGCGGGACCAACAGCTACACCGGCGGCACGGTTGTGGCCATGACGGGAGGCACGGTACTGATGAGCGGAAGCGGCACGGCCGGAATATTCAACGGAACGCTGGGAGCGGTGTCGTCGGCCCTGACGGTACAAAGCGGCACGCTCGACTTGGGAACTTCCATTCAAAAGGCCGGGATTGTGACCATCTCGGGCGGCCTGATCCAAAGCGGCACGCTGACCGCCGATTCCTTCACGGCAAATGGATCCGGCACCGCGGCAATCACCTCGGTGCTTTCCGGCACCGGAGGTCTGACGAAAAGTGGAGCCGGTCGGCTCTTACTGGGCGGCTCCAACACCTATACGGGCGCAACCAACGTAACTGGAGGCACGCTGGTTGTATCGGGCAACATCGCGGCCAGTTTTGGCACAGTAACCGGCGGGACGCTTCGCGGCAGCGGCACCGCAGGCAGGCTGGTGGGACTGGCCTCCGGCACAGTAAACCCGGGCACGGAATCCAGCACGGGCACCTTGTCCGCAACTTCGCTGGATTTACAATCGGGTGCGCATCTTGACATCCGTCTGGGAGGCGCCGTTGCGGGCGCGGGTTACGACTGTCTCGCCCTCACCGGCTCAATCTCGATCGAGGGTGATTTGCAAGGCTCGTTGATCAACGGCTTTACACCCGCCGGAGCCACTCTCAACCCACAGACCCATCACTTAAACCTTGATGGCGACAAGTTTTTCATCGTTCTCAGCTCCGGGGTTTCCGGCGCTTTCAGCAATGCCGGATCTGCGGATGTCAATCTGCCCGGCTACGCCACGATTGCATTCGGTGGCAGGGAATTTGCAATCAGCTATTCCGGCAACGCGGCGGCTAACACCTTTACGGGCGGAACCGATGTCGTGTTAATGGCGGTTCCGGAACCGGACGCCAGTGGAATGATGCTTTGCGGTATCACGCTGATGGCTGGAATGAAAAGTTTTCGTCGCGAGCGGTTATTAGGGCTCGGTAATGCGGACGCTTTGAATAAAACCGTTAAAGTAAAAGTCCTGACCGCTGGCGAGGCCGACTCTGGTATCCCCCTCAAAGGGAGCGGGGAGCGGGCTTTCAATCTCAGCATCCAGTTTGCCATCTAGAAATAAGGAAGCTTTTTTGCCGTCAAATTTCAGTGTGACATCGTAAAAGCGTCCGATTTCAAGAGGCGTTTGGCCCACCAGATAACATACCTGCTGATCATTTATATAAATATCCACACCCAATTTCAGATTCCGTGCCAAAAGCAGGCGGAATCCACATATTTGATATTGCATGGCTTCGTAGATTCCTGAGCAGTAGTTTACAGGTAACGATTCCACCGCCATCTTAACTTCCACGCTGAACGGATGGGTGGGGTTTGCGGTACGTGTCATCAGGTATTGACCGTTGCTAAAATGCAAGACTCTGACGTTATCCTTGGTCACGAGCTCAGGCTCCGTATCGATATTGGCACGAAGCTCTCTGCCTCCTGCGACCTGATTGGGGACGGATTGATTCGCGAAGTCTGCAAGGTTCCACTGGTTAATCGTCTTTGCGGAGTCCTTTGAGCTGGTTTCCAAGGCACGCGGAGTGTCGGCAACAGGCGCGCTGGCGGCGATCCCGGTAGCTGCCTGAACGGCAGGCTCGTGTTTTCCATGCAGCACCAGGATGGCAATAATGATAATGAGGAGAAGAGCCCCCGCACCGCCCGACAGCATCAATATCTTTCGATCGTTTTTCAGACCGACACGCGGAGACGGTGCCGGCACGGGGCGTGACACCGGATGCGACACGGGGCTGGTGGTCCGAAGGATTCCGGTATCTCCTCTGGCTTTCGCCGCGAGCGCCGCCGTACCCGGGTTTTGCGACTGTAGAGGCTGAAAAGCTATTGCAGGTTTTTCGTCGGTTTTTAATTCAGCAGTCTGCAGATCTTTTAACAGCGAATCGTAATCCAGGTAGCGCAGGAAAATGCTCTTGTTCAGCATCCGGGCGATGATCTGTTCGGTTTTGGCTGAAATGTCGGGATTAATCCTGCGTAGCGTCGGCGCCTTCTCGTTTAAACGCATTTGCGCCAGCTCCTCCGGGGTGTCTGCGTCAAAGGGGGGATGCCCCACCAGCGCGTGAAACAGGCTTGCTCCAAGGCTGTAGATGTCGCTTCGGAAATCTTCCGCCTTGTGACCCACCCGCTCCGGGGAAATGTAAAATGCTGAACCCCATACGCTCCCGTCGCTCTCGGCCGAAGACTCGATATTCGCCATTTTCGCCAGTCCGAAATCAAGCAGCTTGACGACACCGTGACTGGTGATGAAAATGTTCTGCGGCTTGATATCGCCGTGAACCATCTGATTGGCATAGGCCGCGCTCAAGGCTTCTGCTATTTGAATGCCGATATTGAGAACCGTCTCCTCGCTCTGCGGCCCCTCTTCCTTGATGATTTCATCCAGGGATCGTCCCTCGAGCAGCTCCATGGCGATGTAGTAATTACCGTTCTCCTCGCCGACGAAATAAATCTGAACGATATTCGGGTGGTTAATCGACGCGGCCGTCTGGGCTTCGTGAATAAAACTCTCCACAAATTGCGGATCCTGACGCGCCAGTTCCTCGTCGAGGAGTTTGATGGCAACCGTCCGATTCAACGACGGGTCGTAGGCCTTAAATACGGCAGCCATTCCCCCTTTGCCGATTTGTTCAAGTAATTCGAAATGTCCAAGTTTTACGCTCATTGGAACGGAGAAATTAGAGCGACTTCCCGGCACCCAGGAGAAATACGGTTAACATGGCTCCAATATACCCCATCAGGATACATTTGCCACGGTAGAGCAGAACTCGAGAAATATTTTCCTGTCATCCAGATTACAACTTCTTATTTTTTCACTTCCTTTGGCATGTTTAGCGAGCTCAATTTCCGATTCCGGGTTGAATCGCGGTATTCGGGTTGCTGTCTGGAAACACCGACGCATATTAGCCATTGAACTTTAATGTGACCTCGCCGGGCATGCCTGAATTGCGGCTGTGCCTGCCGCCATCCGTTGGCAGAGCTGCCCTGTGGTTATTGTACAACAGAAGAATGGTTGCGATAATAATGAGAAGAAGCGCTCCGCCACTGCATGACAGGATTAACGTTTGCCTGTTGATTTTCAGACCGGCTCCCGGAGTGGCGATCGGCACGGGGCGGGCGGCCTTGAAGCTTCGCGTGTCAACCCTGGCTTTCACGACTGCCGCCGTTGCGCCTGATATCTTGGGCTGAAAAGGCGGGGCGCCCAATGGAGGCTTATCGTCGGTTTTCAACTCGGCAGCCCGCAGGTCTTTTAACAATGTATTGTAATTCAAGTATCGCAGAAAAATACTCTTGTTCAGCATCCGGACGAGGATCTGCTCGGTTTTGGCCGAAATATCGGGATTGATACCGCGCAGAGTCGGCGCCTTCTCGCTCAAACGTTTTTGCGCCAATTCTTCCGGAGTATCCGCATCAAAGGGAGGATGCCCCACCATGGCGTGAAAGAGGGTCGCTCCAAGACTGTAAATGTCGCTCCGGAAATCTTCCGCCTTGCGGCCAACCCGCTCCGGAGAAATGTAGTAAGCCGATCCCCAGACGCTCCCATCGCTCTCAGCCGATGACTCGATGTTCGCCATTTTCGCCAGACCGAAATCGAGCAACTTGGTGACGCCGCGGTTGGTGATGAAAATATTCTGCGGCTTGATGTCGCCATGAACCATCTGATTGGCATAGGCCGCGCTCAAGGCTTCGGCAATTTGAAGGCCGATCTTGAGAACCGTCTCCTCGCTTTGCGGTCCTTCCTCCCTGATAACCTCGTCCAGGGAACGTCCCTCAAGCAGCTCCATGGCGATGTAGTAGTTTCCGTTCTCCTCGCCTACGAAATAAATCTGGACAATATTCGGGTGGTTGATCGCCGCCGCTGTCTGGGCTTCGTGGATGAAACTCTCCACGAACTGCGGGTTCTCCCGCGCCAGTTCCTCGTCGAGAAGCTTGATGGCGACGGTCCGGTTCAGGGAAGGGTCGTAAGCCTTGAAAACGGCCGCCATCCCACCTTTCCCGATTTGCTCAAGTAATTCGAAATGTCCGAGTTTAACGTTCATTGATGTTCAAAAAAATTAGAGGATATCACAACGATGGGGGAAAACAAAAGAAGCAACACGGAGCCGCATCGCTTTAAGATAAACAGCTCGCACACTACTTTGGCACGGTGATTTGAATGCGTTGAATCAGACCGTTAAAGTAAAAGTCTTTGCCACTGGCAGTGCCTACTGACACCGGCCCCGTAAAGGGAGCAGGTAGAGGACATTCGATCGTAGCGTCCAACTTTCTGTCAAGATACAGCGAAGCGTGTTTGCCGTCAAATTTCAGGGTAATGTCGTAAAAACGTCCGATCTCAAGCGGCGTATTCCCCACCAGGTAAACAGTCGTCTTTTCACTCAGATTGATATCCACGCCCAGCTTTAAATTTGGCCCCAGCAACAGACGGAATCCGTTTGAACCATATTGCATCGCCTGGTAGATGCCGCCGCAGTAACCTGACGGTTTGGATTCGACTGCCAATCTCACTTCGAGACTGAAAGGACCGGTGGGGTTCGTTGCGTGCCCCTCCAGGTCCTGGCCGTTGCAAAACCGCAAAGCCTTAATATTATCCTTGGTCGTGAGGGTGGGCTCCGACTGGGGATAGGCGCGAAGCTCCATCCCACCCGGAATCCGGTTTGGAACGCTATCAACTGAAAAATCTTCAAAGTTTAACAGGCTAATGGTCTTTTCTCCATCCTTTGAGAGGACTCCTATGCCGGGCGTGTTGGCAGAAACGGACCCGACGGCACTGTTCTGACTATTGGCTAGAACGGCCGGCTTGTGTTTCCCGTGCAGCACAAGGATGACAATAATGATAATGAGCAGGGCCGCCACCGCGCCAGAGGACAGGATCAGCATCCTACGATTGCTCTTCAGGCCGGAGCGCGGAGCCGCCGCCGACACGGAGCGTGGAACAGCGACAGGCACGGGACTCGGCCCTGGACGGGGGACAGCCGGGATGCTTCCGGTAGTCGCCCTGGCTTTCGCTGCGAGCGCCGTCGTACCCGAGATTGGCGGCTGAAGAGGGACGCCCGCGAGTTTTCCGCCCTTCTTTAACTCGGCGAACCGCAGTTCTTTTGAGAGCGAATCGTAATCCAGATAGCGCAGGAAAACACTCTTGCTCAGCATCCGGGCAATGATCTGCTCGGTCTGGACCGATATATCAGGGTTGATGGTGCGCAGCATCGGCGCTTTTTCGTTCAAACGTTTTTGCGCCAGATCCTCCGGAGTGTCCGCGTCAAAGGGAGGATGCCCCACCATCGCGTGAAACAGGGTTGCCCCAAGGCTGTAAATGTCGCTCCGAAAATCCTCCGCCTTGTGGCCAACCCGCTCCGGAGAAATATAATACGCCGATCCCCACACGCTTCCGTCGCTCTCGGCCGACGACTCGATGTTGGCCATTTTCGCCAGACCGAAATCGAGCAGCTTGGTGACGCCGCGGTTGGTGATGAAAATATTCTGCGGCTTGATATCGCCGTGAACCATCTGGTTGGCATAGGCTGCATTCAAGGCTCCGGCAAGTTGAATGCCGATCTTGAGAACCGTCTCCTCGCTTTGAGGCCCCTCCTCCTTGATGATCTCGTCCAACGAACGCCCTTCGAGCAGCTCCATGGCAATGTAGTAATTGCCCTTTTCCTCGCCGACAAAATAGATCTGAACGATATTCGGGTGGTTAATCGCCGCCGCCGTCTGCGCCTCATGAATGAAACTCTCCACAAATTGCGGATCCTCCCGGGCCAGTTCCTCGTCCAGGAGCTTGATGGCGACCGTTCGGTTCAGAGAAGGATCGTAGGCCTTGAAAACGGCTGCCATTCCCCCTTTGCCGATTTGCTCAAGTAATTCGAAATGTCCGAGTTTTACGCTCATTGGTATCCGGTAAAATTAGAGGGTTTTTCTGAGATGAGAAGAAATAAACTCGGAGAAACCCAATTGGAATACCTAATACAGGATCATCCCGCAACAGCCGCAGTTGCTAATATTTTCCACAGCCATTGCAGTTTCACTGGATTAGATGAGCGGCTTATATCTCAACAGCCTCCTAGGGTACGGTAAGGCGGATGCTTTGAATAAGGCCGTTGAATAAGTATTCGATCCCATTGGATTGCCCGCTGGCCCGGCCGATTAATACATTACCCATATAGGGGGTGATAAGCGGACACTCAATTTGGGCATTCAATTTTCCGTCCAGAAACAGTGAAGCATGTTTGCCGTCGAACCTTACAACGATATCGTAAAAACGCCCGATTTCCAAGGGAGCATCGCTGATCAGATAATCTTTCGGGTGATCTTGTCCGTGGTAAATATCCACGCAAAGCTTCATATTATTTCCCAATACCAAGCGGAATCCTTTGTCCTCTCCCAGGGCTTGATAGATGCCACCACAAACACCCTGGGGTATCGATTCCACTGCCAGTCTGACTTCCAGAGAGAATGGGCTTGTGGGGGTCGGGATGTTGCCCTGCAAGACCAGCCTGTCGATGAACCGTAATGCCCTGACATTATCCTTGGTTACGACGGAAGCCGTTAACTCGGCATTGGCGAGGAGTTCCCCTCCCCCCGGAATCTGGTTTGGAACGCAGTGATTCGCGATATCCCCCAAGTTCAGCAGACTAATGGTCTTTTCTCCATCCTTTGAGAGGCCTTCCCCACTGGGCGTATTGGCAGAAACCGACGGAGAGGCGCCGTTCTGGCTGTTGTCACCGGCCGCCGTTTGAACGACCGACTCGTGCTTCCCGTGGAGCATGAGGATGGCTCCCATGATAATGAGCAGAACTGCCACCGCTCCAGACATCAGAATCAGCATCTTGTGATTGCTTTTTAGACCGGCACGCGGAGCCGGAGTCAGCACGGGACGTGGCACTGCAACAGGCGCAGCGCGCGGCACTAAGCGGGGAGCGCTCGGGATGCTGCCTGCAGTCGCCCTGGCTTTCGCAGCGAACGCCGTTGCCCCTGTGACTTGCGGCTGGAGAGGAGCAACCGGGAGCTTCCCGTCAATCTTTAACTCGGCAGCCTCCATATCTTTTGAAAGCGAATTGTAATCCAGGTAGCGCAGAAAAACGCTCTTGCTCAGCATCCGGGCAATGATCTGCTCGGTCTGGACCGATATATCAGGGTTGATGGTGCGCAGCATCGGCGCTTTTTCGTTCAAACGTTTTTGTGCCAAATCCTCCGGAGTGTCCGCGTCAAAGGGAGGATGCCCCACCATCGCGTGAAACAGCGTCGCCCCTAGGCTGTAAATATCACTCCGAAAATCCTCCGCCTTGTGGCCAACCCGCTCCGGAGAAATATAATACGCCGATCCCCAGACGCTCCCGTCGTTCTCCGCCGACGACTCGATGTTCGCCATTTTCGCCAGACCGAAATCGAGCAGCTTGGTGTCGCCGCTGTTGGTGATGAAAATGTTCTGCGGCTTGATATCGCCGTGAACCATCTGATTGGCATAGGCGGCGTTTAAAGCGTCTGTGATCTGAACGCCGATCTTGAGAACCGCCTCCTCGCTTTGCGGCCCCTCTTCCTTGATGATTTCGTCCAGGGAACGCCCTTCAAGCAGTTCCATGGCAATGTAGTAATTGCCCTTTTCCTCGCCAACAAAATAGATCTGAACGATATTCGGGTGGTTAATCGCCGCCGCCGTCTGCGCTTCGTGGATAAAACTCTCCACAAATTGCGGATCCTCCCGAGCCAGTTCCTCGTCGAGAAGCTTGATGGCAACCGTCCGATTGAGGGAAGGGTCGTAAGCCTTGAAAACGGCCGCCATTCCTCCTTTGCCGATTTGCTCAAGTAATTCGAAATGTCCCAGCTTTACACTCATTGGTGTCCGAAGAAATTAATGAATTTCCACGGGATGAGAAGAAATAAACTTGAAGGTCGTGAGAAAACCCCATCTTAGCAACACGCCAGCCTCATCTCCATAGGCGTGGCGGAGTACCGGCGTGCAGATTTCAAGAGGAATTGCGTGATTCATTCTCAGAAGAAAGGACTGTCACCATTCGTCGCAGTCCCGCATTTTCGACCAGAATCGAGCGGCCGACGAGAATAGCCTCCTGGTTGGCACACGGCCGGAGTTTACTGACGAGTTCTCCCTGGGATTTTGAATCGAATACACTGAGATAACGGCTGACCGCCGTCCCCTTCTTCCCCGTGACATCCTCCACCAAAGAAAAAAACTGGGCACCCTGCACGTCTTGATCCGTCACGTTGAGAAGCTTTGAAGCCTGTTCGTTGATAAAAAGCACTTTCCCATTCTCGGAGGAGACCACAAACGGAACCGGCATATGCCTCAATAAATAGAGCATCTGACTCTGGTCCTTTAACAACCACGCACGATGGATGCTGAGCAACACAGCCAGCACCGCCCCTGTCCCCCATCCGACGAAGCGGATGTAGGAGGAAGTTGTATTGGCAACGATTGGTCCGACGATTACATACTCGGGATGCATCACCACGAATAACGTCGAGCAAAGAAATGCCGCCGCCCAAAAAAACATCGGCCAAGGTTTCAGTCTTAGCGAGAGAATCGCGGTCACGATAAAATTACAGGCCGGAGTGAACACCACGCCGGGCAAAAAATAATGGTTGATAGCCGGCACTGCGACAAAAGCCAGCATGGGGAAAATGAGCGCCCAAAAAACCGGACACGGGTTTACAATGCCGTCTTTGTTCATATTCATATAAACCCTATGATCGAATAAGTTGCGCAAAACAATTGCAATTATCCCCAGCCGCCGAACCGGCAGCGGGCTTGCGCCACACACAAACAACAGCGGGACAATAGACAAAAGAGGTCAGGTTGGGTTCAACCAGGCCAAATTTCTGCTTTCGAACTGAAATCACGCCGAAAAATATCGAGCTGGCCCAACGAATGATGAACCAGCTCGAAAATTCCGAATCCGAAACCCGGCCTATTTCACGATCTCCGCGTTTTCAAGCAGGTTCACGCCGTCTTTCATGACGACCTTGCCCTTGAGAGTAACGACTTTGCCTGCTTCAGACGCCAGTTCCTTGTTGATCGGCTTGTGCTGGCCCACCACAAGATAGACTTTCCCGTCCTCCGCCTTGAGGCCGACAGGAAGCCCGCTGGCAATGCATTTCTGCGCACAGGCCATGTGTTTTTCTCCCTGTGCACCGTGATCGGTATAACAGACCAGATCAAGGACTTCGCCTTTGATCGTGGTGGTTTCATCCGCCGCCCTGGCATTGGGCGACAGGACTGAAAGAACCGCGATGGCACCGATGCTGAGAAATGATGTAATTTTATTCATAGATTTCTTTGGTTTAATTTTACCTAATAACAGACGCAGTGAATCGCGAATTGTTCAACCGATTATTTTGCCGGTCCAAAAACTCCCGGCTCAGCCAGCCAAATCTGAGTCTGGAACTGCAAATCATCAGGAAAATGCTCATACTCTATTCAGGGTTATGCCCGCTTGATTATACTGCCGAATCATGGAGATTAGGACGAATGAAGGAGGGGGAAGCATGATTGAAACACAAATCTTGATTTGCGACGACGAAGCGGCGGTTCGGGAAGTAATTTCGGTGGTTCTTGGGATGGTGGGGTACCATGTTGAAACGGCAGCTGACGGCACAGAGGCTCTGCAAAAAATTTTCCGTGACGCTGACCGTTATAAACTGGTGTTGACAGACCATAAAATGCCTGGGATTGACGGGTTAGAATTAGTAAAACAATTGCGTAATGGAGGATTCGAGGGGAAAATTATCGTCTTATCCGGCAGAATCGATGAGGAGGATATTGCCGCCTATACCGGGTTGGGTGTGGATGGAATTATGCACAAGCCATTCGACTTCTCCGATTTACGGAACACGGTCAGCAGGGTGCTTTCGCAAAATCCGGACAAGAAGACCCCCTTGAATATTGCCTGGATGCAAAGCGAAAGACTTTCTGAGGCGGCCTGCTTCGAACACCGCAAAACAGTCAACAAATAGAGCTGAAAAGAAAAACTCCCAATTGTCAGGGTCTTTTGGTTAAACAGGAGCCGTGAGAATTATTTGTATCCTAATTTTTGTGGCATCTCTTGCCTTGTTAAGCGGCTGCGCGACACCTGCGCCTGATTCATCCGGGAGCGTGAGGAGCGGTGGAATTTATCCCGAACATGAAACCGCGTTTGGGACATTCGGCACCGCTGTCGGACGATAACAGCAGCGAGATCGGATCCACCCCTGAAACCTTTAAAATACCGGACTCCAGTCCTGCAAAAGCATTAATCGAAGTTGTGCTAATTTACGTCCTTATCTATGGGCGATTCAAATCCGAAAAATAAACAAAAACAACAAGCTCAACAGAGCTGCTTACGATTAAAGATTCACATATACCTGGATTTCTGTTAGTCATCAACTAATGGCAAAAAAATATGGCACCACATTCGCACGTCGCGGCCCGGATCCCGTAACGGAGGAACTGGTGGCAGTGCTTTCGGGAAAGAATTCATACGAATTCAAGCCCCTGTTTGAACGCGTCCATGCCAATCTTCGCGCCCGCAAGGCTGCGGGAAGCAGTGAAGAGATGCTTCGTCTGCGAATTTACGAAAAGCTGCAGCAACTTGTTGGGCAAGGCGCCGTGAAAAAGACGATTGCAAAGGAAATTAAAAAATACCGCGGGGCGGCTTCCCTGGCTTCTGTTTTAACACCGGCTCCACCGAAGGATTTGAAGCAGTAGGGGGGCGGTTTGCAGCGGCGTTTCCCAGCGGCGCGTTACTTGTTTTTATATCAGACGCTTCGCGCATTTTTTTCGACAGGCGGCTGAGAACAGACCACCTCTACAACGCGCCTTCTGATCGTATTCGTTGCTTTGAATATCCAACAAAAAACCGCCGCCCTTTGCAGAGCGGCGGTTTTGACAGTTTGATTTAACGCGAAAACCTATGCCTTGGGCTCGCCCTGTGCGGCTTCGTTGCGTTCCTTCATCGCGGCCTTGCGGCTGAGTTTCACACGGCCCTTGTCGTCGATGCCGATGCATTTGACCCAGATGACGTCGCCCATTTTCACCACGTCCTCGGTTTTGTTCACGCGGAAATCCGCGAGTTCCGAAATGTGGCAGAGTCCGTCCTTGCCGGGCAGCACTTCGACAAAGCAGCCGAACTCCTTGATGGAAACAACGCGGCCCTGGTACATTTCGTCCACCTCAATCTCCTTCGACATCCCTGTGATGATCTGCTTCGCGCGGGCGAGGCTTTCGGGGTTGTTCGAGTAGATGTGGACAGAACCGTCGTCCTCGATGTTGATCTCGGCGCCGGTCTCGGCAACGATGCCTTTGATGGTCTTTCCGCCAGGCCCGATAAGCAGGCCGATCTTGTCGGGGTTGATCTTGATGGTTTCGATGCGGGGCGCGTATTTGCTGAGTTCCGCGCGAGGGGCAGCAAGGGCTGCGGTCATGACCTCGAGGATTTTTCCGCGGGCTTCTTTCGCCTCGAAAATAGCCTCAGTGAGGATTTTGTGGCTCACGCCCGGCAGCTTGAGATCAAGCTGGAAACCGGTGACACCGGTATCGGTGCCGCAGAGTTTGAAATCCATGTCACCGAAATGATCTTCACTTCCGATGATGTCGAGGAGCGTGGTGTAGCGGGTGAGCTGATCGCCATTGAACTCGGTTACAAGACCGACCGAAATACCGGCCACCGGCCTCTTGATCGGAACGCCCGCGTCCATGAGCGAGAGGATTCCGGCGCAGACGCTGGCCATCGAGGTGGAACCGTTCGACTCCATGATTTCGCTGCTTACGCGAATCGCGTACGGGAATTTATCCTCGGAGGGAATGACCGGCTCGATGGAGCGCTCAGCGAGCGCGCCGTGACCGATTTCGCGACGTCCGGGCGAACCGGTGCGTCCGGTTTCACCGACGCTGAACGGCGGAAAGTTGTAGTGGAGAATGAAACGCTTGCTGGTTTCGCCGCCGGTGTAGCCGTCGAGCTCCTGTGATTCATCGGCGGGTGCGAGCGTCGTGAGGGCAACCGCCTGTGTTTCGCCGCGTGAAAAGAGCGCGGAACCGTGCGAGCGCGGGAGCAGACCGGTCTCTGCGGTGAGCTGGCGAAGGTCATGGTAACCGCGGCCGTCGCAACGCTGTTTGCGGTCGAGGATGCTGACGCGGAACGCTTTTTTCTGCAGGTAATCGAAGGCCTGGGAAACTTCAAAGGAGGTAGCCTCGGGATATTTTTCGAGAATCGCGGCCTTTACCTCCTGTTTCAGCGCGTCAACCGCCTTGCTGCGGGCAACCTTGCTGGGAGTATAAAGAGCGGCTTCGATGCGGTCGCCAGCGATCTGGTAGGCGATTTCAAGCAGCTCGTCCTTCACGACAAAGAGCGGCGCCTGGCGTTTCGGTTTGCCGGCCTTGGCGGCGAGTTCGTTCTGCATGGCAATGATCTGCTGGACGAACGGATGCGCGAATTCGAGAGCCTTGACGAACTCGGCTTCTGGCAGCTCATCGGCGGCGCCTTCGATCATGATCACGTCGTTTTGAGTGCCGACATAAACGAGGTCGAGATCGCTGTTCTCGCATTCGGAGTGGGTCGGGTTCGCGATGAACTGGCCGTTAACGCGTCCGATGCGGACGGCTCCGACGGGTCCGTTGAACGGGATGTCGCTGACCATGAGCGCGGCGCTGGCGCCGTTGATGGAGAGCATATCGGGATCGTGCTCGCCGTCGGCGCTCAGGAGCACCGTAATGATCTGGGTGTCGTAGAGGTAGCCTTTCGGGAAAAGCGGGCGCAGGGGACGGTCGGTCATGCGCGCGGTGAGGATTTCCTTTTCGGTGGGACGTCCTTCGCGTTTGAAATAGCCGCCGGGGAATTTGCCGACTGCGGCGGCTTTTTCACGGTAATCAACGGTAAGCGGGAACCAGTCCTGCCCTTCCTTGATCGAGGTTGCGGAGACTGCGGAAACGAGAACGATGGTTTCGCCGCTGCGGACGGTCACTGCGCCGTCAGCCAGTTTGGCAAGTTTGCCAGTTTCGATGGTAATATCTGTGGAGCCGATACGGCTCGTAATGGTGTGATGCATATTTGATTTGAAATGGCATCACTGCCCCACCGGCCATGGAGAAATTAAAAATTATGAATTAAGAATCAAAAAGTCCCGCCTCCCTGCTAAACCTCATGATTCTTAATTCTTAATTTGCTTCCTTGCGTCCGGCGCGACAATGCGCCTGTTTTGGTGTTGCGCGCTGTTCCCGCCCGGCATAGATCCGGGCGAAAATTGCACGCGGTTTGGTTCCGTTGCGCTCCGGAGG
>Ga0364919_10403_pt1 | contig 13972 bp, 15 predicted proteins | sample SorcelJu500001C7_2_FD_206953 | JGI IMG/M metagenome (GOLD analysis project Ga0364919, IMG submission 206953) | Enriched cells from Trout Bog Lake Hypolimnion, Wisconsin, USA - BchlTB.June20.5000.01.C7 | ecosystem: Environmental > Aquatic > Freshwater > Lake > Hypolimnion/Profundal zone | place... | reverse complement strand
AATTTGGAAAAAGTGGGGCAAGCTGGACTTGAACCAGCGACCAGCGGGTTATGAGTCCGCAGCACCGCCCCTGCTATTTAGCAGCTAACTGCCCTACATCATAGCGGAAAGAGCTCTTTTCCATCTACCGCGAAGTGTTGTGATTTATCGCTCTTTTTTGTAGGTCAGTGGTCCATAAATGGTCCACGGAAATTCAGTTTCCTACCTGAAACTTTGAAAAATTTGAGGCGAGATACACGATTACACTTATTCTGTTTTGATATTTCTTATAGATTTATTGCTCGAATGATTGCATTTATAAGCACAAAGGCGCCAAAAGCAAGAAGTGGTAACGAACAGATTAGGCAGATATTTTTGTAATTCCCTGTTCGATATTTAGACCACATTAAATAGATACTGAGCAGAATGGTAAGTGGAGTCCAAAACCATGTAAATGCTGTGAAAAAATCTATAATGCTCGAAGGGTCAGTTGCTGCACTCCAAAACAATGCCATCCAAGAGAAAATAGGGAAAAGCACTATATATATTATTGTCCAAGCAGTAGCGCAATATTTAGCGTTTCTTTTGTTTATTAATGCCTTTTCTGAAACCGTCATACGGCCTGCTTGTAATAAAAATATTTAATAACGCCGATATTTATTGATTTTTTCTTCAACTGCAGCTTGATAACAGCTACTTTCAAATTTGTGCTTCAACTTAGGATCGGGATCCAGTACAGTGACATTGTTGATTTTGGAAAACTCCTTCTCATAATATTTCATACGTTGCTTCGTATAAGCTTCGACTGTTTTTGGATCTGTAGTGTCGAGATGCAACATCGCATCGTACAAAGCCAACTGATATATGACCTCTTCCTCACTTCGACCCTCTTTGATGCCAAAATATCGTTGTAATGCAAGGTATTGAAGATTTGGTGATCCCATACGACAGACAAAATCTGTTGCACTGGCATAATTGTGAGAATCTGAGTGACTTTTTTCTTTGGCAATAAATGACCCACCGCCAAAAGTGAAAATTATAAGTTTATCTCTTTCTTTTTTGCTAAGAAGCTCAAGTGCATGTTCTGAAATAATGGCTCCTTGGCTATGAGCAAAAATGATTACTGGAGGATGACTTTCATCTTTTTCTGCAAGACTCAGTAAATATCGAAAAAATTTGACAGCCCACTCAACTATGGGTGTGTCGGTTATAAATTTTAGGGAAAAACAGACTAATCCGTCTTTTATGCATAAAAGAGTCGTGTCGTTTGGCATTGAAAAGACAACTTCTCCTTTAGCGATTTGAGAAATTCTTCCAGCCGATTCCAAGGCTTCTTCTTTTGAATTATTGATACCGTTGATAAACCCCCAAATACATTGACCAGGCTTTTTTTCACCAACAGTGCGTATTAAAGCATCGATCTTCCCTTGAGAGGGCGGCAGCACTGCTTCATGCATTTTTATACTCCAAATGCAATGATTAGGTCTTGAACGCAAATGCATACTCCCATTCCGTTCATGCACGATAACGCCGTCCAAGCGATGCTCTTGAATCCATTCAATAGCTTCTTTCTTTGAGAGAACAATATTCTCTCCTATGAGGTAAGTGTCCTCCATGTTTTTGTCATTTTCTATCTTTGCAATAATCTTTGGCAAAAGATTAAAGCTCTCATTACCTTTGGAAGAATATCCGCATAGCTTTTCAATACTGACAAGCAAGCGATCAAATTCTTGTTTATTAAGCGATTTGATTTTGGTGTCTGGATCTATTTTAGTTAATGTGGATAACTCATTAACGAATACATCTGGAGCCTTAGGTCGGTAATGTTCTCCAATCGTTCTCAGCGATGAGGTATAGTATTTTTTAGTGTGAAGCCATGCTGCTAGTGCCTTATGCCCTTCTTCTGGATGAGAGAAGATTGCATAACCACCACAACTCCCAATTGAATTGTTGCTGCGAGAAAAATGACTATGGCTCCGTAGCAAGCCGGGATTATTGAGGCGCCAAGCTAAACTACCGCCAGAAGCAATATATTTATTGCCTGCATGATCAAAATAAAAAATAACTTCATCGCTATATCTATAGGCAATTTTATACATATCTTACATCGTAGGGGTTATGAATTTTTATTTTCTTTTTGCCTTCTTTTGCTTTCGAAAACCCAAAAACTCTTTGCCGAACTGTAAAAGTCCTCGAGCACTTACCAAGACCGGATCCTTGGGATTTTCCAACATTTCGAGAGCAATTTTTTCAATAATCTTGAGATGATATTCTGCTTGTTCAAGGTCTTGCATAAAATAGAAATACGTGACCAAAACATCCTCAAAGACTTTCACTTCAGAGGCGTGGAATACGTCTCTATGAGGGTAGAGTTGTTTAATTGTCAGAGAATTCTCTATTGCTTCAAATGCTTCTATCGGCTTGCCCTCTTTTAAAAGGAGCTTAGCTTTGGCCGCTCGAGCAAATAAGTAATCAGGAAATTTTTCGCATGTCTCAAAAATTAAACTCCTTGTCTTCTCGGTCTGTTTCAGATGTTCATAGCCAATTGCAAGATAATTCAGGATAATCGGGTTGCGAGGGTATTTTGAACGCAGTTTCTCAAGTTCTCGAAAGTATTCACACCCTTCCGAAGTAATTGTTTCCGAGTGTGTTCTGAGGTTTTTCATTAAACGTTCGAGAAGATCGTTATCTTCATCGGTAGGATTTTGTCTTGAATCTTTTCTTTCACTGGGAGTCAACGCTTCTGTAGTGATTGTGAATACTTCGAAAGGAGTATCGACACTTACAGGTTTGATTCGATTTCTTGTTATGGTCGATTTATTATTCATGATTTGTACTTCCTTTCAGATTCACGCGTGATTTCACGTTGGCCTTCGATTTGAACTGTTTCCACTTTGGAAATAGTTGCCTTTTGGCTCAGCTCCTACTAACGTAAATATTTTTAGGTGTCTCATTTGCTGTAGATTCCCATAAGTCTAGATTGCGCAAGCGTCCAATAAAAGATGATTTGCTAGAATGTCGTTGTTTCAAAGCATCAAATTTCAATAAAAATTCGCGGCGATCTCCACGAGCAGCAAGATCACGCAAGTCAATCAGCAACTCTATGGCTTTATCATAACTTGCAGCTTTCTTCTCAGAAGCGAGCGATTCGATCTGAGTCCATAGTATAGACTCTCGGCCTGTGATTTCATTCAGGCGTTTTTCCCGTGCAAGTCTATTTAATCTTTGCCGTTCTGCCTTTTCTGCTGCAGTCTTTTCAGCCTGCATGCGTTGCCGTTGCTGAGTCGTGTACTCGGTTTCTTTCAAGAGTTCAGCGACCGTGCGCTGCTTACTTTGCTTTCCCATTTTAGGACGTTGAGATTGCCACATTTTATTAAAGCGATGAACTAGCTGCATGGCCGGTGTCTGATCACCTTTCATACTGCCTTCTAAAATATCTACAAGTAGATTTTCTTTCTCGTTTGGAGATAGAGTAGCTAACCATGTCCGAACGTCATTCGGACTAGGAGTGATTTCTTCTAAAGAAGGGCTCGTTTTTGAAGCGGCATCGATCAGGTCAGAGTCAATGTGTAAAAATTCCGCAAAGTTGATAAGTGCGGGGCTTAACTGAGCAAGACCTGGTGGAACTGGCGGTTCGAGTTCTTCCTCATCATAGTCCTCATTTTGCACATTGGAAAGCCATGCTAGGTATAAACAACGAAGATCCCCTCGGCTTAAATCTGTCCGTAGACTGAGAAAGGAGGAAAGCCGCAAACCTTCTTCCAATTCTCCGCCATCTTCGCTCTCAGATACAAAGTCTAAAATGATTTTATCGGCGCTCAGGCACGCTGAAGCGTTATCTCCATTGCAATAAATTTGTGCAGTCTTGAGGTCTAAAAGTGCTGAAGGGAGCCTCAATTTAAGAATATGTGTCCCCCAATTGGCATAATAGAGAAATGCATCGAAGTATTTTTCCATCCATAGATTCTCATCGCCCTTAAAATTTCCCCATGCATATTCATTTACAAAACTATTGGGAGTAATGTCTGCACGTGTGGAAAAGGCGCGCAATTCGCTCATCTCTTTATCAGTTAGATCGCGATCGATGGCTTGAAATTCATAATATTGATATTCACTCATAAGCATCCTTTTGGAATTAGAATTATAGAGAAAAACAGCTATTTTGATCTACTGTCAATTGCTTTCATTTATCGCATTTTTTTGTATGAAATTAGCCTTTACGATCCTTTCTGAGAGCGACCTCAAAAACAGCCAGTAAGCCATTATTTTTACACTGTTCAATATTTATTGAACAGTGTAAAAATAATGAACAGCAGAAGGAATATATAATGAAAGATCGGTTTTTGGTGAGTTCAAATGAAATCTTTGTGGAAGGGAATATCTACGCTGATAAGTCTTCCCTCATTCTGGACTGGTTATTAAAAGTGGGAATAGACAAAGAGGAATTCTCATTGAGAGAAGTGGCTAAGGATAGAAGGGTAAGTTTGGGTCTCGTCCAACGAGTTTTTGGAGTATTGGTATTAAATGGGCTTCTCAAGGCTGAAGGAGTGAGAACTGCTAAGAAGTTTTCCTTCAAAAAGCCACGTCTCCTTCTCAAAACTTGGCTTGAACAGTATAGCATTGCGAAAAAATGTAAGATGAGGACTTATCGTTCTGGGTTTCCAGGAAAAGAAGAACTTCTTGAGGCGTTAAAAAAATCAAAATTGAGTCAAAAAGTAGCATTAGCCCTTCATTCTTCAGCAGAGGCCTATGGATGTAAGAATACCAATTTGAAAACTCTCGAATTATACCTACTGGATCCGGCTGCCAGGTCAGAGCTCGAAAAAGCCCTTCAGTTGGAGCCTCAGGAAAGAGGGTATGAGGTTTTACTGATTGAGCCCTATTATAAGAGCTTGCTCAATCTGAGCATGGGCTCCGGCAAAAATGTGAGAAACTGCTCAGCTCTGTTAACTTTTCTTGATCTTTATCACTTCCCTCTGCGCGGACAAGAACAAGCAGAGTTTATGGCAGAACGCATCCCCGAGCTAAAACGCATCTACAAGAATTTTGGAGCTAGAAATGAATAAATGGTTTATATCCGATACCCACTTTTCTCATAATAACATCATCCGTTACACCGGACGACCTTTTCAATCTGTCGATGAGATGAACGCACGGCTTATTGAGAACTGGAATGTTCTCGTTAAGCCCCAAGATACGGTTTTCTTCCTAGGTGATTTTGGGTTGGGTACAACAGACTTTCTTGCCAGTCTTTGTGCAAGCCTTTATGGCAATAAAATTTGCATCAGAGGCAATCACGATGGTACGCCCACTAAAATGCAAACGATTGGATTCTCTCTTGTTCTAGAATCTGCTTTCATCAAGATTGGTCGCCACCAAGTTGAACTCGTTCATATTCCCAGCTACCCTGCGCCTCCTCATTTTCAGCTACATGGCCATGTGCATGAAAAGCGACCTAACAAATTGGTTGATCATCAACTTAATCTTTCCGTTGAAGTTTGGGATTACAAGCCTGTTCCTGAAAAAGTGATTATTGCTCTGCTCGATCGTGCAAATCCGGTGGAGAATTTTTCATAACTATATCCTTTTTGCTTTTGCTTATTCCTTGCAGTACATTGTAAAACTCGGATACTTTTGTAAAGCCATCTTTCAAACTTTGGGAAATGCCGCATTCAACGGCCATTTCTGCAAAAGGCTTATGCCAGCTCACTGGTGGTTCTGGCAAGATTTCTGGTAAAAGATGCGTATTGCGTGCTCTAAAAACTCTATGTAGAGAATGTTGGAAGGCTTCAAAGGCTCGGTTATTGGATTTCAGAAGCAGTATCAGATCAATAAGATCTTTCGTACGCGTGTTGATTTGTGCGCGAGGAAGGGTATAGGAATGCAGTTTCTCAGCAAATTGCTGCTCTACGGAAATCATGGGAATAATGGGAGCAGCAATGCCACAAAACTCAAGCCAGTTTGCTCCAGGCACTTTTTCTACTTGATCAATGAGGAAATCGCCTCCCACATCGAGATGAAATTCAACGAAGGGCCTGTTGTCAATGACTGTGGAGACACTATGTCGCGATCCGCCATAGGGTGCATTTTCTATATCACTCTGAGGTTGACCGATTTGATAGATGAAATGATCGTTTAAATTGACGCGAGCAAGTATTTGGAGCTCTTGCAAAATCAATTCGCTCATTGGCTCCTTTGCATCGCTCACACGTTTAAAGCAGGTTAAATCCATGTCCTTCGTGGTGCGCGCATGGGCAATGCGCAATTCCATAGCATAACCTCCCTTTAAGAAAAAAGATGATGGCTCTTGAGTGAAAATCCTTGCCAAAAGCCTGTCAAACGCAACTTTCCGACGAAGCCGTTGGATGTTTTCGCCCGTTTTGGTGGAATGAATTCGAAGATTTAATTCCAAATGCTTGCGAAAATCGGCGGCAGTTTTAAAGCTTGTGTTCATTAGCTTTTCCTAAAATTGATAGTACTGAAAGAATGGAATGGGGTCCATGAAAGTAGACGTTTCTTAATCCCAACGTGGGGTCATAACCGGCAAGATCTTGAGCGATTGCGATGCCAACGAGAATAGGGTTGTTATTTGAGAATTTCCAAAGTCCACTACCGCTCAGTCCTTGAAAGGAATCGATGACCTTCCTCCGCAAATTCCTCATGTCATATGTATGATTGCTCACAGGGCATATTATGTAATCTACATCGGGCAATTGGCGGTAGCTTGAAGCGACAAATGCATAGGGGCCTACATGTAATTGGCATGTCTTACCATTATCAGAATAAATTGGCTCAATGCCTCCTAATGATATGAGAGCATCCTGTAGCGAAATACTCTGAGACTCTTCTGGTATTTTGTAGAAAGCTTTGAAAATTTTCAGCGTATCAACAATTGATTGTGTAGGAATGACGATGGCTAAATCTTTTGGTTTATATGTAAGAACATCATCCAGCATGCTGTCATCAAAATCTAGATCCCATTCAATTACTGTGAAATTTTTGGCTGATTGAACGGGATATTCTCTTCGAATGTTGTCAAATCGCAGAAGCAGACTTACAGACTTCCCCCTGCGAAGAGCTCTACCTACATGTCCTGCGGTAAGTAGGAAGTATTGCGATTTATGTTGGCACAGAACCGCTGTTCCAAACCCCTGATCCTCTAAAGAAAGTCCAATCGTATATGGTTCCACTATTCGTCCAAAATCTGCTAATTGTGCATTTGCTCGAGTCCATACATCATCGATTGCTTTAGCTATGATTTCACGCATTTCCTTTGAATCTGTGAATTTTTGGAGTAGTTCCATCTCCTTAATAGTTGCAAGCCCCTTGATCAAAGATTTTTGGATTGCTAGATCGAGAATCGCAAGTTCTATTTGCTCATGTTGAGTCGTGCCTTCTCGAATTACATCGGCTAGTGCGCGAAGCGGCGTGGTAACGCGGTATCCTTGCCTGTTCTCTATGTCGGATTGTGGAATCTCGTCTACGAAGTGTAAGCAAATATTATTTGGAATTTTATTGCTTTTCCTAAAGCTTCGAGGCACAGACATATGGAGCTTGGCTGAGGCTACATCGCTGAGTTCATGGATGTCGAGCGCAGTTTCATGAGACCAAATGCCTTGAGGGTTGCCTTGCTTGTCAGCACTCCAGAGTGTCCAAAGAGCAAGCTCTGAGCGTAAAGTGTATGGGTAATTTGCAAGTCGATAAATACCCCAAAGCTCTTCTTTGCACCATTTCCCTGACTTTAATTTGCGGTGAAAATTAGCTCTAGAAAAGCCGCATCCTTCCGCTTGTCGGCTTGTAAAGTAACCCTGTTGGGTCTCGGCGATTTGAAGGAGTCTATTTTCTTTGTCCATACATAAATGTTATCAAAAGCATAATATTTATGCAAATACATTGATTATTTTCACAAATGCTATGCTTTTGATAACATTTGTGTATATTCCATAAGTTATTGGTCATCGAAAGGGTTCTTCCTTCCAGGCCCAAAAACGCGAAGAATACTCGTAGGCATCTCCTTTGGTGGAAACAGGAGCTAGGGCATCTCTTATTGGCGCAGATAAGACCAAATCTGATTGCTGAAAAGCGAGATGAATTGTTAGCGGGTATTACAAGTAGTGGTAGGTTACGCTCGCCCTCTACCGTCGTCCGCTATTTGAGCAGCCTTTCCCATGTCTTTTCAAAAGCTGTCAAAGAGTGGGAGTGGGTTAGAGAAAATCCTGTCCTCAAGATTGAAAAGCCAAGACAGTCACAAGGGCGTAAACGGGTTTTAGATGAAATAGAGCAAAAGAGCCTTCTCAAGGCGTGTGAAGAGAGTGGTTCAAAAGATTTATTCCTTATCGTTGCAATCGCTCTTGGAACTGGAATGCGAAAAGGAGAAATTATGGGTCTTTGTTGGAAGGACATCAATTTAAACCTCAGCGAAGGGAAAGGAATTATTTTCCTTGAGAATACGAAAAATGGGAGACCAAGACCGATTCTGTTAACAGGACTTTTACTGGAGTTATTACAGAAAAAGTGCACAAATCAACGCGGAGATAGTTTGGTGTTTCCATCGCCAAATTGTTCAAGTCGACCTATCGATATTAGATCTGCGTGGGAATGTGCCCTAAAGAAAGCTGGCATAGAAGGCTTCGTTTTCCATGGCTTGCGTCATCAGACAGCTTCATATGCAGCCACAATTGAGGACAATCCTCTTGTGATCGGAGAGCTTCTTGGCCATGAAACTCTTCAGATGACGAAACACTATGTTCATCTTCCAAGCGTTCATATGCATGCGATGGTAGAAGCACTTCAGACAAAATTATTTCAGGGATATCAGGAGGATAAAAATGGACAACTCAGATAACAAAAATATCCCTCAAAAATTTCAGAGAAGTGAACTTCTGACTGATCAAGAAATTCATACAAGATTAAAGGAGGCCTTTTGGACTGCCCGAACGGCTGCATACACTGTTTTAGGCTTAAAAATTCCCAATATAGAAAGTCTTGAGGAGGAGAAAAGATTTTTTCCTGATTTCGAGACATATTACGATCTCTTTGAAAAATGCTTTCGAAACGGCAAAATTGCAGTACGATGTTTGTGCTCAGAAAAAGGGAAAACAGTTTCCGCAGCTATGCCTGTGGATTGGCTAAAGCTTATTCATGAAGGGCGATTAACAGATGACGGTATCAAAGATAAAAATGTTAAAAAGGCGGGGCTATATGTTGCGCCAGAACTCACAGTTGCATGGCTTTTAATCAAAGGAAAAGCTGTTTTATCAAAAAGAAGGCCTGCTCAAGAACGTGAAGACATGGTTTATATATGGAGGGCTACAAGGAAGGTACGAAAGGATTTTCCGCATCTACCGCCTCGCATGATTGCACAAATCGTTCACAGCCATTGCTTGAAACACAAAAAATACCCATTCAAGACTGTTTATGGATGGGTCATCTCTTCCGCTATTCCTATGAATGAAACTTCGGAACAAAAAAGGCGCGACAAAAACGGGCGTCCTAAAAAAGATAGTTATCCCAAGATCACGTTCGATTTTTCCTCCTATTTTTCAGATCTCTAATCTTCTCTTATTCATCGTTTTTTTAAAATTTTTGACCGAAGACATTTTTAATGACGATGCATTGCCGTAAAATGCGGTTATTTAATTCAAACTGCAATAGCAGAAGGAGAGCGAAATGAGAAATAGTAAGCAAGATTCTAAAAAGGGTGTTGAGGCAACGGTCGATGAACCAAGGCAGACTCGGTTCATTCCCGTTTCTAAATGGAATGAGTTTCATGAATGGCCGCCTGTCGGAGGGATGCGCCATTTGATTTTTTTTCGGAATGAAAATGGGTTTACTAAGGTTTTAAAACGACCAAATAGGACTTGGCTTATCGATGAGAAGGCCTTCTTTAAGTGGGTATCAGAGAAAAAGTACAAACCCCGCAAAAAAGAGCCAGGAGTTCAAGAAAACGATAAAACCTCTGTAGTACAGCCATGAAGATAGTGGAGGGATTCATAAAACTTCATCGAGAAGGACTTGATCTGCTTAAAGACAGTCCTCCAGCTTTTTTGCTGCTTGTTTTAATCGCTCTTCGTGCAAAGCGAGCGGATCCAGCCTATTCAATCTATAAGCTCAAAGCTAACGAAGCCTTCATTGGAGATTATGGGACGATTGGCTTGACTAGATCTCAGTATAGGACTGCTATAGAAAAGCTCGAAAAACAGGGGCTTGTAAAATTCCAGACAAACACGAAAGGAACAATTGCAACGCTTATCAGCACAACTCTCTTGGATATCAATGCGGAGCCGGGAGAAACAGATGACAAAAAGCCATCAAGTAGCCGTCTAGCCGCCATCGAACAACCAACAATTGACCAAGTAACCGCCATCTTGTCGCCATCAGAAAAACCATCAAAATTGTCTATGGAAAATCAAGGCGAACAACCAACAGAAAAACCAACGAATGGCCATCAAATAGCCTTCAGTTCGCCAAGAGATAGCCAACCCGTCGCCAGCAAGTCGCCACTAACAAAGAAGGAAGAAAAAGAAGAAGAAAAAAGAGCTGCAGCAGCTTTTTCACAAACTTTCTACAAATGTTTGGAAGGATTGGATCTGAGTGATCAGGAGAAATATTCTCTGATGCGTTTTGGCGAGAGTCGAGTAGCTCATGCTGTCGAATTTGTGAAGAGGAAGCAAGACGTTGATAGCGTCATTGGGATGTTGACATGGGTATGCCAACAACCGGTACTCCCAGAACTCCCACGAGAGAAGCGGAAAAATTTGACTCCGCAGCAAAAACTTGCTTGGGAGTATAACCAGTTTCTCAGCAGCAATGGCTATGCTGCTCAAGCAAAGCAGAATGAGGAAAAGATCCCCAATGACAGAATGGTAATTTTAGAACAGGGGCAACCAATGCCCATTACGCTAAACCATCCTCTTCAGATACTGCAGGAAGATTTTCGCAAGTCCAAAGAAGAGATTCTGAAAAGCCAGAGGATAGTTAGGGGGCTGCAAGGTGATAAATTGTAAGCTATCTGATAGGGCGCACTGGGGTGGCTTTAGGGAGGGTTTTGCGGAGCTAATAAAAAGAAGAATTTTAGTCGGAAAACTCGCACTCATCTAATGAAAATGCATTTCCTCACTTCATAGACTGTATTTAGAAATAGCAAGACCCATATGTTAATTTTTTCTATGGAAAACATGGTTCATTTGGTGCTATGATTCTTCCAAAAACCTCTCTTAAAATTATGAACGATATGACCATGAATAAAATAGTCAAAACCGATCGATTGATCTTACGCCCTTGGGAAGAAAAGGATTTAGAACCTTTCGCCCTACTTAATGCAGATCCAAGAGTTAGGGAATATTTTCCGGGGCTTTTGAGCCGTCAAGAAAGCGACCACTCTGTCAAGCTGATGTCAGATCACATTGAAAGATGCGGATGGGGATTTTGGGCAGCTTCCTTAATTGAAACAGACGAATTCATCGGTTTTATTGGATTAGAAGACGTTCATTTTAAGGCGCATTTTACGACCCCGCCTGCAGTTGAAATTGGCTGGCGGTTAGCCTTCAATTATTGGGGGAAAGGATATGCAACAGAAGGCGCCTTGGCAGCTTTACAATATGGGTTTGAGTCATTAAATCTTAAAGAAATTGTCTCTTTTACAGCTGTGCAAAATCAGCGTTCCAGACATGTCATGGAAAAGATCGGTATGCATCATGACCAAAAAGACGAATTTGATCATCCAAAGCTGCTAGAAGGTCACTCACTGAGAAGGCAGGTGCTTTATCGTATGAATCATAGCGAATGGAGAAGTCTATAATGTCCCCTTCTGATGCACCCTCTAATACGATAAGCAAGATAGAAGTTGTTGAATATGACCCAAGCTGGCCTGAGCTATTTGAGTTAGAGGCAGCGCGGATTAAACAAGCCCTTGGGTGTAATTACGTAGAGATTTACCACATTGGCTCAACTTCTATTCCTGGATTAAGTGCCAAACCTATTATTGATATGCTTCCTGTAGTACGAAATATTCAAGAAGTCGATAAAGCAACCAAGGCTATGGAGTCCCTAGGATACGAAGCCAAAGGTGAATATGGCATTGCTTTCAGGAGATATTTTCAAAAAGGCAAAGACATTCGGACCCATAATGTACACGTTTACCAAGAAGGCGATCCTGAAATCAGTAGGTACTTGAATTTTCGTGATTGGATGCGTTGTCATCCCGATGACACTGAAAGTTATGCCAAACTCAAAGTAGATCTGGCTAATAAATTCCCTTATGACATTCTCCAGTATTGCAATGGAAAGGATGCTTTTGTTGCAAGCATCGACGCAAAGGATGGTTTTGATGGATGGCGTATCGTAAAGGCGCTGACTGATCGGGAATGGAATGCAGTACGTCTTTTTCGCCAGAAATATTTTTTTAAATCAAAAGAAGATCCTTATACTTGGACGTTTACACATAAAGATCATGTCCATTTTGTCTTTTATAAAAACGCTGAAATAATTGGCTATGCACATCTCCAGCTTTGGCCTGAAAATAAAGGAGAATTTCGCTTTCTTGATCTTATTCGTCCGCGGATCGATATCATATTGCGTCGCGCTGGAAAAATCCGCGTTGCATAGATCGCAATTGTGAAAGGTGGTTCCTGCTAAATCGACATCGCTGAAATCGACGCCTTTCAATATCGTATTCGTGAAGTGGCTGTCTTTTAATTTGCTGCCTTTGAAAGAGCTGCTTTTCATGTTGAGATCAGAGAAGTTGCAGTATTGCAGCAGGCAGTTTTTGAAATTCGCTGAGAAAAACGTTTTTTCGCATTTGAAAAATTCAGCTCCGGCAATCTTGCAATCTGAAAATTGGACATCCTGCAGACGACATCCGTCCAGCTTTACAAGACTAAAATTGCAATTTGAGAAGGTACAGGAGCTGAATTTTGCATTCCGAAGGACAGCCTCGGAGAAATCGCAGCTACTGAAAGCGCAGCCTGTAAAAGAGCGCTTTTCCAAACTTTTCTTGGAAAAGCTTTCCGACTTGATTGTCTGTCCTTCTATATTTTGTTCGACTTCAGTCATTTAATACTCCAAAACAAAGCTTCTTCTTATATCTCATGAATGAGAGCGCAGATTGCGGAAATACTCAGCAGCGCTTTCAGATTCCTGAACAGCAACTCTTGCTCTGGCAAACATCTCTCTTTCATATTTCTCTATCAATTTTGGCCAGTCGATAGGTTTTGAAGAAGAGGCTATTAAAGTCGATAATAATCTGGAATCCTCGAGTACATTGTTTCCGCCCAGCCCTCGTGCATTAGACATGGCATGGGCTGAATCGCCGACAAGAGTGACTCTTCCTGTGGGGACCATGGGAAATCGGTCAGAGTCAGGAAATTGAGTAGTTTGTATAAGCCAAGGCGCCATGATTGCTTCTGCAGGGGTATTGCTTACCAGCTTTTTCAAATTTTCATGCCAAGGTTCATTATTCATCAACTGTTTACAGTGATCCAAAATGCGTTTGCGACATTCCAATCCTTGATCAAACTGATACCAAGGAGCATTGCGGTCTTTGATTTGTTCTGAAAATGCCCAGACAACGGTAGGAGTTCTATCAGGACGTTCCGAAAAGCAGACTCCTATGTCATGGGAATCAATTCCCAGAAAACGAACAAATCCCGTTTTGTTCAATGGAAGGAGCATCTCCCACTCTGATGTACGATCAATTTGCGCTCCTAAAACGGCTTGGTTGGAATCAATCACTTTTGGAATGGATCCAAGTCCTTCTTTATATACTAATGGTAAGAGCTTTCTGACAGATGATGCGCCTCCATCACAACCCACAAGCATGTCTCCGATGGAGGATGAACCATCTTCAAAATGGGCAATGACTTGATCACCATTATCTTCAAACATAATAAGGCGTTTATTCCATTCAATATTGACTCCTTCCTGCAAAAAGCTCCTCAACTCTGAACGAAGAAATTGAGCACCAGCCTCTTGTCCTTGTACACTGAAAAAAGGT
>Ga0364919_10331_pt1 | contig 14041 bp, 15 predicted proteins | sample SorcelJu500001C7_2_FD_206953 | JGI IMG/M metagenome (GOLD analysis project Ga0364919, IMG submission 206953) | Enriched cells from Trout Bog Lake Hypolimnion, Wisconsin, USA - BchlTB.June20.5000.01.C7 | ecosystem: Environmental > Aquatic > Freshwater > Lake > Hypolimnion/Profundal zone | place... | reverse complement strand
GTGGCTTTCCCGGTTCCCAAGTGCAGGTTGCCGAGATCTCTGGAGAACAGGTCGTATTGATGCGCACCAAAGCCAACGGTAAGTAACAAGATCGATTTTTATTGCTTTCATACCGACTCCTTCTTACTTTCTACAGCTGAGGTTTTAGTTCTCTGACCAAACAATCCTTCGTATTTCGGTACTAAGTGCAGTAGTGTCCGCGTGGCAGTTATGGCGGTGAACATAGAAACAAGAACACCTATGGCAAGTGTAACAGCAAAGCCTTTTACGATTGCCGTACCAAGTAATATAAGCACAGCACACGCAATCAAGCTATTAATATTGCTATCAAAAATCGAAGAAAATGCTCTACTGAAGCCATTTTCAATGGACATATATAGTGATTTGCCAGATTTTAGTTCTTCTTTCGTTCGCTCAAAGATCAAAATATTAGCATCGACAGCCATACCGATAGAAAGAATAAAACCAGCAATCCCCGCCAGAGTTAGCGTGACTGGCATAGTCTTAAATATCGCCAGCGTCGTGAGCGTGTAAAGAATAAGTGCACAATCAGCTACCAGTCCAGGTAAGCCATAAACAAAAACCATAAAAAGCATTACAAGGCTAATTCCCACGGCACCAGCCATGAGACTTTTTGCAATTGAGTCTTGACCCAAAGTAGCTCCAACAGTGCGCTCTTCAATAATCTTTACTGGCACTGGCAAAGCGCCGGCGTTGAGTTTCAAAGCCAGATCTACTGCTTGCTCTTTGCTGAAGCTGCCAGTAATTTCGCCTGAACCGGCCATAATAGGCTCTCTCACATTTACACCGCGATATTTTTCAACAGAAATCGGTGTACCGTCGGGCAGGCGATCTGTGGGTTGCCCGTCTAAAAAGATGCCTATTTGTTTGCCCACCAGACGTGTAGTAAGTGCAGCAAACTTTTTTGCTCCTTCGGGTTTGAATTCAAAAGTTACTCGCCAGATGCTACCAGCTACGGTTGGCACGGCTTGGGCGTGTTTAAACTCCGAGCCCGTTAAGTTAGTGTCTTTCCAATAAGGTTTTCCATCTCCACTAATCGCTAATTCTTTAAATTCCAATAATGCCGTAGTACCTATTCTGTCTTTAGCTTGCTGGGGGTCTTTTATGCCAGGTAATTCAACAATCAGACGAGATTTGCCTGTTCTTTGAACTAGTGTTTCCGACACGCCTAAACTATTAATGCGGTTATCTATTACTGTTTGCACACTTTGCATGACTTCGGGTGTTATTTCGGGCACCATCGGTGGTGCAGGAGTTGCTTGCAAAAGCAATTGGCTACCCCCACGTAAATCAAGTCCTAATTTCAAGTTGGTATAGAGTACCCATCTTTTGTTCTGCCATATGATCTGGAGATTATTCGCTGACTGAGCGCGCTCGAGCATTTGTTTGAAGATTTCATCCTTCTCATAATGATCCATTTTGGAAATATCTGGAAGCTTTTCTATTCTTTGCCAAATTGTCTGTTTCAATTGGAGTACTGGCAGGTTTCCAAGTTGTTTCCACTCGCTAAGACTGCTTTGTTTGTCTACTTGAAAAAGGGTAAATATAGACCAGACGAAAACGAGAATAACAACAATAGTCTTCCAGTCACGAAAAAATAGCTTCCAGCTAAAGCTGTTGGAGCTACCTTTTTGTGAAGATCGTTTTCCGGGGCTTATAGAATGCATAAGTTACCTATTATAACGCTCCTTGCCGGAGCTTCAACGGATTGCTAGACGCGCCGACAAATGAGGTTTACGCAAAACCCTGTGCTAGTGGTTCTTGCTGCGGCCACCCCGATTCTAGCAGCCTGCTGCTCCCCATTACTGTGAGCCTTTATTATAACGCTGCTAAGACTCTCTTTGTGGAATGAAACAATGTATCTAAAGTTATTCGACGAATTTTATCAAAGGACGTGGACACAATTACCACCGTTACTCAGAGCTGCTGCTTGCGCGTTAAGACAGCTATCAAGTAGAGCGTCCACATCTTGTCCATGCTTGGGAAATGTTGCTATGCCGATGCTAGGAGTTATATCAAGAGTTAAAGCGTTTAGTTGAGCGGGCTTTTTTGTCAAGCTTAGACGAATTCTTTCACCGACGACACGGGCACCAGCTTCATTCGTTTCTGGCAAAATTATAGTAAACTGATCGGCCTGCAAACGGGCAGCAATGTCTACCTCCCGCAGCAAGTCTTGCAGTAAGTCACCAATATGTTTCAAAACCAGCTCAGCACCAAGGGGACCATATTTTGTTTTAATCTCCTCATAATTGTCTATGCGCAATGCTCCAATGCTCAGGGGTCTTTTATAACGTTGCGCCCTGGCTACTTCGTCTTTTAGTTCTCGCAGAAAAACATGGACATTAAACAGTCCGGTCAATTGATCATAGAAAGCCAGTTTTTCCAGTTGTTCTAATTGTTTTGCGTGGTCTTTATTGGATTCAAAATGGGTAGTTACGCCAGGAGAATCTACCGGAACAAGGTTCTGTCCAGTGACAATTGCCAGTCCGCTTGCGTAAATGCTTACTTCATCATTAGCGGCAATCTGGCAAAAGATGCAATTTACTCCTGAGCAAATATGATCTTTTTCTTCTGCCATGACATTAGTCTCCTAAATTCCCTTTTGCCCTCAGCAGCCAAAAATGAAACTACATTATAGCGTCGGAGCATCGCTTATTATAAAGACATTTTTTCACCATTTACAAATAGCGCCTCTAATTCACATCCTCCGCCAACAATTGATTCGTAAGGATCGCCCAGGGAATCAGAGCTATGAGTTTCTGGTAGGGCAAAGACTGCTATGTCAGCCAATTTGCCAGGACCGAGCGAACCAAGCTTATGATCGAGTTTGAGGCAGGCAGCCGCTTTTATAGTAAGAAACTCAATCACTTCTTTTGCGCTTATTTTTATAGGATCTTCGAGAGACTGATGCAGATTTACAGCAAATCGGCATTCGGAAAGCAAATCCAAACTACCGCTGGAAGCCGCGCTGTCAGTGCCTATACCAATTCTTAACTTGCCAGCTAGCAATTTTTTCAATGGAGTAATACCACACTTAAGTGTCGTATTACTCTTGGGACAATGTGCTATGGACACATCAGCTTTTTTTAGTAAATCAATATCAAGATTGTCAATTTGAACGACATGGGCGGCCAATAAATTATCAGTCAGTGCACCTATTTTGTGAAGGTGTTCAACCGAGGAATGACTAGAATATTTCCAGCCAATCCGTTTTTCATAAAGATCAGCAAAATCTGGGTCCCGTTTGCTAAAAGCAGCAATAAGAAATTTTTTGAGATTTTTATCTTCTGAGCGAAACCAATTACATTCTGCCTTAGATTCTGCCAAATGACTTAAGAGAATCAGACAATTCTCTTGCGACCATTTTTGTGCTTTATCCCAGAGAGCCGGACACACCGTATATGGTGCGTGAGGAGCAACGGTAATAGCGATTCGTCCATCGGAAATGGCTTGGCTAACGGCTTCATCAGTTAAAAAAGACTGACGGGATTCTACCCAGTACTGCCATTGTTTATCTGCAGCTGATTCATCTACACCAAAAATTTCTAGTCCAACCAGAGCCCTTAGTCCCGATTGCGCGAGGGCTTTTATGGAAGCGCCATTATAAGAACTGTCCACGACAAAGCTTGTTCCGGCAGCTATTATTTCGGTAATGCCTTGCTGGACCGAACGAACGCGGTCTGCAAACGACCATTGACCTGTTGCTTGCATTAATTTAGGCAACCAGTCTAGAAAATCACTTTCTTTGGCTAAGTCCCGCAAATTTGTGTGCTCAAGGTGCGTGTGTAAATTAATAAATCCAGGCAAGATCACGGCTCTGCCATAGTCATGAATAAGATGCTTTCTGCCAGCAACGCTTTCCGCTAATAGGTCTTGGGTGACTATCTTTTCAATCTTATTGCCGACCACTAAAATACAAGCGTTCGCAATTGGCTCGCCCAAGACAGGCAATACCCAAGCCGCTTTAAGAACTAGAAGATTATGATTTTGCTGGAAATCTATAGTATCAGATGATGTTCTGCGCGCAGCAAGATGACTATCCATAACAATATTCGTCTGTATTAGCCCAAAGAAGGGGCCTCCAGTGATTGATTGCCGGAACGCACCAGGTCAAGATTATGCAAATATGTTTTATTGGCAGGATCTAATTCACTTGCTTGTTCAAATTCTTTTTCTGATTCTTCTACATAGTGTTGATGAAAGTAGATAACCCCGAGGTTATTGTGTGTAGCAGCGCTATCTGGCTCAAGTTTTAGACATATTCTTAGCTCTTGCAAAGCCTCTTTGAAGCGGCTTTGCTTGGTGAGTAAATTGGCCAAATCATAATGTGCTTCGAAAGAAGTATAAGAGAGTTCAAGAGCTTTTCTATATTCGGCTTCTGCTGCTTGAGTTTGCCCAAGGTCACTCAGGACCATGGCAAAACTGATTCTTGCCTGTAAGTAATTTGGTTTATAAAGCAAAAGGTGCTTATATTTTTTTGCTGCTTCCTGCTTCCTGCCTTGCTTATCATAAATCAACGCTCCTAAATAAAGCGCTTCATAAAACTGGGGATTTTGCGTGAGCGCTTCGTTTACTTCTTTTAAAGCAGCATTGTATTTTTGATGGGCGGCCAATTGTCGTGCCTTTTCAAAATGGGCATTTGGATCAATTGATAATGAATACGCCGCTGTAGTATCGTCGCTTGACATTTGCTCAAGAGCAGTTTTTTTTGTTTTTTTTGCTTTATTTGGCGCACTCGATTTTTTTTCTGTTTTTGAATCCGCCTTACCCTGCAAAGCAGTTGCGTCATTCTTGACTTCCGGCAGCTTTAATTCTGATGGTTTGGCTTGGTCTGAACTGCTGTCTGCCGGAGTACTCGTCGCCAATTCACTATTGTTTGAATCCGCACTCTTTGCAGGAAGCGATTCTTCAGCGTAAGCCGGCAATAAGAAACACAATGTCGCGACCGCCAGTAGCAGGCGATTGATGCTTTTATCGGAGGTAAATATTTTCGCTTCTCTCATAAACTATTTGTTTCTCTTTGCAGTTAAAGGCGGTTGAGCGCTATATAATGTCTTTATAGATGCCCTAAGTATGGGTCTCAGTGATCCATAGAAATGATTCTAATCCAAGACCTCATAAAGTTTAGCAGAACTGAGTGAGGCAAAGACCGATAACAGATTTTCCTGTAGTCGAACGATTAGATTACGTGCGTTGAGAAAGCAAAGATACATAAGGCGTGGTAAGAGCGCCCTGTAAATTTGGGAGCTCAAAATGCAGTGATTAGATAATAGGAAGGAAAAATTATTTTTTTGTGAGGTATAAGTTACTTGCCGATGCGGTTATATCAAAAGCATGATTTTCCCGGCAAATTAATAGTTGTCGAGGGCGTTGATGGGTCCGGTAAGTCCACGCAGCTCAATTTATTACGTAATTGGCTAGAATCCAGAGGAAAAAGTGTTATTTTTACTGAATGGAATTCTTCCAAGCTTATATCTAAAACAATTAAACAAGCTAAGCGATCCAATAGTTTGATTCCGGTCACATTCAGTATTTTGCACGCTACTGATTTCGCCGATCGTTTAGAAAATATCATTGTACCGGCTCTTAAAGCAGGGTTGATAGTTTTAGCTGATCGTTATTGCTACACAGCCTTTGCACGGGATGTGGCGCGTGGCGTGGATAAAGAATGGGTCCGTAGTCTCTATGGGTTCTCTATTCGTCCAGATGGAGCATTTTATTTCCAAGTACCAGTCGAAGTTTCTCTGGAAAGAATAAATAATGAACGCTTACCAGGATATTATGAAGCTGGCATGGATACAGGACTTTCTCGTGATCCACGTGAGTCATATCAATTGTTTCAGTCAATTATAATTAATGAATACGACAAAATGGTAGATGAATTTGATTTTTATATCATGCCCGCTACACGGCCTATTCATGAACAGCAACTTTTATTTAGAGAAAAGATCTCTAACTTATTTAATTAGTAAATCAAATTCAATCAGAGAGCTCTAAGAATTTATGCAGCCCAGTCAAATACCTAGCGAACAAACACAAAAAATAAAACACCATTACCCGGGCAAGTTGATTGTCTTAGAGGGGACAGATGGAGTTGGGCGAAGCACTCATTCTGAACTATTGCAAAACTGGTTAGGTATTGAAGGTTATGGAGCAGTGACAACGGAATGGAAATCCTCCGAGCTTATTTGCAATGTTATAGATAAAGCAAAATCAAAAAATGCTCTTAATACGATTACGTTTTCTTTACTCTATGCTACAGATTTGGCGGACCGACTGCACAATATTATTTTGCCCGCTCTAAAAGCTGGACAAATTGTCATTGCCGATCGCTACTATTACACGGCTTTTGCGCGTGACGTCGTGCGGGGAGCCGACCCCAGCTGGGTAAGAAAGTTATATGGTTTTGCTATAGAGCCTGATTTGGTCTTTTATCTTAAAATGCCCCTTGATCCATTGTTGCGACGTATTATCACTACCCGTGGTGGCTTAGATTTTTATGAGTCAGGACGGGATATTGGTATGTCTACAGATTTATACCAATCCTTTAAGCTCTATCAATCGCAAATATTATTTGAATATGAGCGTATGGCAGACGAATACCAGTTTCAAATCGTTTCTGCAGACGATCCTATCGATCTGGTACAAAAAACATTAAAGACAGCTGTTCGCAAACTATTGGCCCAACCCTCAGCAATGGGAAATCATTCTTCTTTGGAATCAAGTATCAAGGTCACTGGCCCATAATTTGTTAGGCTAACATTCATCGACGCCCCGAATTGTCCTGTTTCAACTGCTAAACCTTGTCGTCTTAATTCCTCAGCAAAATGCGAATATAGTTCTTCCGCTTCCTTTGGTGGTGCTGCTTTAGTAAAACTAGGACGCCGCCCACTTTTCCAATCAGCTAAAAGAGTAAACTGTGAAACTACAAGAGCAGAACCTTCCACCTCTAGTACCGATTTATTCATCTTTCTTTCTGCATCCTCAAAAATGCGCAGATGAGCGATTTTGCTGGCGAGAAAAGAGCTATCTTTTTTGCTGTCGCCAATTGCTACACCAAGAAAAATTAGTAAACCATGTGTTTTTCCAGTTTTAGGATTTAGTATATCGCCAACCATCTCACCGCCCACTGTGACGGTAGAAGCGAGAACTCGCTGCACAACTGCTTTCATTGTTAATTAGACTCCGAATTTCAGGAAATTGTTAACTAGTAATTTTTTTTGCCGGACCCTCGCCTCTAATATATGCTAGGATGCAATGTGGAGGGATTTGCTCAAACATTGAGCTATTCTAATATAGAACTTTCCTCACCAAGATACTATTTTTTGGTTAAGGAAGTCTCTAAATAATTGACGCGGGGTGGAGCAGTCCGGTAGCTCGTTGGGCTCATAACCCAAAGGTCGCAAGTTCAAATCTTGCCCCCGCAACCACTAAAATACTGATGGGTCGGCGTTCTTGAAAGAGGCGCCGATTTTTTATTTGGAGCTATTTTCTCTTGCCTAACCCTTTGTCTAACCCTAATTCGTTATCGTGGGATAACGAATTGGTGATGCCAAGCCCTTTGTTACCACTAAAACGTAAGCGACAACGATCCTGGGCGAAATGATCCACAGGGTGCTTGAAAACACCATTTAGTGGGTGCAAGAATGTATTATTTTGAAAATACTTGCTATAAAATAGCCCAATTGACAAGGTTTAGCCTTATGAGTGACACAGCACTGTTTGCAATGCTTCCTCCCTTTTATGATGTGCCACCGCATGAGCATGCTGAATGGTATCTAAAACGCATTCAGAAGGAACACCAGATAAGGATTGAAAAATACAGATATCTCAAATGGGCGTTTGACAATGACGTGTTTATAATCAATAACGAGGTTGTATTTCGCTTTCCCAGAACAGAAAAGGTTAGAAGCAATCTTAAATACGAAATTGAGTTCTTGAATTTTTTGAACGGCAAATTAAAGACCAGCATTCCTAGGTATTCATACGTTTCAAAAAGCGATGACTTTGCTGGATACAAAATAATTCCCGGTAAGACATTGACCGCAGCTGCTTTCAAAAGTTTGAGTATGTCCAATAAGGAGAAGGTTATAGACCAACTAATTGGCTTTATTAATGACTTTCATGGCATAGCCTTGGATGATTTTGAAAAATTCAAACCGAAAAAAAGAGAAGCCTTTATCGACGAAGAAAAGAAAGTAGAAACTGAGCTTTCGGCAAGACTTTTCCCAAGACTGTCTAAAACAGAAGTATATGCGATAGAAAGTTTTTACAGAGAATCAAAAACGTATCTGTGCAATATCCCCAATATTTGCGCAACGCACGGGGATTTATACGCTTACAATGTTCTCTGGAACAAAGACAAATCAGAAATTGGAGTAATCGATTTCAGCGACATCCTAATTGGCGATCCTGCAAAGGATTTTGAGGTGTTTTACGACTATGGAGATTCATATGCAGAAGTCGCTTACAAAAAATATGAGGGGCCAAAAGACACTGACTTCTTAAAACGAGCAGAAATTTACTACAAAGTCCATTCTATCTATACACTTCTCAGCAGTCTTTTGGGCGCTCGAATATCTTTTGATGATTCCTATCGCCGCTTTAAGGAAAGGTTTGGCTTGTAACACCGCTCATGCAAGCTTCTAACCCGCCATTCTTTCAGTTATTTTTGGCAAGAACATCTCTACTGAAACCTTGAAATATTTTGCCAGTTTCATCGCATTTATTTTGCTCAAACCACGTTTGCCAGCCAGAAACGCCGATATATGCTCTTGATGGCAGCCAACTTCCCTGGCAAGCTGTGATTGGGACATGCTGCTTTCTTCAAGAATAGATTTTAAAATTCGCTGCGGTGGTATAGCTTTTGCCTCAGCTAAGAATGCCTGAATCCTAGCCGAATTTGCCTCATAATCCATAATCAATAATTCCAACACTTCAAAATAATCATTTTCAGCTGAGCTTAATTTATCTTTCATACCGAGCTCGCTAAAAATTGCTGACGCCATCTCTAATTCTTTATCGCTTTTGATACGACGTAAAGGGAATCTTTTTGATAACTCTGCTAATCGTTTGCTGTTCATAACTTCCACCTGTCGTACACTTCATGGGTACCCACTTTTAAAACTCTCACTTTCTTCATCTCATACGCAATTTTCGTTAATAGCCTATATTTATTGTCACCGATATTGAAAATTACAAATTGTTTTACCCCCAGTCTCTATCAATTTTCCCGAAAAAATTTTCTATCGCGCGGACCCTATTGTATTCGTGAGGCAATACACACTGCTGACTATTGCTAATCCACAGGGTAGGGGTACTTATCATCAAAGCTCAGGAATATACACAAGATACGATTGACTTCATAAAAAAACGCAACTCTATGACAAAATCAAAAAACAATTAAATGAGGGGCTGAATGTAGCCCAGGATTTTTTAAAATCAGTCAAGTGACCGCTTTTACCTCCATTAAAACCTAAGGGGCTTGGGCTAAAATAGCGATGCAAAAAATAAAAAAATGAGACGAAAAAGATAGCAAGGCACTGAGAAGAGGGGCGCATGTCTGCTATCCTGCAATACCTATTGCCTGCGCTTCCTTGCGTAATGAATCCATTACCATTGATCTGGCTAAGACACCATAAGGCATACGCTTGTATTCAGCCACGCGCAAAAGTAAATCCATCATTTCAGCGTCTGATCTAAAAGCAATAATGCCGCGCTCAATCACTCTTTGCCTAGCAGCAGCCCGTCCTCTTTCAAAGCGTTTTTGTGTTTCGGCAGATCGTTTAATTTTAGTTGCCATAATTATTTTTCCTTCTCAAACAATTCACAGTAAGGTTTAGTGGCATCGCTTGTGTGAAATATGTGATCGTGTCCATGTGGCATGTATTCAATACCGACCTCAAGTAACCGACCTGCTGCTGTCCACCCCACGACCATAATGCGGTCATTGCCGCTGCTGCTTGGTTCAAGATCAAAATCTTTGCCGGTTGCATAGACTTCATCAGCCTCTTGCTCGGTAACTCCATGCTTGTCTAAAGACTCGTAATTATAGGTGACTTTCACCACTAGCTACCCATACCCCCTTGTTGAACAGTGTATAACATAGTACAACTAACGTCAAGAGATAACTGCTTATTACTTCTTCTTTGCGGAATTTTTCCGCTTGCTATTGTGCCGGAACTTGAAAGTTCTAGATTCAATTGTGCTTATATATCCTTAGGTCACTCCAAGTAATTTAGCTAAATCTTTTTGATTGAGGACAGCTTCCATGCGTTTTTAAGCTTCAGATAAGAGAATTCTCGAACTTATTTTTGGCAAAGTATTGTCGGGAATGAGTTATAAGATCTGGACTTATAACTCAAATTATGGGATTATATGAGTTATAAAAAGATGGTTTATCGCTCATGATATGGAATTGGCAAAAAAAAGACTGGCCTCGATTTCGTTATGACAAAGGGCTTCTGGAAGCCCTGGAGGCACAGTTTCTGCATAAATCTGGCATTCTGATAGGTAGTTATAAGCATATTAACGATGAGAATAAAGGTATCCTGATCGTAGATCTCATGAGTAACGAAGCTCTAAAAACTTCCGAGATCGAAGGAGAACTCCTGAATCGGGAGAGCTTACAATCTTCTATCCGCCGTAATTTTGGATTGGATACGGATAATAGAAAAATCCCTCCTGCCGAACAGGGTATCGCTGAAATGATGATTGATCTTTATCATACATTTAGTGAGCCGCTTACACAAAAACACTTGTTTGCATGGCATGCAATGCTAATGAATGGACGGCGCGATCTAGATAATATGGGTGCTTATCGAACGCACGAAGACCCAATGCAAGTAATTTCAGGAGCCCTACACCATCCGAAAATCCATTTTGAGGCACCTCCATCAAAAGAGCTGTTGCATGAAATGAATCAGTTTATTACATGGTTCAACGACGCAGCTCCAGATGCAGATAAACCATTACCCGCACTTACACGGGCCGGAATAGCTCATTTATATTTTGTTTGCATCCACCCATTTGAAGATGGTAATGGACGTATTGGACGCGCCGTTTGTGAAAGAGCTTTATCACAAAGCCTGAAACAACCAACATTAATTGCACTATCGCACATTATAAGTAAGCATAAAAAGGCTTATTACAATGCATTAGAGCGTAACAACAAAACAATGGAAATAACTGACTGGCTACTTTATTTTGCCCAAACTGTCATCAAAGCTCAGGAATATACACAAGATACGATTGACTTCATAATTAAAAAAACACAACTCTATGACAAAATCAAAGAACAATTGAATGAGAGGCAGACAAAAGTTATTGCACGGGTATTCCGCGAAGGTCCAGAAGGATTTAAAGGTGGATTAAGTGCTGAGAACTATATACGCATTACTGGCACATCTCGTGCTACAGCCACACGCGATCTGCAGGATTTAGTCGACATGGATGTCCTAACCCGAAGCGGTGAACGTAAAAGCACACGGTATCATTTAAATATCAAGCAGTAGGAGAAAACATCGTTTCTCCTACTGCTTCGATTTTGATAATTCGTTTGCTACAACTAAAATCAGTCAAGTGACCGCTTTTACCTCCATTAAAACCTAAGTAGCTTGGGCTAAAATAATGAAACTGTACACTGCAATCTATGCAGTGTTAGAAATAATTAGTTTTAGAGTGTTCTTAAGTCGAGCAAAGCGTAAAAATACTGATTAGCTCGTCGATTAGTCGCGCAGAATCAAATGGCAGCAGCGTTTTTCCATAAAGTAAATTCTGCTGCATTGATTGGTGAATAAGTGAACCAATAAAAATTCGGGCAAACGCCTCGGGATCCGACAAATTAATATCAGGATGATTGACGAAATAAGAAGTCAATAATCCGATCCCCGGCTTTATTGTAGCCCTTGTAAACAACTGGGCTACTTTAGGAAAACGCCCAGACTCGCCTATTATAGTCCGTAGTAATTTGGCATATGACGGATCCGAATATCTTGATAGAAGAAAATCGCCAAAGGCTTTTAATATCTGTTCAGGGGTCTTTCCTTCAACAGATTTGGTGGAAAATATACCCTGAGCCTGATCGACGGTCATAGCGGCGATAACGTTTGTGAATAGAGTTTCTTTATCGGTAAAGTGACTATAAATGGTCTGTTTAATGACACCAGCTCGCTCGGCGACAAGATTCATGCTTGAGCCCTCGTAACCCAAGTCTAAAAATGTTTCTAGTGCCGCCTGTAAAATTTGTTCACGCTTTTTGCGTGAATATTCTGAAAGTTTAACCGAAGATTTTATTGTATCGTGGGAGCTTCGCCTGCGGGTTATTGGCAATAGCTTTTTCTTTAATGTCACTGAGTTTCGATTCCAAATCTATTCATACCACTTGGTATGATAGCATGATAGTGTGAAGGTTTAGATACCGAAGGATTATTTATATGACGTCCAGCGCAGATACTCCGACTGCTGCATCTTCAGAATTGTCAAAAGATAATGTTGAAAAAAAAGCTAGTAAAGCGGAAATGGTAAAAGGCAAGAAAAATATAAAGCCAATCCTATTCATTGTAATTCTATTAGTGATTGGCACAATAATTGCTTTTCAACTTTTTCGAAATAGGCCCGAGGGTAAAGCTGGCTGGTTGCGAATCAATGGACGTATTGAAGGCTACGAAGTAAATGTGGGAGCAAAAATCGCTGGGCGAGTAGAATTTATTTCTAATAGAGAAGGCGAAGAAGTACAAGTTGGACAGCCATTAGTAAAGTTGAGCGACGAAGACATCCAGGCTCAACTTAGAGGAGCTAAAGCCCGATATCAGGAAGCTTTACAGTCAGTGCAAGAAGCAGAAGAACTGCTCAAAGTTTCTAAAGAGCAAGTTTCGCAAGCGAAATTAAATGTCATTCAAGCCCGAGAGGATGCTAATGGAAGAATTGGAGAGGCCATCGCTAATGTTGCTAGCCAGAAAGCACAATTGGCTCAGGCTTTGGCTAATGAAATTCAAAGCAAAGCCGATCTAGAATTGGCTCGCCTGCGGAAAAAGCGCTATGACGATTTGGTCGAAAAAGGTGCTGTAACTCAAGATGAAGATGACCAGGCGCATAGTACATATTACAGTAGCCTCGCTATCGTAGACGCCAGACATGCAGCCGTTATTTCAGCTGAGAAACAGGTTTCCAGTGCTCAGGCGGCTCTGGTGCAAGCTCAAAGCAACGGTCTTAATCCCCCCATTCGGCAAAGCCAAGAAGCTGCCAATACTCGCACTGTTGCCCAAAACGAGGCAGCCCTGAATCGGGCTAAGGAAGATGTGAAAAATGCAAAATCCTCCATTGATGGGATTGCCGCGAATATAGTCTATCTAAATATAAACAGCCCCATTCACGGAGTTGTCACCGCACGCACAGTTGAGCCGGGTGCAGTTGTAGCTGCTGGACAGACAGTGATTTCATTGATCAACTTGGATACAGTTTTTCTAAGAGCCTACGTTCCTGACAGCGAGATAGGAAAAGTCCGGCTCAATCAAAATGCTTTGATTTACTATGACTCAAACCCCCATCATGGTATATCTGGCAAGGTAAGTGAAATCGATCCTAAAGCCAGTTTCACACCTGAAAATATTTATTTTAGGGATGACCGTGTGAAACAAGTGTTTGGTATCAAAATCTTAATCGATAATCCGTCGAATTATGCCAAGCCTGGTATGCCTGCTGACGCAGATATTGATATCACTGCTGCTTCAGGAGCCAGAAATAATTGAATACCGTAATTGAACCAATGCAGAAAAGTGAAAAAAATACTGTCATTGGTGTACGCAGCTTCGAGAAATTTTACGGGGATTTTCAAGCTGTAAAAGGTATTTCTTTTGAAATTAAAAAAGGCGAAATTTTTGGTCTTATCGGACCTGACGGAGCAGGTAAAACAAGTACTTTTCATGTTCTGGGCGGTGTAATGGAAGCCACTAAGGGCGATATCACTATTTTAGATGAAACTCCGAGAAAAGCCCGGAAAAAAATTGGATACCTGACGCAG
>Ga0364919_10399_pt1 | contig 14079 bp, 9 predicted proteins | sample SorcelJu500001C7_2_FD_206953 | JGI IMG/M metagenome (GOLD analysis project Ga0364919, IMG submission 206953) | Enriched cells from Trout Bog Lake Hypolimnion, Wisconsin, USA - BchlTB.June20.5000.01.C7 | ecosystem: Environmental > Aquatic > Freshwater > Lake > Hypolimnion/Profundal zone | place... | reverse complement strand
CACGTTTCGATCAAACCAGTTATGAGATCCGCCCGCAAGGCGGCATGACTGCCAAGAATATACATCCTGCGCTCGATAATTCCCGCGTTGCAATTGGTGTGAAAGGTTGCACGAACCCCGTTTGCGTATTCGAGGATTGCAACCTGGTTGTCAAAAATGTCGGCATCGCTCGTAAAGGGGTCGACGTGCTTCGCTCCAGTAGTCCAACCACGGTAAGCATCAAGGCCTTCATTATTCGGGCCGATCTCCCGGATGCGATTTGCATTTTGTGGCACAAAAAAATCCTGACCACCAAAGCTCGCCACCCGTACCGGCACGCTGCCAACTAACCAGTTTGCCAAATCGAGATCGTGACAGCATTTTTCCAAGACATGGCTTCCGGTTTGTTTCTGAAGACGGCGCCAATCTCCAAAAATGTGACCGCCATGGTTGAAATCTAGTGTCTCGTTGAACTCAAAAGAGATGATTTTCCCAAGTGCTCCAGAATCGATGATCTCATGAATTCTGGAATAATGAGGGGCATAGCGGAGCACCAAGCCGAACGCAAAAACGCGCTCCGCCTGTGCTGCGACATCCCGAATCGCGAGGCAATCGGAAAATGTCGTCGCCAGAGGTTTTTCACAAAACACGTTCTTTCCGGCTTCCAGCGCAGCAACAACCTGGCGCGCATGAAAGCAATTCCATGAGCCAACGAATACCCAATCGACATCGGGATGGCTGCACACAGCTTTATCGCTGGATGCATGTTCGAAATCGTATCCCAGTTCTTTCCGTAGCCCGGCAAGCGGCCCAGGATTGGGATCGTAAACTGAAACTACCCGGATGCGCCCATCGGGAGTATTTCTGAGCATTTCGTGCAATACCGTTCGAAGACGGGCACCAAAGCCAATAATACCAAGTCGAATGATTTTTGAATGGACGGTTGAACTCATGATTCTGATCGTTGTAGGTATAACTGGCTAAAAAGTGGACTCTGATTAAATATTTAATACTTCCGATTCTGAACAGAGGGATTTCCTATGAAAAATATCTCATGAAATCACGACACGTTGGTTCATACGCAGAAACCCGAGCATCACAATCCCCAGATGAGGTTGGTATTGCTGCCGGGGGATTGCTTGTAAATTCCAGTTCGCATTCATGCAACTCGCAGAGTCAAATTTAAACAGGCTTCGGCTAGGGCGCTGTAACACGCAGGTGGATGAATTTTGATCCCGCGGAGGAAGGTGTGCTTAACGAAGGATAAACACGCACCTGAACATCATCGGTGACGCCGTCAACATCGGGGGTTGATGAAATTTCCATCAGATCATTGCCTGTGGACGTCCAGCTTGTCAGATTCGTTGAAGATTCAACGATGTAGGTCAACCCACCCCCGCCTATAATCCGGCGATAATTGAAAATAAGATACATCTTGCCGTCAGCGGAATTCAGCACTGTGGTTGTGTATGGCAATTTTCCGGCTTGCTCCTGCTGCGGGTCCAGATTAAGCGCGTATTTTATCAGATTTGGAATCCCGTCTCCGCTCGGGTTGCCGGTGGCGCGGTTGACTCCGGTGTTGCTGAACGGATCAAGCCCGTGCGCGATTTTCCAGGCGTCCGGCAGGCCGTCTCCAAACAGCGACGAGGAACTGGTATAATATAAAATATTGCGTGTCACGCTGGCTGTGTGTGCGGGAATAACCCCGTCGGTGGCCGAGACTATGATGGTGTTAATGCCCACGGAAAGGCCACTGACGGTAGCGCTCCAGTTCGCGAATCCGTTGCCGGTGGCGGCTGCCGTACCGTTCACGAGCACGGAGGAAATGCCATTAGCCCCAGTGGCAGTGCCCGGAAGTGTGATTGTTGGCAGGGTTGTGGTTGTGTGATCCGGCGTGGTTACCACCAGAGAGAGCGGCGTAGTCGGGTAGTCAATAAAATTGCTGTTTGCAAATCCCGAAGGTAACCCGAGCCCCTGAGACAACCCGATCAAACCGTCCAGGCTTTGGATTGATAAAACCGTGATGCGAATCCGTCCGTCAAAAAACATCTCGATCTGGAAGTTGTTAGAATTGGTGCTACTGTAAGCAGGGACATTCTGAAAAGTGACTGCGACACGGTCGCTAAGTTGTATCCATGAAATGGTTCCGCTGGCTCCCGGATTCAAGTCGCGAAATAAACCGGATATTCTTGGTTTGCTGAAATGGGTCGCCAGCGAGGTGTGATAGCTGGTGTCACCTGAAGCGAAGGTGATGTAACCGTTGCTACCGACATAAAAGGAGGTATAAGTCGTGCCGAAAAGCTTAACACTTGCGGTCCCTGTCAGTGTGACGGCAACATAGGTGTCGTCTCCCTCGATAAGTTTAGTGCCGCCCGTTGGATTAGTGGGAAACGCGGTAGTCGCATCGCAATTATAATTCGAATAACCACCGGAACCATTTGGGGTGAATGTAAATGAATGGAAGGCCGTGTTGTTTGAACCGGTGGCAAACATTTGCGTGAAATAATCCGTGCCGACAGTCAGCGTACTGGCGATCGAGATATTCCCGATACCGTTGGTAATGTTGGTAAATGCCATTGAATCATTGTAGCTGCCAGACGTCAGACTGATTGCATTGGAGGTGAAGGTAGCCGTCACCGTCGTGCTCCCTCCGGCTGCGATGGTTCCACTCGATGGAGATACGCTCAGCCAGTTCGTGGTGTTACTCACCGACCAGTTCATCGGCAGATTTCCAGTATTTGCAACTGAATAGCTGGCGCTCGACGGATTAAAAGGTCCTCCAGAACTTCCCGTTGCCGTAAACATCGTGGCAGGCGTCACGCTTAGGACTGGTGCAGGCGCGGTGATGTTCAGGTTGCATGGGATCGATATGTTTCCCGCTCCGTTGTATGTGTTGGTAAATGCCAATGTGTCTTTGTAGGTGCCCGAGGAAAAGCTGGTTGCACTGGTGATAATGGTAGCCGTCACCGTCGTGCTTCCGGCAGCCAAAAGTGTTCCGCTGGACGGAGAAACTGTTAGCCAGGTTGAGGTGTTGCTCACAGCCCAACTAATCGGCACATTCCCGATATTTGCAACCGAGTAATTGACACTCGACGGAGTGAACGGCCCGCCCGCTTGGCCTGTCGGCGTAAACGACGTGGAGGGTGTAACGTTTAGGATCGGGGTGGGCGCCGAGGAACTGAGGGTCACACTCGGGTCGCCCATATACACACCGGTGGCCGGATAGGCGTTTCCGTAGTAGTTCGAGGCAGATGTTGATCCCCAAGAGAGGTAAGTTATGGAAGGGGCTATCGTGGTAAGGTTTGGAGGGGTCGCTGAAACCACCTGCACACCGGCATTTCGCGTGACTCTAACATAGACTGTGGCTTGGGTGCTGGATGGCCCCGTAGCGAAGGGTATGGCATACATGGTCGGAACTGACGGGAGGGCATTAACCCAAAGACCGGTGGCGGTGCCTGAGGGCAAGACCGTAACCTCCATGTTCGGATAGGGAACGGAGCTTACCCCCATCGTAACCGTTGCCGTGGTATCGGTCTTCAGCACCCCGCACTGAAAGACGTACCGGCTGTTGGGCTGCAGCCCTGTCACTGTCTGGCTGACTTGAGAAGTTCCCCCGGCGAATTGCAGTCCATAATAATCAGTGCGCAAGTGCGGATCATTCCATGAAAAACTGTAAATCATGCCGAGATTCCCCGAGGTCAAATAAGCGTCGAGTGTTCCCGAGGCGAAGCTGGGATCCTGCACCATATTTTGGTAAGGGATAAAGGGATCGGTGTAGACAGGATCAGGGTTGGGCGGGGTTGTAAAATTGCAACCGACACAATTCAGACCGGTTGTCGTAGCCCAATTGGTTCCGCCATACTGGAGGGCACCCAAATCCGGGGTTGTGGAGGAAATCATGGGAGGCACATCCGTGACATCGGGAACAGGGGTGCCTTGGTTGATAATACTGGCTGCGGTGGACGAGAGTTGAAAGTTCCCAGCCGATGCATTCACGAACCCTGGGTCAGTAACGGCGCTGGAATTATAGTTAAAATCCATCTTACTCAATGTGTCCGCTACTCCTCTAGGTCCGCCTTGGAAAATGTTGTTGTAAAGTTTATTGCCCGTAGGGCCATCCGTGTAGGCAGCAGTATAAAACGAGCCGGAATAACAATTCCAGCAGGTATTGTTGAAGACCATATCCGTATTGGTTCGCCCGTTGATTTGCATGGCGTAGGATTGCTGACCGGTGAGATTCCAGATGATGTTATGATGGACCACCCAATTACTATTCTGGTTGTCCAGATAAAAACCGGCCACCCCATTTCCTGCATGGCCTACCGGTCCGACCGAATCGTGGAGCAGATTGTATCTGAAAACGGTGTTGCCGCCGTCGCGGCCAGAATAAAAGACCCCTCCATCAGTGCATAACTTCATGGCATTGGACATGTTGTTATATTCAATAATCGATGCGCTGCCGACGCCCCCCATTATCGCATGGCCCGAATTTTTCAGAGTATTATGGCTGATCAAATCGGCCGAACCGGAAAAAGTCACCATAGGGACTCCCTGGGGAACATAGCCGGAGTCGTGCAGGTAATTATTGATGATCTTAATATTATCACCCGCGAGATAAATCAAAGCTGTCGAGGCCCAGGACAGTTCACTATTTCGCAAGGTGCTGTTATCATACAATGTAAGTGAATACACGTTTCCGTTGTAAACCTGCCGGTCATGCTGCAGATATTTCATAACCAGCCAGTTGAAAGTGCAACTAGTCGAATTGGCGTTTGTGTTGATCGTGCATCCGAAGAAATTCAAACTGGTCAGCGTGATTCCCGACTGGCCCGAAAGGTCGAATCCGTAAAGCCGCCGCTTGACCTCGATATTTTGAGGCTGGGTTGAGCTACCAAGAAAGTAGAGTGTGGCAGGGGTGGTGGTGCCACTGCCTGCGCAGAACCATTCCCCTTGAACAGCCATCAGTTGCTTACTCCCAAAGACATAATATTCATTGCCTGCGGCAATCGTGCCGGGATCGCCTGAGATATCCGTGTAGCTCGTGGCGACAGTGGTGCCGTCGAACGAGGTAATGGTGGGGGTGGTAGACGGCATGCGCCAACCCTCACCTGCCATTATATTGATCATGGAGCCCGCCAGAAAGCTTGAGAAAGAGGAGGGCAGTTGCGCATCGGTAAAGGTGGCGAAGCCGCCGGAGGAGCTGGAGGTATCCACGTAGGACCAGTCTCCTACTTGGTTGTAGGGAGCCGGGTGAGCAAGAGTGCTGTCGTGCCAGGGATAGTCACTTCCGGGATTCGGCCAGGAAGCTTCGGGTTGCATGGTCATGCCGGTTTGGGAGCCGGAGTTTTGCAGGATGCCCTGGAAGACCTGGGTTTGATCCACCGTGACCGTTCCGTTGCCGGAAGGGACGGCTACCGACCAGGTGGTGCCTGACGTGCCGGTGGAATCCACGACCCAACTGGCCACCGGAATCAGTTCCGTTCCGGTGATAGTGACCGGTTCCGCTGAGGCGGGAGTGGCGGGGGTGGGGTTGTAGGCCTGAAAGGTGATGTTCGAGGCTTGGACCGTTACCGTTTCTCGGTAGAGGCCGGCACGAATATTGCAAATATCGCCGTTTACCATCGCATTCGCCGCTTGCTGGATGTGCTGGAAAGGCGTGCCAATTGATCCATTATTGGAATCGCTACCGGAAGTGCCCGACACGTAGTAAGTGGTGGCTTGGAGGCTGGATACGGCTGCGAGGCTGAGCAGCAACGGTAATAACCGTTTGAAGAGATGCTGGAAGTCCATAATGGAAAAACTGTGCTACAGGTGCCGATCGAAAAGTGAAACAGCTTTGTAGATAAAGAGGAGTTGCTGGCGGGCACCCTTTCGGGCACCACGCCAGCAATCGTTAACAACTATGCGTACCCCAGTCGGACCCAAACCGACTTTCACGCATAGGCAGTCAGTTACCCAATTATTCGCGACGCATGCGGCGTCCACCCAACAGCATTCCGAGCCCGGCAAACATCAATGCGAATGTTTGCGGTTCAGGCACCGCTGTTGTGGTGAGGACAAAATCGTTAGCCCCGCCACCATAGGTGGAAGTATAGGATGCCGAAAAAGTGTAGCCGTCGGTGCTAATCGTCCCGCCCTCAGATAGACCAGTAAAGGTACCAGTCCGGGTGCCTGAGTCGATAATGATCGCAAATTGTTGTCCCACTGTCGCGGAAAAACCAGTTCCCAATGTTAATGTAAAATAGGAACCACCACCTGCACCGATGCTCAATTGAGTCGTATGGAAAGGACTGACGCCTGTTGAGTCGATTGTGTAATTCAGATGGCATACGCTAGCAGCATTACCGTCGTTTAAGGTCAATCCGTTGGATCCGGCGGTGATATTGAGACTTAAGTTGCCACCTGTAACATTGATTGTGGCATTCCCACCACTTCTCGCACAGGCCAACTGTTCAATCGAAAAACTCCCGTAACCGGTGAAATTCATAACTCCTGTTTCACCGGCACCGCCTCCTGCGAGCTTAATCTGGCCTCCTGAACCACCGTTAAATGTCGCGTTGGCACCAGTGACGCCGCCTAGATTAAAGGTGCCTGAGCAGTTGGTTGCAGCACCGCTGCCACCAATATAGCCGCCCAAATTGTCAGTGGAAATAGTGTCACGTTGAACGACCCCGGCGGTGATATTTATAACCCCCCCTGAGTTGGCGACTGCACTGTTACCGACATAAAAACTTCCCCCATTCATATAAAAAGTCCCACTATTTGAAATATTTAAGACTGGAGCTAGCCCTGCCGTTATATCACCTTGAAGAGTGACTGTATTGCTGCTGTTGGTAACACCATTTGCATCCACAATGGCTCCCGGTGTACTAATAGTAACAAGGGATGTAACATCCGGGGTGACATTGATGCCGCTGGACTGCCAGTTGCTTGAAGATGACCATGAACTTTCTACAGCTCCACCTGTCCATGATACTGGTGCGGTTGCAAACAGACCCGTTCCCATCAGGCAGGAAACTCCCGCAATCAGGAAACACTTTTGTAATATCGTCATTTTGTGTGTTTTCATTTCTTTCATTTTTTTTTTGGGTTTTTTTAAGAGTTTAGGAGGAAGACCGGGGACGGCGCTGCCAAGCAAGCTCTTCTGTTGTGGATGATGAACAGTTCACCCGCTTCCACGCTTGATCTCGTCGAGCTAGAAATGGATGAACTAACTATCATGTCTCACATTAAAGTGCATTTTGTGTAAATTAACAATGGACTGAGAGAGTTGAAAAATGTACTATGCAACCATGCCAATAAATCTTAATGGCTGGTCTAAACAGATTGAAATTCCTCTAATTGCCGTTTATGAATTTCCAGGGGAAACGGAGTGGAAACGTGAGCCGACGGATCACTTCAATCTTTGGCTGGCATTGGAGGGACAGGGAGTATTTATGCATGCAGGGAAATCATGGCCGTATTCGTCCGGCTCGCTGTTCCTGTTCCCGCCGGACCTGCCCACGTACCGACATATGACTGGCGGGTTGCGTCTGATCAATTTTACAGCCCACATCAAGGCGATCGGTAAAGCGGCCGCGATGCTAACCCGGCTTGCCCAGGAGGCAGAGCCAGTACATCTCCGGCATTTCATCTGGGCCTCCCACCTCTGCCGCTATCTAGCTGAGACGCACTGCCTGAGATCGACCGAAGGACGGGGCCTTGTGGTAGCGGGATTGGAACTGCTTCTGCAAGGCATGGATTACGAAAGAAAGCTTCCAAAATCAGATGCCGCCGAAAGTGCGATCATCCAGACGGTCGAACGCATTCGTCGCAATCCCGCAGCCGCCTACTCGGTCAGCGAAATGGCAGCCTGGGCGCAACTTTCGGCTACGCATTTCACAAGGCGCTTCAAGGCAATCACCGGCTTCGCGCCCAACCATTTTGTAGTCGAAGAGCGCCTGGCTCGGGCTGAGTTGTATCTTCGGCAAACCGATTTGAGCGTTCAGGAAATAGCAACACGCCTTGGATATCGAGACATGTATTTTTTCAGCCGTCAGTTCCGTCGTTTCCGGGGGATATCACCCACAAAAATTCGGTCGCGCAGCTAGACTGTTGTTAACACTCCTGTTGCCCAACCGTTATCGGCCCCAACTTGGCCAACTACTTCATGTTAACGGCGCTCGAAAAGTGCAGCACCTTCACACTTATGATGGAGGATGTTCACAAGTGAACTTCTCAACGCCCTGCCAGTCTGTTTGGGGGGACGGCAGGGGGCTTGAGATTGCAGCGGCGGATTGGAGGACTGGTGTTTGAAGGCCAAGTGAGGGGGTCAGTGGTTTCAATGGCATCGCCGGTAATGCTCTGGCGTTGCGCGGCTTCGATGTGCTCCTTCATTCGGTTCCTGGCAACCGAGAGCAGGTATGTTTTCAGGTCTGCCCATTTTTCCTGCCCATTTTTCCTTGCCTGATGCGAAAGTCCGTACATAGTAGCGCCCGTTCTGATGACGAGAGTGAACTGAAAATTGGTCAACAAGAAGAAACGTCGGGCTCTCCTGAGGGCTCGGTTGGGCCAGTTCTTTTCGCTTTCATGCGTAAATCGTAATTCTTGCAAATCAGTCGGTTTGAGTTATACGCAATCATTGGAGATAAATAGGAAGGGTGGCTGAGTCCGGTTGAAGGCACTCGACTCGAAATCGAGCGTAGGCTTAATACCTACCGTGGGTTCGAATCCCACCCCTTCCGCCACAAAGTCAACGACTTGCAAAAGTTGATGCCTTTTTTGACAGAGTGGAATGGATATTGGTTGATCGGAAGATATGACAAATAATTCAGATTACCGACCGATTTGCACCCGGTTTCCGAGCTGAGAGCAAAAAATAGAGATTATGCAGGCACCTTGCAAACTCATCACCGCCATCATGGTCACCCTGATTGGGTTGACATGGTCTGCAATGGGCAAAGAAGCTCAGGTGGAAATCAAATACATGGTGCCGGGCGGAAAGATTGCTGAGGCAATAAAAAATCTCCACATCGATGCCATGAGGCCAAACGCAACGCGAGTCGTCTGCTACTACGACACCGCATCACGGAATCTTTTCAATCACAAGCCGCAGATCATTCTCCGTGCTCGTTACAGTACAGGTGGAAAACCGGAAGCCGATGTAACGGTCAAAATCCGGGAAGCAACGGCTGGCGTTTTTGGTGCAAGGCGCGAGTTTGACCAAGTCGTCGGCCGGGTAATGGTGGAGTCCTGGTCCTTGACTAAAAAGCAACGTTCGCTTGTAGCGATCAAAGCCGCAAACCACGGGATTGGTATCAAAATGCTGTTCGACAAGGATCAGGTGAAGTTCGTTAGGGAAACCCGCAGCACGCTGGATTGGGATCAGCTTATTGCGTTTGGCCCGGTGAGTGGTGTTAAAACATGGAATCTTACTTCCATTGCAGGTCTGCGAAGCATCACTGTTGAACAATGGGAATTGCCCACGGTGGCAGGGAAAGCAAAATGTATCCTTTTTGAAGTTTCAACCAGGGTGCCAGCGGGCAGTGTGGTCACCGCAACAAAGGCGCTCGGCACCGCGATTGGATTCGAGTTAGTCGCAACCCAGGACGAGGAAACGAAGACGAAACTGGTATTGGAGCATTTTTCAAATCCTACCGATAGAAGGGCCATTAAACGGGATTCAGAAATGCACTGATTGAAAATTCATCCTGTAAGAAAATATCCAGATATGCCAAAAACTCCTTCCATGCCGCAGACTGACACATCCACGCAGCAGACAAAGGGCATGTTCCGCTTTGTTCTCGAACTGGTCCAACCCTACTGGAAATGGTTGATCGTCGTTTTCATTGCGATGCTCATTGAGACGAGCATGAGCATCGCTGCGCCGTGGCCGCTGAAGATCATCCTCGATAATGTCGTCGGGAAGCACAAGTTGCCCGGGTTCCTCACCTGGTTGCGCGACTTCTCTTCCGGCGAGCACACAATCGCTCTGGCGGGCGTGGCGGGACTTGGCGTGATTGTCATCGCAGCAATAGGAGCGGTTGCCGGTTACATCGACAATTACTTCACCGAAAGCGTCGCACAGTATGTCGCCAACGACCTGCGCCAGCGACTCTATCATCACCTCCAGCGACTTTCGCTGAGGTATTACGACTCGCACCAGATCGGCAACATGGTAAGCACGATCACTTCGGACGTGAGCACCATCCAGAGCTTCGCCTCTACAGCGCTGCTCAGCATTCTCGTCGATGGTCTGACCATCCTTGGCATGCTCGCCGTGATGCTATACCTAAACTTCGATTTCGCGCTGATCGTCGTGGTCGTTACGCCTGTTCTTTTGTTCTTCATTTCGCACTTTAAGAAAGCGGTAAAAACAGCGACCCATGAAGTGCGCAAACGCCAGAGCGAGATTGTAGGTGTGGTCGAGCAGGGGTTGCAATCCGTACGCTCGGTCAAAGCCTTCGGACGACAGGACACGGAAGAGGCCCGGCTCAGGGAGGTGAGCCAGGCGACAGTGCAGGCATCGCTCAAAGCACGGCGTGTGAAGTCGCTGCTCTCGCCCATCGTCTCGGTCACGGTTGCATGCTGCGTGGCCTTTGTTCTCTGGCGCAGCACGGCGCTTATTCTGCGCGATGCCATGACCATTGGCGCGCTCACGGTTTTTCTTTCTTATCTCAACAAGTTCTTCAAGCCCGTGCAGGATCTGGCGAAGATGACCAACGTCATCGCGCAAGCTGCGGTCGGACTGGAGCGTGTGCAGACGATCCTCGATGCCGATACGATTATCCCGGAAAAGCCCGACGCCCGCGACCCCGGCAAGATCAATGGCGAGATTGTTTTCGAGCATGTGGCTTTTGCCTACGATCCCGACGCGCCAGTGCTGCGCGATATCAGTCTCACGATTAAACCCGGCATGCGCGTCGGTGTTTGTGGTCCGACAGGCGGCGGTAAATCGACCATCCTGTCGCTCATCCCACGATTTTATGATCCGGGGAAGGGGCGCGTGCTGGTCGATGGCGTGGACGTCACCGATTACAAGCTCGAAGGTCTGCGTTCCCAGATCGGGTTCGTTCTCCAGGATACCGTTCTCTTTGTCGGCACGATCCGTGACAACATCGCCTACGGACGGCCCGATGCGACGCTGGAGGAGATCATCGAGGCGGGCAAGATGGCAAACGCGCATGAATTCATCTCCCGGATGCCTCACGGGTACGACTCGCTCGTTGGCGAGCGTGGCCTCACGCTTTCCGGCGGACAGCGCCAGCGCATCGGGATTGCCCGCGCCGTTATCCGCAACTCACCCATCCTCATTCTTGACGAGCCGACCGCCGCCTTGGACACCGAGTCGGAACAACTGGTCATGGAGGCCCTGGAAAGACTCATGGAGGGCCGAACAGTCATCACCATCGCCCACCGGCTGAGCACGATCCGCGACGCCCATAAAATCATCGTGCTTAAAGGCGGCTTTGTGGCGGAGGAAGGCACGCATGACGAATTGATTGCCCGCAACGAAATTTACGCCGAGCTTTATCACATCCAATCCGGCGCATCCGACCCCGCAGCTTCTCCAACAATCCAGATTCCAATCAGCGACAACAAACAGTAAACTTGCACCCTTCCAACTATACAATCTTATGTCCCGCTCCCTGATTATTCTTCCAGACGAAACCTCCAAGCCGATCCTCAATGCAATCGCGGGGGCGAAAAAATCGCTCCTCGTTAAAATGTTTGTGTATTCCGATTCCGATCTTTTGAAGGCGGTCATCGCTGCGCACAAACGCGGGGTCAAAGTTCGCGTCATGTTGAACCTCGCGCGCCGTGATGGAGAGGACGACAACAAGGAGGCGCGGAAGGCGCTCAAGCACGCTGGAGTCGAGTTGGCCGACAGCAACCCTGACTTTGGGATCACTCACGAAAAATCAATGGTGGTGGACGAGGGGCTTGCTTTCGTGAAATCTCTCAACTGGGCGACAAAAAATCTGACTGAGACCCGGGATTACGCCATCACCACCTCACACGCACATGAGGTTGCCGAAATCATCGAGTGTTTCGAGGCTGACTGGAACCGGCAGAAGTTCGCACCCGGCGAAGGTGCGCATCTTATCTGGTGCCCAGTGAACGGGCGGGAGCGAATCATACATTTCATTGACAGTGCCAAGCACACACTCTTTATCCAGAATGAACGTTATCAGGATGCTGTGATCATCGAACGGTTGGTTCGCGCAAAGGAACGCGGGGTCAAGGTTCATGTCATGGCGCGCCCGCCACACACACTCAAGAAGGAGAAGCTCATTGAGGGGGTTGGCGGCATGCGGATTATGGATGACGTGGGAATTAAAATCCACAAACTCAAGCACCTGAAGCTTCACGGAAAAATGCTGCTGGCCGACGGCCTGCGCTCCATTGTTGGATCCATCAACCTTGCACCGGGCAGCTTCGACGACCGCCGCGAACTGGCGATCGAGGCGAATGACGACGAGATTGTGGAACGCTTGCACAAGGTGGCTCACCACGATTGGGAGAACTCTCACCCGCTTGACCTTTCGGATGAAGGCCTGCTCTCCGATCTTGAGGACCGGATTGCGGGTGGTGTTAGCGCAGAGCAGCTCGGAATTGTGGGCGAGGATTAGCCCACATTGTTCACACACGAGTTGGCCGCTGGGCAAATCGCGGTGAACATGTCATCCACGCTGCTGCCGCCGAGCCGTCATCTGCGCATTACTGTAGTATCAAAAAGCCTGAAACGGGTTTGACAGAGATCAAAGAGTGAAATATTGATCAAGCTGCTTCTTGAGAATGAATCTCAAGAAGCAATTTAAGGCAGTTCTTATTATCATGTTCAATCGTTTCATTTCATTGGGCTTTTGCCTTTCTGCAACAGCCATGCTCGCGGCGTTTTCTCCGGTTCAAGGCGGGGAAACCAACCAAAGTTCAGGTGCGTCCCAAACCCAGCCTGATACGCGTTATGGGTTGTTTAACCTGATGGATCATAAAAGTGCGTACGGGGATGTTGTTTTTCCGGAGCCATTCCTGATTGACGATTCAAATTTGGAAACGGATGAAGCCCGTGTCGATTGGTTCCACACCAAAGGGACCAACCATCAATCCAGTGATTTGGTTACCGCAGAAGTGGAAAAGGGATTCGGCCTGCTGACCTTGGAAATTGAGGTTCCATTCGAGCGTGACACCTCGCCTGGTCAAACTTTGGAAGGCATGAGCAACATTGATTTGGGGGCTCGTTGTCCCGTTTATCAATTCGTTTCCGGCAGTGGATTAATCAACACCACCTTTGGAGCAGCCGTCGAGGTTGGGATTCCGACCAACTCGTCTGTCAGTAAAAATACCGAACTTGTCCCCAAGATTTTCAATGATCTAAAAATCGGGCAGCATTTCACCGTTCAGACAGTCCTGGGTTATTCCATGCTCTATGGCAGCGGGGATGTCGGCGGGTTGCAGACTTTTGAATACGGTTTCGTTTTTGGTTATATGATCTCCCACAGGGAACTGCCTCTGCCGGGTGTGATTCAATTGATTCCCGTCTTTGAATTATCCGGACAGACGCAAACAAACAAAGAGGCCTCGGGTCATAACAGATTGAGCGGTGATGTCGGGTTTCGCTGCAATCTCAAGCCCATCGGCCCGATTCAGCCAAAGCCGGGCGTCGCATTTGTTTTCCCCATCGACAACGGCGCTCGTGAAGACATGCACTGCGGAGTCGTCGTCAGTCTGGTTCTTGAATATTAAACGGGAATAACCCCTTTCAACCAAGCAGCAATGGATCACAATTTTAAACCATTGAACCACGAATCCTGTCCGCATGGATGCATCAACCGGCGGAAATTCATTACGCTGAGTATTGCCGCAGCGGCCTGCTGTCATGCATCCAATTTTGTATATGCCTCCACCCAAGAGGAGAGGGTGATCGATGCCGGCCCGGTTCATGGCTATTCAGCCGACGGGGTTTATATACAATTTCGGGATTTGGGATTTTTTGTGATTCGAAGCCAATCAAAGCTCATCGTTCTTTCCTCGATTTGCACTCACAAGAAATGCAAATTAACAGCGGAATCAGACCGGTCATTTTACTGCGATTGCCACGGCTCAACATTTAATCCTGAC
>Ga0364919_10259_pt1 | contig 14087 bp, 11 predicted proteins | sample SorcelJu500001C7_2_FD_206953 | JGI IMG/M metagenome (GOLD analysis project Ga0364919, IMG submission 206953) | Enriched cells from Trout Bog Lake Hypolimnion, Wisconsin, USA - BchlTB.June20.5000.01.C7 | ecosystem: Environmental > Aquatic > Freshwater > Lake > Hypolimnion/Profundal zone | place... | reverse complement strand
CCTACGCCGACTCCTACGCCGACTCCTACGCCGACTCCTACGCCGACTCCTACGCCGACTCCTACGCCGACTCCTACGCCGACTCCTACGCCGACTCCTACGCCTACGCCTACGCCTACGCCTACGCCTACGCCTACGCCTACGCCTACGCCGACTCCTACGCCTACGCCGACTCCTACGCCTACGCCGACTCCTACGCCGACTGTCGTTGTGCCCCTTAACAGAATGCCTCCATTGACTACAGGCACTAGCTTGCCATGGCAAGCAGGCGTATCTGGCGGTGTTCCCAACTACACTCAGGGTCCCTCGGTACTTGCTTATGGAGCGAAAGCGGATGGTGTAACCGATGATTATTCGGCATTTGCCAATGCCATAGCCGCCTGCCCGAACGGCAGCTATGTGCGTGTTCCTGCCGGGCATTATCGCATTAACAGCACTATTGTTATAAAGTATCCACAGCAAATAGAACTGCGTGGCGACGACACCAGCACCACAATAATCGATTCTTATGCAACAAACGGAGCTGCAGCGATTGATATATCATCTAATGGCCTCGGCGCAACGTATGTTAGTGCCACAAGTGGATACACTAGAGGGTCCACATCTGTTGTTGTAAGCAGTGCCTCTGGATTTAGCGTTGGTAAACTCGCTCACGTGAAACAGTCTTTTAGTGCTTCTTTGGCTCCCGGCAATGTAGATTCCGGATATGCCGTGGTAAATCAAGTCGTAAGAATAACCGGCACCGCCGCCAACACGCTTCAGTTCGACCGTCCGCTCTACGATACTTATAGTAGCGGATTAAGCCCGGTGGTTGGTCACTGGTCATCCACTACCACATTATGCGGAGTGAGAAACCTTACCGTTAATGTCTTAGCCCAACCGGCAGGAGATGGTTTTGGCATAAGGATGTTTAACTTCGATTCGTGCTGGATTATAAACTGTGTTGTGACGAATGCGCCACATGCAAATATTCAACTTGCCTACGGCAGGAATGCAGAAGTCAGGGACAACTTTACAAATTTGCATCAAACTTATGATTCCAATGCACGATATGGCATCCAACTCACATGGTTTGCCTGTGATTGCCTTATCCAGAACAATATTTGCCAGGCAAATAACTTGTCTATTGTTCTGCAGAATGGATCAGTCGGAAACGTAATCGCTTATAATTTCACAGACATGGGATTTGCCAACTCGGGGCAGTCCATGCTATACGGCCCATCTTGCCACGGTTCTTTGGACAGCTGGAATCTGATCGAGGGCAACGTCGCTCCGAACATTGATTCTGATGGCTATTGGGGGACTAACCAAAATAATACATACTTTCGAAATTGGAGCACGCTTAAGTGCTATGTGGATTTTGCCAGAACGACATTCGCAACCAATAACTATGCGGTAAACTTCGAGCAGTATTCTTACGGTCATAATCTTGTTGGAAATGTACTGAGCGGGTTTACAGACGCGAATGGAATAATGTACAATACAGGACAAAATCCGACTGCCGATTCTCAAGTGAACGCAACCATCTTCATGCACGGGAACTGTTCTTTTGGCAATTCCGTCACAAACAGTGGGACGACGCAATGGGCTAACGGCGTATCACAGGTGCTGCCTGCATCCTATTATCTTGCCTCCAAACCTTCTTGGTTTAGCAGTTTGGCCTGGCCACCAATAGGTCCTGACGTGATGACATCGGGCACGACCATAACAATCAACCCTGTCATACCCGCCCAGGCCCGTTTCATGGGTGTAAGCTATTGACCGCTACAACAACGGCTTCTCATTAGCTAGGAGTGCAAGAACTGAATTCGGATTCGTTTGTGCCGGCCGACTCAGTCTAGTCTAGTTGCTCTTTCATTCATATCCGAAGAAATCCTTTAGCCCGAAGGAACCAGAATTGCTCTGTTTATCGTGAATTTTAGAACCCCCATAAAGTTGTTCAGACTGGTAGCGAGTGTGAAGAATCCACTTCCGATTCTCCTGGATCGGTTGGGGTGGAAAAAAACGCCTTACCGACTGCGGTTACGAAACGCAATAAACATTGAACTCCGGCCCGGACGCGGCGATTTGGGGGCGTTCCGGGATTGCTGGCTAAACCGTTGCTATGTCGGCGGCGGAGGGCAGCTATTGCGCGGCAGCACCGTCGTCGATGTCGGCGCGAATATCGGCTGCTTCACGCTGTTCGCAGCCTTGAGCGTCGGTTCCGCCGGACGCATTATCTCCATTGAACCTGATGCCGAAACCTTTCATCAGCTTCAACGTCACATAAAGTTGAATCGCTTAGAAAACGTCGTTACCATGCATGCAGCCGTGGCCGCAGAGCCCGGCCTAATCGACTTTCACAGTTGTCACGATGGGCTCTACAGTTCCATTTTTTCCAAGGTGGATGGCCGATTTAACACAGGAGCCGTCCAATGCGTAACGGCCTTTACGCTTGATCAGATCTTGTCAAAAGTCTCTGCGGACCGTTGCCATTTTTTAAAGTTGGACTGCGAGGGGGCGGAACACGGTATTATTCACACAATGTCGGCTCAAACAGCGGCAAGGATTGACCAGATCGGGATGGAACTGCACAAGGTGGAGGGAATCAAAGAAGACGCTCTCATACGACGGTTGCAGCACTTCGGGTTCAAAATGACCCGGCGGGGAGCGCTTCTTTACTTTCGACGGACATAGTTGGCATCGCTTGAAAAAACGTCCCCCGAAATTCGATCGTATCGCTTCCCGAGTTTGAGCGAATTGGTTTGTGGCAACGAATGACGCTAAAATAATTAACTCATTTCGAAATGCTTTTTAATTCCATCCAGTTCCTTATTTTTTTCGCGGTTGTAACCACGGGCTATTTTTTGGCACCGCATAGGATGCGCTGGGCCCTGTTGCTTGCCGCCAGTTGCTGTTTTTACATGGCATTCATCCCTGCCTACATCCTTATCTTAATCTTTACGATTATTGTTGATTACTTTGCGGCGCGCTGGATTGAGGCAAGCATGGGAAGCCGAAGACGGATGTTTCTTGTAGCAAGCCTGATTGCAAATTGCACTGTGCTTGCATTTTTTAAGTATTACAATTTTTTAAATGACGCCCTCTTGCACTCATTTAACCTGCTGGGAATAGCCTACTCCATTCCTTTCCTTAATGTCGTTCTGCCGATCGGTTTGTCATTCCACACGTTTCAAGCGATGAGCTACACGATCGAGGTGTATCGGGGCAATCATCCCGCAGAACAGCATTTTGGCATTTATGCACTTTATGTGATGTACTATCCCCAACTGGTTGCCGGGCCTATCGAGAGGCCGGGTAATCTTCTGGACCAGTTTCGTACGCGCCAATATTTTGACTATGATAGAGTAATCAGCGGACTTAGGCTCATGCTATGGGGATTTTTTCAAAAAGTTGTTATTGCGGACCGTTTGGCCCCTTTCGTCAACCAGGTTTATAACAACCCTCAAGCCTATGACGGTCCGTCTTTTGTAATCGCTACGTTTTTTTTCGCCTTTCAGATCTATGCTGATTTTGCAGGTTATTCGGATATTGCAATCGGCGCCTCCCAGGTCATGGGCATCAAACTGATGACAAACTTCAATCATCCATATTTTTCAAAGAGCATCGACGAATTCTGGAAGCGCTGGCACATTTCCCTGTCAACTTGGTTTCGTGACTATCTATACATTTCACTTGGTGGAAATCGCGTATCGACACCCCGATGGTTGCTTAACATTCTTTTAACATTTCTTATTAGCGGCCTATGGCACGGGGCAAGGTGGACATTTGTGGTGTGGGGCGCATTAAACGGCATCTACCTGATTTTGGAAATCGCTGCAGGCAAGCTAACCGGCGTCCTGAAACCATATCCGGTTTTCTTCAACTTATCCAGACTACACCGTATTCTAAGTGTTGCAAGAACCTTTTGTCTCATTTGCTTTTCCTGGATTTTCTTCCGTGCGAATAATGGTATTGATGCCATCTACATCGTCAGAAACCTAACCTCTGGATGGGGCGCGCTGCTCCGTCACGCAGTTGACCAGGACTATCTTAAATATCGGATCCTTTTAAGCCACGACAAAGCTCAGTTTTTCGGCGCTCTGGCTGCTATTGCCGGCCTGCTCACGGTGCATGTGCTTCAAGAGCAAGGTACATTTTGGCCAAAGTTCACGACATACCCGCAGCCTGTCCGGTGGGCCTTTTACTATGCAACCGTGCTTTTGATCCTCTTTTTTGGAGCCTTCAATACCTCGCAGCAGTTCATTTACTTCCAGTTTTAGCGTCTATGCCATGGATTCGGAACAATCAAAAAGCCGCCGCTGTTCTCCTGCTGACAAATGAACGGCGGTGCCTGAAACAGTTCGTGTTGAGGATGGGGGCATTCCTAGCCCCTTTGGCGGCCTGTGCTGTAATTATCTGCCTTGTAGATCCATTCAATTTTTTCAATTTCTGTCCGCTCATCCCGACCAGGGTGAAAGATCCGGTCTCAAACCTGCACTATGTGCTTTGGAAAATGCCCGAATACCGTAGAAAACCAGTTGAAAATATTCTCCTTGGCGACTCGAGGATGGGGGCTGTGCGGGCGGAATTAGTGGAGGAGATATCAGGCGAACATTACTATAATTTTTCTTACGGCGGGGCATCCCTCGCTGAAATTATAAAGACCTTCTGGTTCGCGGACAATCTTATACAGCTCAAAAATGTGTATATTGGTATCAATTTCAATCTATACAACTCGCATGTTAACGGGGACAGAACCCAGGATTACGAGCATATCACACAAAACCCACTGTTATATGTCATTAATCCTACCGTGCTGGAGGCCACTTGGTATGATATCAAGTCAGTTCTTGGCGCCAAAGTTAATATTGGAGTTCCGGATATGACACGGGAATACTTTTGGAAATATCAACTGGAGATCACAGCTTCGCAGATGTACCGTCAGTACGACTATCCGCGGAATTACCAAATGCAGCTAGCTCGTATTGCCGAACACTGCAAAGATAAGGGGATCAACCTGGTCTTTATCGTGTTCCCGACCCACACAGACCTTCAGAAAAGGATCAGTGATTTTGGCCTTCAGTCCAACTACCAACAATTTTTACTCAATCTGGCTAAGCTGGGCACTACTTTCAATTATGATTTCCCAAATACGGTCACGAAAGATCTCCGGAACTTTAAGGATCCATTTCATTTCCAGGACGAAATAATGAGACTACTAGTAAAGGATATTTGGGGCCATCAATCCGTACTGCCTGTACAGCATCTTGGATACACGGCACCGGTAACCCTGCAAACATCTGATTCAAGTGGAACCAATTCCGGTGCAACGGCCTTATCCTGTGACACCGTCTTCTCGACTCAAGACAAGCGATAGCATTTGGAGAGAGTTCATGAAACAGGCCCTTCTACATAAAGGAAAAATAACAGTTGAGCGGGTTCCGTTTCCCGCCGATGGAGCCCATAAATTGGTGGTGGAGGTCGCGCGATCTCTTATCAGTCCCGGTACAGAGATCGCATCGGTGCAGGGTTCTGAATCCTCTTTATGGCAGAAGATCAGGCGCAAACCTGGGGTGCTTATAAAGGCGGCAGAATCCATCAGGGCAAGAGGATTGGCTGGGACGCTGGCTCTCGCACGAGAGCAAATGGACGAATTTCATCCACTGGGGTACTCGGGGGTTGGACACGTTCTGGCGGTAGGGTCGGGTGTGCACGGGTTCGGGATTGGAGATCATGTAGCTTGTGCGGGCGCGGGATTGGCAAACCATGCCGAAGTGGTGTCGGTGCCGGTCAACTTATGCGTGAGAGTGCCCGAAGGGGTGACAGACCGTGCCGCCTGCTTTGTAACGCTTGGAGCAATCGCACTCCAGGGGGTGCGCCGTGCGGACGTTAGATTGGGGGAGATGGCGTGTGTCATTGGCCTCGGACTGATTGGCCAGATTACCGTGCAGCTCCTGGTAGCGGCGGGCTGCCACGTCATTGGGATGGACCTTGACCCGGCAAGGGTCAACCTGGCGTTGAAGCACGGGATGAAGTCCGGGGCTACGTCCAGTCAGGATCTCTTAACCGCAGTGCGCCTGGTTACCGGTCAAAGGGGGGTTGATGTCACGATCCTCACGGCTTCAACTTTAAGCAGCGAGCCCGCACAGCTTGGATTTCAACTCACGCGGAGGAAGGGAAAGATTGTTGTGGTAGGCGCGGTCGGGCTCGAACTTAAGCGGTCGCCATTTTATGAGAAGGAACAGGATTTTTTGATTTCCTGCTCGTATGGTCCGGGTCGATACGATCCGCTATACGAACAAGAAGGGCATGATTATCCATACGAATACGTCCGGTGGACAGAGAACCGGAATATGTCAGCGTTTCTGGAATTGATTCAGCAGGAACGTATAGACGTTGAATCGCTAATCGACCGGGAGGTGGCATTGGACGATGTGACCGCCGTGTACGAATCGCTGGTGCTGAAAAATACATCCAGACCGTTGGCGATCGTGATTTCTTATCCCCGAGCGATAAACGGTCAACGAAATACAGCCTGTCCGCTCAAACTAACCGTTCCCGTGCCTCGCAATGGCATTATCAGGCTCGGTCTGATCGGCGCAGGCAACTTTGCGCGCTCGACGCATATTCCTAATCTCGAGAAAATGAAGGGAAAAATACAGATTCGCGCTGTTTGTACCGGAAGCGGCGCGTCGGCGAACACCATGGGGCGGCAATTGAACGCCGGGCTCATCTCCAATGATTATCGCGAAATACTGGAGTCTCCTGATATCGACGCGGTCTTGATCGCAACCCGGCATAGCTCCCACGCGGAGATTGCAACGGCAGCGCTAAAGGCGGGCAAACACGTCTATCTTGAAAAGCCGCTTTCCCTGACGATGGAGGAGTTGAACTCACTGGATCGGTGTGTTCGAGGAATGGATTCCAGCCCGGTATTTATGGTGGGCTTCAACCGGCGCTACTCTCCGTTTGCAGCAAAGCTGGCTGAAGTGTTTGCAAATCGAACTTCGCCTTTGTTGATCCAATACCGGGTAAACGCCGGCATGCTGCCGGAAAATCATTGGACGCTGATGGCAGAGGGCGGGGGCAGATTGAGGGGTGAGGCATGCCACATGATTGACCTGTTCCGGTTTCTGATAAAACAACCGATAAGTCATTACGGCATCGACACTGTTCCCCCCGTGACAAATCTCAGACCGGACGAAAATTTTGTGGCTCGGCTTAGTTATGAGGATGGTTCGCTTTGCACTTTGACCTACGTAACCGTTGGAGGCAAAGAGCTGCGCAAGGAATGGGCGGAATTTCATTGGGACGGCAAGAGCGCGGTACTCGATGATTACACCCGATTGGATTTCTACGGGTGTTCAAGAAACCAAAAGCTTATGAGGCAGGACAAAGGACACTCGAACGCACTGGAGGCATTCATTTCGGCGATTAGCGACGGAATTTCTTTTCCTATTCCCTGGGAACAGCTTTACGAAACGACACTTGCGACGATCGAGTTGGACAGCGAGGCGTGGGGGCAACTCCCCGTCGGAACTACAGAGATCAATGAAGAGTAAACTGCTCATTACCATCGACACCGAGGTACGGATTCGCAATCGCGAAACCCGTGATGCCTTTGATGTTGATGTTCTCGGTCGCGTAGGTGAGTCCTCCTATGGGACGCACTGGATTGCCGATCAGCTAGGCCGGCATGGTTTGACCGGGGTATTCTTTCTTGATGTGTTCGGTAGCAAGCGGTTTGGCGAATCGCGTTATCAGGAGTTGTGTGATCACTTGCTTGAGAGGGGGCACAGTGTTCAACTGCATACACATCCAGACCAGGCGTACGATCCGAACCGCTTGCACATGCATGAATATACTTTGAACGAACAGATCAAAATGGTGCGAGAAGGAAGTGAGCTGCTGAAGAAGTGGACAGGAAAGGCGCCCCTGGCCCATCGCGCAGGCAGGTATGGAGCCAACATCGAGACCCTGACTGCCCTCGGGCTAAACGGAATTAACTACGACAGCTCATTCTTCCACGGCCGCACGGACTGCAAACTTCCATTTGAAAACACGAATACTCCCTTTAAATCTGAAGGCGTCTGGGAAATCCCGGTTACAGTTGTTCCTGAACCCGTTGAGAAACTTGGGTTCCGGTTCCCCGCATGGACCCGGCATTTCTTGAGAAACTACCAAAAGCTAGACGTTAACTGCATGACTGCTCCGCAATTCTGCAGATCCGTCATGGAGGTGCGCGACCGGATTCCTTATATTGTCGCCTTCCTGCACAGTTTTAGCTTTGTTAGACGGGAGTCAAACGGCCCTGTGCCGGATGATACGGCTATTACGGCCTTCCTCGCACTGCTCCACTTGGCGGCGAAAGAGAAAATGCCTACTGTAACATTCGAGCACGTCGCGGCAGAAATGAGCGAATGATAAACCTTTGAAACGGAAAGACGAAGTCCAATGAGTTCAATGACTATCCCATCTGTGCTATTTGTGGTGTACGATTTCCCCCCCGAAGGGGCTCGCGGCACAAAGCGAAGCACAAAATTTGTCCGGCACCTGCCGAAAAATGGCTGGGCTCCAGTGGTGCTAACAGCTCGTGATCAGCCCTATGACTTTTATGATGGCTCAATGGTAGAAGAAGTGCCGGACAATGTACCGATTTATCGTGCGCGGACTTTGGAAAGCCTCGCATATCGCAATCAATACAAACCGGGCGAAGTTCGCGACCCGGCAACCGATGCCAGAAATGCCCCTCCTCCCTCAATTCTGCGAAGGGCATTTCTCCGCCTGTACCGGGGGATTGGAAAATTTGTCAGCGTTCCAGATTCAAGAATCCTCTGGCTGCCGTTCGCAGTTCCAATGGGCTTCAGGCTGATTCATAGGCACAGGTGCCAGGTGATTTACAGTTCCAGTCCGAGCAACACTAATCATATCGTGGCTTCCATTCTCTCGCGACTCACTGGTTTGCCCATGGTTATTGATTTTCGCGATGCGTGGGTGGGCGATCCGGTCGGGGGGGCGTATCCCGGGAGGGCAAATGTTTGGCTTGAGCGGTTTTGTGTGCGTACCGCCAGTTTCGTTGTTTGCACGACAGACGGCATGAGGGAGGATTTTTTAAAGCGACACGGAGGGATGCCATCGAAGTATGTGACAATTACGAACGGATTCGATCCTGCGGATTTCCCAGCGCCGTCGATCAAGGACAGCCGGAACCGGAGCGGTGTTTTGAGGCTGGTTCATGCCGGAACACTGGGCAGCGAACGTTCTCCAAAGGAGTTTCTTGCAGCCGTGGGCCAACTTGTGCGAGAGCGACCGGAGGTTGAGGAGAAACTGGAGGTGATTTTCGTAGGAAAAAATTCGCCTTTCAGAGACGGGCGTACCATTGAACGGTACATCGATGAGTATGACTGTGGGCGGGTGGTCCGGCTCATCGGTTATGTATCACGCAGGGCGAGCTTGGACTTCATCCAACAAGCCGATGCGCTGCTTCTGATCATTGGTCGTGTACCAAGAAATGGCGCTTTCATTTATGGAATCTCGGGGAAAATCTACGATTACGCGGCAGCTAGGCGCCCCGTGTTGACGATAGCCGAGGCCGGTTCGACTGCCGAGATGGCTGGGCGTCTGAACCTTGGACCGGTTGTACACCCGGATGACATTGATCAAATTAAAATCACGCTACAGTCGCTTCTCGACCGGCATGAACGCGGCAGTCTCCGGTGCGAGCTCAATGTGGAGTTGCTCAAAACTTTCGAGTTCTCGAATCTTGCCGGCGGGCTCGCTGAATATTTTCAAAAAGCCTGCGCATTGAGACGAAGCGCTGGAAGTGGGACTCATAACGACGCGTCTTCATTCGAGATTGCCAGCCAAAAGCTGGCATGCCGTAATTCCTCCACTACGGAGCGGAGTTAACAACAGGAGTTCAAATTCGTTACAAAACCAAAGGCATCCTGCTAAGGATTATGCGACTAGCGCTTACGAAAATGCGAGAAGCCAGGTGCCTTACTTGGCGTGGATGGCTTGCAGTTGTCATGCTACCGACCCTCGCAGTCATAGTGGGAATGAAATTATGCGTTCCATTTTTGAGCCTCAACCACCCGATTCCTGCCGAAGCCCTGGTGGTGGAAGGATGGCTGCCGGATTATGCTCTGAAGGACGTTGTTAAGGAGTTTCGAAATGGGAATTATCATTATATCATCACTGCAGGCAGCCCACTGCTCGGTGGCTACTATCTCTCGGACCTGAAGACGAGCGCGGACATGGCGGCGGCGTCATTGGTCAAATTCGGCATAGCCTCGAGCCTGGTCGTTCCCGTCCCCGGTCCTGCTGTGTTTCGAGATAGATCTTTGGCGCACGCAAGGGCAGTTCGGGACTGGGTGGAGTTACATGATCCCAATCTGCGGAGTATAAACGTTTACAGCCTGGGGGTTCACACCCGCCGAACGCGACTGGATTTTGAACAGGCATTCGGAAAAGGAGTAAAGGTGGGCGCGATAGCACACACGGATGAAGCGTACGATAGTGACCATTGGTGGACGACCAGCGAAGGCTTCCGCACCGTTACAGGAGAAGTTCTTGCATACATTTGGACAAGGCTAAGGGCAAAGCCCTAAAGTGTTCAGAAAATCATATGAGCTCACGGTTTCATGTTAGCAGCTCACCACGACACCCGATAATGGACCTTTGGGCTCAATGCGGCCCGATGAAGTCTATCCTAGACCAATTTGATCGCCTCTATGCATTTGGTCGTGATGCTCTGTATTGGGGGCTTCGTGAATATGCATCTGGCGAAGCCTCGTGTGTCTGGATGCCTTCTTATCACTGTGGCGTTGAAGTCCAAGCCGCGCTGGATGCAGGATTCGAGGTCTGCTTTTACAGGGTGCGCTCAGACTTGACCATCGATGAATCTGACCTCGAAGCTAAAGTATCTGTACGTCCGGGGCATGTGATGGTGATACACTACATGGGCTTTGTTCAACCAGGTTCAAGGCGGATAGCCTCCTTGTGCGCGCGCCTTGGGGTAATGCTCATCGAGGATTGTACACATGCTCTCTTATCGTCATTCGATGGGGAGCGCGCCGGCTGTCTGGGTCACTTTGCCATCTACAGTCTGTACAAGACCTTATGTGTGTGCGACGGGGGGGCACTCAAATTAAACCGAACCATTTCAGGTCTGCCACAAAAGAGGGGTGGCTATTCGTTGCCTCTCGGACACCCCTCGTTTTATGGGTATCGATTGCAAATCAATGCTATTATTCAAAATCTCATCGGGGATGAGCTCGCGCGGGCAATGCGGTTGTGGTTGAAGCGCCGTCGGCACGGCTCATCGAATCCACTGGGAGACGGCTATGCTAAGGCGCCGGATCCCTCACGGATGACCGAACGCAAGCATCGAAGAGGTATGTCCGCACTTTCAAGGCGCTTGGCCTCGAGAATGGATCCGGCAAAGATTCTGAGTCATCGACGTGATAACTGGATGTTCCTTGATAGACGCTTGTCAAAATTCGAGGGTTATCACAAGGTGATGCCTGAGCTGCAACACGGTGTTTGCCCATTGTTCCTGCCGATTTGGGTTTCTCAGCGCGATGCGCTGGTAGCAAAACTCGAGTGTCACAACATCGAGACCTTTGTGTTCGGAGCAGAAGCACATCCAGCAATGGTTGCCGAGGACTTTCCTGAAACGCACACTTTGCGAAACAACATTCTTTGCCTGCCGGTTCACCAATACCTGAGAGAGTCTCAAATGATGCATCTGACCTCAGTGCTTGGACTGCTGCTTGGCGAACACGACGCGATGCAAGATCCCGCATTTGATTGTTTGGAGTGCTTATTACAATGAATAGTAACGTACAAGGTTTGGGCCTGAACGGGGTTAAGTTGAAAAGATTACCGGCCGGCAGTGAGGCAGAGTCTCAGGGAACGGGGGCGTCACCACGGAACCGGCACGCGCCTCTGAGAGTGGCATTTAGATTAATATCGATCAGATTAGGCCCGCAACTCCTCATGGTTTTTGCTACGCTGGCCGTATGCTTGGGAATGCTTGAGATCGGCCTTCGTGTTACAGGACGGTTTATAGGAAATTCACTAACGGGCTATTATGCACAGGGAAAGACTTCATACCGTCTGTCAAAAAATGTTTCGAAAACTGTTCATTGGCCAACAACTACGTTTACGGTAAACACCGATCAAATGGGGTTTCGTTCCCAGAAGGCGGGCCCGCGGGAACTTGGCAGGAAACCCTATTATGCTGTCCTAGGCTCGTCTGACGCGTTTGGTGACGGACTGAGTTATGAGCAGACATTTGTAGGGGTTTTCGCAGAAAATATGGAACCGCACGGGATTGATGTGGTTAACATGGGGGTTGGCGGCCATGCCCTTGACGAGCAAAGCGACATATTAAAAGAATATGCTGACTCTGCAAAGATCATGCCGGAACAAGTCATTATCTGCCTCAACCCGCGCATGATATTCGAGTTTGACGAACGCCACGAACGCGTGGTCGTACGGCATGGGAACTTGTTTTCAAAGAGCAACTGGAGATTTTTGTATTTGCGCCGCATCCTGGAAAGCGATTTCGCAAGTTACTGTTTTTTTCGAGATGCGTTCAGGAATATCCAGCTTCGATATTTCAATCGTAGAGACTTCGATACTGATTTTTGGGTTGAAACCTATTCAACCATGAACAGCATCCGCTCACCGAAGCGTACAAAAGTGTTTCTTGAACACCTTAAGCAGCTTGAGAATTATATTCGGAGCCTCAAGGCCACGCCGGTTTGTGTTTACTGTCCGACCGTCGGCGGGTTCGTTCTCAACAAGATGAAAGCAGAAGGAATGTGGAAAGGTCCGGAATTCGACACTGCATTCTATCCGGAACTGCTTCAGGCCCACTGCAAAGCCGAGGGAATTCAGTTAATCAACGGGGAACCTATCCTGCAGAAGCTTTACGACCAAGGCAAGACGTTGAACTTAAAACTTGACGCGCATTTCAATTCAGGGACGAGCCATGCAGTTGGCGAACTTCTCTATTCCGCGCTTGAGCGGACCGGCTCAAAGCCTACCCAAACGGCTCGGAACTAAACTCGTTCCGACTCCTTTCCAAATGATTCAGGAATTGCTATCGAAAGTGTCGAATACCTTTGGATCGAGCGAATTTTATCTAAGTTTGCCGTTCTGGGGCGGCTTCGGGATCGCTGTCATCCTCTACAGAATAATCCCGCAGCGTCCGTTACTCAAGCAATGGGTGCTGCTTGCCGTCAATATCTGCATGCTCCTTAGCATTCCGCGTTTCACCATCCGAATGCTCGGCATTGTTTTTGGACTTATCTTGTTCACCTACCTTGTGTCACACCAACTGAACAGGAATACAAATTGGAACACTCTGGCAAGGCGCAGCCTTGCCGCCGTGGGCATTGTTGGGGTTGTGTGTGTTCTGGGGATTTTCAAGTACAGTTTTATGCAGAGTATGTTTTTCCACAACAAGAACGCCGCTCCGATGAGTGCGTCAGCCCTGTTGTTCTTGATTGGCATTTCATATTCATCATTTAAAGCGCTTCACTTTATAATCGAAGGGTACAAGGCATCAATTCAACGGATGAGCATGCTTTCGTTTGCCAACTACATGCTCTTTTTTCCCGGTTTCATTAGCGGGCCGATTAACAGATACCAGCATTTTTGCGATAACTCCGACATCGGCAGGAACAGCAACTTTTTTGAGGATTTATCCTCAGGCATGCAGCGAGTTGTCCATGGGCTGTTCAAAAAGATTGTTTTGGTCACACTGGTATCACCCTACACCATCAAAAATATGGGGATTCCGGTCAACCAGATGGGTTGGGAGCAGATGCTCTTGGGCTGTTACGCACTGGCTTTGTATTTTTATTTTGATTTTTCGGGCTACACCGACCTGGCGATTGGCGCTGGCCGGATAATGGGATTTTTGCTTCCGGAGAATTTCAACCTGCCGTTCTTAAAAAAGAATATCCAACAATTGTGGGCGAATTGGCATATGTCGCTGACCAGCTGGCTCACGGATTACATCTATTGGCCTCTTGTCAAACTGTTTCGGAACGCCGATTACATGAGGGAACATCCGCTTTTTCTTTCAAACA
>Ga0364919_10398_pt1 | contig 14116 bp, 10 predicted proteins | sample SorcelJu500001C7_2_FD_206953 | JGI IMG/M metagenome (GOLD analysis project Ga0364919, IMG submission 206953) | Enriched cells from Trout Bog Lake Hypolimnion, Wisconsin, USA - BchlTB.June20.5000.01.C7 | ecosystem: Environmental > Aquatic > Freshwater > Lake > Hypolimnion/Profundal zone | place... | reverse complement strand
GCGCAGAATCTCACCATTGAGCGGCTTTACCATTACGCCATGCTGAAGATGTCGGAGAACAGTGCCGACGACGCAAACCTGCGACGCGAAGGGCAGTTGCAAAACCTGCTCACCAAAATCGGAGAGGCCGGCTCGTTCGTCACCCCGGAGATTCAGGCGATTGATGATGAGACCTTTGATAAATTTCTTGCCGATCCGCTTCTCGAGCCGTGGCTGATTTCGCTGAAAAAAATCCGCCGCCTCAAACCGCACACGCTTTCCGCGGACGGGGAACGCCTGCTGGCGCTTGGAGCCAGCGCGCTGCACGGTCATCGGGAAACCTTTTCACAGTTGACGAATGTTGACATGAAATTCGGCTCGCTCACCGACGATCAGGGGCGCGAGCGAGAACTGAGCCAGAGCTCCTTTTCGTCTTTCCTGGTCCAGCGCGATCCGGAAATCCGCCAACGCGCGTTTCATCAATTCTACGCGGGGTTCAAGGATCACGCCTACACCCTCGCCTCCACCTTTGCGCACTCGGTTCGCGCAGATGTGTTTCAGGCGCGCGCGAGGAACTACCCGTCGGCGATTGAGAACGCCCTTTTTTACGACGACGTTCCGGTGAGCGTTTACGACAACCTCATTTCAACCGTCCGCAACCATCTCGCCCCGCTTTTCCGCTATTATGAACTGCGCCGCCGGGTTCTCGGACTCAAGGAAATCCACCACTACGACACCTATGTGCCGATGGTCGCGGGCATTGAAACGCGGGTCACCTTCGACGAGGCAATCGAGAAAGTGCTCGCTTCGCTCGAACCGCTTGGCGGCGAATACGTGGAAACGCTCGGCGCCGGTCTGCGAAACCGCTGGTGCGACCGTTATGAAAGCAAAGGCAAACGCAGCGGCGCTTTTTCCTCAAGCAGTTATGGCAACCCGCCCTATATCCTCATGAATTACAAAGAGGATGTCTTTTCGGATGTTTACACGCTTGCCCATGAAGCCGGACACTCGATGCACACCTGGTTCTCGCAGCGGCACCAGGAGTTCCAAAATTACGATTACCCGATCTTCCTCGCCGAGGTCGCCTCAACCTTCAACGAGGAGCTGCTCACGCATCATCTCCTCGAAAATACCACCGACCCGGCCATGCGCGCCTATTTGATCAACCGCCAGATCGACGACATCCGTGGCACGGTTTACCGGCAGACCATGTTCGCCGAGTTCGAAAAAATCGTTCACGCGCAGGAGGAAGCCGGCGACCCCCTTACACTCGACAGTTTCCGCGCCGTCTATCGCGACCTGCTCAACGCTTACTTCGGCCCGGATTTCGCCCTCGATGCCGAACTGGATCTCGAATGCCTTCGCATCCCGCATTTTTACGGCGCATTCTACGTTTACAAATACGCCACCGGCCTTTCCGCCGCTGTCAGCCTTGCGCAAAAAGTTCTCCACGGCGGGACACCGGACGTTGAGGCCTATCTCGGATTCCTGAAATCCGGCGGCTCAAAATTTCCGATTCCTACGCTTGCGGACGCAGGCGTGGACATGTCGGGTCCAACCCCGATCGAGCGAACTCTGAAGCTGTTCGAGGATCGCGTGAACGAACTGGAGACGTTGCTGAAATAGCCATGGAAGATTTTGAGAAAATCATCCAGGCCGCCCAGGGCTACACCGAACTCGGCATGCATGACGACGCGTTGACCGAGCTCGATTCCCTCGTGGCCGCCGTGAGGAACCGCCCGGATGTCCTGGAACTGCGGATTCTTATCCTGATGCATGCCAAGAAATGGGACGAAGCTTTGGCGTCCAGCCGGGAGCTCTGCAAACTTCGGCCCGAGGCCACCATCGGGTACATTCATGCCGCGTTTTGCCTCCACGAACTGAAACGCTCCGGTGAGGCAAAGTCGGTGCTTCTTTCCGGCCCGGCTGAGCTGCTTGACGAACCGACTTACCATTACAATCTCGCCTGCTACGAATGCGCGCTCGGGAATCTGGAGTCCGCCCAGGCCCACCTGGAAACCAGTATTTCACTGGATAAAAAATTCCGCGTCTTCGCCAAAACCGACCCGGACCTGAAAGCGTTAAAACTGTAGGCGGGCGCTTCCAGCCCCGCTTCCCGAAGCACCCGGCCAGTCGAAGCGGGGCTGGAAGCACCCGCCTACATTCGTCTGGCGCATCCGCCGGGTTTCCGGTAATTTTAGCGGTTCCATGTCTAAAAAAGAGCCGGTCATTTACCTTGATAACAATGCGACGACGCAAGTGGATCCCGCTGTTGTGGAGGAGATGCTGCCTTATTTGACTGAATTCTACGGCAACCCTTCCAGCGCTTATACCTTCGGCTCACAGGTCGCAAAGGCCGTTGACAAGGCCCGCGAACGGGTCGCGCAGTTGCTGGGATGCAAACCGGACGAAATCCTGTTCACCAGTTGTGGCACCGAATCGAACAACTCCGCCATCGCCTCCGCGCTGACCCTCGACCCGGACCGCCAGCACATCGTGACAACGCGCGTCGAGCACAGCGCGATTATGAAACAGGGCGAATGGCTCGCGAAACGCGGCTATGAAGTCACCTGGCTCGGAGTGAATGAACAGGGGCAAATCGATCCCGCCGAACTCGAACGCGCAATCCGGCCCGATACCGCCATTGTTTCCGTCATGTGGGCCAACAACGAAACCGGCGTGCTTTCGCCCATCCACGAAATCGCCTCGATCGTTCACAAGAAAAAGGTGTTCTTCCACTCGGACGCCGTCCAGGCGGTCGGGAAAATCCCGATCAACCTCGCGGCCGAACATTCGCACGTCAATTTCCTCTCGGTTTCCGGCCATAAACTGCACTGCCCGAAAGGGGTCGGCGTGCTTTACGTCAACCATCGCTCGAAATTCAACCCCTACCTGCTCGGCGGCGGACAGGAGCACGGCAAACGCGCCGGCACGGAGAATGTTGCGTCCATTGTCGCGCTCGGCAAGGCCTGCGAACTCGCGGGCCAATCGATGGAACAGGAAAACCGCGAGGTTCGCGCCTTGCGTGACGAATTTGAAAACACGATCCTGGAAAAAATCCCCGGTACCCAGGTGAACGGCGACCGGGAGCACCGGCTGCCGAATACCACCAGCATTGCCTTTGAAGGCATCGACTCGGAAGCGGTGCTGATGCTCCTCGACAAAAATCACATCTGCTGTTCAGCCGGTTCGGCCTGCACCACCGGATCCCTGCACCCGTCGCATGTCCTTAAAGCGATGGGCTTCAGCACCGAGCGCGCCCGCAGCAGCCTGCGTTTCTCTTTCAGCCGCTTCAACACAAAGGCCGAGGTTGAAAAAGCCCTGCATCTTCTGCCGCAAATCATCGCGAAACTGCGCTCGATGTAGAGGCGGTCTGTTCTCAGCCGCCTGTCCAAAAAATGCTGGCGGTCTGCTCACAGCCGCCTCCAATTTTGGCTTTTGGGCGCTGCGCGCGTTGGTTTTTGGACAGGCGGCTGAGAACAGACCGCCTCTACAACTTTAGGTCTGTTTACTTCAACGGAGTGACGGTAATGGTATGCCGCACCGGGACCACGCAGGCCCATGCTGCGGCCTGGAGTTTTTCCTGGCGGGCCAGGGCCTGGCGGCGAAAGGCGGCGGTCTCTTCACGGATCCCCGGTTCCAAAATGAAGCGTTCGATAAGTATCGGGCGGCACTTGGTGATCCACGTTTCGTAGGTCTGCTTGGTGATGACCGCAGCCTCCAGTCGGGCAAAGGCCGGGACGAACGGATTGTCCGGAAAGACATCGGCGAGATTAATTCCGTGTTCCAGTTCCTCCTTGGTGAAGGTGCGCTTGTTCACGCCCCATACCACCTCGGCGCTGGCGGATGTCAAGCCATGCACCACCAGTTCAAACCGGTTCAGGTCCTGCTGGAACGGAAGGAAAGGGAGGATGCTTCGCGGGCTCATCGGCGAATCCGGCGGGATGATATACGGATGCGGGAATTCGCGGATTTTGGTCGGGTCGAAGGTTGTTTTGAAGACACTGCCGTCGGGAGGCGTGAAGCAGAAGGGGTAACGAGTGCTTTCCAGTTCAACCGTGCCCCCGTTCTGTGATACCACCCGGTGCCCGCTGGTGGCGGTGGTGGTGCCTGAAAGATTGATCTCAATCCGGGCGATGCCGCCGTCGAAGCCGAGCGCCTTCAGGAAGGCGTAAGCCATCACCAATTGGCCGTTTAACTGCGGGTGCAGGCCATCACTCCCGGCCACGTGGTAGCCGTCGCCGAGGCTGGCATGGGCCCGCGAGATGGTGTCGCGCATGATGGAATGCACGTCGGCGAAGGTGCCGTCATATTTCGTGGCCGTGTCGCGGGTGATCTCGGCGAGCTTAGTGAGCGACTGGTTGTAGATCTCGGCGGGGGGACGGCCGGGATTGATGTTGCGGTAGTTCTCTTCCACCGTCACGCTGGAACCGAGCGCCATTCGGATATTCCGATCTTTTAGGGTGCGGGCGATGTTCCCGATCCCCGAGGAAAAATTTCTCCCGATGTCGTCGTCGTACGGGCGGTAACCGGCGTCGTTGGCTCCGAAGCAGGTGAGGACCAGCGTCGGGTTCCAGTCCAGGGTGTCCTCGGCCATGCGTCCGGCGTACCCCGGCGCAGAGTCGCCGTTGATGCCTACCTGCATGACGTGGATGTCGTTCAACCCGGAGCAGGCCAACAGGTAGCATTCCAGGTAATACGTATAGAGTTTCTGTTCCGTAATGGAGTCGCCGGCAATGACGACGCGGTCGCCGGTGCATACCAGCGGGGCAGCCTGGAGGGATACGGTCAGGATAATGGAAGCAAACAGGATGGGGAATTTCATGGTGATTCTTGCTCGGAAAGTGGTGAATATGTCGGGGAAAATGTCAGGCGGATCAAGCACGATTGGTACCGTCGTGTCAACCGGGAGCGGGTGAGAAACATACTAAATACGAAAACAGAAGTTGAGCCCGCTAGAGCATTTCCATAAAAGTTGTAGCGGCGGTCTGTGACCGTCGAGGGGGGGCATCGCTGCAAAAAAGGAATGCGGCTTCGCCGGTTATATTTCGTTCGACGCTCACAGAGCGACGCTACAGCGGGGGCACCATATGATTTATGTAACCGCTCTGAACACGCCAAAGGACGCGAAAGTAAAGAGGTTACAAGCCAGATGACGGGAAACTATCGCGTGCGTCCCTCATTTGAGGAAGTTCCTCATTTTTCGTTTGTTTGCCTGTTTGAGTTGGAATCAGATGGACTGGCTGTCTTCGATTCGCGTGTTTAGCGGGCCAAATTCCCGACTTAATGGGGTTCGTGTGAATTTCGGGGGGAAATAATCCCGACAAAATTACCCTGTGTCAGTTTCCTTTTTTACGCCAGGCGCGGGGGGATTCGCCGAAATGGGTTGGAAACAACCGGTTAAAGCTCGAAAGTGTTTCAAAGCCGACGTCCAAGCTGATCTCCAGCACGGATCGGTCCGTGCTCCGGAGCAGCGAAGCGGCCATCCGGAGGCGCAGATCGTTCCAATAAGCGCGGGGAGAGCGTCCGATGGTCCGCGTAAACAAGCGGCGAAAATGAGGCTCGCTCATGCCGCATTTCCGGGCCAATTCGCCGACTCTCAGCGGACTGGCGTAGTCGTTCACCAACGTCTGGAGGGCGGGCGCCAACCGTTCGTAATCATGGCGCGGAGTGGTCCCCTGCAACGGAGGAGCGGTCCGGTGTACCAAGATCATCAGCTCCCAGGTCAACGCCCGCAGGGAGGAATCCCTGCCGGGCTGCCTGCCTTGCAACTCCTCGATCATTCGCAGAATCACGCGACCAATCGCCGGTTGCTCCGAACCACTCAAAATATTGGGGAAGGAAGGTCCGGCCAGCGGCGTGGGATCAAGCCGCGCAACGTCCGCAATGGAGGGGCCGACGAGACGGACCGGGTCAAGAAGAATCCATATCCAGTCGCTGTGGGTGCCGGGCGCGCTTCTGGCGAGATGGGCTTCCGTGGGACCAATGAACGAAACATCCCCCGCCTGGTAAGGAAGCACTTTATCCCCAACCACGAAAATTCCGTGGCCCGAGAAGCAGTAGCCCAGTTCCAGGCAATCGTGAACGTGGAGATGAGTGATGGGGCTGTCCATTTGGACAAAAGGGTCGCAGCCCACAATGGGAAGCGTTGGTTCCAAACGCACGGGCGCAACCCGGATTTCAAAATCGCGCGATCGAATGTGCATAGTATTTGCACATTAAAGCGGAGAAACGTCAATAAACAATCTGTAAGATCAAAGAAATGAGTCAATCCCCCCCCAGCAACGCTCTTTTTGTAAGACATGAACCCAATCGACTTCAGATTCTGCGGTCAGAATCCCAGATGCCCATCTTGATTCAGCATGCTGGAGCCGATCGACGCCCCTACATTCACCCGATCATTGCTCCGGATGGATTGGGGTGTTTGACGCAAAATGAACCCTGGCATCATTTATGGCAACATGGGCTGTACACCGGGTTGCACGGCGTAAACGGCGTTGATTTTTGGACTGAAGGACTCAGTGGGGGCGGGCTTGAACACGATGGAACGTTTCATCCCAAGCCACTTGTTCAAGTGAAAGTCGCTGGAAATACCGTTTCATGGGTGGTTGAAACCGACTGGCGATCTCCGGTAAAAAAAATCATTCTTACTGAATATCAAACGTGGAGATTTCAGGACCTCGGAACAAGTTATCGAATCGACTTGGGCTGGAAACTGAAGGCTCGTGAAAACATTTACTTTGACGCATGTCCTTACGGCGGTCTGTTTCTTCGCATGCCGTGGCACCCGGGTTCGGGTGCGACAGCGTTGGATAGCAAGGGACGGTTGCGTGCCGAGTCCGAGGGAAAACGAAGTCGATGGGTGGCTGCGTCCATGCCACTCCCACAACGCGAAGGGGAAGCAGGAATCGCAATCCTGGATCATCCAAAAAATCCAGCGCACCCCACACCGTGGCGTGTTGATGACAACTACGGGATTTCACCGAGTCGTTGCATCGCGGGAGATTGGAGTCTTGGTGAAGGTGAAGAGTCTTTGGAATATTATCGTTTGGTGGTGTTTTGCGGAGCCATCAATCCTTCATTCATCGAAACCGAATGGAATCTTTTTTCACTTAGCAACAGAGAGGTTTAATGACAACAACACATAGCGCAATCATCACTCATCCGGATGTAGATCATATATGGCCTTGGGCCGCAGACCGGTTTCATGAGATTTGGAGAAGACAAGGCGGGGTGGATTTCATCCGGGTTTCCACAAACGAGAACAAGCCGGTTCATGCCTTGCTTAAAAATCCGTCATCCATCTCACGTTTGGTTAGTTGGTACCCCTTTCTTACCGAGGAAAGCCTTTCTGCCATGCCGAACTTGCGTGAATTGGTGTGGTGGCATCCAGCCTCCGATTTTCCAGTGATCGAGAAGGCGGTATCGGAAAAAATCAAACAGGCTGGCATTAACGTCATTCATCATAAAAGCATGGGATATTGGGGGCAGGCGGTGTCCGAGTTTGCCCTGGCGCTGACACTTTGTGGATTGCGCAGGATTCCACAGACACATCACCAAGTTATCTCATCGTTGGAAGATTGGAACTATTGTCAACCAGACGGAGTTGGGAAACCGTCCCGGCGCGGGCAACAGTTTGGAGATGATCCGTTATTTACCAATGGAACCTTGGAAGGGAAGCGGGTTCGGATTGCGGGAGCGGGAAATATTGGAAGTCGTTATGCCAGTTTTTGTCACTTTTTTGGAGCCGACGTGAGCATGTGGGATCCGTTTGCACCGGAACCGTGTTTTCATCGCGCGGGCGCTCGACGGGAGCATTTTCTTGAGCGTCTTGTCGAGGATGCGGAAATTTTCGCTCCCATGCTTCCGGAAACCCCGAATACGGAAAGGTTGATTAAGAAAGAGTATATCCAGGCGCTTCCCAAAGGCTGTTTGGTGGTGATGGTGACTCGCGCCATCATTTGTGATTACGAAGCCATCTACGAACGAGTATTGCGCGATGAGTTGTCGCTGGCAGCGGATGTTTTTGAACCCGAGCCGCTCGAAATCGGTCATCCTCTGCTGGGACGTCACAACGTCGTTCACACCCCGCATAATGCGGGACGGACCAAGGAGGCTAACTGGTCTTATGCGGAAATGCTGGCAGATCAATTTCTTCCTTAAATCTGATCAATCTAAGAAGCTGTGAAAAAAGTCATTCTAAAGCAGATTTGGCGAGCCTTCGAGCCAAAAGAGCCGGAGACAGAAAAGTCAGAAAAAGGGTCGGTCCCACGTATTGCGAACAGTTTTTCATTACCTTCGTTCAGTCTTCTTTAAATTGTCAATACGTGGAACCGACTCCTTTTCCCAACAGCCAAAAAATCGTCACATTCAACCACAAAAACAAAATGAAAAACAAAATGAAAAAACAACCATCGACTAGTCGGCTGAATAGGCTGACTTCAATACAAAAATGTCTCTTGATCGCGGGGCTTGCCTCCGTGATGGGATCAAGTCTTTATGCCGGTAGCAACTGGACCTGGACCGGTGCTTCCGATAATGTGTTTAGTAACACAGCCAACTGGAGCCCTTCGGGGTTTGCTAATGCAGATAACCAAGAAGCCATCATTACTACGGATTCAGCCAACGTGGTAATGACAGCCCCAACCCATGCGGGAATAATCGTTGCCGGCGCAGGCACTGGGGCTGCAACTCCCGTCATGAATATTACCCAAGACGTTGCGGGCAATTTCGGCTGGCTATCTGCTGGTGCAATTTGGTCAAATGCGCAAGGTGAGCCGACCAGCGGTAATGGAATCATCAATTTTACCAGTGGAACCTACTCCACCGTATACGGCAATCAAGCGGCTGTCAATGTTGGCACTTATGCAGCGGGTTATGGAACCTTCAATTTCGGTGGAAGCTCGGGTTCTGCCCCGGTCATTGATCCGACAGCTGGTGGTGTTTCCAATGCCTACTCTCTATTAATAATCGGTGGCGTCGGTCACGGGACTGCAAATCTGACAGGCTACGGCACAATTGTAATTACAGGTTCAAGTTTCTATGGTGTGCATGGGATAACTATCGGGTACGATCCGATCTGGTATGGCGGGAATGCTGGCTCTGGACAGCTCAACATCACAGGCGGCAACTTGAGCATCACCACAAATGCACTCGTGACCAATGGTGCAAACAGCACACTGAGTGATACCATCGACGCAACCGGCATCAGTACGATTTACTCGAGCGGCACTGGCGCCGGCAGCGTAACGATTGGCAGTGGATCTGTATTTAATCTGACTTTGGGAACCGGCTTCTCCGCGACGGTGGGTCAAACATTTAAGATCATGGACAGCGCCTGCGGGTTTACTGGAACCTTTTCCGGCCTTTCGGAAGGCGACACCATTAGTGATAACGGTTACACGTTTGCAGTCACCTACACGGGTGCCAGCAGCTTCTCTGGTGGCGATGCTTTCGATCTGACGGTAACCGCGGTGCCCGAACCGCAAACCTGGATCATGATGTTCTCCGGGTTCGCGATGTTGATGGGGGCACGGCGCATGCGCCGCAAATAATCGGTTAATTTAACAATCGTTGCGTGTGGTCGTGTGGGTTCGACCGGGGTGCGCAACTTGTATTGGTGCTGGCGCAGTATCCGAAAGGGTGCTGCGCCAGTTTTTTTGTCTGATTCCCATGGGCCGGAAGCAAATTCCGCCCCCTTAACGATGGAATTAGGTTTAATCGCCCCCGCCGCGCACAAAAAAACAGCCGGACCCTTTCGAGTCCGGCTGCCTGTTTGAATTAACTTTCGAGCTAAATGGAGCTTAGTAGTCCATTCCACCCATACCGCCCATGCCGCCGCCCGGAGGCATGGCCGGAGCTTTATCCTTTTCAGGAAGCTCGGTCACAACGCACTCGGTGGTAAGCAGCAGGCCGGAGATCGAAGCGGCGTTTTGCAACGCGCTGCGGGTCACCTTGGTCGGGTCAACCACGCCGGCTTTCACGAGATCCTCGTAAGCGCCGGTGGCGACATTGTAACCTTCGTTGCCCTTGCGCTTCTTGACTTCGGAAACGATGAGCGCGCCTTCCTGGCCCGCGTTATTCGCGAGCTGGCGGAGCGGAGCTTCAATCGCACGACGCACGATCTGGAGACCAATCTCCTCGTCGCCCTCGAGCTTGAGAGCGTCGAGTGATTTCTGCGCGCGGATGAGTGCGACGCCGCCCCCGGGGACGATGCCTTCCTCGACCGCTGCGCGGGTCGCGTGCAACGCGTCCTCGACGCGAGCTTTCTTTTCCTTCATCTCGGTCTCGGTCGCGGCGCCGACATTGATGACGGCCACACCGCCGGCGAGCTTGGCGAGGCGCTCCTGGAGCTTCTCGCGGTCGTAATCGCTGGTGGTTTCCTCGATCTGACGGCGGATCTGGCTGACCCGGCCCTGGATGTCGGACTGTTTGCCGCTGCCTTCGACGATCGTCGTGTTTTCCTTGTCAACGGTGATGCGCTTGGCCTTGCCGAGGTCGTCGAGCGTGATGTTCTCAAGCTTGATGCCGAGGTCTTCGGTGATGCATTTGCCGCCGGTCAGAACCGCGATGTCTTCGAGCATGGCCTTGCGGCGGTCGCCGAATCCGGGAGCCTTGACGGCTGCGATCTGCAGGGTGCCGCGGAGCTTGTTCACCACGAGGGTCGCGAGGGCTTCGCCTTCGACGTCTTCCGCGATGATGAGCAACGGCTTGCCGCTCTTTGCGACTTTCTCGAGGATCGGGAGCATGTCCTTGAGGTTGCTGATTTTCTTCTCGTAAATCAGGATGTAGGCGCTGTCGAGCGCGACTTCCATCGCCTCGGCGTTGGTCACGAAGTAAGGCGAGAGATAGCCCTTGTCGAACTGCATGCCTTCGACGACGTCGAGGCTGGTTTCGATCGACTTGGCTTCTTCCACCGTGATGGTGCCATCCTTGCCCACCTTGTCCATCGCGTCGGCAATGATCTCGCCGATCGTGACGTCCCAGTTGGCTGAAACGGTCGCCACCTGCGCGATTTCCGTGCGGTCCTTGACCTTCTTGGAAATCCTCGCGAGTTCGGCAACAATCGCCTCAACAGCCTTGTTGATGCCGCGCTGGAGCGAAGTCGGGTTTGCGCCGGCGGTCACATTCTTGAGGCCTTCCTTGTAGATGGACTCTGCGAGAACGGTCGCGGTCGTGGTGCCGTCGCCGGCGATGTCGCTGGTCTTGCTCGCGACTTCGCGAACGAGCTGCGCGCCCATGTTTTCATAAGGGCACTCGAGCTCGATCTCCTTGGCGACAGTGACGCCGTCCTTGGTGATGGTCGGGCTGCCGAATTTTTTGTCGAGAATGACGTTGCGTCCGCTGGGCCCGAGGGTTGCTTTCACGGCCCGTGCGAGTTTCTCAACCCCGCGGAGCAATGCCTGCCGCGCGGCTTCGTCGAATTGTAGTTGTTTAGCTGCCATATTACTTGGTTTTAAGCTTTAAGTTTTAAGTGTTAAGTTGCGTTAGCCCAGGATGGCCAGGATGTCGTCCTCGCGCAGAATCTGGTAGGTTTCGCCGTCGAGCTTGATTTCGGTGCCGCCGTATTTCGAGACGAGCACTTTGTCGCCCTTCTTCACCGTGAATTCGATCTTCTTGCCGTTGTCGTCGAGTTTGCCGGTTCCGAGTGCGACGATTTCGCCTTCCTGCGGCTTCTCTTTCGCCGTGTCAGGAATGATGATGCCGCCTTTTTTTACTTCTTTCTCTTCGATCGGTTTCACTAGAACCCGGTCTCCAAGAGGTCTGACATTAACTGCCATAGTGTATTTTCCTTTTGTTGTTGTTTTACTGTTTGGGTTTTACTTAAAAGCCGCCGCCGCATTGTTACCTGCGGCTTTGGCTGGTTTGTAAAGTGGTGATGCGCCTACTTTTTCTTGTCGTCGTCCACGACTTCGAATTCCGCATCGACGACATTGCCGTCGGCTTTCTTCTCGCCGGCGCCGGGAGCATTTTGCTGGGCGAAGTCTTCGGGCGGCGCGGTCTGCGCCCCTGCGCCCGCCTGGGCCGCCGCCTGCTTGTAGAGTTCTTCGCTCACGCTCTGGAATTTGTTCTGCAAGTCGGTGTAAGCCTTGTTGATCGTGTCGGTGTCGTCGCCCTTGAGCGCTTCGCGCACCGTGGTAATTGCCTCCTCGATCGTCTTTTTCTTGTCTTCGGGAATCTTGTCGCCGAGTTCCTTCAACTGCTTCTCGCTCTGGTAGGCCAGGTTGTCCGCATTGTTGCGAACCTCAATCTTCTCCTTGGCCTTCTTGTCCTCATCGGCATGCGCCTCGGCCTCATGCTTCATTTTCTCGACTTCCTCCTTGCTCAGGCCGCTCGATCCGGTGATGGAGATTTTCTGCTCCTTGCCGGTGCCGAGATCCTTGGCCGAAACGTGCAGGATGCCGTTCGCATCGATGTCAAAGGTGACTTCGATCTGCGGCGTGCCACGAGGCGCCGGCGGAATGCCGTCCAGATGGAAGGTTCCAAGATTTTTATTGTCGCGTGCCAGGGGACGTTCCCCTTGAAGCACCTTGATTTCCACGCCGGGCTGGTTGTCGCTGTAGGTTGAAAAAATCTGCGATTTTTTGGTCGGCACCGTCGTGTTGCGGGCGATCATCGGGGTTGCCACGGCTCCGGCCGTTTCAATTGCCAGCGTCAGCGGAGTCACATCGAGCAGGAGAACATCCTTCACGTCACCTCCGAGAACACCGCCCTGGATGGCTGCGCCGATGGCAACCACTTCGTCGGGGTTCACCCCCTTGTGCGGTTCCTTGCCCACCAGCTTGCGCGCGGTTTCAATCACGCGCGGCATGCGGGTCATACCACCGACAAGCACCAGCTCGTCGATGTCTTTTTCGGCAAGTTTCGCATCGTTCAGGCAGGCTTTTACCGGACGGATCGTGCGCTCAAACAAATCGTCGCAAAGCTGCTCCAGCTTCGAGCGGGTCAGCTTCTTCTGAATGTGCTTCGGCCCGCTGGCGTCCGCCGTGACAAACGGCAGGTTGATCTCGTATTCCTGCGACGAGGAAAGCGCGATCTTCGCCTTTTCGGCCTCTTCCTTGATGCGTTGGATCGCATCGGGTTGTTTGCTCAGATCAATGCCGCTGTCGGTTTTGAATTCGCCGATGATCCAGTCCATGAGACGGTTGTCCCAGTCGTCGCCACCGAGGTGGGTGTCGCCATTGGTGGCTTTCACCTCGAAGACGCCTTCGCCGATTTCCAGCACGGAAATGTCGAAGGTGCCGCCGCCCAGATCATACACTGCAATTTCTTCGTCCTTCTTCTTGTCGAGGCCGTAAGCAAGCGAGGCCGCAGTCGGTTCATTGATGATGCGCATGACATCGAGCCCGGCGATTTCACCGGCGGCTTTCGTCGCGTTGCGCTGAGAGTCGTTGAAATAGGCGGGAACGGTGATGACTGCCTTGGTGATTTTTTCGCCGAGTTTTGATTCCGCGTCGGACTTGAGTTTCGCAAGAATCATCGCCGAGATTTCTGGCGGAGAAAAGGTCTTGGTCTCGCCGCCGACCTGCACCTGCACATGCGCATCGCCGTTTGCGGCCTTTACTATTTTGTAGGGAACTCGATGTTCCTCTTCATGAACTTCGTCGAACTTGCGTCCCATGAAGCGCTTGATCGAAAACACCGTGTTCACGGAGTTCGTCACGGCCTGACGTTTTGCCGCTTGGCCAACCAGACGCTCCCCGGTTTTCGTAAATGCAACCACCGAGGGCGTTGTGCGGGCTCCCTCGGAATTCTCCAAAACAACGGGTTCCCCGCCGTCCATAATCGACATACAGGAATTCGTTGTGCCCAAATCAATACCTAAAATTTTTGCCATAAAGTAATAAATCTTTCTGCCTACCTCTTTAGCACGATGCGTTCCCATGGATAATATATTCGTAAGACGCTGGTTTTGAACACTATACATTTTTACGACAGTTGAATAAAGCCACCCATTAGAGACAATCTGTCACTCCCTGCATGCCAAGAGAAGGACATTATGACACGCTTTACCTCACCAGTGAAGAGGCGAGCGTTGCCATGGGTGATGGGAAAACTGACGCGAGGAATGAAAGGCTGAATTTAATCTTTGCGTTTCCTGCGATTTTTTGCGGGCTTAGAAGCTGTGAAAGAAGTA
>Ga0364919_10397_pt1 | contig 14168 bp, 12 predicted proteins | sample SorcelJu500001C7_2_FD_206953 | JGI IMG/M metagenome (GOLD analysis project Ga0364919, IMG submission 206953) | Enriched cells from Trout Bog Lake Hypolimnion, Wisconsin, USA - BchlTB.June20.5000.01.C7 | ecosystem: Environmental > Aquatic > Freshwater > Lake > Hypolimnion/Profundal zone | place... | reverse complement strand
TATCGCTGAAGGTAATGGAATGTTCTTTAGAGGTTCTTTTATTGCCTGATTTTTGCCGATACAGACAAGTAGCTGCATGGGTATCGACAGATCTTTAAGGTGTTGAACGCATTGAACCATGTTGTTTGCCCCAAGAGATCCCATCATAATCATAAGGACAGGTATTTCTTGCGCGATGCCCATCGAACTTCGTAAAACAGATGGATTTTTTATCTCATAAAATTCAGGACGCAACGGAAAACCGTTATACGTTATATAGTGATCTTCGATGCCTTGCGAGTCGGCATGTTTCTTAATTGCGGTATCGTCAAAAACAAGACTTAAATGAAATTTTTTATATGTAGGATGCCGAACATTATAGGTAAATGATCGAATATCCAAATCGGTTGGCATTAACAAAAAGGGTATATCAAGTTCTCGAGCTGCCTGTAAAATGACCTTATTAAATATTGGAATGACTGAAATGACCATATCTGCATTGTTTTCTTTGAGATATTGTACAATGCGTTTACGCATAAAGTGTTCGAATGGTAAGAAATATACGCGCCCTAAGCGGTAAATTAAATTGAGTAGCCACCATTGATTATATGGTGTTATTGCATTGTATGTGGCCTCGCCGCCACATCTTCCTAACGTTGCAAAAAGAATGGGATCAAACGATTTGAGAATATCAGCGAGTAAGCAGATCTGTGTTACTTCGTAGTCATCTTTCAGGTATGTGGCCAAGGCATTGCTTGCAGACATATGTCCGCCTCCGCCTGCGCTCGTAAATATTATAACTTTCTGCATACCGTTTTCCCCAAAATAATAATCTTCTAATTTCACAATAATATAATTTTAATCAATATTGCAATAGTTAAGCATTATATGACAATTTTTCTTATTTGCCAACACAAAATTGCTTAAAGATACGGTCCATAGTCTGTTCGCTAACCGTTTTTCCTGTCAATTGCAATGTAAGTGTGAGCGCATCTTTAATATGCGTTGATAGCAATTCGTACTGAATTGGTTCATGCATCATAGATTCAATACAGCCCAGTTGTTGCTCCAGCGTACGTAAAAGATGGGCTTGTCGTTCATTAAGCAAAAATGGCGAATTAATCGTATCAAATAATGCTGCAATTTTTGCTGCGATCGTCTTTTCAATTGTATCAATGTTCTGTTTTGTTTTGCACGAACAGTCAATACAAGTTTGCCCGAACATAGAGCTATTGTCTAATGCCTCGTCAGCCTTGTTGCGAACAAGGATAATTTTGTCTTTGTGTTTATCGATGCAGCTTTGGTAAAAGGCTCTTTCATCTTTAGAAAGTGATCTTGATGCATCGAAGACAAGAATAATAATATCAGCCAGAACCGCTTCTTTTAAAGATCGTTCAATCCCTTGATTTTCAATAGTATCGTTAGATTGACGTATGCCTGCAGTATCAATGAGCGTCCAATAGTTACCGTCTTTATATAATCCTGCTTCGATAGTATCACGTGTGGTTCCTGGGATATCGGTAACAATAGCTCGATCTTTTGCTAAGAGAGCGTTAAAGAGTGAAGATTTTCCCGCATTAACAGATCCAAGAATTGCTATACGTATGCCATTTCTAATTTGTTGTTGTTGGTCAAATGATTTGTATATTGTTTTAATTTTTGTGCGGGTAGCAGATATAATTTCATGTATTTGTGGACCAAAACTAATTTCATCGTCTAAAAATTCAAAGCTTGCCTCAGTTAATGCGAGGGCGTTTAATAGTGATTCCTCAAGTTCGGTTAGCCATGAGGACAAGCTTCCTTCAAGCTGAGCCATAGATTGTTTTAAAGCGACAGTTGTATTCGCATGGATCAGTTCATTAATGGCTTCCGCTTGCACAAGATCAATTTTGTTATTGATGACAGCACGTCGAGTAAACTCGCCATTTTCAGCAATGCGTGCACCTGCCGCAATGGCTGCCTTGATGATGTCAGAAATAATAAATGGGTTATTGTGGCATGTAATTTCAACGGTATGTTGTCCAGTAAAAGTTCTAGGGGCATGCATGAGCAGAAAAAGAACTTGATCAATGTGTGAATCGTCAGGGTTAATGACATACCCAAAATGAATCGTATGGGTAGGTAGTTCACGGAGCACTTTTTGGCTAGCCAGCTTGCTTATTGAGGTCGCGATCTCAATTGCGTTAGGGCCAGAAATGCGTAATAATGCAATCGCACCGCTGCCTTTAGGGGTGCAAGACGCGATTATTGTTTGTTCATCATGGGCCAAAACTGTCATGCAGCGCTCGTAATAATGATCTTGTAGCCGCGCAACCCGCGCTTATATTTGTGCCTCAGTACTTGCAATAAAAGGTGTGACCAATTTCTAAATAGAAGTTGTTCTTTTCGTTTATCGCTCAAAACAGGTGTTGCAAAGCGAATGGTTAGAAAGTACTGCTTGGACTCGATGGTAAATGGAATGGTATCCTTATTGATAGTTTTGAGTATTGTCTTTATCCATTCTTTGCTGCCATCGACCAGTTCTGGGGTCCATTTAGATTGTTTTGGTTGTTCGGGCAATTTTGGGGTCTCAGGTTGCTGTACAGAGACTTGTTGTTTTGGTGCTTGGGTTGTTCTTCGTTCTGGCTGAGGCCTAGGGGCTGGCTGATTTTTTTCTCCGGAGCCTCTTTGTACTATTTGAGGTCTAGGTTGCTGTCGCTTTTGGTCCCGGCTTCGGCCCTGTTGTTGTACCGGAGCTTCGTTATAAAAAAGACCAACTTTTGCTGGTTTTTTATTAAAACCTAGGAAATTTTTCTCAGATTCTTCAAAGATGCGAACGGTAAATTCTTGTGGTTTACCTGCTCGAACCCATCCGTTTTCTATTGCTTTAGCAATTGAAGATGCTTCTTCAACGATCGATTTCATTCTTAAAACCTTTGTATTGAGGGTCTGATTTGTAGTCTAAAGGGTAGGTGCGAGGGTATAGTCGCTGACCTATTTGTTTATGCGTTGCTTTTCTCCGGCAATTTTGTCTATAAAAAAACACCATAGAAACGGGGCACTTATTAGGTTATCAGAAAATGGTAAGATATGCAACTTGATAAAAAAGACCTGAAAAACATGGAGCGGGAAACGGGATTTGAACCCGCGACCTTTGCCTTGGCAAGGCAACGCTCTACCAACTGAGCTATTCCCGCGTACGAAAGGTAATTTATCATGAGATTTAATTTTATGCAAATTTTTAGGATACTAGATAGTTCTTGCCGGCTGACTTATTTTACGATTTACTGAGGGTGCAGTTTGGGAATCAAAAAAGCAAGGACAAAAGCTCTTGCGTAAACATGTTCAACGATGGGGAATTAAAGCGCCCCTGACGGTAAATCGGTACGCATGGTAGCATTTCAAGGCCCTTGAACCTTGTGGCTGCCGGAGGCATCTACGTTGCATCTGCCAATGAAATCTCAGTCAAACTAATCTAAAGGTGGCCATACCCGTGTTTTAATGCAGTAGTCTGATACGTCTTATACATTTTTGGCTTTGTTTTTGCTAACTCATTTCCTAAAAAAGAGGCAAAGGGATTACCTTTGCCTCGGGCTATAACATAGACATTTAATCGAGAATTATACTAGAGCAATTGGGCTTCTTTGCTTGCAGACCAACGGCCTATAGCTTGAACAATAAACGGAAAACCAGCTAATAATTGGACCGGAGATTCATTACCTATTCTTGATTCAACGCCCGCAACAAAGAGTCTTTGGGGCAAAGTTGGATATTCTTGGATCATCCTTTCAATTGCTGGATGTCCATTGGCGCGAGCTTCAGCAGCTGGCGTGCGCCCTGCATTATTTCTTATATTAAAATTTGCCCCAGCTTGTAATAACTCTCGCACAATTGCTACATGTCCAGACTTAGCAGCAAAATGTAATGCCGTTTCCCAAAAATGGTCTAAATTATAATCTTCTTTTTTATTAATAAGAGCTCCTGCTCGTATTAATGCTCTTACGGCATCTAAGTCACCCGATTCTGCAGCAACATGCAATGAAGGATCTTCATCGACACGAGCACCAGCTCTTATCAATTCTTGAATCATTTCGAAAAGGTCGGCTCGACGATTAGTCAAACGGGCACTTTGATGAGGAAATAAAAGGGTTAGGCGATGAGATTGAATAGCTACGTATAGTGGATGATTTAATTGGTTTCCTAAATTGACATCGGCACCTCTTCTTATTAATTCTCGAAAGACGTCCAGACGGCAGCCACGAATAGCCATTACTAATGCAGTATCACCCCTAAATTCTCGATTTCTATTGACATTAGCACCTGCTCTTATTAATTCTTGTACAATTTCTAAATGGCCGTTAAATGCAGCCATTTCTAGTGCTGAATAACAGCTATTTTCAGCTTCTTGATTCACATCAATATTACCAGCTGCTAATAATGATCTAACCAGATTGAGGTTTCCTTCCTCAGCAGCTTTAACGAGCTTGGTTACTTTTTCTGACATTGAAGTAGTTTTAAACAATCCAGTTATTTTTCTTATCATTGCACCAGTTTGGCAACTCATTGCCAATAATCCAACAATAACTAACTTTTTCATCATAATTATCCTTTAATTTAAACAAAATACATAACACTCAACTATGAAATAGCTATTTCTTTTTACCGATTATATTAATTACTATTATAGTATAAAAATATTAAATGTCAACAAAAAATTATAGATGTAAAATAAATAATTCAAGGTGAACTTAAAATTGCGTTTCCCAAGAGGGCTATTCTTGCCGGCTGACTTATTTTAGGATTTACTGAGGGTATAAGTTGGGAATCTAAAAATCAAGGGCAGGCTATGATTCATTATATCTCTGGCACGATAAAGGAAGTCAAAGAGCAGGCAGTTGTTGTGGATATAGGTTCGGTAGGTCTTTTGTTATCGGTACCAACGAGCATCAAATTCCATCAGGATCAAAAGGTTTCGTTGGCGACCTATATGCATTGGAATCAAGAACAGGGGCCAAGCCTATTCGGTTTTGAGCATGAATTTGAGCGGACTGTTTTTATGCTCGTTATTGGCTGTTCCGGTATAGGACCCAAAATTGCCCTTGCCATCTTGGCGCATCTGGGGGCTCAAGGATTTTTGGAGGTGGTCAGTTGTGGAGATGAACGAGCCTTGAGTAAAGTTAATGGCATAGGACCCAAAAAGGCGGAACAGATAATAGTACAGCTTAAGCATAAAGTTAGCACTCTTATTAGTTCCGGGGAATGTTGTTATGATGATAGTAAAGCTAAAGCCTGGCAAGAGGTTTCACAGGCACTTGAATCACTCAATTATACGAGAACAGAGATTTCTCAGGCAATGCAATATTTAACAGCCCATCATGCAGGGGCAGACCTGCCATTTGATCAAATGTTGCGTCAAGCTCTCGGTTTTTTATCAAAAAGAATACAGGGTTAATTACTTTATACTCCGGATTGACAACGGACTTGGCGACCTGCTTGGTGACCGTTGGATATTTAGATGACAGAGAGGGGTCATAAGCATATCAGTTTTTAAGGAATCATTTACTACTCGAGTATCAAGTTTGTCTTGAAAATTAAATCCTTCTGCCGGTGATTGTGCGCGTATTTCTTTAATCAATTTATCTGCTTGATGTATCTCGGGTGCTGATAATGGCCTCTCTTTAGTTATAAGAGAAATAATTATGGGACGAATTGCAGCTATTGGTCTTAGTCGTTGTTGATGTTCCATTGCTAATGTAGTCGTTACTACACCGTAAAAAATAATGATACGCTTCATAGCTCTTCTCCTGAAATATTAAATCGAATAAATAAGAATATTAAATCACTTATATGAGCATCCCAAAAAATAGGTCAGCTTTTCAATATTTTATTAAATTTGCGTTAATAAGTGCTTAATATTAGAGAGGGAGTGTGTATGAGTTTAGAGATGTATACATAGCAGTTAAAGTGATTAGATGATCTTTTATACTATCAGTCGAATTCAATTCACGTAATGAGGTTGCTTGATGAATAGAAAATGGGCCAATAGTTAGCCGCCGAAGTTCGTGCGTTGTTGCATTTGTACCACATTTTTGAGCAATATCATTCATAAGACTACGAATGTAGGTTCCATGAGAGACCCGTGCTTCGACGGTAAAAAATGGCATCTGAAGTTCTAGTAGTTTGCAGGAATAGATTTTTATGTCTCGACTTTTTTCTTCGGCAATAGCTGCTAAGGCTTCCTGTGCGATAGTCTCTCTACGAGCTAGTCGTGATAGCGATTTACCTTGATATTTTAATGCTGAGTAGACAGGCGGCGTCTGTTTATACCCCCGACCAAGAGCTTCGATGGCTTTTTCTAGTTGTAAGGACGTAATTTCAGGAGATTCATCAATCATGACGCGACCCGTCATATCAAAAGTATCGGTCAGTTGACCAAGTTTTGCGCGTGCACGGTATGTTTTATCAAGGATCATAATTGACGACAGATGTTTTGTGGCGGCGCGGCCGATGCCGAGCACCAGAAGCCCGGTTGCAAATGCATCAAGCGTTCCAGCGTGGCCGACTCGGATTTTTCTACCAACTATGGTGCGAATTTCTTGTACACAGTCACTCGATGTCATACCATTGGGTTTGTCAACGAGTAAAAATCCGCAGATTTCTGGCTGCTCTTGAATGCTCATTTAATCACAAGTTTGTAAAATTTATGCTTGCCGACTTTTACGATCATACCGTCCTTGATCGTTATTTTGGCGCTAAAGTCTATTATGTCCACTCCATCGACGGAAACCGCTTTTGACTCGATAAGTCTTTTAATTTCCGAGGAACTTGTAATATTTGTAATCATTTTTACCAGATCAACAATCCAGATTGGATTTGGAGTTGCTGCGGGCAAAGTTGTTTCTTGAGCTTTTGAGTAGTCATGTTTTTGAAAGAGAGCTTCAAATGTTTCCTGAGCTTTAGCTGCCTCTGTTTTAGACCAGAATTTTGCAATGATGTCGTGTGCAAGTTTCTTTTTTAGTTCCATTGGATGAGTAGATCCGCCTGCAACGCGTGATTCTAGTTGACTCAGCTCCAAATCATCGATATGCAACAATAACTTAAAGTAGCGCCACATCAGTTTATCTGAAATGGACATAAGTTTGCCATATGCCTGGTCTGCAGGTTCAGCAAGGCCAATAGCGTTACCAAGAGATTTAGACATTTTGTGGATGCCATCAAGACCTTCGAGTAATGGCATTGTAATAACCACCTGAGCGTCAGTCCCAAACTGCTCTTGAAGATATCTGCCCATTAATAAATTAAATGTTTGGTCGGTGCCGCCAATTTCAATATCAGCCTTTAAGGCAACCGAGTCATATGCTTGAAATATTGGGTATAAAAGTTCATGGAATGAGATTGGTTGTTGGTTAGCGATGCGGTTTGCAAAATCTTCGCGCTCGATCAAGCGTGCTACCGTAACTTTTGCGCAAAGTTTGACAAATTCTTTCATCGAAATTGGATCAAGCCACTCTGAATTGTAACGTATGACGATATTGTTAGAGTCAAGAATACGGCCAACCTGTTCAAGATAGGTACTCATATTATGTGCAATATCTTCTTCAGAAAGAGGCGGACGTGTTTTTGATTTCCCGCTAGGATCACCGATGCGTGAAGTAAAATCGCCAATCAAAAATATTATCTCAAAGCCTAGATCTTGTAATTCACGCAATTTTGAAAGAACTACTGCATGACCAAGATGAAGATCCGGGGCTGTGGGATCAACGCCAAATTTTACGCATAATCGTTTTCCCGTTGCTATTTTTTTGTATAATTCAGTTTCTGGGATTATTTGAACGGTGCCTTGCTTGATCTTATTTATCATAGCTTCAATATTTTTCATATAATTTATGACCTACATAAAAGCCTTGCTACCAACTTGGCTAGTGTTGTGATGCCTTGCGCCAGCAGTAGCTGAATTTGACTACCATACAAAAGAAAAATAAGGATTGGTATTATGAGTACTGCATATGAAGCGTACTGCCAAGCATCTTCATATCGTTCCATGACGAACAACATACCAAGCAAAACAACATTTATCACGAGTTCCATGGCAGCTAAAAAGACGCACATTGCGATAAAAAGATCAAGAATTGAAATGACCGAGACAGAGGCTCCGACAGAAGATCCAATGTGTCCGAATGCATCCGCTGGACTTATTGTATATGCTAAGGCAACGAGCCCCAAAACAGCAAAAAATAGATAGGCAAAAACACCTGAAAGCATTGCCAAAAATAATTTAAGCCACCGAAGAGGGCCATGAACCTGTGTAGGATTAATAGGGATTTGGCGTCCCCAGCCTATACCTAAAAATATAAGGAGAACAAGGCCGAAAATATCTACATGAACTCCCGGATTAAGTGTTAAAAAGCCTTGGCGTTCGGCGGTATCATCGCCCATCCATTTAGCAACCAGGGCACGAAAATACCCAACCATGGTGACTAAAATCATATAAGAAAGGATCACAGAGATAAAGTATGTTGCATAGATCGCAAATTTATAATAGATCATGAGAAAACCGTTTTTTGTAATAAATGCGTGAAATTTCTATTGTTAGTGTAGAAAAAACATGATAATCGGTCAAATGCCAGAAAATTTGCGAATGGTTTTTTTGCACGCTAAGCTAGCAGTGCTATGGATTTTTTAGTTGTTATGTAATGATCAACAGTCTATAAGGAGTTTTTAATGAGCACAAAAAGAAAAAATATAAGCGAACAGCCATCAAGACAATCGGTAGCCATTTCAGGGGCACCTGTTGCACCATTGTCTTGGTATTATTATGTAATACCGTCGGGTATTCTTTCAATTGTGGCGTTTCTATTTTACTTTCCTTCACGGAATTACGAGTTTCAGTTTGATGATATTGCTAACATAACTAAGCTTTACGATATTCGACATACACGGTTTTGGGATCTCTTTTTTACAGGGCCGCGGTGGATTTGTCGATGGTTAAATAGCGTCCATTATAGTATCGGAAAGTTTGATCCATATTCTTATCGCATGGGCAACATTATTCAGCATATAATCCTTGGTATTATTATTTTTTATTTTTTGTTATTGGCCCTGCGAAATTTAAAAAAACAATCTTTTTTTAGAGATAATGCATTATCAATTGCAACCTTGGCTGCCATGCTTTTTTTGTTGCATCCGGTACAGACTCAAACAGTTTCCTATGTAATCCAAGGGAAACTTGAAGGTGTAGCTACATTTTTAATCCTGTGCATGGCTTTCTCTTTTTGGGTAGCATATACCACGCAATCACGCACCGCTTCTATCGTCGCACGAGAATTTTATTTTGTCTTGGCTGCTTTTTCCTGTGGATCTAAAGAAATTGCCATCATGTCCCCTTTCCTTGTTATGCTCGTTGACTGGTTTTTTGTAGCTCAAGGGTCATGGCTCCAAATGCGCAAAAGATGGCTTTTTCATCTTTGTTCATGCGTAACTATTTATGGTATTTATCTCTATTTCCTCAAGCCCGCATTTTTTACATCAATATTTAGTTTTGGGATACGCGTGCCCAATAATTTAGGGAATGTTATTACAACTTCACCCTTGGTAGGTATTACACCTTGGGCCTATTGCATTTCAGAATTCAAAGTAATATTACATTATCTTTCTATATTTATTTGGCCATTTAATATGAGCGTGGAGTATGACTGGGTTCTATCGAAAGGGTTTTTTGCGCCCGATTCTCTCTTTCCATTCTTAGCGCTTGTCATGATTGGCTTTGCAGTGTATCGCTTGCTCAAAAAAGATAGCGTAAATCTTGTGGCTTTTGGGATCCTCTGGTTTATGATTTGTATCGTGCCGCGATCGAGCCTTATCCCTTCGGCAGAACTGATCGTTGATTATAAAACCTATGCCGCTTCTTTTGGATGGCTATTTGTGATTTCGTGCGGAATATCTTGGCTTGTGGCTTATGTAGCGGCGCATATCCCAAACTTGGCAAGTACAAATAGGTCGGTTATTCAGGGAACAATGGCGGCAGTGTTCATGCTTGGGCTTGGTTTTCTGACAATGGATCGTAATACCGTATGGCGATCTGGATTAGAATTTTGGGGCAATATGTTAAAAAATGCTCCAGGCAAAGCGCGTATTCACAATAACTATGGGGTAGAGCTCTCGCAGAAATTACAAAAATATCAGGAGTCTATTCCTTATTTTCAGCATGCTATTTCAATGGATAAATATTATCCGGATCCGCATAACAATCTTGCTGTAGTGTATGCATATTTGGGCAGGCTCGATGATGCAATTAGAGAAATGAAAGAAGGATTGAGAATCAATCCAAATTATGCTGAGGGCTACAATAATTTGGCAGCTTTTTATTTGCAGAAAAAAGATTATCTGCCGGCGGAGCAATGTTTGAGTAACGCTCTAAAAATTAGACCGAGTTATGGCAAAGCTTTTTTTAATTTGGCACGTGTATATGCAGAACAGGGCAAAAATGATCTTGCGATAGTACAACTTAAAAATGCATGTACCAAAGCTGATCTTGATAATAATTTCGGCTTTTCCGTGTATGGCAAATTTGCTTTAGATAATAAATATTATGATGATGCAATTTTTGCTTTTAACAAACTAATAGAAATAGAACCAAATAATGTAGATGGCTATTTCAATCTTGGTAATGCTTATCATTTAGCTGGTAAATTTGAGGCTGCCATTACAGCCTATGAACATGCTCACGCTATGGTACCCCAAGATATTCGATACATGGTTAACCTAGGGGAGACCTATTTCAAACTTAAGAATCCTGCTAAAGCACTTACTTTTTTTGAGAAAATTGACCTCAAGCAGGCTCCACATTTAGCAATGCGTATTGCAGATTGTTATCTCCAGCTAGGTAATATCGACAAATCTAAAAATGCTCTTGAGACCCTCATTGCTATGCCTGTGCAACAAGCACTCAAAGATAATGCACAGTTAGCGTTGAATAATCTCAATACTAAGCGATCTTTAGCATAGAGAATAAGGCGGCGGGCTGTGCGCCGCCTTAGATTTAAGGGATTCTTGCTGGTCGCCTGGTCCATCCTTCTACAAAACTACCAAGGTCTGTTCTGAGCCGATCATTGTTGATGACAGCTTCTTGATAGATAGGCAGACGCGTAATTGGATCTTTAGGAATAATTGGGTCTATGCGTTGAATGTTTTCATATTTTTGTGCAAAAGCACGAATTCTTTGATGGTTATGTGCAATCGCAGCTTGTAATGGTCTTGTTAATACCTCCAACTGATGGTTTGCCACAAGCTCTTGAATCATTGCAAGGCGTTCAGAGGCCGGATGTCCTTCTCGTATATTACGTTCTAAATTTCGTATGGCTTGATCCCCAACTGTAGCTGCGAGCATAAAACGTATTTTTATAGCTCCCCAGACTTTGGCCTTTTGAATTTTTCGGGCTATGAAATTTTTAATGCCAATTATTGATCGTCTCAAGTTAATGATTGGGCCTCTATTAATAAAAGGACCCGTGATCATTCTTGCGCCTAGACTTATACCATTTTCGCAAGCGGATAGCGTCCGAACTAATATCGGGCCTATTTTACGTGCGGGCCAACGAGCTATTCTTTTAAGTCCGTTCCAGATAAAACCTGTAAAAGATGTGCTCGTAAATGGAGCATCAGCACCATTGGTTATGGCCACTTGTCTGGGGGCTGGTGGTAATGGCTCATCATCAGTATGCGCAACGCGCAAAATATTTTCGATGCCGCGAACAGCACTTGGCGGTGCACTAAAAAGGAGCCATGGATGTTCCAGTGGCGTTGATTCATCTGCTAAAGCGTGCATGATTTGATCATAGCGCTCACCGGGCCGTTCATTTTGTTCACGTGGGCCAAAAACTTCTTCGACTTTGTGTACAAATGGTCTTATAAGGTAAGAAAAACGTCCAGTATTGAATCGGGTACGTGCTGCAATGTCATAGAGTAAGTAGTTAGGGTTTTGGGTGTTTATGAGCCAGCTTGTATAGCGGTCGTCAAATGTTTGTTGCCCATATGGTTGTATATCATCTTCCTGCGCATTTCCAGTGGCAAGCATAGCCGGCAGTTCAGGAGCGAGTTGATCCATTATCCGACGCGCACCTGGCCATCTAGCTGGTTGTCGAGGGTCGGCTGGACGTGGCCTGATAATGTCGCTAACTCCATCCCTAGCCCCAATAAAAGAGTCCCTGGCTCCATAAATTAGCCGGCCCAGTATGGGCAATTTATGTTGGCGGGCTTCAATTGGCTGATGTTCATCAGCCTCGTGTCCAGCTTGGCCGGGGGTCGGCTGTTGATCAGCCAAGCGAGCTGCTTCGGGGTATATCCGTGAAATAATTGTTTCCAAATTAGGAATAAACGGAATTCCTCTTTCTCCTCGTTGTCCTGGACGTTTAAATGATCTGAATAGCCATCGTATTGCCTCAGTGCGAAGGTTTGATGCCACAATAGAGGTAGCAAGAGAGCGTTCGATTTCAGCCTGACCGCGTAATTGAAAATGAGGATTGTCATGAGTATCTAATATTGTGCACAACATTTGTAGGTTGTTTTTCATTTCAGCTTCAGTTGCAGCAGCAGTGCGAAAGCGTTGTAACGTTTCATCAAGCCTAGCCATTAAATGTCCAAGCGCTTCCTGGGCGTGTCCTAGTTCTTGCGGTATATTGGCAGGCCTTAGTGAGGTTTGCAGTACGGGTTCTGTGACTAGACGGGCATTGGGGATCACGGTGCCTGTTACAAAATTTCCTACAGCTTGAGCGACTTTTGCACCATTTTTTTTGCGTTCATCTCTAGGTGCAAATACTGTGCCTACTACCGTTTTGCTTGCAGACCATAGTTTCCATAAAGTTCCCCCTGCGGTGGCTTCAGCTCCTGGAGCTTCACCCTCTTGCGGCGCAGGTGCTGGTGTTGGCAAGACACCTGTGATGAGTTCTTCTGTATGAGCTATTTTTTCGAGTATTTGTTGAGCAGCTATTATTTCACCCGAAAGGGTGCCTATTTCTCGTAACGTTGCAGCTATTGACCGATGAGCTTCATTAAGTCGATTTTGGGTGAATTGAAAAAATGCATTAATTTCTCGCGTAAGGTTGCGATCAGTATTTTCAAGAGGTGTTTGTTCCTCATCATCAATTCCTTGCCGAATATATTGTCTGAGGTGATGGCGCAGCGCAGCGATGGTACGTTTGGTAGTGCGTACGTGCTCAAGATGTTGATTAACGATTGGTCTTGTTTCGTCAAAGAGTGTATCTACCTGCCTGCCTAATAGTGCCAATTGATCGGTTGATTGGCGAATGTCATTAATATTCTGAGCAAGTTCTTGGGCGTTAGCCTCAGGGTTATAATGTTCAATGAGTTGGCGTACTAACCTTTCAGAATTAGTCAATGTTCTATGAATTATCTCCGCGGGGTGTGCCTCGGCCGCTAGACGTTCAGGTTGATCGGCAGCGGGTGGAGTTACTGTGCCATCTTCAGGGGTCTCTGGTGGGGTTGCTTGTTCTTCAGTCCGGCGCCTAACTTTAGCAGAGTTGATCAGTAGATGTTGATCGTAGTTAAAATGTGTAACAAGTTGACGAACACAATTGTGTGAAGCTGTAAGTTCTTCTTTTAATGTCAGCAGAGCTTGAGCTGGTTCGACCTGCTCCGCAGGCGCACCACCAACTGCCGGATCCTCTGGCTCTGCTTCGTGAACTGGCGCTGCAGTTGGTTCTTGGGCATCATCAATTTGAGGCGTGGTGTTCGGGATTTACCGGATTTCCCATTATCGACGCTGGCATGCGTCAATTAAATGAGACAGGATATATGCATAACAGAGTACGCCTCGTTGTCGGTTCCTTTTTAATCAAAGATCTTCATATAGACTGGCGCTTAGGTGAACAATATTTTGCCCAAAAACTTGTTGATTATGATCCTGCCGTAAATAACGGTAACTGGCAATGGGTAGCCTCAACTGGTACCGATTCACAGCCTTATTTCCGCATCTTTAATCCCTGGCTCCAGCAGAAAAAATTCGATTCAGATTGTAAATATATCAAAAAATGGGTACCAGAACTTGCCCGCACCTCGCCAGCGATAATCCATACCTTGTTCAAATCTCATCCCTCATTCTCCATTAAATATCCTCGGCCAATAGTTGATCATGCGATAGAGAGCTCATTAAGCAAACAATTATACAAACAAACAATCAACGACGAATCCTAAAA
>Ga0364919_10396_pt1 | contig 14174 bp, 11 predicted proteins | sample SorcelJu500001C7_2_FD_206953 | JGI IMG/M metagenome (GOLD analysis project Ga0364919, IMG submission 206953) | Enriched cells from Trout Bog Lake Hypolimnion, Wisconsin, USA - BchlTB.June20.5000.01.C7 | ecosystem: Environmental > Aquatic > Freshwater > Lake > Hypolimnion/Profundal zone | place... | reverse complement strand
CGTATTCCACAGTTCATAATCGTTTGGCCACTTGGCTTGAATCTCTTCAGCCGTCAACCCTTCCCAGAGGCCATAATCCACTTCATTGAGTGCCTTCTCATTTAGTTGCAGGTTCTTTTCGAGATGAAGATCTGCCGCGATGATCTTCGCAGCTTCCGTTTGTCTCTGTAAAGTGCCGGCATAAATAGCTTTGGGAATGATATGTTTTTGCGATAACCAATGTGCCAATTCTTTCGCCTGTGCACGTCCTTTGGCTGTCAAAGGCATATCCGAACGACTTCCAACTTGCACTGGCGTCTCACCCGACTCAAAAGTGTTGCCGTGACGGGCCAAAATCAGTCTGATGGGCTCACTTTCTTTCATAACAACTCCCCTTCCCTTGCAATCACTTGTTCAATCACGGAAACATCCTCAGGCCTATCCACAGAACCGTGCGTTCTGCCCTTATAATCCACTTGCACAACACGAATAGGAATTCCATTTTCTAATGCTCTTAGCTGCTCAAGCTTTTCCGATTTTTCAAATGGTCCTTCGGGCAATTTGCTGAGGTGTTCCAAAGTCTTTTCACGGTATCCATAAAGTCCAATATGGCGAAATACGATCCGCTTCGGGCTGTCCTCATCGCGGCAGAAAGGAATAAGTGCCTTGGAAAAGTATAGTGCGTCGCCATGCCTGTCGAACGTCACTGTGGTACCGCTAGAGCTGCCTGTCTTCTTACTAGCAATAAATTCTTTCAGGGCATTGCCCGATAGCAGCACTGCCGGAGTAGCCATCACGACATTTTTGTCTTCAAGCATTGCTGCCAGGACGCTATCGACCACCCATGGCGGAGTCAATACTGCGTCCCCCTGAAAGCTAAAAAAGACGGTATGTTTCTTTGCCATACGCCGCGCAGCTTCTGCTACCCTATCAGTCCCTGTCGCACATTCAGGACTTGTCAGCATCACATGCGCACCAAACCCTTCGGCAAAATCCTTCAGTTTTTTGTCATCGGTGGCAATGATGACATCCGACGCTGACTTGACAGCCTTTGCTAGCCGCCAGACGCGTTCGATCATAGATTTCCCTGCGATCATGGCCATAGGCTTGTTTGGAAACCGCGTAGAGGCCATCCGGGCTGGAATGACGATGACTGCACTTTCAGACATAATGTTCCTCGTTTTTATAATTGGCTTATCTTCCAACACCGGTGGATCTTTGGATCATGAAAATCGATAGGCAATGTCTTATACGATATCTCTTCTATGGAAGCAGAAGCAAAAGAAATCTTATCGAAAACAAATTTTCTCGAATTGGTACTAAAAAAAATGACCCCACCTTTAGATAGCAGCTGCAAGGCCTTCGACAATAGGAAAATGTAATCGAGTTGGATATCAAACATCCCTTTCATCTTCTTCGAGCGGGAAATGGTCGGTGGATCGATGATGATGACGTCGTATTTCTTTCCAGAGGCAACCTCATCATCAAGAAAGACCATACAGTCGGCACGCACAATCTCGTGATTAAGCATGGGGATGCCGTTAATTTTAAAATTGTCCCTTCCCCACGCGGTATACGTGTTCGACATGTCGACGCTCTTTGTAAATACGGCTCCGGCCAAGGCCGCATGCACACTGAAAGAACAGGTATAGGCAAAAAGATTCAATACTTTTTTGCCTCGACATGACTCCGCAACAAGGCGGCGCGTCTCACGATGGTCCAAGAACAGACCGGTGTCCAAATAGTCCAACAAATTGACATTGAACTTCACTCCATATTCATGGACAACAAAAAACTCTTGCGTATCGTCAACTTTCTCGTATTGCTGCCGCTTCTCCCTCTTGATCCTCGATCGCCAAAAGATGACCTCAGGATCTGCACGGAATAACGAAGTCAAAACGGCGTTTACAGACTCCACCAGCCAATCCCGCGGCTCGTCGTTTCCACCTGCCTTAGCAAAGTAATGCACGCAATATCTGCCGGCATAAAAGTCGATGGCCAAAGGAAATTCACGGATCTCCCGATCGTAAATCCTAAAACAATCAGTCTTAGTCCGTTTAGCCCATTTTCGGACATGGCGGTAGTTGTTCCTAATGCAATTCTTCAGGGGAGAACTTTTGTCTTCGCCATCGGCGATCTCTGGGAGTAAAGGGGATGCGTCATTCATAATACCATAAAATTATAAGGTATTGGAATTTTATGTGTATACCTTATAAAGAAAGGTTGCTTTTATTCCTAAATTTGCCATGATGAAAAAAAACATAGAGGGGATATTTTATGATAGAAAAATTGGCCTTGATCGCCCTTGCGAGCACATGCCTCGTAGGATGCGCAAAAATCAACCAAAGTATGCAAGCCCTAGAATGCAACAGACAAGCCATCGACAATAGCACACAAGTCATCTGCGAAAATATTCAAGCGATCCAACAAGCTAATATGAGCATCGCTGAAAACAAAAGACAACTCGATGCCATCAATATCACATTAAAACAAGCCAGCGAGCAATAAACGCCGCAATTAGGAGGTCTCTCGTGAAATTTCAACTTCTCGCCTTGCCAATCGCCCTTGCTACACTGACAGCATGCGGCACCATTGATCGCCTTAACTGCTTGGTCAATCAGAGTACAGAATCCATCAGCGCCAACGCTCAGGCTGTACAATGGAACACTTGCGTCGTACAACAAAACGCCCAGCTAGTACAAGAAACAAACCGCGCGATTGAAGAAAACCGCCGCCTGTTGGAAGCTGTCTCGAAGTAAGGGATAACTTACTTCATTTGAGAAACTAGGTCGTTTCTGTCCACGATGCTGTTATTCCCAAACCATATATTCCATAAGCCTTTGGCAAAAGCTGCATTGTTTACACTGCCGACTTTTTTGTCGTTAAAGAGCACTTCGACATATCCACCGGGAACCCAACGAATAGACGTCTCATCGCCCTTATGGAGAGGCTGAGCGAAGAGTTGCAGGAAATTGGTGATATCTGGCTGCATCTGGGCATATTGCTGTCCGGGAAATACCCTTTTGAAAGAATCAAGATAAGCATCCTTAATTTGCGTAGGAGTGACTTCTCTCACATATTTCATGGTCAACTGCTTCACGTTTTCATCTGACAAGATCCTATCAAATTTATCGCCCGCAGCAGCCGAATTACCCTTCTGCATATAACTTGCGATGCTATACACCTTAATGATCAACTTTTTTCGAGTAGCAACGCCTGTTGCCTGCAACTGATAAGCTTTTCCGTTGACGTCGAATGTGACTTCACGTGGAAAGGACAATCCTGTAGACTTATCAACTATGGTGTCTTGTGCTTGCATGGTCTCTTGCCCATGCACTCCGACAACAAATAAGCTGCTAAACAACGCCAGACTGCTTAGAATAGATAATTTCATACGACCTCCTGTGAGTTACCTCTTACTTTCTATTTATAATCTTTCCAAAAAATCCTCAAGTTTTTTCTTTCCCCAACGACGTTATTGTGTTATTTTTTTAGTCTTACCCAGGCCGAAAGAACAGTCATATCCAATCCAATCACGTTATACATGCTTGAAATAAAACGCCGAGGAGAATACACTCGAAATCAGTAAAAAAAGGAAAAATCATGACGATAGCCGAGCAAATCAATGAAGGGATCAAAGACGCGATGCGCAAGCAAGATAAAATTCGGCTTGATACCTTGCGCATGCTAAAATCAAAAATTTTGGCCGTCGACGCCAGAGGCGGTCTCGCCGACAACGAAGTCCAAAAGCTGTTTAAAACCTACGCTGGCAACCTCCAAGAAGCCCTAGAACAAGCCGCGGCCCTCAACCGCCAGGAAATCGCCGATAAACTGAAAGAGGAAATCACCATCGTTCAGGAATTCCTTCCTAAAGCTCTAAGCCAAGAAGAAACAAAGACGCTGATCATAAAAGCAATTGCCGAATCAGGCGCAAAAACAAAGAAAGATTTCGGAATAATGATGAAATCACTCATGAAACTTAACAGCTCTGTCGACGGAAAATTAGCTAAAGAACTCGCCAATCAACTCTTGGCTGACTAACTAATGGGGACCAAGTGGTCTTGCCTCCAAATTTATTTAAGGGCTATTTGAGCGTTTATTTCACCACAGACCGGTGTAGGGCGCGTTGCACCCTCCCATATATCGTGAAATAACATAGAGCGTGATTTTCAACGCGGAGGCGCGGAGGCGCAGAGGCGCGGAGAGAGTAATTGTTTTGCATTAGTAAAATTTTACAGGATAATGATTCTCTGTGGTTAATATTCTGTTGTTACCAGCGATACTAAGGGCTATTTAGATTCATTGAAAATTATGAGTTTCCTCGGTAAATTATAGCTCTATGATAAAAAAATTCATTTTTTTACTGTTTTTTGGGCTTCTTCTTGCTAATTGCCATGCCCAGGCAGGCTTTTTCACAAAAACGCCGCCACCAGCTGAAATCTATGCCTCTGACGACATTGCCAAAAACTACCTTACAGCTATCTCTAAAGCTAACAAATCCATCCTCCTCATCATGTATTCCCTTACTGATCCCGATATCATCGCTGCCCTAAACAAGAAATGCCAGAAAATCCCCATAGAGGTCATCTGCGATGCCAAAGCTTCGCCCTATATCGACTCCAAATTATCCCCAAAAATCAGCGTCACACGTCGCTTTGGGCCAGGATTGATGCATCAAAAGATCTTAGTGATCGACAAAAAGGAAACATGGATCGGATCCGCCAACATGACAAAAGACTCCCTTTACCACGACGACAACTTAATGATGTCCATCGAAAATGTTTCTCTGGCTGAAATGATCCACGCCAAGTCCTTAACGGTGGAAGTGGAAGGGCGAGGCCTTGCCTTTCAACATGAGAACTTCAATGTAGCTGGCCAGGAAATCGAAATGTGGTTTCTTCCCGATGACAAAAAAGCTGTAAAGCGACTGAAAGAACTAATGCAATCAGCAAAGAAGACATTACGCGTGGCCATGTACACGTGGACACGACAAGATCTTGCCGACGAAGTCATTGCTGCTTCTAAACGCGGTGTAACAACGAAAGTTGTCATCGACGGCAGCTCTGCCCATGGTGTCAGCAAGAAAATCGTCGATTACCTTAAAGCCAATGGGATCGATACTGGAGAAAGTCCCGTTGACCACTTATTGCACCATAAATTTGTGTTGATCGATGACAAAACGCTCGTCCAAGGCTCTGCTAACTGGACAGTGGCAGCATTTACACATAATGACGACTGTTTTGTGATCGTAAACAACCTCACAACTACACAGAAAGCCAAAATCAACTCAGTATGGAAGCCCATTTGGAAAAACTCCAAACGTTGAACCTAGAAACGGCAGTTCAAGATTCCGAATCTTGTCATTTATGAACTACTTTTGATTTCCCTATAACAACTCCAGCGGCGTTGACAGCCCTAACCTGATAATATGGCCCAGCATTATCAACCGTAATAGCAGTCTCAAAGCCACTCTTGGGTGTCGTCGCATAAAGTTTAAGTCGTTTCACTGTACTTCCAACATACACCTGCCATGAAACTGTCTCTGTAGATCCATTCCAAGACGCAAAAACAACCGATAATGCGCCACTTGCCTTGATAGCTATGCTTGGAGGATAAAATGGCCTCCCAATCCAATCATTGCGATAGGCTCGGTAGGTATAATTGTTGCCAGGCATGGAAACTTCATACAAAAAATTTACAGAGGGATCCCCTTCAGTATTTCCCGCTCCAGCAAATTCGGAATAATATTGCGACTGTCCCCACCCAATGAACTTATTACCATTCGCTAAACTCTGCACATTCCCTTGTGATGACACGTTGATATTTGGATCATGAAAATACGTCGTTATAGGAGTTGCTGTCATATCAGATAAATTCAATTGTAATACCAACCCGTGCGCATATGGTGTCCCTGGAGGAATTGTCGACGACTCACAACAATTGTCATCAAACAACGTCACTACATTGCCAGAAAAAAATCTAGCGTCATGCTGCCATGAAAACTCACCACCGGGTTCTATGGTGAAGTCACTTTGCTTACCGCCCAAACGCCATACAATATTTCCCGTCGGTTTATGGATCCGATAAACGGTCCAGGCATTGCGTGACGAAGCAACGATATCAGTTTCAACATCTGTCAACCCGACGGAATTCATATGATAAACATCCCATACATTCCCACTATCAACTGCGCTAGAAGCCGGTTCATACGAATCTGTAAAAGGTATGTGGTCTATCGCATCCCAAAAAAATATCAGCTCGTTCGTTGACAAATCTACCTCTTGGATGGAAAAATCCTGCACAAACCCATTTTGCGGTCCACCATAAGACGTCAGATCCATTGAAATAGTTTTCGTCGCAAGAAAAATTGCCGTATTTCGCGGTGTAAGCAAAAATTCATGGATATCAGACGTAAATCCATTTCGTGCTGATAATGTCGCGATGACCTGATATGTATCGTCCAAAATATAATAGCACGACCCTGGTTGGGATGATCCACCTGGAGCATTTGTATACGCCGGCGGCGTGACCAATGTCCCCTGCCAAAATGTCAAAACAGGCTTTCCACACAACTGCTGTACACGAAAATCTGTATTCATCAGATTAGCACTGCCAGTCGGTCGGAACCAAATCGGAATTCCGTCATTATTCATTATCAACGACCCTTGCTGACCTATCGAAGCATCTTCCGAAAAAGCATACGGTGCTACCAAAACATATCCAGAAGAAGTTCCGAGTTCAAAAAGATTGACCGTCACCTTCATCGGATGTAAATTGGGCTCACTGACAAAACTCCACACTTGGGGAGAAAATAGGATAGGATCCGGCGTCACATACCCAGATGTCGTGGGATAAGGTACGAGACCGCATAGACATGGTGAACTCACTTTCGCCAACGACAATACCTCTTTTTGATCACACAGATATTCTTCGTAAAAGGATTCCAAACTGTCGAATGAAAATTTCGTACTGCCCAACAATGGGCATAAAAAAAACACGAGGGGCGCCAAGATAGAAATCATGTGTTTCATAAATAAACTTCTCCTAGACAATTTTTAAAGTTATTGTTATAAACCCAATTCATTATGTAATCCATACATATTTGAGGAGGCAACATGAAAATCAGCCCCGCCCTCGGAAGCAGGATAAAAATTAATATGCGAGCGGTTTTATCTATTTTTTTTCAGCCACTTGGTGTGCTACTCATGGGAATTGTCCCCACACTATGCATTGCAGATTTTCCACCTGACGCCCTATCTCTCGGTCACCAGAGTGCAGTCTCGCATGTTCAATTCGGCGCCAGCTATACCTATGCCGACATCAAAATCCAAGGAGATTTTTTCCGTGGTAGCTTAGGTGGAGTTCAAGTCGCCTATGATTACAGACCGTGGGACTCTCTTTACGTAGGATTAAAAGCTGCATGGAAGCAAGGCAGAACTGCATCAAAAGGTGCACACCATTCCCTTACGTATGTAGATGTCCAAGAAAGAATTGGGTATACTTACGCTTCCCCTTGTTGTAGCTGGGAATTTACTCCCTTTACAGGTTTAGGATACCGCTTCTTGCGCCACAAGCTCGATCAGTGTCCTGGGTCTGTCAGGTTTGAATATAACGAATTTTATATACCGGTCGGCTTTCTATGCGATTTCGTTGTGAATTGCTGGATAGATATTGGATTGAATTTCACTTGGATGCCCCAAATTTATCCTACAGTAAAAATATCGCCACTGGCTGGCTCGCGCTGGATCCTTAAAAGCACGTGGGAAAATTTTGTCGTAGAGCTACCCATTAACTTCATTCTTCACGACTGCCACAAATTCTTTCTGACCGTCAAGCCATTCTACGAACATTGGAAAGATGGGCGTTCGACGGCAAAGACCTCATCCGGAAATTCCCTCGGACTTCCGGCCAATAACTACAACTTCTGGGGCGTAGAGGTCAACCTCACCTACCCCTTCTAATATTTGTTCTTAACCCAGGCGGCTTCGCCTTCTTGCAGCAAAGCACTGCCGATCATCGGTGCTATCTTGCGATAGGCTTGATCGAATTCCAAAGCTTCGCCTTTATAACTCAATAATCGCGACACGGGGATGTTAAAGTGCTCGGCATTTTCCTCTAGATATGGCAAGACCGTTTCCCAATCTTCTTGCGCCATCTTGGCAAACCGTCCACCATTAAGTTGTGCATCGACAAGTCTATTGGCAGGATCTCTAATGTATATCGCCCCACCTGACGCCAAAGAAAACAAACTATTTCCTGGATACGGCGTATCCATCTCCACAATCTTGCCTCCTTCGTCGAATGTCAGGCCATTGACGATAATGAATCCCCCACCTCTTAACGGATTTCCCGCCATGAAGGATTCGGCCAGATAATCCAGCGCAGTCCCGTTTATCACGACTTTTGGAGCCCCCACAGCATTGATCAAAGCGCGCCCAGCAGCATTCCCGAGGACGAAGGCTTTGCCGTCTTTGGCTCCGTACATAAACGTCTGACCAACGTCACCATAAACGACCAAAGTCCCATTTTTCATAATCTGTGCTAAAGCGTCCTGTCCACTGCCATGAACAATGACTGTGGCGCCATCAATGCCTGAGGCAAGGTAGTCGCCGGAAGATCCAAAGACGTGTATGACAACATCATCAGATTTCTGCCTCAGCCCATTGGCAATGAATCTTTGGCCGCGGGCATTGTAGATGATGACTAGGTTAAATCCTTTTGCATACGACTCAACGATGGCCCTGGCCAGGGAATCTTCCCCTTGCGCGGGAAAGTCAGTAGCATCAATGACAAGGGTTTGTGACTGGTTGTCAGGGGTCGCCTCCTGACCAAAAGACAAATGCGCAAACGTCGCCGTAGCTTTCTTTTTGATGACCTCAAAACATTTTCCCAGGCAATCATGATACATAGCTATAAGACTGCTGCGTCGCAGCTGTCCTGTTGCATAACGGTAGTCTATCAGCAATGTTAGAACCTCTACAGCATATTTGATATCACCCTTTCTTAGGGTTTCCAAAAACGCTTCGACATCCTGATATGTCCACGAGGCCATTTTATTCGTAGCCCATTCGAAAAGGGCTTTACGATTTAATTCAGGCAGCATCATATTGTGTATTACATGTTTTTTATCAGGAGAATATGCGGGCGTAAGCGGATTGGTGTGGATGGGTTCTCCGAACTTATCTGTGCATACCAACGACGGCTTTTTCTTGCTGTCAGTATCGACAGTAAAGACAAAAGCGCCGCCATCCTGATAACTCCCACCACGAGCACTCCAATAGTGGTCAGCCACCGGCCAAAAATCAGGATCATCGGCGGCTAAGCTCTCCAGGGTGGCATCAATGGCTTGTTTTTCCGATGCAGACAAGCCAATCACCGCATTTCCTTTTTGCAAGGCAAACACCTGCGGCCTTAACATGCTGGTGTCAGTAATACCAATGAGGCGATATTGACGAGCTACAGATTGTGCAATGAGAAAGAACCACGGTCCATCTGGTGATCCATGAATATGCGTTTTTTGCAAACAGCGATAGATCTCCTGTTTATCTGGAGGTAAAAGGGTGAAGTCGCGTTCTGTTGTGGGTGCTAAAGCTTCGATGACATATTCCAAAGGGTAGCCATAATTGCGGTATAGCAAATCGAAAATAAGGACTGCCACTTCGGTATCGGTTAAGAAAAGTGGCTTGATGTTGCGTTGAGCAAGGTATTCACAAATGGAAAAGTAGTTGGCAAAGTCCCCATTATGCACCAAAGCTTCATTGAGGCCAATAAACGGGTGTGCACCTCCTGGATGCCACACTCTTCCGCGCGTGGGGTAGCGGTGGTGTCCGATCCACACGTGGGCGCCGAAATTTTCCAGTTGGTAATACCGGATCACATCTTGCCCATATCCCACCATCTTCAAAACAATAAGATTCTTGCCATGCGAAAGGACAAAGGCCTGTTTCTCGCCGTCAGCATCATAAAAAGTGCTATTAAGCTTGTACGAATTTTGGTAAACGATCTCATCTTCAATGGCCTCGTCTGTTAATGTGCATTGTTGCTTTTTGTAAGCGGCTATTAGTTCTTTTTTCACTCTGACAAAATAGCAAACGGCGTGCGGAGGCTTAATCTCCAGGCCAATGGACTTGAAATCCTTGATATGCGCCATCTCATGCTCATGATCGATGTCAAAAATGGGACGGACAAATTCTTTTTCCACCTGCAATTGACATTTCATATCTAAATACGCGATGGTAAGTAGATAATCATTTTCCAAAAGCTCTACACTGACCCCAAAAGCCTTCGCATCAAGTCCGACGGCCGCAATTCCCCCACCTTTCCCATTGCCGCGATTCTTCATCTGCTCCAATGCCTGCAATAAATGCTTCCCAGCAATCTTCTTCGTCGAAGCCAGCCCGATGACACCACATCCTCCTTCACATTCCATTTCCACCAGACCTCTTGTTATAGAGTAATAAGTCGCGCCGACCTCTTAATTCACGAATCGATTTCAATCCAAGTTTTCGCAAAATATCGCGCAGCTGGTAGGCGAAGGCTTCATAAAGATTTGAAATGCGCTGAGCTCCCCAATCGGAATCAACAAGCTCCACAAGTTCGTGGTCGGTAGTGGTCAGCCCAAAAGGACATCCCCGTCCACGCTCGCAATTTGCACACCGCGTACATCCTAAAGCCACAAGTTCTGAAGTACCAAGAATACATCCATCAGCACCCAATGCTATAATTTTGGCCATGTCATCAGCTGTTCTTATTCCCCCGCTGGCCATAATGACAATGTCGTCGCGAATTCCTTCTTCAAGTAGATATTTATGCACTCGGGGGATAGCCAATTCTACTGGCATGGCGATATTTTTTTTAGAGATCTCTGGGGCGGCTCCGGTACCTCCATAGCTCCCGTCGATCTGAATAATGTTCGCATGGGCATAAAAGCTGCCAACAGCGACCATGTCCACATCCACAGGTGTGGACACTTTAACCGCAATGAGTGCTTTTGGATTGATGGTGTGTACCCAGTCCAAATGCTTTTTATGGTCTTCAACAGAATATACGCTATGAAATGGAAAGGGCGAGAATAGACTGACCCACGGCACCGATCCCCTCATCAACGCCACCGCAGCCGTGGACTTGTCAGCCAAAAGATGACCTCCGAGTCCCGGTTTGGCTCCTTGAGCATATTTGAATTCGATGATAGGGGCGTTGCAGATGGTTTCTTCATTGACGCCAAACATGCCGGTAGCAATTTGTGTGATCACATGGTCTTTGTATTGTACCAACGAATAGGGATATCCCCCTTCTCCAGTGCATGTGAAGGTTCCCCACTGCTTTGCGGCTTTAGCTCTCGCTAGCATCACATTTTCGCTGACAGAACCAAACGACATGCCGGCTCCATAAAACGGGACGGGTATGGTGATCTTCTTCCCAACGCGCCGCCGGTTCAACGGAAGGGAAAGGTCTATTTCTTCCTCAGTGGGCAGCCACTGCTCTTGTGGGAGAAATTGAAATCCTAATACATCGAATCCACCATCCGAATTGCCAACACGATACTCCAGCCCATTCACCGGCGGCCGCCCAGTCTCTGCAGCGGTCCACGTGGAATAAATTAAATCCGCTGTCCATCTCTCATCGCCCAAAGCTGGCATCTTACCGAATTCTAATGTCGGCCATTGGTGAAAGCCTCGATGTAGCGCTTCTGTATGCTTTTCGGTGATCCGCTTTTGTATGGGCTCATCGTGACTCATAACCTGTAATCCCCGAAAAAGCACTGTTTTCTAAATCTTTCTGAAACATCGCCCTTCCCATCTCACCACGCAAACGCCTTACATCACGGATGCCCATAGCCCCCAAAATTTCCAATAGTTGATCACACCATGCGGCACATAAATTCATAATGCGTTGCTTCCCCCAGCTGACAGTAAGTTGTGGAGGTAGTATAAATCGGCTGTCTTGGTAGGTTTTGCACTGTCCATCAAACGTTGCTTGCAAGGCCACCATCACCGGTGTATCTATTGCCACAAGATCTAATCCACAAATGATCCCTTTGGCCAAATGCTCGGCCATAATCATGCCTCCACTGCCTATCAACGTTATCTGATCCCTCACACCTGCCTTCACAAAGGTGGTATGCGCATTTCGGATCAGATCCAGGACAAATCCGTCGTCTCCATTTCCGTGATAATCGCACGTTAAATGAAATACACGCACGCCAGCACGGTAAAGAGAAAGAAGGTCGCTATCATAACTTGTGCGTAGAATCGGAACGACATCAGGAAAACGTGTCAGAATTTGCGGAGTATCTGCCCAATCTAATACTTCTATAAACTGTGGATGAAACTTTAGCTGTTCCAATTTTTCGACATCAGCAGAACTCACTAGAGGAATGATATGCGTATCAAAGGCTTCTTTCATAAGGAATGAAAAGGGCAAAATGGCATAGGTTTTAAGTTCTTTGGCAGCCTCATATAAGCTGTGGGAAAGTTCTTGATTATCCTGATTCAATAAAGGTGGGACATCACAAATGATAGGAATAGGAATCGACGTAACAGAGATCTGAGGATTTTTTAGCGCAACATAGGGTGGCTTTTCACCGATGTCGACTTCCAGCGAAATGAGCTCGCGCCCATGAATGCCATCGCGCGTCGGACGGATGATCTCCGACATGTCTGTCCACAGGCCATCCCATCCCCCGCCACCAAATTTACCTCTATAACCAGCGCCTTTGACAGGGATCCTTCCACTTTCGGCTTCGTAGAGGACTGTGTCGACATAATCGGGCAAAAAATAGTCGTCACCAAGTTCTAAACGTTCCGGATTTTTGGTGATTTGTACCATATCAGGATACTGCACAGTGCAGCGTAAACAACCGACACAAAGGTGATCCCGCGGAGCAAACCCACCAATAGGACCTGAAAACACCCCATAAACACATGGACGGCTTAAGACGATATCCATCTTTCCACGATAATGGAAAAACTCTTGCATCAAGAGTTTTGCCAAGCGAAACCGATTGACATGTACATTAAAACGCGAAGAATGCTCCACAATATGCGGTGTTTTCTTGGTCTCGATGTGATACCGTTGGTACCCTTTTTTCTGCTCTTGCTTCATCTTTTCTTATAACCTGAGAGACAATTTTTTTTTGCAAAAACACTTTCTCTGTGTTTCGCCTGCTACCAGGAATACTTCACACCAGCAAGGCCGCTATAAGACGAGGCACGCGTCCAGCGCTGGCCAGAGATTTCGATGTAGGCTTGTAGATTGCATAAAACATCCGCTGTGACTGTTAAAGATCCGTCGACGCTATTGCGGCCGATGGAGTTGCCATAAATCTTAAAGGGTGTGCCAAAACTTTGGAATTCCGCATTGATATATGTGTCAGGATTGGTCAACAGATATTGCCAGGCTATATCCAAACTGACATTAAAACAATTGAAGGCGGGTGTTGTAAGATGCACGCCCAAACGGGTAAAATAATTCGTTTTGCTTTTCCCTCTAACATTCAAACTGAGAATATTTTCGCAGTGTTCGCGGATATGTTGCCTATTGAAAATGTCTATTTCAAATCCAGCAAACGGTTGTATCAGCATGCAAGGATAACAGGGTAAACAGATATCCAAACCGATTTCTGTATAAGCTAGCCCCTGGAATACTTTTGGAGAGCATGTAGATCTAAATTCCAGTTCCCCAAAATTGATAGCACGTTTTACTCTATGGTGAGAATAACCAAAAGCAACATCACCAAGAACATAATACCCTTGTGGCCGATACAGGCCGTAGAAGCCGCCGATAGTGCTACGATTATTGCCTGTGCCGCCTACACGATATTGCACATGGTCGTGAACATAAGACAAGGCCGCTCCTAACGTCCAGTCACAACAGAAGGTGCTCTGAACTCCTCCAGTCACTTCCCATCCATTCATTTTCAAACCACGGCAATTGACGTTGCCATTGATGAAGGCTTGTCCTCCACCTGCTTCTAGCCACACGTCAAGTGTTGGATCAGAACATCCACAGCAGCAAGGATATCTCGTAACAATCGATCTCAATGGATCATACAAGCGATTTAAAAACTGACGCCCGGTGATCTCCTCCATCTCAAACAGCGTAGTGTATTGCTCACCACTCATCTGGTTGAGAGCATGCTGCACCTCAAGTGTTGGCAACGCCGCCAGAGTTTGCAAAATTAGCGCCTGATCTGC
>Ga0364919_10395_pt1 | contig 14195 bp, 9 predicted proteins | sample SorcelJu500001C7_2_FD_206953 | JGI IMG/M metagenome (GOLD analysis project Ga0364919, IMG submission 206953) | Enriched cells from Trout Bog Lake Hypolimnion, Wisconsin, USA - BchlTB.June20.5000.01.C7 | ecosystem: Environmental > Aquatic > Freshwater > Lake > Hypolimnion/Profundal zone | place... | reverse complement strand
GATTTCAAGTGGTTAAGGGAGCTTTCAATAAGTTTATTGGCGGCCTGTTGGGATTCTTCGAGGCCTAAGAGGGTGACGTATGTTGATTTGTTGTTGGTGACGTCGGAGGAAATCTTTTTGCCGTGCTTTTTCTCACTAGAGGTTACGTCGAGGATGTCATCAATGATTTGGAAAGCTAGGCCAAAGTCATTGCCGAAGTTGCTGAGGGTGAGCATTTGTTTGAGGGAGGCTCCGGCGGTAATTGTTCCACAAAATATTGAAGCTTTTAATAATGCTCCTGTTTTGGAGGAGTGTAATGATTTGAGGGCATCGATATCTAATTGTTTGCCTTCGGCTTTGATATCCATAACTTGCCCGCCGATCATCCCGTTGACTCCGGAGTATTGAGCTAAGATTTGGATAAGAGTAACCTTCTGTTCTGCTGAGAGGTGTTTGTCGTTGGCAACCACTTCGAAGGCAAAGGTCAGCAGGAAGTCGCCGGTAAGAACGGCGAGGCCTTCATCATAGGCTTTGTGAAGGGAAGGTTTGCCACGGCGGAAGTCGTCGTCGTCCATGCAGGGCAGGTCGTCGTGGATGAGAGAGTAGGTGTGGATCATTTCCAGCGCACATGCCGTGTCTAAAGGGGTTTTGTCTGTGCAGCCGAGCATTTCTGCTGTTGCGAGGGTGAGGATAGGGCGGAGCCGTTTTCCTCCGGCCAATAAAGAGTAGCGGGCCGCGTCGAACAGTTGATGGATAGATGGATGACCCTCTTGGGTGGCAATGAGGGTGTTGAGGCGTGCGTCGATGATGGCGGTTTTTTCTGTTAAGTAGGGGGTGATATCGAATGTTATCATGGCGACCTATCTGGTTACACGTTGATGGACTTCTGAAAGAGCCGGCACTACTCCGATGCTAATGTAATCTATCCCTTTTTTGAACATGTCTTCGGCATGGTATTGATTGCGCGCATCGAAGAAAGCTCTGCCCTTCATTTTTGGAAGGATTTTTTGGAAGTCGAGAAGGCGAAATTGTTTCCACTCGGTGATCAGAGCAATAGCATCAACTCCGTGTGTGGCGTCGGCTTCATTTTTGCACCATGTGATCGCTGGGGAATCGGGTAAAAGCTTTTTGGCGTTGTCCATGGCAGCTGGATCAAAGAGTCGGACGTTGGCTTTATGAGAAAGCAGTTGTGGAATGAGTGTCAGCGATGACGATTCGCGCATATCATCGGTATCAGGTTTAAAAGCTAAGCCTAGAATTGCGATCGTTTTACCTTCGAGGCCGCCGCGCTCCATGAAGTAGTCGATGATCTTGTTGCCGACGACTTCTTTTTGGCGTTTGTTGACAGTTTCTACGGCGTGGATGAGTGGCATGTCGTATCCGAGCGATTTTCCATGCGCACAGAGGGCTCTGATGTCTTTCGGCAGGCATGATCCGCCGAACCCTGGTCCTGGGTAGAGGAAGTTATAGCCGATCCGTTTGTCGGATCCGATCCCTTTGCGCACCTTGTTGATGTCTGCGCCAGTCAATTCGCATAGGCCGGAAAGCTCGTTCATGAAGGAGATACGAGTGGCCAACATGGCGTTGGCGGCGTATTTTGTCATTTCGGCCGAGCATGGGTCCATGACGATCATTCTGTCATGGCTAAGCATGAAAGGTTCGTAGATCTGCTTCATGGTTGCAGCAGCTTCTACGCTGTTGGTGCCGATGATGACGCGGTCGGGCTTCATGAAGTCATTGACGGCGTTGCCTTCTTTGAGGAATTCAGGATTGGAGACAACATCAAAAGGGATGTTTTTGTTGAGGCTTTCTAGTTCTGTGGAAATCATTTGTCTGACGAGTTCGGTCGTGCCAACAGGAACGGTGGATTTATTGACGATGATTGTGTAGCTGTCCATATGTTGTGCGATGGATTGCGTCGCGGCACGGACGGCAGTCATGTTGGCGTGGCCATCGGAAGAGACGGGAGTGTCGACAGCGATGAAACATACCTGGCAGTCTTTGACAGTGGAATAATCGGTAGTGAAATGTAGCCGTTGGGCTTTGGTATTGCGGGCGACCATTTCTTCTAGGCCCGGTTCGTAGATGGGAATTTTGCCGGAAGACAGGGAGTCAATTTTGCTTTTGTTGATGTCGAGGCAGGTGACATTGTGTCCCATTTCTGCGAGGCAAGTGCCGGAGACAAGGCCGACGTAGCCTGTGCCTATGATGAGTAGATCCATTGAATGACGTTTGGTTGGTTTTAGTTACTCGGTGATTATAGCACACACCCCTAAAATCGACAACGGCAAAGGGAAATAGGCAGAATATACGCTGCGGGAGGCGAAATTTTAACACAGAGGCACAGAGTCACAGAGAATAATTTGTTTCCATTTGTAAGAAGACATAGGTACACGTATTTTAAGTACGCTATAATGAAAAGAAATCATTCTCTGTGACTCTGTGCCTCTGTGTTAAAATTTCGCTTATCGCAGCGTATATACTGCCTATTAGAAACCGAGAAGGGGAACGATGTCGCAGCAATTGAGGAAGTCAGGGCGTTTTAGCCCAATCGACATATAAACAGAGACTCTATCATCATCTTCGCGATGTTGATACGATAACTTAAAGTTCCAGGCCGACGGCAGGGTGCCGAGGAGGTCGATTTCAAATTCGTTGTACGACGGTTCTGTCATGCGATTCCATCCACTACGCGATTCGAACTGAAATGCCCAGCAAGGGTGGAAGCGCAGGAAGATGTGTAAAAGTAGCGTATCGCGGCGATCAGAAAGCAATGAGTGGCGAAGGCGTGCGACGGAGCGATAAGAATCCAAAATAAAGTTAGTATGATCGGCTTTGCGCCAATCGTAAGGGCTGCGATGGCGATATTCTGCGGCTATAGCAATATCTGCGTTGACAGTCCACTCTGTCCTGATGTTGAAATAGTCGAGGAGGTTTTGGTTGAAATTCCAGCATGTCTGCACTTTGTGTTGTAAGAACGAAAAGCTATTGAAGGTGACATCAGCATAGGCTTTTGGGATGGCTTGCGCGAAGGTGTGTGTATCAAAGAAGGCGTTAGCCCATACGTCGACATACAATGGCCGTGTGATTGTGTAGTTGCTATTGCGACGATAAAGACTTTGTGTGACGCCCAAGCGCATCATATCAAGGCGAAACCATCCGTCTTCGATATCAAAGATATAGTGATCATGGGGAGAGACTGTGGGCATCGTGAAGTAGTCGTAATGGACGTAAGGGGTGATGACATGTTTAAAACTATTGTAAATGCGGAAGAAGTTTGAGTTTAGCGTCAAACCAAATTTTCCCAAGGCAAGGTATTTGGCGCCGCTACCCGGACTGTTGCTGTAGGCGATGGTGACAGCGCCGGCTTCGGGGGTGGCATTGAGGTATCCCATGGCGAAGTTGCGGTAAAATAGCGGAGCGAACTCTATGCGTGAAGAGCTGTAATCGTGATCATAAAGCTGGTTATTACCGTAAACGAAGTCGAGGTACGATGCTTTGAAATAAGTGTCGTTGACGATGCCTGTAGCCCCAAGATTAAATGGGCGCGCCGATGTTTCGAATGTTGGCAATTCTTGTTTTACAGTTTGGAAGTTGTTGATGCGTACGCGTGTATTTAGGTTTGCGATCCAGTTGTATTCTTGCCGTCGGATGAGGAGTTCCGTTGGTCCAGCTGTTTGCAGGTTGATGCCCCTATCATAGTAGTCTGTGGGCATATCGATATCGCTAATTTTATAGTAGGAAAGGTAGATGGACACTTTGTCATCCATGAGGTGGCTTTCGCCGAGGCCTTGGAAGATATATCTAAAGCGTTGTCCAGGGTGGATGATAGACGAATCGCGTGCGCAGTAGCTGACGGTTTTAAACCATGTGTTGTGGTCGAACGAGCAGTAGCTTGTTTCGATGCCACCACCGAGGCCGCGCTTGAGTCTGTAGTCAAGGCGCAGGAATGTCTTCCATCTTTCGTATGAAAATAATTCGTAGATCATGCCAAAGCGGTGTCCTTGACGACTGCCCCATCTGACACTATAGCGTATGGGGGAGTCGAAGATAGAATCGAGATTTGTCGATAGCGAAGGTAGCCAGAAGAGGGGAGTGCCGCGAAAGCAGAATTTGACGTTTTTACAGCATAGGTCGTTGTTTTGATTTAAAGTTGCCGTTCCTGTAGAGATCAACCAGTCGGGGAGTACGCTTGGTGATGTGGTGGCGTATCCATTGTTGATTGTATAGCTGCCGTCGGCAAGCAAGAAGATTGTCTGTCCGCCGAAGAACCACGGTTCTGCCATTGTTCGGCCGTTGCTGATGATGCCGCAACGGTTTTGGAAGTCGTATTCGAGCCTATCTCCAACAAAGACATATTCTTCATATTCGACCATGAGATCGCCTTCGGCGACGACGGAATAGACAGGGACGTCATCGAGTGTTTTTTTTGTGTATTCGACATGCATTGCCTGGATGCGCATATTAGGGGCTGTGATGACTCCGCCGTTTTCTGTCGTCAGGACTCCGTCGCAGTAATTTGGATTTCGCAGGTCGATGTGTACGCCTTTTGCGAAGGCGTCATCTTCAGTTTCTTCAGAATAGCACAGGGCAAACGCTATCATGAGGAATAGTGTGAAGATGAATCGCAAGTGATGGCAAAAATCTATCATTGGATGGCGCGCATCAGAAGGCCGATCAAGGCGTATTTGTTTTTGGAATTGCCTGTTTGTATCACTGAGATAAGAACGTCGACGCCTTTGTCGTCCTGGCTGGCGACGAAGGCTTCAAAGGCTTCTACAAGTAAGCGTGAGGTCTCTTGTGGAGTGAGTTCGTAAGCCGTACTGCTGGATTCACGTTGGTCGAGGGGGACGATTGGACGGAAACGGATGAGGTCAATGTTTTGTTGTTGCGTCACCCATGTTTGCAGGTTTTCGGCATAGGGACCGGGTTGTTTCATGCGGTAGAGGGCGAGGTTGCAGTAGTTGCGGATGAGTGGGGCGCCGGCCTTTTGTTGTTGTTTTTTTAAGATTTCGATGACTGCCGGTGTGGGGTGGTTTTCGAGGACTTCAACAAGGATGGGGACAAGATCATTTTGCTGTACTTCGAGGATGCCGTTGGCGACGGTGAGAAATTCTGGTTCTGGAAGTTCTACGGTTCTTGCCAGGAGGGCTTCGCGCAGATTTAGGGAAAGTTCTAGTCCTACTTGATTATCTTCAAAGTTTTGTTGTGCCGACGGGATGCCTCTGAGGGCGTTGAGGCTTTTTCCGGGGGAAGACACTTTGCCTAAAGCAATGTCGGAGGAGTTTCTGACCAGCAGTGAGGCGATGATAGGCAGGCAGCGTTTGTCTCCAAGTTCCAGCAATGCGCTAGCCGCGTTGATGCGTACTTGGAGGTTATCGAAGGTGAGCATTTGTGCCAGGAGATCTTGGCTGCCATGCATTTTGCCTAGCATGTATACCGCGAAGATATCTCCCGTGCGTGCAATGGTCATGACTTGTTGCATGGCATCGTGCCTTCCAAGCTGATAGAGAGCGTTGAGGGCGGCAAGACGTACATTAGTGTGTGGACTTTTGGCTGCCAATTGTTGTAAGCGAGGCACAGCAGTTTCGTCTTTAAGCATCCCCAAAGCAGTGGCACATGCTTCTTGTTGGGAAGGTTCGTGGTGCGATGCCATGCGGCGGATGTGTGGGAGAAAGTCGTCGTGGTTATTGTCAGCAAGGCTGAGGATGACTGCAATGCGCACCATCTCGTCGCGATGCGTCAACAGTTTGCGCAAGACCTTTTTAGCATCGGGGCTGCCGCTTTCCGCGAAAATTTGGGGAAATATCGGCCATATCTGTTCAGGGACTTTCGACATTAAGGCTTCCGTTTGGCTGACAGTTTTTGGATCCTTCTTCTGCGCCAACTGGAAGGCTGTTTCCAATCTTATAAGCAAATAACTCGATGACATCGCACGATGAATCGCTTGGTCGGCACGGTCATTTTGAAACTTTGATAGGAAGTTAAGGGCAATGGCTTGGAGTTCAGGTTGGCCGCTGGTCAATGCCTCTTCGATGATGTAGAGGGCTTTTTCATTGGAAGAAATTCCTGCTCCAAACAAAGTCAGCTGTTGGATTTCTGGATCGCGTGTGCGGAATCCTTGATCGAGGAGGATGAGTCCGATCTGTTCTATGAGGTCGAAGTCGTTAGTGCCGGTTGTTTTTCTGTATTCTTGGTAAGCTTGGAGTGCTTTTGCCGTTTCGCCTGTGTGCATGAGGTACATGATATGATTTGGGGCAGTGTTGGACGAAGCCTCCATCGATTGCTGTTGCGTGGGGTATGCTGCATAGCAATCAATTCCTGCGAGTAACATCACAACTATTATCTTAAGTAGTCCCATAGGTCGATTCCAACTTTTAATAGGAGCTTCCTGACGGTATTGATGGGAAGGCCCATAGCATTATAGTAACAACCTTCGATCTTATTAATGGCCAGTCCTCCGGCCATTTGGATGGCATACCCGCCTGCTTTGTCAGACCAATGCAACTTTTTGTGATAATGCCTGATTTCATCAGGAGTCAACGCGTTGAAGAGGACGCGTGTTTCTTCATGAGAGGAATAGAGTTGTCCTTTGGAATGCAGGGTGACTCCAGTAAAGACGCTGTGCCATTTCCCTGCTAGTTCTGAAAAATATTGAAAAGCTTCTTCAGCATCCGCTGGCTTTCCATAGATTTTACTATTTCTGTACACCGTTGTGTCGGCAGTGAGGATCAAAGTATTAGGATGATCTTTTGCTAGTTTCTTCGCTTTGCCTTCAGAGATGTCTGTGACGTAGCCGATAGGGTCGCCAGTGAATGAAATGGATTCTTCGTCGAATTCAGGGGAGATCTGCTCGAACGGAAGAGAGAAATATCCAAGGATTTCCTTTCGGCGCGGCGATTTGGATCCGAGAATTAATTGTGTCATGGATGAGCCTTATCGTTTCGTTCTGAGAGGAGATAAAATACCCTATTATAGGGGTGCTATGCAATGAATACTTGCGGGAAGATGATACAATGAATTTTTTGAATTTCCATTTTCGGACAGAATTCAAAGATTTGCTGTTTGATGGAGGAGTCTAGGGATTCTAGTTGAGGGACAGTAAGATGGTGGGTGTCGGCATAAAGCCCGATGTAGTCATTTCCGTGAAAATGAATAAGACTTAATGTGTTAGGATTTTTTAAGGCTTCAATCCCTGCATGTTTCCATTTGATACTTTGGTGGAGGTGCATGCGCAGTTCTGAGGTGACGGGCGATCCTATGAATAAGCGTGGTTTTAGCATGGGAGGTCCTTTTGTGTGAGCTTACAGAAGTTAGGCTAAAAAAGACAGGAAATGGACAAAATGGGGGTGCAATTAAAAGTGAGGGGTAGTTGTTAGGCGTGAATACGGCGAAAGCATGTAGCCATGGGCGTGAGCCCATGGATATGGGTAAATTAAATTATGAAGCCGTGAAGCGGCGACAGAAGCCAAGAACTCTGTCGCCATTTCATGGCTTGATGATTAAATCACTCGTCATGAAAGCTGTTTGGGATGAATTCATCGCCGCAAAGGCCAACATTCCATAAAAATCTCTATGAATTTTTGATGGTGAGTTTGAATTCCTGATCGATATAATCATTGTGATCGATGATTCTTATCGTATAGCAGCCTGCTCTTTCAGGAGTACCTGTTATTTTATCTTCATTATGCTCAAGACCTACTGGAAGCTCAGATAACAACTTCCCTTCATGGAGAACTTGAATGGCTTTAACTTCCTTATACTCTAAAATTTCTCTACTAAAAGAAGTTCCAACAGTGATTGCTACTTCCTCTTTTTGATATTTCTTTTTCATAAAGTGATTGCGTATTAACGCTCGGCTTCGATAGAGACTAATGCCAGTGGTAGCAACAGAACCGATGGAAAGACCGACCTTTAAAAATATTTCCCAAAAGGATTCGCCTTGCACAATAACAACTAACTTAGACTTTGTACTTCCTGTGCCATCGCTTGCCCAAACATCAAGGATCACTTTGTTATCTTGAAAAGTTCCTGTATCCCAAAGTCCAGGCTTACCAGAAAGTGAAAGCGTAAACGGATCCCATTTCATCCATTTTGGAATAGGTTTCCCATTGGATTGATAAACGGTAATTTTAAGCGGATCCTGATTGACATCTGAAAAGGTATTTTCTGGAATTTTATAATAAAAGGGGACGTCCACTGTTGCAATCACCTCAGGTAAAGGATTGGCAACCGTGGGAGGAATATTTTGGCTATGATCACCTTTTCGGTCATTTTTTAGGCGACAAGTCGCTTTTTCCGTCCCAATAATCTCTTATTTAGATCATGGTGCTGCTGCTGTGGCTTCCCTGGAATGCGTACATTTTCTACCAATGACTCGAACAAATCTTCATGTTCATTACCAAAAAATCGCTGAGCCGCAGTTGTCTTATCCAACCGTTTTATATGAAAGTTATGTACAACGGTAAGAGCTTTAAGACTTCTGGTACTCAAATGACGAAAACGATGGTAATATAAAGACAAGGTTCCATTCCGACCTTCCACACACGAACTTGATCTTTGAAACATCTCCGCGCATTCTAGACCTTTTTCCATCAATTTTTTCTTCAATTCCTCAGCGTATGGGGGACCGGACAATTTAGCTTCTAAATTTTCTTTCAGTCTTCTGAGTGCCTCCTTTTCTGACTTTGGTAATCGCCTCCATATCATTTTAAGGTAGCTTAAGGGGAATATGACCTCGTTGAAATACCTTTCCAGCTCCGCGTCTAAAGCTAATCCACGAACAAACGTATGATAAAAAACAAAGAAAACTCTCAAGTAGTCCACTATTGCATCGAATGCTCGTTTTGCTTTCTCAAGGCGCTTAAAACAAGATGTTGATAAACAGGCCTCTTTAGCAGCTCCATCAATCACCGCAAGTTGAGTATCGAACTTTTCCTTCATTGTTTCTGCCGTCTGCAATTTTCCTGTAGCGATGTCTATCGGATGATGTATTCTACCTAATTCTTTCTTGGCGTGTCTAACTTTTTTGCACCGCTCTTGCCTATGCTCCAGACCAAGTTTTCGTAGATTACGCATCTTGATAGCTTCTTTGGTCCTTTCAGAATTCTCCCCGTCCCTAGACAGGGCCTTTTTTACCTTTTCCTCTGCTTCGTCTGCCAACTTTTCAAACTCTCTCTGCTGAGAAGCCAGAGCACCCGCCGTTGCTTTACTTATTTCGTATTGAGCATGAAAAATTTCAGGAATATGCGTAGCTCCTAATTGTTTTGCGCTAGCTCGAATTCCACCACATAAATCACTGACCACCTGTTCCAATTCGATGTTCAATCCATCAAGCCTGGGTTTAAGTTCCCTGCTCCAAGTTTCTGCCTTTCTGTCCTCTGTAAATTTTTCTAAAAGAATAAAGCCAGAAACAACTTCAATTGCTACAAGACAGGGATGACGTCCCCTAAAAAGCTCATCCAAACCGGCCGTAACTTTTCTTGTTTTCATTTTTTCGGATAACTGTTTCTCTTCCCGATCCCCAAACATAACAAGGTGTTCTTCACAACGGACAGAAAACGTCTGCAAAGCCCCATAAGAGGATGCAACAAATTGATCGAACATTGAAAGTTTTAAAAATTCCTGTAAGCCACGAATACCACCAGAGCCAAAATGTGTTACCTGGTATACCGACATTGTAACCCGTTGGATTAACTCCTTTCCAGCTAACGTTGAAAAAAACTCAACAAGTTCAGGAGATACTTGTTGAGAGGTTTTACCAGATACCCATGACTGCATGGTGGAATTGGGAACCTTCAAGAGGGCTGCTATCTCTCTCGCGGATTTGTCGTGCCGGTGTACCGAGACAATCTCTTCGAAGGCTATAATCTTTTTACAAATATCTGGGTGGGTTCGGCTTATTTTAGGATGTTTTTTGGATACATTTTGTGATCTATTTGATACAAATTCCATAGATTCAATACCTTGTTTGTTTATTCAATTTATTGTTCTTAAAAACTTTAGCTACCTGTTCTCGGGTAATTGATGAACCCTGTTTCGAAAGACGTTTCACAACAGTGTCAATTCTAGGTTCCATAGAAAATGAGCGAATTGTTTCGACAAGGATTGCGCGGATAATCTCATCTGGTAGCTGCTGTTGACTTTTCATTGCAGTACGCTTTTGAACTTGTCGCGCACTCACCTTCGGATCTGCATTAACGTATAGATAGCGGCTTGCAGGAGGCTTTGTGCGCGCTATTTTTTTTGCACTCAACAAATTATGTAAGGCATCCTGAACCCGCGTTCTGCAATGTGCTTCTAGTTCTGCGTTGGTTTTTCCAGCCTTGGACGTCGTAATCACGTGGGTTAGTGTATTGATTAGGGTTCCATGCACCGAAAAACCGATGTCCCCAAAATACAAAAAACCATTGGCATCAAACTGAGCTATCGATGGAAGGGTGTAATATTTTCCGTTGTGGGTGTAGCTAGTTAAGTGATTCAGTTGTCGCAAATAACGGAAAACCGTCACACGCGTTGCCTCGTCTAACGCTTTACAAAGCTGCTTCATGTTGAGCACCTTTTCCTGCTCAAACAGCACTTTTAATGTTTCTAAGGATCTATTTTTCATTTTTTTCTCTTAATAATACAGTACGTACTAACATGTTTAAACTAAGTTCGTACTATTACATTTCAATAAAAAAATGACAACAGAAAAATAACTTTTTTCTAAATGCTGGAATCGATTATGCTGTCACTATTTCGAGGAGAATAAAAATGTCGGAAAAGACAATCGGTATGACTGTAACGGGGGAAATTTTCCAGCCGGTGAGACTATATTATTCCGTACTTAATCGCCAAGAAGTTGAGAATTGTTTGATGCGTTTGCGTTGCATAGAGGAAGATGCATCCCAAAAGCGGTGGGTGTGGCTCTACAGGGACGAAGCTCAAATTATTAGCTTCAAAAACGATTTTCATTGTATTCCTGAAGAGGTATCTCCCATCGTCATAGGTTCTTTTATTTGGAAAAACGACGAATCCTTGATTTTGGATGTACGCTCGTTCGAAAGAGCTTTGGAGGCAATCCCATTCTTTGATAAATACGTCCCGCGCTCTCTAGCAAAGATAAAATACTGCGCAGTAGTAAACCGAATTTTTGCAGTAGCAGAAAGTATCCCTTCAAATTTCGATATTTTTTTTGAGGACAATGACAAATTGGTTGAAATCAATCCAGAGGCGTTTATGGATAGAGCGCGTGAAGGGCAACTATCTAAGAATGACAGTCCAAATATTCAAGCGATCACTTCTTTTCTAGATAACGAGATGGATCGATTTTTTGAAGTCGAAAAATTTCCGGTTCATTTCTATGAGGATGGTCTTACATCACTGAAAGGGTCTTTTATCTTAAGACAAATTATCGCAATGGAACGGTGGAAGGGTGATACCACGTATTCTTTCAAAAACGTCTTCAATAAGATGTTTACTGCCATGCGAAGTTAGAGTGAACTACCAAGTCCGATTCCTATACAGGGCAGACTTTCGGTCACTGACGGCAGCTTAGCTGCCGTCAGTGACCGAAAGTCTGCCCTGTATAGGTGATCATAGCCAATATTTTGACCGCCTGTCATATAGAGAGAAAATGTGTCGGTAGCATAAGCTCCCATAGAATCAATGGCGCGAATGATAATTCTTAGTTCTTGGGGCCCTTGAAGTATTCCAGAGAGAGTTCGAGAATCGGAATCAAAATAGAGGCCGGCTGGTAAAGCTGCGCCTCCCTCTAAGCTAGCCTCATACGTTATTGTGTCTCCTTGAGGATCTACAAATGTGTCAGCATCAAACGTGTAACTAAAGGGAATTCCTCCCTTCATTGTAGCATCAGGAATCTGTTTTATTAATACCGGAGGATTATTAGATGAGGCGATTAAAAAGTTTAGATTTACGGTGGTCGAGACGGATAACCCCATAGTATCTTGTGCTTGCAAAACCATCGAGTAAGTCCCCACATCTTGACTTTGTGGTGTTCCACTCAATGTTCTAGTGTCAGGGTTAAAAACGAGAAAGCTAGGTTGTTGATTGATTGAATATGTCAAGGGCTCGTTATCAATGTCGTAAAATGTATTGGTATTAAAGGTATAACTGAAAGGGACTCCGACTGCAGCTAAAAGTGATGGGGGTGGATTAAATACGACGGGAGCACTATTAGGAACTGTAATTGTAAATTCACATGCTGCGGTACCATTTTTACCATCATTGGCAGTCACTTCAATTGGATAAACTCCTTTTCCAAAGGGAGTCCCGAAAAATCTACGCTGATTAGCGTCAAAACTTAACCAGTCAGGAAGGGTTGAATTTCCTTGTAATTGGGCGGAATAACGTAATAAGTCGTTATCTAAATCGGCAAAAGTCTGATTAGAAAAAATATACTCAAACGGTGCACCAGAATACGCTATCTGATCGGAAAGTGGTTGCTCAACAAATGGAAGTCGATTAGGCACGATCAGATCAAATGATGTGTTCGCTGTTCCTCCAAATCCGTCGTTTGCAGTCACAACGATGCGGTAGGAATTTTGATCTCCAGGTTCAGGAGTAAATAAAAACGTCTGCGTGCTAGAATCAAAACTAATGAAAGCAGGTAGAGGAATATCTCCAATAAGCTGGGCTGTATATGTCAGGGTAGCCCCCGGATAATCAAAGGTATTGGGAGCTATGGAGAAGAGCGTAGAATTTCCGACACTGACTTGCTGATTAGAAATTGGCAAAACATTAATTTGTCCTACATGCATAGCAAAGGAATCCACAGCCGAATTACCAGATTCATCAGTTGCGATCATGTCAAAGTGCCATAACCCACGATCGGACGTTGTAGGCATACCGGATAAGGTCCTTTTGGAGGCATCAATGATGGTTAGTCCAGGTTCAACGGAAGTTGAACCGTAAATTGTATTATTTAGAAAAGAAGCATCTAAAAACCAATTGTCAAATCCATAAACTTGATAAGGTCCATAGAAAATGTTATCGACCTTTATGTTTGACATATCCCTAATATCGATAACAATAACTGAAGTAAATCCTATACAATAAAGATATTCTTCATTGATATAAAATTGCAGAATACCGTCCTCTATGACGATTTTTTTTATAAAAACGGGCTGGGAAATCTGTCTAATATCATAAATGGCCAAACTAGTCTGATCTACGGAGACAAAATAATATTTTTCGTTAGCAATAGATGCGCCAGTGTAACTAGCTGTTAAATTAAATGAAGTTACTATGAATGGAATATTAGGATTAGCAATATTTATAACTTTATTCTGAAGTGTAACAGGATATTTACAAGCAACGATGGCATAATCTTTATAAACGGTAAATATGCCTATACCAGCAGGGCAAACTTGAAAAGGGGGACCTATGGCAGGGTGCAGTGGGTTAGTTATGTTAAAATTAGTGAAATTAAGATATTTGAAACCATTGCCATATTGAATTATGTATATATAGTTACCAGATAAGATCGATTTATAGTTATAATAAATTGTCGGAGAAGTAGTGCCAGCTAAACTAATATTTGATTTATTTTTAACGTCAAAAAAGGACAAACGTTGCGACTCTACACAATATAGATAATCATCTTTTTTTAGTAATTCAACACAATTAAAATTGAAATTCTGTGTGTTTAGAGTAATTGGATTGTTTAGATCGCTAATATCAATAACATCTAATTCGTAGCCATTATATGCATATGCATATGAGCCATCAACAAGTAGAGTATACACAGGATATATAAAGTTAATGATATTAGTTAAGGATAATTGGTCAATATTTAGTGAGACCCATCCAGGAGCAGCTATGCCATTACTTTGCTCGATTGCAAGCTCCAAATTACCATTTGTGTGGGTATAATATTGGTTAATATCTATTTCTTCCTCAAAACTTTGATCAGGGATGACGTTAAGATTTGGTAGCGGAGCAATATTACTGATCGGTGCGGCGATTTGTTTGTTAATTACATTACGAACTTTACTGGCCGAAGCGTCTGAAATTAAATAAAATAAACTCCCAGTAAAAATAGGTTTTGAATTGAAATTGGAACCTCTAAACAAGTTTCCAGAAAGATATAAATAACTAACGAATATTTTATTTATCATCTCCCAAGATGCGCTAGAAAATGTAGGCAGTTCTTTGAGACCGATAGTTGCTTTTGTAAATTCCGATATTTTTTGCGCACAAAACTCAAAACTAGT
>Ga0364919_10357_pt3 | contig 14231 bp, 12 predicted proteins | sample SorcelJu500001C7_2_FD_206953 | JGI IMG/M metagenome (GOLD analysis project Ga0364919, IMG submission 206953) | Enriched cells from Trout Bog Lake Hypolimnion, Wisconsin, USA - BchlTB.June20.5000.01.C7 | ecosystem: Environmental > Aquatic > Freshwater > Lake > Hypolimnion/Profundal zone | place... | reverse complement strand
GGCGACCACACACTCAGCCAGGACGGCATCAACGCACTCCTGGTCGAAAAGGGAATGGAGAAGGTAGTCGTGCGGCTCAAAGGCGGAGATCCGTTTGTTTTCGGCCGTGGGGGGGAAGAAGCCCAAGTGCTCGTCGCCAACGGAATTCCTTTCGAAGTGGTGCCTGGCATATCCGCAGCCATAGCGGTTCCCGCTTATGCAGGCATTCCGCTTTCCCATCGAGACCTCACGGCCAGCATTGCCTTCATCACAGGACACGAAAGGGCCGATAAGGACGGGCAGGATTCAAAGGTCGATTGGGCAAAGCTTGCAACCGGAGCGGGAACGCTTGTCTTTTTCATGGGAGTCAGAAACCTGCCGGAAATCTGTGGGAATCTCGTCAAAAACGGCAGAGCGCCGGATACGCCCGCTGCCGTCATTCGGTGGGGTACGACCCCCATACAGCAAACGGTCACCGGAACTCTTGCAGATATAGCGCAAAAGGTGGCAAAAGCGGGCCTCAAGCCGCCGGCCATCACCGTGGTCGGAGAAGTGGTACAGTGCCGCGCGGAGCTCAACTGGTTCGAACGCCGGCCGCTCTTTGGGCGCAAGATAGTAATTACACGGGCGCGGGAGCAGGCAAGCGATTTCAAAGCCGCGCTCGAAGAACTCGGAGCCCACTGCATCGAATTTCCGACGATAGCCATCGCCCCGCCGGATTCGTGGGAACCGCTGGACCGGGCGTTGAAAACGGTGTCTCAGTATGACTGGGTGATTTTCACGAGCGTGAACGGTGTGCACTTCTTCATGCAGAGATTGCTTGCCGCCGGTATGGACGTTCGGGAACTGAAAGGCATCAGACTTGCGGCCATCGGGCCGAAAACCGCCGAAGCGCTGGAAAATTTGATGCTGCGCCCCGACCTGGTCCCCGATGAATACCGGGCGGAAGGCATTCTCGAAGCTTTTTCCGGAAAAGATGTGCAGGGAAAGCGCTTCCTCATGCCCCGGGCTCTTGCCGCGCGCGAAATCCTCCCTGAAAAGCTTCGGGAGTGGGGAGCCTCCGTCGATGTCGTCCCCGCTTATCAAACTTTGCTTCCCGAAGAAAACGTCGCCAAAGTCGCGGAATTTTTCAAGCGCGGCGAAATCGACTGCCTCACCTTCACCTCATCATCGACGGTGAGCAACTTCTTCAGTCTCATGAAAAAGGAAGATGTTCACTCGCTGCTTCACGGCGCCGCGATAGCATCCATCGGCCCGATCACGGCTGAAACGGCGGCGAAATGCGGCTTGGAGACTTCCATCATGCCTTCCGAATATACGATCCAAGGTCTTGTCGATTGCATTGTGGATTACTTCAGCAAGCGCTGATGGGAGTGTTTGATGGGGATTTGCCGGTACGCTGGAATTCTTAGGGCCGCGCTGGGAATGGGAGACTATTTGCAGGGGCCGGGTTGAAAAAGTCGATGCGCCGGCGACGGCGCAACGCAGCTTGGTTGCGCGCCGTGCCAGGGCGCGGCTAAAACGCGCGCGGCAGCGCCCACTCACGCGGCCTAAAGCCGCACAGTTGCCGGCGAGCAAAAAAGACGAGCAAAAACAACGTGCAAGACTGGACAGTTTGTTGTATTCTGTCCGTGTTTACATCGTGGCTGTAGCCTAGCCGCTCTGTTGTGCCGGGCTTGAATACCTTATTCGTATTCGCGAAGCACAGGACGAAGGTATTCCAGGTATGGCCGAGATGGTGCACAATACCGTCGATGAGGCACAACGTCCATAGCTACACGTTGTAAGGGTTCTGCCTTAACATTTCAATGCGGGCGGATGGAGACTCGTGGAAGATCAAGGGAATAAATAGATAATGCCTCTTGGCGATAATGTTTTATCACTGGCTACCTTAGCTAGGTTAACCACTATATTTCAGTCCAACAAGTGGCCATTTCCAGATAGTAAGGAAGACTCCGCTCTATTTATGGATTTCTGTAATTTGCTAAGCAACTTGAGTATTGCCGAACAAGAGCTAGTGCTTATCTTAACAGAGGATTTTTTAAGGGTTACATACTTTGATTATTTGCCATTAATGGAAAAGGTACTGCTAAGAATAGACAACAGCTTAATAGAAAAGGCCGGTAAAATATTTATCTTGCCATTAATATCACCAAAAGATAAGGCGATTGGAGTTATAAAAAGTTCACACAATATGCTTTATGACGTTCTACACCAATGCATTAACAGACATACATGTTTTAGTAATGCTAAACATAAAACATCAGCGTTGGTAGATATAGGCAAGATACAGCCAGACAGATGTAATGCGTTATTAATATTCGTAGATGATTATATAGGGAGTGGACTTACTGCATGTGAGGCTATGTGGGATTATTGGGGGTCATATAGAATTGAAAGTGATTCGGTAGTTATTATTGCACTGGTAGGTCAAGATAAAGGTGTACATATACTTAAACAACACTTCTTTAATGTGCATGTGGAACATATTAGAAGGCGCGGTATATCTGATTCTAATAAATTTACTGATATTAATATACCACTTGATATTATGGATCAAATTGAACGTAGGCTTAAAGTATTTAAAAAATATCGTAGGGGGTTTGCAAAAAGTGAAGCATTGGTAACAATGATAAGGACTCCCAATAATACTTTTCCAGTATATTGGTGTTCTGAAACCAAAAAAAGGACACCGTGGCCTGCGCCATTCAAAAGGTACTAATGAACACTACAGAATGTAACCTAACTTTACTTCTCGAACTTGTTGCAAAAAAGGCTGATGCAGAGCCTCTCCTAAAACGTGGACTAGCATATCCCCAAATCTCTCAGTTAATTGCCGAGGCTATTCGGGATGGCCTTATGGCACAAGAGGAAGGTGGATACGTCTTAACACAATTAGGGATTGCAAAAGTCAAAGATGGTAAAGCACAAAAAAAAGGGCGTTGGATAAGCCCGGAGGATGATTCTCGAATTGTGCCACAGCCGGCCGATAGGGTATATTTGCCGAAGCGGAGAAATTCATATTTTGAGGTGTAGGGACCACTTAGCACAATGTGGCTTGTCCACAGGAATGGCGAGTCGCCATTCTTGGAAGAACCGGCCTTCGAGCCCAGTTCGGCCGGTACTGAGGGTCACAATATCAATTGTGACCCCCAGACCGTCCGAGCGCCGCTAAGGCGGCATCGGGCGGGCGAACATCGTCATGTTCGCCCGCCCGAGATACACGACGAATCGTAATTGGTCCCTACACCTTAAAATATAGATTGCGTCTGCTGCTAAGGGACGAATGTATATGGATTGGTTAAAATATTATAGACAGTTTCGTAAGGAAGCCCAAAAGGCAGGCCATGATGACCAATATATTAAGCGATGTTTAGCATACGCTAGGGTACTCCATCAAAATAATATTCCTATTATCTATGATCAGGAGCATTTATCTCGTCTCGTTGGATACTCGGTAGAGTATTTGCGCAGGGCATCAAATGCACCTGTGGTTTTCTACCGTAGATTTGAAATACCGAAACGTTCAGGTGGTTTAAGGGAAATTGTTGAGCCTCTTCCGAGCTTAAAAGAAATTCAGAGATGGATATTAGACAATATATTATACAGTGGGGAAGTTAGCAGGTTTGCTAAAGCATTTATTAAGCAACGCTCAATTCGAGACAATGCACGGTTTCATCGTAAGCAACAAAAAGTGTTGTCGTTAGATGTTACTGATTTTTTTACATCTATACCTTCGGCTAGGGTGTATGTATACTTTAAGAAGCTTGGATATTGTAGCTCTGTAGCAACAATGCTAACAAATCTATGCACCCTCGATAATTGTCTACCTCAAGGCGCACCTACCAGTCCAGCCCTCTCCAATGTTTTGAGTTTGAGATTAGATAAGCGGATTGCAGGGTTTTCCATAAAGAATAAGCTACGGTACACTCGATACGCTGATGATATTACATTGTCAGGCACCTTTAAGGAAGGGCAAGTTATACGATTCGTAACAAAGGTATTAAATGATGATGGCCTTCACCTCAACATGGATAAGACGAAGCTTATGAGGCCACATACGCAACAAGTAGTAACAGGGATAATTGTTAATGAAAAAATGCAAGCACCTCGTAAACTTAGGCGAAATTTAAGGCAGACTATCTACTACATAGAAAAATACGGCCTAGGTTCTCACATGGAAATGGCATCAATAAGCAAAATTAATCATGTTAATCATCTTCGAGGCATAGCAAATTTTATTTTATTTGTTAATCCAAAGGATAGCGATGCCAAGCATGCTCTTCAGGTACTCGCAACGTGTTAGCTTATCCTGTAGTTTAAGTTTTCTCTGTCTGTCTTAGCGCCCTGTAAAGCGTTCGCCGCGAGACGTTGAGCGATTGAGCCACATTATCATCAGGACCTTCCCCCTTGCTCTATCAGCTTGCGGGCATGGGGACCTATTGCGCGGACAGCAACCGCTTGCGGCCCAGCCGCGCCCCACAAGCCACAGCCGCCGCGCGACCCGCCTTTTTCCGTTCCTGTATCAACCGACCGTTCAAGTTCCGCGAGAATACAGGCCATTTGCCACTGGCCCTGCCTGTTGGCCGCGTTAGAAAAAGAAACCTTGCGTGACATCTTTACATTGTGTAAATACGTCAGATGCGTTATACTTGGAACAAAGAAAAGTACCGCCAGAATCTCCGAAGGCATGGAATCGCCTTCGAGGATGCACAGCGGATCTTCGAAGGGCCAACAGTCGAACAGGTTGATGACCGTTTCGACTACGGCGAAGTTCGCGTGTATGCCATTGGCCTCGTGAACGGCCTAGAGGTCACAGTGATCTACACCGATAGAGGCGATGACGAAAGGCGCATTATATCAGCGTGGAAGGCAGAACCCCATGAAAGAAGTTACTATTGGAAAAAAATTGAAGGCTTCTAAGAGCACGGATTGGGAGCGGTTGCGCGGCATGAGTGACGCCGAAGTGCACGCTGCCGTCAATGCCGATCCTGACGCACGTGCTACGGACGCAGATTTCTGGAAGGATGCCAAAGTCATTTTGCCGCGTAGCAAGAAAGTTGTGACAATACGGCTCGACGCCGATCTACTTGACTGGCTCCGGCAGCAACCCGGATATCAGACAAGGATCAACGCTATACTGCGCAGCTACATGAAGGGCCACGAAAACGAAGGCCATCACGATTAATCTACTGAGTGACTGCACTTTCTCTCCATTCAGACATTACTCCAGCGCACCCCCACCTTCCTCCTGCCTGATGCATATTGACGCCAAACCGGCTCTGCTAGCCAGTAACCGGATTGACAGGATGTGTACCATGTCCCTTCTCCCGTTGGCGTACTCTATGTGAAGTTTACCGCTGATGTTGTCACCGAGTTTTTGCTGCTGTCGTTCAAGGAGAAAGACAATGACTGATAATCCTGTTTGTCCGAAAACAGGCGCATCAATGCACCGCGATGTGCGGCCCATGACTTTGATCTACAAGGACGAGTCGATTACCTTCGACCAGCCGGGCTGGTATTGCGACCAATCGGATGAAGGCATCCTCGTCGGCAAGGACCTGCAGATATCCGACCGGATGTTGAACCGTCTTAAGGCTCGCTACGAGGGTTTGCTCGAACCGGAAGAAATCCGGCGCATCCGCAAGAAGCTGCGGCTTTCGCAGGAAGTTGCCGGGCAGGTGATCGGCGGCGGGCCGCGCGCGTTCCAGATGTATGAAAGCGGAGACAGATTGCCGAGCCGGGCTATAAGCAGCGCCTTGATTTTGCTCGATCATGACCCCGGAGCATTGGCCATACTCAAGGCACGCGCCCCAATATGACCGCCGCCGTATCCGGTCGCCACACGCCACACCCACACCCAAGGGAGCACTCCAGTAAGCATTTACAGGCCGATTTTTAGAGATAGCCAACCCAGGAGACAATTTGAAGGCGATGAGAAAACGTCGCCAAAGTCGCGGAATTTTTCAGGCGCGGGGAAATCGACTGCCTCACCTTCACTTCATCTTCCACCGTGAGCAACTTCTTCAGTCTCATGAAAAAGGAAGATATTCACTCGCTGCTTCACGGCGCCGCGATAGCATCCATCGGCCCGATCACGGCTGAAACCGCGGCTAAATGCGGCCTGAAGACTTCCATCATGCCCTCCGAATATACGATCCAAGGTCTTGTCGATTGCATTGTGGATTACTTCAGCAAGCGCTGATGTGAGTGTTTGATGGGGATTTGCCGGTACGCTGGAATTCTTAGGGTTGCGCTGGGAATGGGAGACTATTTGCAGGGGCCGGGTTGAAAAAGTCGATGCGCCGGCGACGGCGCAACGCGGCTTGGTTGCGCGCCGTGCCAGGGCGCGGCTAAAACGCGCGCGGCAGCGCCCACTCACGCGGCCTAAAGCCGCACAATTGCCGGCGAGCAAAACAGTGAGTAAAAACTGAGCAAAACTGGACGGTTCGTTGTACTGTCCAGTTAGTAATTCCGACCAAAGCAAAAGGCAGAGCCATTGTTGAACTCTGCCCTTCAATTCAAAGTCACGCGCTACCGACACCCGTCAGCGCCACAATTGCGGGCGACGGAAGAACAGCCGGAAATCAAATGGCAAACGGGACACTTCATTGTGAATTATTTTTCGGTTCCTAACGCTTCCTGAGTCTTAACGGTTGCAGTTTCTTTTGCTTCCTCGGCAGCAGCCTCTTTCGCAAGCAATCGTTTAGCTTGGTTATCACCGGCCCGCGCTTCTTTCGCGGTTTGCTGCGGTGTTTCTGTCGCTTCTTGGGCCGCCGCCTGGGCAGCCTGTGTAGCCGCACTACTTATCTTGACAGTGTCCTTTGTTACAGGTTGCGGTTGACTTGCGGTTGTCGCATTACTCTGGGAATCAACTTGGGCTGTTTTGACCTGAGTGGTTGCAGCGGTTGTCGTTCCAGCACTGATTCCTGAAATACTCATTTTTGTCCTCCATGACGAAACGTGTTGCCGTTGGTTGCCAATCGAAATTCTTTTACCGGCTTATTTCAGTTATCGGCATCTCAGAATAAGATGGTGAAGCATATTATTCAAAATTTCGTCATATTGGCACACTGCCGGCGAGAGAACGAAAGCAATCCGCTAAAACAGGCCAATTGAGGGTAAATTGTCTGCTTTTTGAAACTACCCTCAAATGGGCTTGGGTTTAGGGGGCGTTCCGGAGAGCAAAAACCAGGCCACAAAGGAGCACGGAATTATTAACTTGAAGCCCACCATAATGGTGTATGCCCGGTTTCGCCGACACCGGAGGTGGAGGAGCGATACACCTTAAAACGACTTGACTTAACATCTTAAAGATGTATATTGTATTATGACTGAAAAGCGGAAACCGACCTACGACCTCAAAGCGTTCAAGGCTGCGTTCAACAGCGAGAGGAAGCTTGCCATTACGACAACGGCGCGTCGTAGCGCCGCCGCTTTGGGTTTCAGCAGCGCCGAGATCGTGGCAACAATACAGACAATCCAACGAGAGCACTTTTATAAATCCATGACGGCTTATGCCGAGCACCGGTATTGGCAGGATGTGTATCACGTCCCTTCTCCCGCCGGCGTGCTCTATGTGAAGTTTACCGCTGATGTTGTCACCGAGTTTTTGCTGCTGTCGTTCAAGGAGAAAGACAATGACTGATAATCCTGTTTGTCCGAAAACAGGCGCATCAATGCACCGCGATGTGCGGCCCATGACTTTGATCTACAAGGACGAGTCGATTACCTTCGACCAGCCGGGCTGGTATTGCGACCAATCGGATGAAGGCATCCTCGTCGGCAAGGACCTGCAGATATCCGACCGGATGTTGAACCGTCTTAAGGCTCGCTACGAGGGTTTGCTCGAACCGGAAGAAATCCGGCGCATCCGCAAGAAGCTGCGGCTTTCGCAGGAAGTTGCCGGGCAGGTGATCGGCGGCGGGTCGCGCGCGTTTCAAATGTATGAAAGCGGAGACAGATTGCCGAGTCGGGCTATAAGCAGCGCCTTGATTTTGCTCGATCATGACCCCGGAGCATTGGCCATGCTCAAGGCACGCCCCAATAAGGCCGCCACCGTATCCGATCGCCACACGGCACACACACAACCAAGGGGCCACTCCGGCAGGTATTCACCGGCAGATCGTTTGAGGTAGCCGACACAGGAGACAACCTGAAGGCGACGACGAAAGACGTATTATATCAGCGTGGAAGGCAGAACCCCATGAACGAAGTTACTACTGGAAGAAGATCGAAGGCTTCTAAGGGCACGGATTGGGATCGGTTGCGCGGCATGAGCGACGCCAAAGCGCACGCTGCTGTCCATGCCGAGTCTGACGCACGCTACGAACGAAGATTTCACCCACTAAAACAAACGGGCAGAGCCATCGCGACCGAGCCGATCGCTTAACGTGTTGATGAAATGTCAAAAAGGACTGCTGGGTCTCACTCGGCAGTCCTTTTTCTAGAGAAGATATCTTCCCAGGTAGGCAGGTAGATTCAGCTTGGCCGGGGGATCAATCTCAAGCAGTTTTCAACACATTAAGCGATCGGCTCGTCATCGCGACACTGCCCTCTCTATAATAGCATAATCTTCTTGTACTGTTACTGTTATGCTTTCTTGAACTTCCTTCTGTATGCTGCCAACCCAACCAGACCGGAACCGAATAGGATGAAAGTGGCGGGTTCTGGAATGATAGGAGCTGATCCATTCACCTGGGTTATCTGCAGGTACAGATCCTCGGAAGTGTTGGCGGTTGGATTGTAAACGTTGTCGGACCAGTAAGGCGAATTCCCCGTCGCATTATTCGTAAAATCGCCGTTGTTCAAGTACATAACCGGCAGCAGCCCGTTGGTCAACGTCGTTTTGGTATTGTCAAGCTCTAACAAAAATATGCCCGGAAAAGCAATAGCTTGTTGCCCGTTAAGACCTTCGTAAACATAGGTGCTCAATGTATGGTCGCTTGCATCGTATGAGTGGAGGCCCGAGGAAAAATATGGGTCCGTCGAGGCGGGTCCAAACTTCATTATACTAGTGTAGTGGTCGACGCTGAAAGTGGCCTTTGTTATCGTGCCCCCGTTTTCGGTAATTGCGAGTGTGAACGAATCACCGACTAAGTTCGTATTCGGGTTTGTTGAGAAGTCTAGATTTACGTCGGTTGTCGTCGTAAAGCCGGAGCCGGACGGGTCCTCACTGATAACCGTTCCATAGAAGAAGTTCGTAACCGCCGCCGCGTATACTGGAGTCGAAGAGATTCCTATCCCGATTACAATTAGAGCGGCCGTCAGGAATAAAACCAACTTTGCTTTGTGATATCTGGCCAATGTGTGCTCCTCTCTTTTCGGGTTAAAATTTCTGCATTTATTCTTAATGGAACATTCATTCTCAATGGGACATTCATTCTTAATGGAACATTCATTCTTAATTTAACATTCATTCTTAATGGAACATTCATTCCTAACACAGCGTTTATTTCTAATGCAATATCCATTCCTATGATTTTATCACTAATGTTTTCGTGACGCTATAGTAATCGATTGTCTAGTTGGCATGCGGGAGAAAGCGGAAAGTGTAAAATGATTTGACAGAATAAGCACCGCTTTCTTTAAATTGCTTTAAATTGTTCGTAACTACGACTGGTTATGAGCAATTCTGAAATTGTAAAAAAATCTTACGCATTTTGCAATATCATGCTGCTTCGCTGACAACAACGGACGAAACCGGACAGTGCTGTAAATTGCCCATTCCAGTTATTGAAACCATGCCCTATCATCACCCGTTACATGATCATGAAAGGCAAAAACGTTCTTTTTCATTTTATCAAGCAGGAATATCTCCGATTTAAGACCGATAATCCTGTTCTTGAGTTCGACGGCTTCCCTTACTCGCTCTGGATTTGACTTTATCTCCATATAAAGATGAGACGTTTGCACCATAAGGGTATGCAAAATTGACAATTGTTCATTTATGAAGGCCAATAATCTCATGGCAATCAGTCCTCCATGGTTGGAAGGGTGGCGACTGCTGCACAAATTGGATGTTTCTAGCTTCTTAATGCCACAGTTTGGCGCAAAGTGGAGTAGGGTATTGTATGTAAATTAGTTGGGGGATTTACTGTATTTTGTAGCTACCATTATCTACTGTCCTAGTTGGATGGAGCCAGTTTACAAAACGCTTTCTCCTTCATATTCAAATGCCAAATCAATACATTGGTTATCATGAGTTTATCTTCATTCAAAACATCACTCAATCAACCTCATATCCAATTCGTACCGGAAGGGTCTCCTCAACCGTAGGAAATCAGGCTCATCCTGTCGCCATACGCAACACTCCTCAACCACGGGACTACTTGAGCAGGTATTCACCGTCCGATCATTAGAGTTACCGACCCAGAAGACAAATTGAAGCAAAGTGGTCTCATGCGCAAACAGGTTCTGCTGGTTTGTTTGCCGTTTTCCCTTGACCGGAATCAATTCAAGGGCGAAAAAGTTGGCTTCTGCGCTTTTGTGAAAGCCATTCGTTAAAGGGAGGGATGACCGTGATGCTTGACACATAACAGGACAAAACGTCAGGGCAACCTACCGAGGTGGGGGCGACTGCCTCGCAGCGGCGAGCACGCGACGAAAGACGGGCGCTCCGAACAAGGGGCGCTCGCATAGATCGTGTATTTTCCCGGCAACTTCCCCGTGAGGATCGGCCCGAATTATGGCAATCAAGGGCACCCGATCGGGCGCCCGGCCTCTTATCAAAAATGTCCCCGCTTGGCCGCGTCCGTCGATTCTTCATGGTTCAAGCGGCGGTGTTTCATGTTCTCCTCTACTCCGAAAGAGGGAAACGGGTCAAACACTGTTTGCGCGCGGGTTCTTCCTCGATCATCTCGAAGCTTCCGTCCTCTTTGCGCACGATCAGCATGTCGCGCCCTTCGCGAGTAACCCGGATAGCTCCCATGCAAATGTTTGTAATCCGTTTTTCTTCTGGTCTCCGCCCCTTTTTGGAAAGGAGAAATGCGGCTGCCGGCGCCAGCACCAGCCCCCCCAGGCAGAGATAATAATATAAATCCATCATTGCCTCCTCGAACGGTCCCGGAGAGAACCGGTTTCGATTCTTCAAACGGAATTCCAGCGAATTTTCGATCCAATTTTACCGCAAACACGGAAAGACAATTTCACAACTTGGGCCGGCTAACAAGAAGAAAGTTCCCGTTGCCTGCTATTTTGGCGCGACCGCACCGGCCGATAATATGCGCAGCCTACCCCCTTTGATTCTCATATATTTCCGATTTTGGCGCGACCGGTCATGGACCGCAATAGGTCGCCACAACCTGCCCCGGATGCGCAAATGGCCGTATTCCCGTCAATTCCTCAAATTGCATTGAGCAATGTCACGGATGGGAGTATCTTTAGTGGCTGCGATACTCGGGTTTGAATTACCGGCGATTCGTTTCGCTTTAGCTTGGAGGAATCATTACGTGTTTGCAGGAGCTTTCATGAAGACCGTTGTTGCCTCTTTATTGGTGCTTTTTTGCTTTCTTTTTTCTTTTCCCGCGCTTGCCGCTCAACAGCTCGAAAAGGATACAATCGAAACATCGTCGGGCGCCCTCGATATCACTTTTCTGGGACATGCTTCGCTCCTGATGTCTTTTAACGGCAAAAACATCTACATCGACCCCGTCACGGAATTCGTTGATTTTTCCAAATTGCCGAAAGCCGATATCATTCTCGTGACACACGACCATAAGGACCATTTCGACATGAATGCGATCGAGGCGTTGCGAACCGAAAACACGCTGGTCGTTTTGACGGAACTGTGCGCCTCGCAGTACAAGGAAGGGATCGTCATGCGAAATGAAGACGTGAAGATCGTGAGCGGGCTGAAAATCGAGGGAGTCCCGGCCTACAATATCGTGCACAAACGGAGTTCCGGCTTCCCGTATCATTTCAAAGGAATAGGAAACGGATACATACTGACTTTTGGAGATAAGAGGGTCTATGTGGCGGGAGACACGGAAAAGATTCCCGAAATGAAGGAACTGAGCGATATCGATATTGCATTCCTTCCCGTCAGCTATCCTTCCACAATGTCGATCGAGATGGCCGCCGATGCGGTCAGGACCATCAGGCCCAAGATATTCTATCCCTACCATTACGACGGAACGGATCTTTCCGAGTTGCTCGATTCACTGAAGAGTCAATCGGATACCGAGGTTCGCGTCAGGAACATGAAATAATCTCGATATACCTTGTTATAACCGGCAGAGAATGCAATTTTTCAAACTCATCATTCGCAATACATTCAGGCAAAGGCTCCGAACCATCCTGACCATTATCGGAATGGCCATTGCAATTCTCGCCTTCGCCCTTCTCAGCACGGTGATCGAAGCATGGTACCTGGGAGTGAATTCGGCCTCCCCCAACCGTCTGGTTACTCGCAATGCGGTCTCTCTGATCTTCCCGCTTCCTCTTGGTTATCGGTCAAAAATGCAGCAGGTCCCGGGGGTGAACCAGGTAGCCTATGCAAACTGGTTTGCGGGCATCTATATCGACGAGCGTAATTTTTTCCCCAGGATGGCGATCGGGCCGGAGAGTTTTTTCGATCTGTACCCGGAGATCATCGTTTCACCGGACGAACTGAAGTCCTTTTGGAATCAGCGCAATGCCTGCATCGCGGGCCGAAAACTGATCGAGCGGTACGGATGGAAGATCGGTGATACCATTACCCTGACCGGCAATATTTATCCGGGCGAATGGCGTTTCGTTTTAAGAGGAATCTATCGGGGAGCGACCAGGACGATCGATGAGACCCAGTTCTTTTTCAACTGGAATTACCTGGACGAGATGCTCAAAAAGACAACCCCGTCCAGGGCGGGACAGGTCGGCTGGTATACAGTCCAGATTCAAAATCCGCACGATGCGGGTCAGGTTTCGCAAGCCGTGGACGCTATTTTCAAAAATTCCTGGGCCGAGACCTTAACCGAGACGGAAAAGGCATTCCAGGCCGGTTTCGTCGCCATGACCGAAGCTATCGTGATCGCGATTCGAATCGTCTCCTACGTAGTCATCTGCGTCATCCTGGTAATTCTCGTAAACACGATGGCCATGACCTCGCGCGAACGCATGCCCGAATATGCCGTTCTCAAGACAATGGGCTTCGGGAACAAATATCTCTGGCTGCTCATTGCGGGCGAATCCGTATTCATATCCACACTGGGCGGGTTGCTCGGGATAGCCCTCTCCTATCCTGCGGCAGCTCTTTTTTCCGCCAAAATGGGGACATTTCTCCCCGTGTTCCACATTCACTGGAAAACCCCGCTCGTATGCGTGCTGGTCAGTTTCGGAATCGGACTCCTGTCCGCCCTGATCCCGATCCGGCGGGCCGGACATATACGAATAGCCGAAGCGCTCGGGCATGTCGGGTAGTGTTTGCAGCATATTACGATTCAATAGGACTCTTCTCCCAGCTTTCGAGGGGATGACGAAGGAGGGACAATTTGCGCCTGGATGAACCCGGCATTCACATTTTCGCGGGCTTCAACGGCACTCGCCTCGAAGACGAACTCAAGCACCTCATAAGGGAATACCGCCCGGGAGGCATCGTGCTGTTCAAGAGAAACATCGAGGGACGCGAGCAGATAATAGATCTCGTCGCGGGCGCTCAGGCCCTGGCCGTTGAAGAACTGCGCCGCCCGCTGCTCGTGGCGATCGACCAGGAAGGGGGTAAGGTACAGCGGCTGGCTCCCTGGTTCAACACGCTTCCTTCGGCCCAGGCGCTCGCAGAACAAGGCCCTCAGGCAATTGCCCAATGGACCGGCACATCCGCTCGAGACCTCAAAGAAATCGGGATCCACATCAATTTCGCCCCTGTTCTCGACATCATACCGGAAACCGGCAGCCATTTCATGCAGACACGTTGCCTGGGATCGACGCCCGAGAAGGTTTCCGAACTGGGGAAGGTCTGGATCGAGACGCTCCAGGCCGGCGGCATTTCCGCTACCGCGAAGCATTTTCCCGGCTTGGGGCGAGCCGAACTCGATCCCCATCATTTTGCCCCCGTAATCAATGCCGACAGCCCTGAAGAATTTCGCATCCACCTGATCCCCTTCGAATCGGCCGTCAAAGCCGGGGTCCATTGCGTCATGACTTCGCACGCGGTCTACCCGGCAATCGATCCCGACCGGCCGGCAACCTTGTCGCAAGTGGTAAACTTTACATGGCTGAGGGAGCGGCTGCATTTCAACGGGATTTTATTCAGCGACGATTTGGATATGGCTGCA
>Ga0364919_10393_pt1 | contig 14361 bp, 11 predicted proteins | sample SorcelJu500001C7_2_FD_206953 | JGI IMG/M metagenome (GOLD analysis project Ga0364919, IMG submission 206953) | Enriched cells from Trout Bog Lake Hypolimnion, Wisconsin, USA - BchlTB.June20.5000.01.C7 | ecosystem: Environmental > Aquatic > Freshwater > Lake > Hypolimnion/Profundal zone | place... | reverse complement strand
CCCGCAGCAAAAGGTTCAGCTCCGGTTCCTTATTTTGCGTTGGCGGCGTAATAACTTCGTTCATCATGGTGGGCCACAGCCCTCACCCCAGGGCTTTTGATTCCGTAATCCGGTTCCACTTCGTGTGCATTTGCTTCGGAATCCCCCACGAGATTCCTACGACTCAAGCGACTCGCACTTCCAAGCCGCTGTCTGTTACCTTTTCAGATACACGCTTTGTGCGCGAAGTTGCATTTCATAATGCGCTCGACCGCCACTGTGTAAGCGCGGTTCCCCTCGAGAACACCACGCAGGGTGAAGTTGAGATGCATTTACGCGCTTCCGCGTGGCATTCGATCGCGCTTGCGTTATGGAGTCTTCCAGGCTGGAAACCAGCTTTGGCTTCTCGGCGGCAGGTAGTTTCCCGGCAAGAAGGCGGAGGACGGCGGTGCCTCTGTCGGCATGGAGAATGGCTTGTGCTCGGGACGAGCGCCTCTCTCGGCTTATAATGAATGATTCAAGAGCTTTGTAGATGCGGATCAACAACCTGCCGCAGATTTATTGATCGGAGACATAGACCCGAGTGGACCTTAAGGCAACCGTCAATCTCCCCACAACCGATTTCCCGATGAAGGCGAACCTGCCCCAGAACGAGCCTAAAATGCTCGAGCATTGGGCGAACATTCGCATCTATGACTTGGTTCGCAAGGCGCGCCAGGGATCGCCCTCGTGGGTGCTGCATGATGGGCCGCCCTATGCCAATGGCGCTCTGCACCTAGGCCATGCGCTGAACAAGTGCCTCAAGGACTTCATCGTTAAGTCCCGCACGATGGCTGGTTTTGATTCGCCGTATGTGCCGGGCTGGGATTGCCATGGGCTGCCCATTGAAATCAAGGTGGATGAAGCGCTTGGCCGTAAAAAGTTGGAGATGGACCCGCTCGAAGTGCGCCATGCTTGCCGCAAGTATGCTGAAAAGTACTTGAAGATTCAGAGCGACCAGTTTCAGCGCATCGGAGTGTTTGGTGACTTTGACCATCCCTACTCCACGATGACTAAGGATTACGAAGCAAAGGTCATCGAGAACTTTTACGCGTTCTTTGAGAAAGGCCTGGTCTATAAGGGGCTGAAGCCGGTCTACTGGTGCATCCATGACCGCACGGCGCTGGCTGAGGCCGAGGTTGAGTACGCCAACCACACGAGCCCCAGCGTATTTGTGAAGTACGCGCTGAAGAGCGACCCGGCGGGCATTGCTCCGGAGCTCGTGGCTTATGCGGGGAAGATCAGCACAATCATTTGGACTACAACTCCGTGGACTCTTCCGGCTTCGATGGCCGTCGCCTTCCACCCGCGCGCCGAATACCAAGCCATTCTCGACAATGCGAGCGGGCAGGTATATATCCTCGCGGCTGAACTTGCGGCAGGGGTAATGGCAAAGCTTGGCATCGGCAAAGAGCACACGGTTCTTGCCACGTTCGCCGGTGCGCGATTAGAGCGAGCGATCTTCGCGCATCCGTTTCTGGAACGCGAGATCCTCGGAGTGCTGGCCGACTACGTCACGATGGACCAAGGCACGGGAGCGGTTCACACTGCGCCAGCACACGGTGCCGATGACTTCTACACCGGAGTTAAGTACGGGCTCGATCCAACGACGCACGTCGATGCGGGCGGACACATCACTGAGGGGCTTCCGGAATACGACGGCAAAAGGGTGTTCGCGGCCAATGAGATCATCGTTGAGTTGCTGAAGGCTCGCGGAGTGTTGCTGGGGCGCGAAGACATTGAGCACTCGTATCCGCATTGCTGGCGCTGTCATAAGCCGGTGATCTTCCGCGCGACCGAGCAGTGGTTCATTTCCATGGAAGGCAAGATCGGCGAGGGAACTCTGCGCACTGAGGCGCTGAAGGCAATCGCCGGAGTTCGCTGGGATCCAGCATGGGGCGAAGAGCGCATCTCCAACATGGTTGCCACACGACCTGACTGGTGCATTTCACGTCAGCGGATATGGGGAGTTCCTATCGCGGTTTTCTTCTGCGAGAGCTGCGGCAAATTACATGAAGATAAGGCCACGAATCGCGCAGTCATCGAACTGTTTGGGCGCGAGGGCGCTGACGCATGGTATGCGCGTCCCGCTTCGGAGATTGTCCCTGCGGGAACAAAGTGCGCCCACTGTGGCAAGTCAACCTTCCGCAAGGAGATGGACATCATCGACGTGTGGTTCGAGTCGGGATCGTCGCAGGCATCGGTGCTGCCGCGGATCTTCGGTCACTGGAAACCTTCCGACATGTATCTGGAGGGCGGTGATCAGTACCGCGGCTGGTTCCACTCTTCCCTGCTCTGTTCGATCGGGCTGAACGGCGAGGCTCCGTATAGGGCGGTTGCCACCAATGGCTGGACGCTCGACGAGAACGGGCGCGCGATGTCTAAATCGCTGGGCAATACGGTCGATCCGGTCGATATCGCCAAGCGCATGGGCGGTGAGATCGTTCGCTTCTGGGTGGCGTCGGTGGACTTCCGCGAGGACGTGCGCGCCAGCGAGAATCTGATGGTTCGCGTCGCGGAGAACTATCGCAAGATTCGCAACACATTCCGTTACATTCTGGGAAACCTGCACGGCTTTTCGCCCGCGCAGGATTTGGTGGCATTCGAGCAGATGGAACCGATGGACCAGTACATGCTTTTGCGTGCGGCCGACCTTTCCGCCGAAGTGTGCGCGTGGTATGACCAGATGCTCTTCCACCGCATCTACCAGCGGCTAAATGAATTCTTCGCCGTCGATTTGAGCGCTCAGTATTTTGACATTCTGAAAGACCGGCTCTACACCTTCCCACGCTCTTCGCGCGAACGGAAATCCGCGCAGACAGCGCTGTGGCGCATTGGCGAAGCTTTGCTTCGGTTGATAGCTCCGATTCTCAGCTTCACGGCCGACGAGGCCTGGCAGTTCATGCCCAAGATGCTTTCTCGTCCGGAGAGTGTTCACCTGTCACTGCTTCCCAACGCCAATGACATTACGGGAGAGATTCGCGACCGTGATCAGGCGGCAACGCTGCGAGAGGACTGGGACTACTTGTTTACCGTCCGCGAACTGGCGTTGCGGGCATTGGAAGAGTTGCGTACTGACAAGAGCATCAAGGCAAATTTGGAAGCCCGCGTGATGATCACCGCGTCAGACGATGATTACAAGCGGCTCGCGCAGTACGCCGATAAACTTGCAGCGTTCTTCGTTGTCTCGCAGGTGGAAGTCAGGGTCGGAGCACCTGGTTCGCCCATCGCATTTGAAGTTGGGAAAGCAGTGGGCGTGAAGTGCGAGCGCTGCTGGAACTTCTCAACCCACGTAGGAGAGGATGCAAAGTTTCCGACGGTGTGTGAACGTTGCAGCGCGAACCTTGCGGTGATTGCGGGCGAGCCTGCCGGGAGCGTCGACGCCTGATGTCACGCGCCACTCTGCGCTGTCTTTACTATTTGCTGGCGGCGGTCGTGATCGTGCTCGACCGCCTCACCAAACTTTTTGCCGCCCGCAATATTGAGCTCAATTTTGGCAGGGTGCAGGTAATTCCAAACTTTTTCTCCATCACAAATGTGGAGAACACGGGCGCGGCGTTCAGCCTGTTTGCCGACTGGCCGCAACGCGTGCGTGTTCCAATGCTGGTGGGCTTTTCGACTCTGGCGATGCTTGTGGTGGGCTATCTGCTGTGGAAGTCTGCGGCAAGGTTCACTTGGACGGGCCTCGCAATGGCGTTCATTCTGGGCGGAGCGATCGGCAATCTTTACGATCGAATCCGCTACGGGCGCGTGACCGACTTCCTGCACATCTATGTTGGTTCGCACAGTTGGCCGGACTTCAACCTCGCCGATAGCGCCATCGTTTGCGGCGCCATCCTGCTGTGTATCGGACTGATCTTTGGCGACAAGACGGCAAGCCAGAATTGACGTCGAGAGGGAGCGCGCCGGACTGCTACTGCCGGGGATAGAGCCGCTGATAAACCTTTGCGTTGCGAATGATGGCCTGCACGTACTCCCTGGTTTCGGTGAACGGAATTGACTCCACAAACTCCGGCACGTCACGATAGTGTCCACTCTGCAGCCAGTCGTCTACCCGATTGGAACCCGCATTATAGGCGGCCAAAGCGTACTCCGCCTGGCCGCTGTACTGGGTTACCATCTCTTTGAAGTAGTGCGTACCGAGTTGGATGTTCACGGTCGGCTCCAGCAGTGACGAGGTAGAGAAATGCTTGATGTGCGCTGCCCGCGCTTCGCCACGGCCTACTTGCGGTAGTAACTGCATGAGACCATAAGCATTCGCGTGCGAGACGGCTCCGGGATTGAACTCACTCTCCTGCCTAATGAGAGAGGCTACGAGGTAGGGATCCAGCGAGTTCGCCAGCGATTGCCGTTGCACATCCGACCAGTAGGGGCGCGGAAACAATATCTCCCAGTAGGGACGGGGCAATGCCGGGAGATCCACTGAGTAGTAACCGGGCAGCGCCTTCTTTAGAAACTGAATGGCGCGATGGTTCTGTCCACCTTCGAGATAGATGCGCGCGATCTGCAAGGTTGCCCAGCGTGGGCCTTGGCCGCCCCGCTCGGCCTGTAATTCGCGAATGGCGAACTCGTTCAGGCCAGCGTTCTCCAGCAGCCTGCTCTTTTCGGCGCGCAATTGATTGGGCGGAGCTTCGAGTTCAAGCGCCTCCGGAGTAGCGGGCGTCACATCCGGAATCCGCGCGAGAATAGGATCCTGCCGCATGGCCACGTTCATTGCAGTGGCAGGAAGTTTTGCCAGCCGCTCGCGTCCCAAATATCCGTAGTAGTAATTATGGAAGCGCTCTCCAAGCTTTGAATACCAGGCTCGTGCAACTACGTAGTCGCGCTCCTCTTCGGCAATTCTCGCCCGCCAATACAAGGCCGCAGGAACTTCGGCGCGATCCGGATACAACATCACCTGCTTCTCGAAATCCTGCTTAGCGGTATCGGTGCGTCCCTGACGATAGGAAAGCCATGCAGCTTTCCAGTTCGCATAACTGGCGCGCGAGTTGGTTGGGAAGCGCTGCTGCGCCTCACGAAACATATCGATCGCACGGTCGTAATTCTTTTCCAATAGATACATGTTGGCAGCCGAGATCAGCGCTTGCTGAAACCACTGGCTCGTTGACGCCGCTTGACGCATGAGCTCAAGGTTCTGAGCCACCGCGCTGTCGTTGTTCTGGTTGCGCGCAATTTCTCCAAGGAGATATAGCCGCTGCGCATTGGCTTCTCCGGAGGCCTGCAGCTGCTCGAGCATCGTCCGCCCTTCGGCGGGACTGGTGTGCCGCAAGGTCGAAGCGAGAGCCACTTCGACGCTGCCGAGCTCCGCCGCCGGCGCCGTTCGCAAGAGGCGGCGATACGCCTGTGCCGCATCCGACCAGCGCGCTGCTTTTGCCAGAAGGTCGGCACGTGTTTTCTCGTCGTTGTAGCTGCCTTCAAGGGTCGATCCCATTGCCGTCAACTGCGTGACTGCCTCGGCAGCCTGGGTGCTGGAAGGCATCGTAAAATAGAGATGCTTGAGTATCTCCATTCCTTTTTCAGGGTGGTCGGTATGAAGATAACTTTTGCCGAGTGCCAGCTCGACTGAGGCTTTGGTGGGTAGGCGGTGTGCCTCAAGATATGCAATCGCCTCCTGCGTTTTGCCTTGCGCGGCCAGCGCGCTACCGTAAACATCCACGACGTCGCTCTGGAAGATCGACTCAGGCGACTCTGCTTCGAAGCCATGCAGCAGTTCCACAACCTTGCCACTGTTTCCCTGCGCGCCGTATGAGACTGCTTCCAGATAGCGGACGTAGTCACTGAGCTCGCCGACGTGCGGCTTTGCTTTTTCCAAGGCTGCGATTGCCTGCGTATACTGCTCGTCGAGAACCCGTGAATAACCCACGGCAAGCCACGCCAGAGCACCTGCATCGCTGGCTGCATGTCGGCGGGCGTAGTCCTCTACACCGCTATAGGCGGCGGGAGTGCGGCTCTCCACCAGCTGGCGAGCCATCGCCTTGAGGTCTACCGAGGCCACGAAGGCGCGGGTCATCCGCTGCACCTTTGCAGGCGACGCTTTTCCTTTGGCCGCCGCGCGGGAAGCAGCAGGGCTCAGCCTCCGGGTGCTTGCCTTTTTGGAAGCTGAAGTTTTCTGAGGCGCACTCTTCTTTTTTGGCGAGGTCGCTTTTTGCGCGGATGATTTGTGTTGGACAGGCTCTTGGCGGGCGATGGCCAGAGTCGTCAACGTCAGCATGAGGATCGCAAGGGTTCGTAGCTTTGTAGGCATGACTGCTACTTGCAGTTTAACCCGGAAAGCCATCTCCCATCACCGCCCGGTTGTTATCTGCAAGGATTCTCAGCAATTCCTGAGTAAAGTAATCGACGTCTTTGACAGTTTCGCCGAAGCGCTTTTGGTATGCGCCGCGGCTCTTTTCGATGTCATCATGCAGACGTCTGTAAAGATCGCCTCTTGCCCGCCCTTCGGCAAGCTTTGTCTGGTTATATAGCTTGATCTCTTCCACAAGTAGTTTGGCAAAACGACGCGCCTTTTCGTGTACCTCACCGGGAAGCGGTTGGCCGAATTGCGGCGGCGCCGGGCGAGACTCGGGAACGGGGGCCGCAATCTGTGCCATGGGTGCCGGTGGCGAGGCAAGGGTTCTACTTCCAGTGTCGGATGTCGAATACGCAGGCAGCAACTGAGGCGGAGGAGGTGCACTCGCGCCGACCATCACAGCCGACGCCGAAGGAGCACTTTCGACTGAGTGGGGCGCATTGTAAGCAGCCTCGTGCTCGGACGCTTGCGGAATAGCTTCGGGTTCGGGTGGGGGCGGTGCCGACGGAGCGATGTCTGCTATCGCGGCTTCCACATTAGTCGCTTCCGGTTCGGGCTTCAGGGAAGCTGGGTGTTCCGGCGCAGGGGGCGGCGGCGCTTCGGGCCTCTCAGCCTCGGCCCCTGGCTCCGGCGCGGGCGTTGGCGTTGGCTGCTGCGGAGTTTGCTGCGGAACTTCTGCCGAGAGATGAGGCGCGGCCTTGCGAAATGATTGCAACTCAAGAACCAACTGCGTAATCTGCGCAAGTATTTTGACTCCAGCCAGATCATCACTCTGCTTCAGTAGCGAAAGCAGCAACGCAGCAACGCGCCCTTTCAGCATAATAGGAGCCAACAGAAGCTGCGCTGAGCCCTCCAGATCAATCGCGGCACAAAATTCAGGATCCAATTCAGAGGCCTGTGCGACTACCGCTGCGCCGGTGCGGACCACTTCAGCTCCCACACCGTGTGAACAATCCATGACGGTTTTTCTGAAGCTTTCGCGTGTGGCAAGACCTTTACAACTCCAACCACTGGCTTGGGCTCCTCGCAATATCATCAGGCCGCTTCCAGGAGTGATAGCGGAAACCGCAGCCAACAACGTTTCCAGCGTCTCGGTCTGCGTTCTGGTACCAGAAATCAACAGAGCTCCGCCGAGCAACTCTTTTATGCGCTCGCGTGGCACCGCGGCGGGCACTGGCTGCAATGGCAGTTCTGCGCCAGCCCTTGCAAGTTCCTCGCCTACTTTTAGCGCAACTTCTTCGGCAAATTCCTGCGATTTCAGTTGCAATGCATCGCAACAGGCCCTGGTGATAATCTCCCGGATTAAACCTTCGTTTACCATGCTCATGTCCGGCGCTGCTGCTGCAGACGCATACTGTGACGATACTCGGATTATGGTTGGCACTTAGCACTGTGTCAACGGCTCAGATTCATTACCCTTGACACACTTTAGAATTACCCTTGATAGAACATTAGAATGGGTTCATTTGGCTGCTCTTTGTCAACGGCCCTCGCACCCGATACAATATTGCTTCAGGCGATTGAATCGCATATTTTTGAATCGACGGACGAATGGAAACCATCGAAAACAAAGTAGTGGAGCCACCGAGCGAAGAAAGTGTTCTGGTTGAAGCGGCACGCTCCGGCGATATTGGTGCTTTCGAGTCGCTCGTGCGGCGGTATGATCGAAGCGTTTTCCGCATCGCACAGCATATTACTCAGAATCGCGAAGATGCCGAGGATGTGGTTCAGGACGCGTTTCTCAAGGCGTATCAGAACTTGGGACAGTTCCAGGGGCAGTCTAAGTTTTATACATGGCTGGTTCGGATCGCGGTAAATGAAGCACTCATGCGGTTGCGGCGGAGACGCCCAGAACGCATGGTTTCAATCGATGAGGATATAAAGACGGAAGAGGATTCCATGCCGCGCGAAATCGCGGATTGGTCTCCTAACCCGGAACAGCTATACACGCAGTCGGAATTGAAGGATCTCCTTGGAAAGACCATTCAAGGTTTGCCTCCAAGCTTCCGGACGGTTTTTGTGCTGCGTGATGTCGAGGGGCTTTCGACTGAAGAGACCGCATCGGCGCTGGAGTTGAGTGTTCCGGCGGTGAAATCGAGATTACTGCGTGCACGCTTACAGTTGCGCGAGCGTCTCAACAAGTATTTCAAACGACGCGATGGAGACACACGACCGTGAAATGCTCTGACTTTCTGAAAGAGCTGACTGATTACCTCGACAACACCATGGACTCCCGGACCAAGGCCGAGCTTGAGGAACATTTGCAGTGGTGTCATAACTGCTACGTCGTATGCAACACCACTAAGAGCACGATTGAAATATACCGCGACTCTAAACTCTACGAACTTCCCGACGATCTTCGCAGCCGCCTCCACACCGCCATTGTTACAAAATGCCACTGTCACAAAGACAGCCTGGAGAGCGCCAATTCTGCCAGCCATTCGTCCTCCGAAAAGCCTTCGGGGAACGAGCCTCCCCAGTAGCTCGATGAGGCAATGGAATGGCGGACTGACCGACGTAGACGTTCTATAAATGCAAAGAGGCCCGGTGAACCGGGCCTCTTTGCACGCTTCAAATCAGCGTCGCTTGGGGTGCTTCTTATCCAGTTTCTTCTGCTCCTGCTTCTTTTTCTCAGGAGCCTTCGCCGAAGACTTCTTGCTATTCTTCTTGACCGCTTTAACGGTCTTCACTGCGGGCCTTGCAGCCTGCTTGATCTTGACCGTGGGCTTTCCAGCCTTTAAGGATTTGGGCGCGGGCTTTGGCGCCTTCTTAGCGGCTGTCTTCGCATTTGCTTTCGTTGGTGCCTTTGTCTGCGGTTTCGCAACCTTTGCCGCGGGCCTATCTGCTGCGGACTTCTTACCCGCTATGGGCTTGGCTTTAGCTCCTGAAGCGCTTTCGGCCTTCTTCTCCGCGACGAGCTTCTTTGGCGCACTCTTGTCAGCAGCCACAGCCTTGGGAGCCACCATTGAGTCGACCGCCTGCGCAGGGGCTTCAACCACGGGTGCGGTCGCCACTTGAACCACTGCTTTTACCGCCACTGGAGCCTTCTTGGCGGCTGCACGCCCACGGCGCACTGGTGTGGGCGGAGGTGGAGGCGGAGGCGGTTCGAAAGGGGCAAGAAACTTCGCGATCTCGCTCTCGGAGCGAAGCTTTCCGTCCAGAATCAGCAGAAAAGCCTCCTGGCAAATCTTGGAATACTCCGAAAGCTGCGGGGTAATGCGAAGTTCGGTCATCTGTGCAAATGGAATTTTCTCTTGAAGCTGACGCCATTTGCCCAGGAAGTTCTTTATCTTCTCATCCACCGTTTTGTTGCGTCCCGTGACTTCCAAATAGAGTAGCGCCTCGGGCTTTGCCGAGGCGAGAATCTTCCACGCCCCGGAATTCAGCGATGCTTCTTTTGACGCGAGCTTCTTGGCCAGATCCTTTGCGTCATCGTCCAGACGCTTCCAGGCGGCAACAAATTCGCGATGGGGAATGAGACGCTGAATCGCGGTGATATCGACTTCGCCAAGTTTTAGGGTGAGATAGTGCATTACGGCTGGGGCCGCGTCTGCATTGATGTTGAAGTCTGCCATTGTAGAGCGGGTTTTGAGCAATTGCGCCAGTTCGGGAACATCGGCCTTGGCAACTGTCCATTTCGGCCAGAGAACCTTGAGCCAGCCCTCTTCCTCCAGCGCTCGCATTACCGCAATCGGATTCTCTTCGTGTGCAATCTGCTCGATTTCATGTCCGACTGCCCGACTGCTTATGAACTGGATGTATTCACCCTCGCGAGCCGAATCGTAGCGGGCCCGCGTGCGGGGTTCGAATTCCCATCCAAAGCGAGCGGCAAAACGGGTTGCGCGAATCAGTCGGGAAGGATCTTCCAGAAATGCATAGCTGTGCAGAACCCGAATCAAGCGCGCCTCGATATCGGCAGCGCCGTTAAAAGGATCAAGCAGCAGCCCACGAGAGCCATCGCTCAGCGAAAGTGCCATCGCGTTGAAACTAAAGTCGCGGCGACGGAGATCCTCATTAATGGTGGCAGGCGTTATCAGCGGCGGTTTGCCGGGCTTATCAAACACTTCTGCGCGAGCCATGGAGATCGCAACCCGAGATCCATAAAGAATTACGTGGATCTCACAGAGGGTAGGATCGACCATATCGACGATTCCACCCGATTTTTCAATCTCGTGCTGAAGCTTGAGAGGGTTCCCCTGAACCGTGAAATCCAAGTCACGGATTGGGAAGCCGGTTAAAATGTCGCGAATCGCGCCCCCGGTCAGATAAACATTCATACCGTGGGACCGGGCAAGTTGCTGCACCGTATTCACCGCCTGCATCTGCTCAGGCGATAACCGGCTCTCCATTGTGTAAATGTAATCTGCCATGATAGTTAAGTCTGCACAATCAAACACTTACCGGCTCATAATTAGAATCTGCTTGAAGTACTTTCCAGTTTCAGACTCCCTGAACACATGCAATAACTCTTTTACGGATAGTTACTTACGGCGAAATGTCGCAAACCCGCTGCAAAGATCAGACGATAACACAGACTAGACTCATTTGGCTACTCTGAATCTGGCATGCCCGCTGACTTCTTGAAAACGTGTACCTGCCTGCTTACCGGTAACCGATGCGTTACCCGCCTGATTTTTTCTTCTGCCAGGATCTCGGGAGGGTGCGACAATCAGTAAACGCTCCTGGTTGTGGTCGGTAGAATTGGCCGCGCCTAATTGGATAGCCATGGCATCGACGCACAAGAAGGTAATCGTCCGCAAGATGGATCGCGATAGTGTGCAGGGCTACGTTGCGGCCGGGGAGTTCCTCGTAGGAAGCAAGGTGGAAGTGCTGAATACGGCCGGCAATGTTGTTTTGATTGACCTTGCCGAGATCAAAGGCGTCTATTTTGTCAGGGACTTTGCCGATTCTAATTCTTTACAGCGAAAGACATTTACGACGCGGCCGAGAGTCGAAGGCCTGTGGGTAAGGGTGCGCTTCCGTGACGCTGAAACGCTGGAAGGCCTGATGGCTAATGACCTGACCCTGGTGCGAGCGGAGGGCTTCTTTCTGAATCCGCCCGACACGCGAGGCAACGTTCAGCGGATTTTTGTGCCGCGCTCGGCACTATCGGCGCTGACGGTGTTGGCAGTGATTGGTTCGGCAGCCAAGCGGCGTCGTCAGGTCGACGCCGAACAGCAAGCTCCTCTCCTGTTCCCGACCATCCCTATCGACTAAAAGCTTACCGAATGTGATCACGCGCTTCAGATGTTGGAAAATTCTACGGCTTCGTATAGCGTCTAAGTTGCTGCTCCTGTACCCTATTGCCCAGCATGAAACTCTTTGAAATAGCACAGATCCTGGGCGCGACATTGCACGACGCCTCACCGGAGACCGAGATTACAGGAGTGGCGGGCATTGAGGACGCAGGACCGCAGCAGGTAACTTTCATTTCGAATCCAAAGTACGCCTCGCTTGCAAAGACGACACGAGCAGCGGCCATCCTGGTAGCTCCGGAGTTCCTCGCCGAAGGGCGTCCGCTGCTGCGCCATGCCAATCCTTACCTGGCGTTTGCTCGTACCTTGGAACTTTTTTACCAGCCACCTAAGTATGAGCCAGGCATCCATCCGACAGCGGTCATCGATCCTTCGGCTAAGATTGGCTCGCGGGCGCACATTGCACCCTACGTCGTGATTGGCGATGGCGTGGTTCTGGGCGACGATGCCGTGCTGCTGGCACATGTCGTGATCTATCGCGGAGCAAGAATCGGGCACAGGTTCTTTGCGCACTCGCATGCGCAGGTGCGTGAATTCTGCGAGTTGGGCGATGACGTGATTCTGCAGAACGGAGCTGTCATCGGCGCCGATGGCTTCGGCTTTGCGCGTGATGGCGCCAGGGGATGGCACAAGATCGTTCAGTCCGGCATCACCCGGCTTGCCGACCGCGTCGAAGTGCAGGCGAACTCAAGTGTCGACCGCGCCAGCATCGGCGTAACTGCGGTAGGAGCCGATACGAAGATCGACAATCTGGTGCAGGTGGGCCACGGATGCACTATCGGTGAACACACCATGCTCTGTTCTCAAGTAGGTGTGGGGGGATCGACGCACGTCGGCAATAATGTGATTCTGGCCGGACAGGTCGGTGTTGCCGGGCATCTCACCATTGGTGACGGAGCGGTGGCAACTGCCCAAACCGGCATTCCGGGAGATGTCGCGCCCGGCACCACGGTTAGTGGCTCTCCGGCGATTGAGAACCGTCAATGGTTGCGTGCGGTGGCCGTTTTCAATAAGCTACCCGAACTGGCCAAAGCAATTCGCAAGCTGAATCGCGGCCCGGAATAGTCGAAAAGTTTCGACAGGCCTTCTTTCTTTTTGCATCCATATCAAAATGCGGGGATGACGGATGGATGAGAGTAAGCCGTTCAAGGTGGTCGAAGGCGGCAAGTCTGAGGGGCAGAAACCAATTTCTGTGCTGCTGCTGGACGATCGCGAAGAAAACCTGCTGGTGCGCTCTACCATTTTGCGCCAGAAGGGGTACAGGATCGTGACTGCGGCCTCCATTCAGGAGGCCGAAACCAAGCTCAACGACATTGATATTGCGGTACTGGATTACCACCTGGGTGCGGGAAAATTTGGTACCGAGGTGGCTCATACTCTGAGGGTTAAGCGTCCTGAGGTGCCGATTATCATTTTGTCTGCGACGCTGGAGCGCAAGTTCGGTGGCATTGCCGACATGCACCTGCTCAAGGGAAGCAGTTCAGTGGACGACCTTGTGCAGGCATTGCGCAGCTTTGAGGCAAAGCGCCGGGGAAAACCCGTCGTCGTCGACTCACGCGATTTTTATTATTCGCGGATCATCATGGCAATGGGCGATGACATGGTGATAGAAATTCTGGACCGCGACGGCAACTGGCAGTACGTGAATGACTATTTCGCTGCTCTCGGCAACCAGAAAAGAGCATGGTATGTGGGACGCAACATCTTTGACCATTACCCCGAAATGCGGGCTGAGTGGGACGAGATTATCCGTACTGTTGCCGATACAAGAGAAACCTATATTGACCGGCGCAACAACCGGGCGATGCCGCACCTGCCATCAGAGTCGCAGCACTGGCAGTGGAATGTGCTGGTCTTCCCCATCAAACTCCACGACGGCAGCGATGGCGTAGTGCTGAACGCCCGGCTAATTGAAAGAAAGTAGCACCGCGCCAGCCGGCTTGCCGATTAGCTTCCAGAGTAGAATGTCAGGATGAAGCTAGCAGCTAGAGCAGTCTTTGCCTGTCTGTCGCTCGTTGGGCTTGCCGCCTCCGGATGCAATTATGCCAAGCCCATGATGTACGTCAATGTTGCGAATCATTCTGGACGTTCCATGGAGAATCTTGAGGTGCAGTATTCCGCTGGAACCTTTGGCCTGCCGGAGCTTCGCAGCGAGCAAACGCACCAGCGGATGCTGGCATTTGGAACGCCCTGTAAGTTCAACATCAAGTTTGAGGATCAGGCGGGGAAGAAATACGCCGAAACTATCGATTTCGGCGCGAAATGTCCAACAGAAGTCTCCTTTGAAGTCGGCTCCGGCATGAGCATCACCGAGAAGCTGGTTCGACCGTAACCGGATCGCGGTGTTGCTCTGGAAGGGCGCTGTTAATGGCGGCGCGGACTGCGGCGAGAAGCTTTTCCTTGCTCTCAAACTGGTGCGGATCGATGGGCGCGTGAAAGGTCACTACCACCTCTCGCGCATGGAGAGAGATGCTACCCTTCGGCCACGCCTCATAGCTGCCCGCGATTGTGATTGGGACGACGGGAACACCGGCCTCCATCGCCAGGTGGAATGGTCCCTTCTTGAACAGCTGAAGTTTGCCATTGGGTGAACGCGTTCCTTCTGGGAATACCATCATTCCAATGCCCCCACGCAACGCGCCGACCGCCCCGCGAACACTCTCAACGGCAGAGCTTCGGTCTGCACGGTTGACAGCAATAAATCCACAAGCTCGCATGCCGCGGCCAAGAATCGGCATCTTGAAAACCTCTTGCTTGGAGATCATCGTTATACGCCGGCCGAGTACCGGCACGACGATC
>Ga0364919_10364_pt1 | contig 14394 bp, 15 predicted proteins | sample SorcelJu500001C7_2_FD_206953 | JGI IMG/M metagenome (GOLD analysis project Ga0364919, IMG submission 206953) | Enriched cells from Trout Bog Lake Hypolimnion, Wisconsin, USA - BchlTB.June20.5000.01.C7 | ecosystem: Environmental > Aquatic > Freshwater > Lake > Hypolimnion/Profundal zone | place... | reverse complement strand
CTCTGTTCCAGCAATAGACATGCCGGCTATTCCGCCCGACAATCAAGGCGTCTTATCGCCCGTTGGGCTTTTAGCGCAGGGGCTATCCCGTCCTTCTTCAGGTTGGACCGCAGCCTTACTTCCTTGACTTTTTTCGCCCCCGTGCCGCCCGATTGGGAAGGTTGCAACGGCTCCTCCAGTAGCGTATTATCGGTAGAAAGGCATCTGCCATACGAGCAAAGATGGATTGTAAGGCGCTCTGTGGTATTATAGGCAGGTGTTTGGATAACGCAATGTAAATGAACCGGAAGTTCTCAGGGGCCTTATTCACATGATACGGAAGTCGGGTTCGGGCGCGAAAACCTGAACCGACGGTTCTTCAATTCACCTGGCGTATGGGACAACGGGAAGGGAGGATCACGATGGGAGATAAGGGCAAAAAGGATAAAGAAAAGGGTCAGAAGCAGAACACCGAAAAACAGCACCAGAAGGACAAAAAGAAGGCGGACAAGCAACCGAAAAGGACCCCTTAGCAAAACATGGTACAGTCCCTTCACCCGATAATAAAGGTTATCGGCCCGGGCGTCTCCCCAGTGGGCGGGCAGGACGAACAGTCGTCGGTCCGAACTATACAGGTGGTATGAAATTATGGATGCGGTGCTTGATACAAGGAAATCCTGGGGCTGGGTTTCCATCCTCTTTGCCGTCCAAATCCTCGGTTCCCTGATGGTCGCCAGGCTTTTCAGGATGGATTTGAGCGATGTATTGATTCCGATTTGCCTCCTGGCTCTAGGGGCGCTGCTCTGTCTCGGTTTCAGGTTATTCGAAGCCGAGCGGTCTGGTCCCAGGCGGTGGTGGATTCCGGTTCTGATCTATGCTCTTTTCATCTTCTCACTATCACAGCGGTCTTACCCGGATGCCGTGCCTGCGTTTAGCACAAAAATCTTTCATCCTATCGAATATGCAGTCCTTGGTTTATTGCTTTGCCTGGCCTGGATGCCGGTTTTGAGCGGAAAGGGCATCGTCTCGTTTTCTGCCAGGGTATTTTCGGCAGGAATCCTTTTCGGGGCATCCGACGAATTGCACCAGGCATTCGTTCCGGGCAGGTCGCCCCGCGTAATCGACGTGGTATGTTGGGACCTTCTCGGATTAGTTCTGGGGTATTGTGTCTGGCTCGGGCTTCGGCGTTTTTCCCGAAAAGGCCCCTGAAAAATTCCGCGCATTTTGGTTTTCTTCGGTTTTGAAGTGAAATTCTTGAGGTTGGCGGTTACAAAAAGTTGCCGTAATTTAACTTGCGAATCTATATTAAAAGGATGATTGGGATCTGTTCCCACAAAATCTTGGCGACCACAGGAGTTTGGTTATGTTGAGGCGCTTTACGCTGGAATATTGGATGGATGCCGGCTGGTACGTCGGCAGGCTCAAAGAAGTCCCCGGAATTTTCAGCCAGGGTGAGTCAATAGACGAGTTGGAGGAAAACGTGAAGGATGCTTATCGGATGATGATGGCAGATGAAGATACAGCGCCTCGTCCGGACGTTCACACCAAAGAACTTACGGTAGAAGTGTGAATCGGCAAACCTTTATTCGTGAACTGGTTCAAGCGGGATGCTTCCTGAAGCGCCATGGCGGCCGCCACGACATCTACATGAATCCGAAAACCGGCAAGAAAGCCCCCGTTCCACGCCATTCGGAACTGAAGGACAGTCTCTGCGATTTGATTCGAAGACAGCTCGAAATCGGAAGCCAATGACCAGAAAAGGCCGCCGAAATCCGTAATAGAGCAAGGTGAAAACGTATGACCCCTTTTCAAGGATCGACGCCTCAACAAGAAAATCGGTCTTTAGCCCAAACGTCGCGCCCCTTCGGCATGAAAGCAAGGCTTGCACTTCTTCTTGCTGTAGTGTTTGTACCGATCATGATCGTCACGGCGTACGCCCTCCACAACCGATACCAGACTAGCCGGGAAAGGGAACTCCAGGCCAATTTGGAATTGGCGCGCGCAGTGGGAAAGGCTTTTGAAACATTCGTTTACGACGTTCTGCATCAAGAACTTGCCATCGGTATCGCCATTACCGCATCCCCGCCTCTATCCGACCAGGACATCCAGAGGCTCCTTGATGAGAGTGCCAGGGAATTTCCTTCTGTCCGGCATTTCAACTGGGTTAGCCCCGCAGGTATCGTCCTTGCGTCCAGCCCACCCAATTTGGTTGGTTTTAGGATCGACGACAGACCATCTCTTAAAGAAATCCTTTCAGGTCGCGAATGGTCTATCAATGACCTTGTTCTCGCCGTTTCCGACGGCAGTCCCATCATCACTATTGACCGTGGAATCCGGAATCATGAAGGGACGCTTCTCGGGATAGTCCACGCAAGTATAAATCCGGATCGTCTTGACAGCGTCCTTGCTATCAATCGCACAAGTCAGGGGGCTGTTAGTCTGGTAGATAAAAAGGGCATGCTGGTTTATCGCTACCCCCACGTAACGGCCACATGGGAAGAAAGAAATTTGCTGAAAACCTTACCTTACTTGAATCGCGTTCTCGCGGGCGAGGAAGTAACCGACATTGTGGTAACGCCATACGAGAAGTATTCCCGGATAGTCGCCAGTGTTCCGATGAAACCTATCGGCTGGTCTGCCGGTGCGGGGAGCAGGGAAGAAGATGTTCTAAAACCGATTGTTTCGAACATTTTCTATCAATCCGGCATCTTTTTGGGTGTCGCTGTCCTCTCCTTGTTAGCTGCGCTCTCAATAGCCCGCAGTATAAGCAATCCTGCATCGCGGCTCAGAAAACATGCACTCTCGCTTGGGGGAGAAGATTCAATCGAGAGGATTGAACCTAGTGGCGCTGCCGAACTTCAGGATCTTGCCTACGCTTTCAACGACATGGCCGAGCGAGTTAGAAAATCAAGAGATGAACTCGAACTGAGAGTTGAGGAGCGCACGGCCGAACTGAGTAGAGCCAACGAAAGACTTCAGGAGCAAGCCGATCTGCTTGACCTTGCACCGGATGCCCTTTTACTCTGCGGCCTGGACGACCGCATCAAATACTGGAACCACGGAGCCGAACTGACATGCGGGTTCACTCAAAAAGAAGCAGTGGGTTCCATTCCTCGCGACCTTCTCCAGAGCCAATACTCACAGCCTTTTGAGGAGATCAAGAAAACGGTTCTCACTGAGGGGAGCTGGGCTGGGGAAATACGCCAGACCACCCGTGACGGGAGGTCGATTATCGTGGAGAGCCGATGGACGTTGCAGCGGGATACAAACGGGAATCCCAGAGCTTTTCTCGAACTCAATCGGGACATAACCCAGCGCAAGAAGGCTGAGATCGAACTCGAGTCGTATGCATTCAAGCTTGAGTACCTCAACCGAGAACTACAAGACTTTACCTCCGTTGCATCGCATGATTTGCAGGAGCCACTTCGGAAAATTATTACTTTTGGCGGCTTATTGAAGAGCAAATGCGTTCAATCCCTTGGTGAGACGGGCGACAACCATCTTGACAGAATCGTAGCGGCGGCAACCCGAATGCGTACGCTTCTTGATGCACTTCTTGATTATTCAAGGGTTACCACCAAGGCCGTACCGTTTACTCTCGTTAATCTCGAGCAGATCGTTCTGGAAGTTATGGAAGATCTGGAAGTTCGAATTGCCGAAACAGGGGGAACGGTGGAGCTGGGGAGTTTACCGATTATTGAAGCCGATCCCCATCAGGTGCGACAGCTCTTCCAAAACTTGATCGGCAACGCGCTGAAATATCACGGGCAGAGAAAACCCGTCGTCAAAATAAACAGTGGCGAAATAGATGGCGGGGAAGCATTTAGGATAACTGTCGAAGATAATGGTATTGGCTTCGACGAAAAATACCTTGATAGTATTTTTGCACCGTTCCAGCGACTTCACTCAAGGAGCGAGTATGAAGGCGTCGGAATGGGGCTTGCGATTTGCAAAAAGATCCTTGAAAGGCATGGGGGGAGCATAACGGCTCAAAGCCACCCGGATGAAGGATCAACGTTCATTGTAACGTTTCCAGTTACTCAACAAACGCTGTGAACTATAGCTTCGATGCCGATTCGAACGGGATCCGCTTTGTAGTTCATCGCTTTTTTGCAACACACCCTCCTCCAAAATGCAACCACGTCAACCCTATAAGCCATCTATCTCGCTTCCCCCCCAGCCCTGAGGCCAGAATTCCAAGGCCGGTGGTCGGGGTCAGTTCGCTGGTTAGGTGAACCTGAAGCACGGCCATGAACCGGGGGTGCAGTTCTACACCCACATCTCCGACAAGTACTCCCCCCATTCCGCGCCAAGATCATTAGTGCCACGGTACGCGACGCCACCCATGTCTGGACCGACTGTTCTATTACGAGTCCGACTTGCGGATCGAGGAGCACACCCTTGCCATCAGATTCTGAGGGCCAAGGTGTAGATTGCACCCATATTATTTTGTGCCTTAGCATGCCCCTGGTCTGCTGCCTTGCTGATCCGTCGTCGAAATAACCTCCTGCCGGATTGCCGAGGCACAGCGACCGGCGAGGAAAAAAGCCAAGATCAGGCTTTTCCGACTTGCCTAACGGAACCATAGGACAATCGGAATTATTTCGTCTCGGCTTGGTGTCGGACGTGGCTTTGCGGGTGCGACTTTCGGGGGCGCGTGTTATATAGAATAGAGGAGCAGCCGGAGGCTCCGCGCCATGACCACGGATTTCCAGCCCAAACTTAATTGCCTTCACGCGCCTCAGCGTTTGTTGTGGGATGAGCTTGATACCGTTCCCGAGGAATTTGTTCTTTACGGTGGAACGGCACTTGCTCTCCATCTTGGACACCGCGAGTCCGTCGATTACAATTTCTTTGGTAACCGCCATTTTGATCCGGTGCGGCTCGGCGAGAAAATACCCTTCCTGTCAGGGGCGAAGATTACGCAGCAGGAACCTGACACCCTGTCCGTTGTCGTTAATCGGAACGGGCCGGTTAAAGTGTCTTTCTTTGGCGTACCAGAGATCAGGCGCTTGCAAACGCCGCACAGAGCGCCGGATACCGGCCTTCAAATCGCTTCTCTTTTCGACCTTGCCGGAACCAAAGCCGCTGTTGTGCAGCAACGTGCCGAGGCCAAGGACTACCGCGATATCGACGCAATTCTGCAAGATGGCCGCGTTGACCTGGTAACGGCTCTCGCATGCGCCAGGGCCATTTATGGGCCGACTTTTAACCCACAGATAACGCTGAAAGCGTTGTCATTTTTTGGTGACGGCAACCTGTCCCGCTTGCCGCGGGAGGTGCAGGACCGGCTCGCGAAGGCCGCGCGTGAAGTCGATCTCGATAAGCTTCCGGAAATAACGCCCGTGAGGCGTCATTCCGATATGGTGCCGAGCTGATGAAGCCAATTCCGCTCAATCCTGAAACCGTGGAAGTCGCCCGCCGTATTGTATGGTTTGAAGACCCCGCCGAAGCTCTGGCCGATCCGGTGAGATTTATGGCTTACGCAATGGCGCGGGCAACGCATGAAGAAATGAAGATTATCCGGCGCTACGTCAGTGATGATGACTTCCGCGAAGCTTTGGATAAGGCTCCCCCCGGTATCATTGATCCCCGCTCCTGGGCTTACTGGAATTCCAGAATGGGCCGCTATCCCACGCCAAAGTTACCTGCGCGACAATTGGGTTAAATTTGAACGGCTTGGCGGCTTTTGGCGTGCCGTAGCGCCATATGCGGCATGAATACGAGACAATTAGAATAAAATTGCCCCATGTCTAAAAACGCAGGCTAGGCGTATGAGCGGGTTTGCGGGGCACGTCGAGGGGCGAACACGGGACAAAAGGCAAGAGGCGCCGCGCAATGGGGAAAAATCTTATTGTACAGACATTGTATGTGCTATAATATGCGGGTATAGTTAAGGAGGTTACACCATGAGGGCTGAACCCGGAACAAAAACAGAGCGCCTCGATATCCGCATCACACCAGAGGCGCGGCGGCTTCTGCAACAAGCGGCGCGAGAGCGCCATACAACAATCAGTCAATTCGTGCTTGAAAGCGCCCTTCATTCGGCCAATACAGTTCTTGCCGAACGGTCACGTATCGCGCTTAACGCCGAGCAATGGACTGCTTTCATGGCCGCTCTTGACGCGCCGCCGAGGCGTCATCCGCGTATGGAGCGCCTTTTGGACGAGCCGACAATCCTTGATCCCCGATGAATGAAGCGCTGGCTATCTCGAAGCTCGCGATCACGCATGATCCGACAGACTTCGATTGTGATCTTGAGGAGCTAAACAGCTTCATCCGCCTTTACGCGCTCGCGGGCCAGAGGGCCAATATTTCGCAGACGTACGTTGCTGTCAACGGCGTGGAAATCGTTGGCTATCACACCCTGGTTGTTGGTGATGTTGTTTATGATGACGCGCCCGAGCGCCTTGCCAAGGGTCTTCCGCGTTACCCTGTCCCGATGTTGCTTCTTGCCCGTCTCGCAGTTGATTGCCGTTGGCAGGGCAAAGGGCTGGGAGCGGCTCTGGTTGCCGATGCCATGCGGCGCACACTTCAGGTTGCGGATATCGCCGGTGTTCGTGCCCTGCTCGTTTACTCCAAGGATGACAAGGCCCAAAGCTTCTACATGCACCTTGGATTTGAGCCTTTCCCGGACGAACCCTTTGTGCTCTACCGTTTGGTGAAAGATATTAGGGCTATGCAGAAAAAGCGTTGAACGACCGGATACCTGATTAGATCAAGAGACCTAAAGAGACCTAAGGGACGCCCTTAACTTATTAACTTAATCCAGACTCAATCCATCGTTTTTTGCAATCTCGGCTCCTCTGGCGACCGACTTGCTCACGGCTACGGTTGAAATATTAAGTCGGCTCGCCATGGCGGCCATGCTTATGCCGAGTTCACGTACAGCCCAGAAACACAAAAAGCTTCGAGCCCGCACGAGCCCCTTTGCTTTGCCTTCACGCCAGATATTTTCCTCCGAAATATTCAACAGTGCCGACACCCTTTTTACAACAAACTCCACATCAATTCCGCCGGCTTTCAGCGCATAACGTCGTTCGGAGGATTCTTTAGTCTTTATCAGAACTTCGGAGACAAAATCGCTTTCCCCCAAGATGCGCTCGTCACTTTTCGTATGGATCTTAGATTTTCCAAGGTCCTTGACGGTCAAGTTAATAAGTTAAGGGCGTCCCCAAGCCATTCCCTTAGGGCAAAAGGGCAGAGCCATCGCTGACCCTGCCCTTTGTAACCGTACACCTGATCGGTACGGTTATGCTTTCCTGAACTTCCTTCTGTATGCTGCCAATCCAACCAGACCCAAACCGTACAAAAACATGGTGGTGGGTTCGGGAACAGAAGAGGAGAATGAATCGTTGATCTCCACATTGTCCATATTAACGCCTCCCGGCGAGGTAAACGTTATTGAATTGACTCCCGTCCAGTTCTCAGTGATGGTATGCCAACCTGTATCGTTAAATGTATATGAGTCTGCGTGAGTCCCATCCCCAAAGGTCACTGTTTCGCCCACGGTCCCTTGAAGGGCGAAGCTGTTGAATGTGAATGGCGTCACAAGTCCTCCGTTAAATGGATTTGCAGGATCATATCCATAAAAGTTGAAGGAAGAATTTTGGCCGCCAATTGCATAATCAGCAACTGCGCCATTATTAGCACCGCCTCTGGATGACCAACCGGCCAACCCCAGTCTGTCTTGACCCTCGGAGAATTGGACAGGAGGCGCATTGGGGTCATTTTGTATAAATTCGCCCGAAAAGCTACCGGTGCCGCCAATGTATGTCGGGGCGGGGTTGGTGCCAGGAGTTAAAGCTGACCAGTAAGCGGTTTGGGTTGGGGTTGGAATTGCAGTTGTAATTACCTGATAAAAGTAGTTGTGACTATATCCCGGACCACCTGAATAATTAGGGAATGCAGCAGCAAAATTAGCTGCCCCGTTACTATTACGGCCAGAACTCGTGTTGGCGACGTAGACAATATCATCGAAGGTAAACGTATAGGCCTGCGCAGGAGCGCACCAAGTTACTGCTGCCGCTGCAATAGCAAGAGCCACGCCAAATTTTGCCAAACATTTTCTTTTCATGAGTGAGGCCTTTCGTTTTAAACGGACTGAGAAAATGGTACAGTTCCCATACTGATGGTCTTTTTATGCAAAAACTGTGCGAAATTTTTATTATTAACAATATCCGTTCTTTATGGCATTGACCGACACATGAAGATAAGTAAAAGCGTAAACAAATATTACAACGAATAGCCTCAGATCATGGCTTTAGCTCTAAATTTGCCTGTATTTTTCGTTAATTATGATAACGAGGCATTGTTGTAAAAACTTTTTACAACTTTTCAGTTTCGCGCTGTTACGCCCTGTGGCGTGAGTAACGCATTTCTTTTTTTCTTTTTTAACTTCTAAGAAACTCCTTGATACGGTTGAAATATTAAGTCGGCGCGCCATGGCGGCATGCTTATGCCTAGTTAACGTATAGCCCAGAAACACAACAAGCTTCGAGCCAGCACAAGTCCCTTTGCTTTGCCTTCACGCCAGATGTCTTCCTCCGAAATATTCAACAGTGCCGAACCCATTTTTACAACAAATACTCATGTAAGGAGCCGCCGCATCACCGTAGCTATTGGAGCTGCTCCTGTCAACAACAAAAGATGAAAATGATTTGACATCAATGACCATGCAAAACACCACATTTACGTTTGTTCCAAGATCAAACAAATGTTCTTTAGAAAATCATAGAGGTCTTGATCGTCCTCGAATATTTTACCGCGCTCGGTGCCTAACGCAATGATGTGGTGCAACGCTACCGTTGTGCCAATGCGTGATTGTCTTGGCATGCTAAAACAATACTCAGGGGAAACAATTGCGTAAAGTTAGTAAGTTAAGGGCGTCCCCAAGCGCCCGGCATAGTGCAAGAACCACTAGGCTTCAAACGTTATCGTTTAGCGGCCCTTGCCAATAACCCTGAAAGCATTAAGTTACCGAGGAATTGCTCCGAACAACTTTTCGGCTGGGATTCACTTCCAGATCGACCTTTGTGGTCACCCTCATGCTTATAGTGAATGTGCCACTCAGATAAAGTCAAGCACCTTAAAAGTGGCTCTGGAAGATACCCTAAACAGTCGCTGTCGCGATGAGACCAATTCAAGCGAGGAGAGAAACTATGAAGAAATGTATTCCGGGGCCATTTATTTTAAGTTTAATCCTCACTGCGGTGCTGGCGGGTGTCCCGGCCATGGCCCAGCAGATCACCGGCACACCAGGTTTGCCCAGCGCCACCGTTACCATTGACGGGAAGCAACTCCCGCCACCACCCATGAAGTTTGGCGGCGTGATCAAGGAAAGTGCCAAGGACTCCACGCCTTACTGGCCACCATCGGTGACGCCCCCCAAGGGCGCGCCAAACGTGCTTCTGATCATGACCGATGACCAAGGTTACGGCGTGTCGGGCACTTTTGGCGGTATCATTCCTACACCAGCTATGGATCGCGTCGCCAAGGCGGGATTGCGCTACACGCAATTCCATTCCACTGCGCTCTGCTCCCCGACCCGGGCGGCGCTGATAACCGGTCGCAACCATCATTCTGTCGGCTTCGGAGTCATCGGCGAAATGTCCACCGGCTTCCCTGGCTATGATTCCGTAATTGGCCCTGAGAGCGCCACAATCGGCGAAATCCTCAAGGAGAACGGTTATGCCACCTCGTGGTTTGGCAAGAACCATAACACCCCAACCTATCAGTACAGCGCGGCCGGGCCTTTCGACCAATGGCCTGTCGGCATGGGTTTCGAATACTTCTACGGGTTCATGGGCGGCGAGACCGACCAGTGGACGCCCTATCTTTTTCGCAATCAAACCCAGGTTTTTCCATGGGTCGGCAAGCCCGGCTACAACCTCACTACCGATCTGGCGGACGACGCCATCAATTACATGAGGAGTCTTAACGCGGCAGCACCCGACAAACCATTCTTCGTCTATTACGTACCGGGTGGAACTCACTCGCCGCACCAGCCGACCAAGGAATGGATCGAGAAGTTCAAAGGCAAGTTCGACATGGGTTGGAACGCAATGCGGGAGCAGATATTCGCCAACCAGAAGCGGCTCGGGGTGATCCCGGCGAATACCCAGCTCACCCCCTGGCCGGATGACCTCCCGAAGTGGGACACGCTTTCAGTACTTCAAAAAAAGCTTTATGCTCGCGAGGCGGAGGTATTTGCCGCCTACGCAGCCTATACCGATCATGAGATCGGCCGGGTGATCCAGGCGGTCGAGGACATGGGCAAACTCGATAACACGATTATCATCTACATTAGCGGCGACAACGGCACCAGCGCCGAAGGCACCCTGTCCGGCACATTCAACCAAATGACCGCGTACAACGGCATTTTGGAGGTCCCTGAACCCCTGGAGTTATTGCATTATGAGAACTGGGGCTCCGACAAAACCTACCCGCATATGTCGGTGGCATGGTCGTGGGCGTTCGATACGCCCTTCAAGTGGACCAAGCAGGTGGCATCTCATTTTGGCGGGACCCGCCAAGGCATGGCCATCGCGTGGCCCGGCCACATCAAGGACGCCGGTGGTATTCGCACCCAGTTCCACCACATGATAGACATTGTGCCGACGATCCTTGAAGCTGCGGGCATCCAGGCGCCGGACATGGTCAACGGCATCGCGCAAAAGCCCATCGAAGGCGTGAGCATGGCGTACACGTTTGACAAGGCGAATGCCAATGCGCCGTCGAAACGCGGGACGCAGTATTTCGAGATGTTTGCCAATCGCGGCATCTATAACGACGGCTGGTATGCCTGCACCACCCCGCCTGCCGCGCCCTGGCTCCTGGGAACAACCAAGCTGCCGGAGGTCAAAGACTACCATTGGGAACTCTACAACCTTACTGAAGACTACTCGCAGAATAACGACCTCACGGCCAAAAATCCCGACAAGTTGCGTGTGCTGCAGGAGTTGTTTCTGACGGAGGCGGCGAAATACAACGTCTTCCCATTGGATAACTCGATCTTGCCGCGCCTCCTTACTCCGCGGCCGAGCGCGACCGCCGGGCGAACCGATTTCACCTATTCGGGCGAAAATGCCGGCATTCCGGTCGGCAATGCTCCGAGCATCCTGGATAAGGATTACACCATCACCGCCGAGGTGACGATCCCCAAAGGCGGCGCGCAGGGAATGATCGTGACGATGGGCGGTCGCTTCGGGGGCTACGGCCTCTACCTGCTTAAAGGCAAACCGGTCTTTTCTTACAATCTTCTCGATCTGGAGCGTTATCGCTGGGAGGGCGGCGTTGGAAGCCGCGACGTGCTTGGTGGTGCTCTGAAGCCGGGCAAACACACAATTGTGTTCGACTTTAAGTACAACGGACCCGGCCCCGGCAAGGGTGGCACCGGCTTGTTCTCGGTCGACGGGAAGCAGTTGGCCCAAAAGACTATCCCCCACACGATTCCTATGCTCATGTCCATAGACGAGACCTTCGACGTTGGGATCGATACCCGCACGGGGGTGGATGACAGCTACAAACTGCCATTTCGCTTCACCGGCACGATCGACAAGCTGACCTTCAAACTCGGGCCGGAGCAGCTCACTGCGGAGGACCAAAGGAAGATGCAAGAAGCGCTCGCCAGAGCACGAGACTAGGGACAGACAAGCGGCTGGATGGTCGGCGACGCCCTCATACGGCGCTGTGGGCCATCCCGCGACGATGTCGGGGCCAATGCATTCTTCGGTGAAAGTTCATTCATCTCTCATGGACCTTGAGAAATGACGCCCCGAAATCCATACCATGTCCGAATCTTATTCTCACAGAATCGGTATGAAAAAACTGCTGTTGATCCGGCATCCCACCCTTGATTGCCTTCTTTGATACCCTCATTTTTTGTATTTTCTGACGCACACCGCCGCCAAAAGTTGTCCTATAGTTGTTCAAATCGTCCAAAGACGCAAAAAAGGCCCGCTTTTGGCGGGCCTTCGGATTTGAACAGAGACCTTGTAAGTGACCGTCCAAACTGTTTTTTAAGAGAAGTGGCGAGGCTCAGAATCGAACTGAGGACACGAGGATTTTCAGTCCACTGCTCTACCGACTGAGCTACCTCGCCACAACCTCGCGGATATTAGCGGATACACCGACTCCTGTCAACATTTTTTGCCTCTCACCTTATATTTCGCCTCTCCGCGCCCAAGCTGCAAAAAAATCCGCGCGCGCAAGTGCAACTGCCACGAAGCAGTGGAAGAAGGCTTGAACCCTTTCCCGCCTTGACCTTCAGGCACGGGGACACCGCATCGGCAATACGTTGGCGCCCTCAGCGTTTGGCCGGCGGGGACACGGCCCCGCCATTCCCGGCGCCGGACCCCTTTTCGGAAGAATCTTCGAGGTCCGATAGAAAGTTTTCGAGGTCCATGTCCGAAAGATCGATCACGAGGTTTTCGTCCACGGAGTTTTCGCGAGCAGTAGCCGCAGTTTCGACCGGAACCCGCAGTTCGGCGGTCTGAAGGTCGGGCCCGGGCAGAGCATCGGAGTTGAACAGACCAACCGGTGCTCCTTTGGCTCCGCCGCCGGGCGTTTGCGCAGCGGTGGCGGACGGATCATCAGACATCATGATATCGATCTCGGCATCGGAAATATCGAGCAGGGCAAAATCCTCCGCTTCCAAGGGTTCGGAAACGGGAGCGGGAGCCTGTTCCGCAGCGCCCGCCCGGACCGTCTGCTCAAGATCACCCCCCCCCGGCGTGCAGTTCCAAATCGTCTCCAAAACCGAAAACGAACGGCGGGTTCGAATTGTGAACCGGCAAAACTTCGCACTTCCGGCACTCGGCAAGGTAATCGAAACTGACGAACCCGCATTTAATGCATTTCATCTTTGTCGCCTTCCTTCTCCTGCGTTTCCCCAAAATCGCCCCACAGAAGCTGAATGGAGGAAACCAAAGCAATAGCTGCCGTCTCAAAACGTAGTATTCGTGGGCCAAGATGGACGGATTCAAACCCGGCCTCTGTCAATTTAGATGCCTCGGAATCGTCCCATCCCCCCTCAGGACCGATTGCGGCCAGGACCTCAGAACACTCCGGCCTCGATTCCCGCAGGGAGCACAACCCAAGGTTCGATCCCCTTTCCCGCGCAAATATCCTGAGGGCTTCGAGACCCTCCCCGCGCGCTCCTCGTTCAGGCAAGGAAAGGAGAAATTCGTCCAAATCGTGGAAGACGGAAAGCTCCGGCATCCTGCTCCGGCCACATTGGCACATCGCCTCGGCGGCTATCCTGGACCACCGTTCGACTATTTTCTCGACCTGCCTGCCTGCCGGCCCGTACTGGCTTCTCGCGGCGCGAAAGGCTGCCAGGCGGCAGACTCCCGTTTCAGTTGCCTGCCGGACCACCAGGTCCATCAGGTCCGAACGGGCAAGACCTAGAGCCAGCGTGACTTTCATGGGAGATTCGAATCCCGGTAAATCGCGCTCTTCCAGGAGCCGCACCGCGGCGCTGCCCTTTTTTAATTCCGAAATTTCGCCCACCCAGGCATTCCCGAGCCCGTCGCGCAGCTCTATCAGGTCCCCCGCCTTCAAGCGCAAGACATTTCCCAACTGGTGCGAAACCTGAGGTGAAAGCTTCACACAGCCGGCATCCGAATCGATTCTCGGCACGAAGAAACACCTGCGGGTCATCCGATCCTACATCCCGAGTATATCTGTAAAATACCAGTCAAGGAAAAGCCGGCCCACAAAGATGTACATTACCGCCCCAAAGGCAAGAAACGGACCGAACGGTATCTGCGAGCCAAGGCCTTTACCACTTCGCCACATAAGAGGGATAGCAATTATCGTACCGGAAACAGAGGATACGAAAATCGTAAAGAGAACACCCGGCCAGCCGGTAAAAGCGCCGATCATCCCCAGGAGCTTCACGTCGCCGCCCCCAATGCCTTCCTTGCGGCGGATGACCCAGAAAGCGACGGCAATCAGGTAGATCGAACCCGCGCCGAGCGCTATTCCCAGCAGCGAGTCCATCCAGGACAGGCGTGGAGTAAAAAAGGAAAAGAGGAACCCCAGGACGACTCCGGACAGGCTGAGGACATTGGGTATCAGAAGTGTATCCAGATCGATGAAGGCGATAATCAGCAGAAGGGAGATGAAAACGAATTCGATTCCAAACTGAGGTTGAAGGCCATAGCGGCGAAAAAGAAGGAGCGCAAATAAACCGGCAAGTCCTTCGACCAGCGGATAGCGCGCCGAAATGCGGACCTTGCAGCGCCGGCATTTCCCACCCAGGAGCAGGTAGCTGAGGATCGGAATATTGTCGTACGGCGCAATGGAACTCCCGCACCCGGGGCACATCGATCCCGGTGTAACCAGCGAGAGCTTTTGTGGAACACGGTGAATTACAACATTGTAAAAGCTTCCCAGGATACATCCGAGGAT
>Ga0364919_10388_pt1 | contig 14460 bp, 12 predicted proteins | sample SorcelJu500001C7_2_FD_206953 | JGI IMG/M metagenome (GOLD analysis project Ga0364919, IMG submission 206953) | Enriched cells from Trout Bog Lake Hypolimnion, Wisconsin, USA - BchlTB.June20.5000.01.C7 | ecosystem: Environmental > Aquatic > Freshwater > Lake > Hypolimnion/Profundal zone | place... | reverse complement strand
TTTTGACGTCGTCAGGCAAGACAAAGCATGACAATTCCTTTAATCCGGAATATGTAAATCGGTGAATTCGGGCCATGTTATTCGGAACGCCATCCAGCAATACGACTTTGGCATTCGCCATGAGGAAATCTGGCGCCTTTTTCCAGCATAAGTTCCAAGCTCTGTGCTGCCCCGACTTTGTTAATGATTCTGTGGGTGACTAACAAATCTAATAGCCATAGTGATCCATAGACAGTTAATCCGTCGACAGTAGCCTGTTTCCGCAGTTTTCGGTCGCCGGTTAATAAAGGTATGCCTGTTAGCTTTGCCAGAAAAAAGCAAGAGACATCTGCTATCGAACTATTATTATGGCTTTCCATTAATGAAAACAATTGTACGATGTTGTCCTGATCAATTTTTTCCACGATTAAACCTGATTTAAGTAGAAATTGACGCGTTTTAATATCATCAATTTCTTCGAGCACAAAATCCGTGCAACAAAAATCGAAAGGTAGCTTAAATATTTCAGTCAACAAATTTGCATGTGCAAAGTCGATCCAAATATTGGTGTCGCTGATATAAACTTTGGACATCAATTTTTTAGCACAGGCTGGAAACCAGAATCGATTTCGTTAATTGGCCGTTGCAAAAATTCAGCTGCTCTGGACGGAGTAAACAAGTCCTCTGACATTCCCCAATACACCAATGATTCGAATCGGCGTGGTTGCTCTGCCAAAAGTGGTTCAGGTTCGGCTGACCTCCAACCGTTTTTGCTGATTTGAATAATCGCCCATCTGTATCCGGCATCAGTCAACAGGTTCAGATCCATAAGTCGGCGCAATGCCACTTGCATTGAAATTCCAAAACGACGTTTTGCATTCAACAATTCACCCAGATGGACTTTAGATCTTTTATGGTTCCCGAAATCGACGTGGACTTGAACGGCAGGGTAAAGAAGCGCGCCAGCAAACCGATGGCAACAGTTTTCTTTGTCGCGCTCAGGCATAGCGTCTGGCAATTTCATAACCCAGTGCCCGAGTTCGTGCGCAGCAGTAAAACGTAACCTCTCACCTGGTCGATTGCGATTTAACGCGATCAGAACGTGCTGTTGATCGGCAGTGGCAGCGCAGGCGCCGTCGAAATCATCTGCACCATCTAATAGCGCAACCTTAATTCCACGATCCTCCAGAAGTTCAGTTAAATGAGCAATTGCATCGTCACCAACCTTCCATAAATTTCGTAACTTAATTGCAGCCTTTTCAGCCTGGTCTAAATCGGATACCGAAATAGAATGCGGAGCTATCGGCTCGACCCGGACGTTTTCTGACTCAAAGCATTTTTCCAATGCCAAATAACGTTCGAGATGCTCACGCATTTGTTCCTCGACCTGATTCTGCTGGTAAAGGCGCATTTTTGCTAATTTACGAAATTCAAGTGTTGCGAGAGTTACCGTATCGGACCGGAAAAAAAATTCTGGTTTTACTTTTAAAACCTTGGCGAACTGAAGTATTCGGGTGGAATTGGGAGTCGCCAATCCCTTCTCGAATTTACTTAATGCCTGCTTGGTAATATCGCCCAGTTGTTGCGCAAAATCTTGCAGGCTCAGTCCGCGCAATATCCGTGCGCGACGTATTCTTTCGTTGATCATTTTTTACTCCCGCCTTGTAGTTGACAAAATATTGCAAAAAATATTGTTTGTCAACCTAAAGGACGCCATCTCGAGATTTATTTAATTTTCTTTGGCGTTTTGTGGCCTTGGTAGATTCCTGGAAGTAAATAAATGCGACCACAATTTTTCAAAAAATAATGCTCAGATCAAAGTAATGCCCGTAGTAAAAGCAATGTAATGTTTATCGTTGCAGGTTGCGCCCAAAGTGGCAGCCGCCGCGTATTTAAGCGGAGCGACGCAGATTAAGTTCGATGAGGGTGCTTATGAAGAACGATTGAAGGCCTTTGCATTAACGCTGATTTGATTTTTTGATGCGCAGAATAGCGCCTTCAGCCCGGCGCGATACGAGTTCCCGCTCCGGATGATGTCTTTCTGCATGTATCAGTAAAAAAGAGTTCAACAGCGGCAGGTGTATTCTTTGACCATTCATGCCATTCAACTTATTGACATCGTCAGGCAAGACAAAGCCTGAATCAGCTGGACAGGGAATCCAGCCAGACTTCCAGACCCTGGGAATTAAGTTCAAGATCGGTTTCCCAAAGGTCGCGCACAACCTGCTCTGGCAAGGTGCAACCGTAGTCGCGAACTTCCCGTAACAGGTAGAGCGTCATGGCGGTCTTGATCCGCGTATGGCGCAGGTCGCCTGGCGTGCGATTTTCCAGCGCCAGTGCAATCAGCGCATCAAGGCGCCTGCATAAATCTGCTCCGCGCAATGCGATATCAGTCAATTGTCCGTAATGCGTTAAGTACATCGCTTCAGGTTTAAATGCCAACAGACGCTGAATAGAAGCATGCATCGCCCCGGGGTCGAACTGGCTTGGTGTCGTCGTCGGAAAAATAAACTGTCGTCCTTCACCGTCGAGTTCCCGGTAGGACAGACCAAACATGTCGCCGCTGAATATTGCACCAGTCAGGTCATCAATAATACATATGTGGTGGCGCGCATGCCCCGGCGTATCGATGCAGGTCAACCCGCGACCAGCCAGAGAAATACGATGGCCATCGGCAGCTTCGATAATTCGTTCAGTGGGCACCGGTATGATATCGCCATAAACCCGTTGCACATATTCCTTGCCATAGACAGCTTCCACTCCGGCAACCAGCCTGGATGGTTGCGCCATGTGCCGCGCACCGCGCGGATGAACGACCAGCCTGGCAGCGGGAAATGCGCGCATCATGGCACCTGCGCCGCCGGCGTGATCCAGATGGATGTGGGTCAGAATAACGTAATCAACTGCGCCGGGATCAAGTCCCAGCCTAGCTAATGCCGCCAGTGCATTCGGCAACGAATCATTGGTTCCGGTATCAATAAATGCAACGCGATTCTGATGTCTGATCAGGTGAATTGCGGCCAGTGCCGGCCGCACATAACCCGAATCAAAGGCAACGATGCCATTGCCGTAATCTCGCCAGTCAAACATAGTCAAAATCCCCGATCAGTTAAAAAAATATTCCGACTTCTGCACGCAGGGGCGTCTGGTCAGCACATCACCCTTAACGGCTGCCAGAAATGGTGCTTGCTGTTTTATGTATAATCGCGCAAATCAGCTATCACGAGGCCATCATTGGCCAGGCTGTTAATGCTGGTTAATTTTACGTCTGCGCGCAGCTTGGTCACCTCGCGGACAGTAGAGACAATACTGGCAACCCGATGGGCTGCGAATTCGTCGTCCGGATTGCTCACCTCGCAGTACAAGGTCATTATATCGCTGGAGACTCTGCCGGTTATTTCCAGGCGGGCTTTGTTAATTTCCGGATGTCGGCGCAGGATATCGCTGATCTGCGAAGGATGCACAAACATGGCCCGAATCTTGGTGGTCTGGTCGGCACGTCCCAGCCATCCGCGCAGACGCTGATTGGTTCTTCCGCAGGGCGATAGTCCTGGCAGAACTGCCGACAGGTCACCCGTGGCAAAGCGGATCAGCGGATAGTCCGGATTGAACGAGGTAATCACGACCTCACCCACTTCACCAGCAGCAACCACATCGCCGGTTCCAGGACGTACAATTTCAAGCAGCAGCTCTTCATCCAGAATCATGCCGGAATTGATTTCATTGTCACTCACCGTCTCATAGGCAATATTTCCGATGTCTGCGCTGGCATACATCTGCAAAACGCGCTGGACTCCATTCTGTTGCAGCCACAGTCGCAGCGATGGAGGCAGTGCTTCAGCGCCGACGAGGGCATATTTCAAACTGCTGATATCAGAGCCGAGTTCCTGCGCCTTTTGCAGAATTATTTTTAAAAAACTGGGTGTTCCTGTATAGACTTGCGGCCGCAACGCTGCAATTGCCTGCACCTGCATCTCTGTTTGCCCTACGCCGGCGGGAATGACTGTGCAACCCAGATGCTGTGCTGCGCCTTCCACCATGAATGCCGCCGGTGTGAAATGGTAAGAGAAACAGTTTTGAAGAATCGCTCCTGAACGCACTCCCAGCGCATATAGCGGTCGGCTAAAACGCCACCAGTCTGCGCCATTGCCTTCGGGATCAAAAATCGGGCCCGGTGACATGAACAAGCGACGCAATTGCTGTGGCTGTCTGGTAACCAGGCCGCCAAACGGAGCATGCTGTGCCTGCAACGCCTGCAGATCGGATTTGCGCGTCACTGGCAATGCTTCCAGGGCAGCTCGACTGGTGATGTTTTCAGCGACCACATCGTTGAGAATCTGCTTCCAGCCCGGTGCCGATTTTGCCAGGGAAATCAAGCTCGGCAAGCGGCTAAGCAATTCGGATTCGCGTTGCTCTGCGGGGCGTGTTTCCAAGTCATCAAAGTAATTGGTTGGCATAAAATGATCAGTCACCAGAAGGTAAATTCGGCTCAGTTAAAAAGCAATCAGGCTGATCGGCGGCAGCATCAGAAAGCGGGTCGGGATTTGCATCCCCGGCCGGCATTCTGGCCTGGCCGGTTAATTCGGAAAATCAGGCCAGCCAGCGTTTGCGGCGCCGATAAAATTTCATGTCTCGAAAACTTTTTCGTCCGACTCCGGATACGCCCAAATAGAATTCCTTGACGTCTTCATTGTTGGCCAGTTCCGACGCGGCACCTTCCATCACAACGCGGCCATTTTCCAGAATATAGGCAAAATCAGCGTAGCGCAATGCGACCGAGGTATTCTGTTCTGCCAGTAAAAATGAAACTTTTTCCTGCTCGTTAAGATTTTTTACGATATTGAAAATTTCTTCCACCAGCAGTGGCGCTATCCCCATGGACGGCTCATCGAGCAGAATCATGGATGGTCTGGCCATCAACGCCCGGCCAATGGCGCACATTTGCTGTTCCCCTCCAGAGGTATAGCCGGCAAGCGAATTGCGGCGCTCTTTCAGGCGTGGGAAAAAGTGATACACCTGTTCCAGATCGCGACGCAATTCACTGGCCGGTATGGAGCGCGTATAGGCGCCGGTCAACAAATTCTCTTCAATGCTTAAATGAGAAAAACAGTGACGGCCTTCCATCACTTGCGACAGACCGCGTTTCACCAGTTCATTGGGCGTGAGCTGATCAACGCGCTGCCCCTTAAACCTGATTTCGCCTTTTGTCACGTCACCGCGTTCATTACGCAATAACGTGGAAATGGCTTTTAAGGTTGTCGATTTTCCTGCGCCGTTGGCACCCAGCAAGGCAACGATTTTACCCTCTGGCACCTGCAGAGAAATGCCTTTCAATACCAGAATGACGTGATCATAAATGACCTCGATATTATTCACGCTTAAAAGGGCGTGGGCAGTTTGCGCAGAGTTGGTCATGTCGGGGGAATTCATTATCTCAATCTGTTTTTAAGTTGCATCGTGATGACAATCTGAATTTCCACACGTTCCTGTCTGGCAAACGTGTGGATGGCGGACATTACTTCAGACAGGCCGGCGTAATTTTTTTCTCGGCGGCATATTTGGCAGAAGATTCTTCAATCAAGGCGCGGGTCAGGACTTTATCGCCGACAAACCAGTTGGGTGTCACTGCCTTCCAGTGATCGCCTGTCCATTCCTGCACCTTTACGGCACCGGAACCTTCATGATCGTCACACGAAGTTTTAACCGGTGGGAACATGTCCTGGACCCCGAGTGCTTTTTGACGTGCTTCATCGATATTCAAATTCTCGAAGCCCCAGCGAATTTGCTCCGAAGTCATCGTGTGACCTTTGCCAAACCTGTCCTGTGCTTTTCTTATCGCTTCAACCCACAATATCGCTGCCGTTATTCCACGCATGTGCACGACAGAGCCAATACGTTTTTTGTCGTCCAGGTTGCCCTTTCCGGCGTCATAAACGGTTTTGCGGATGTCGTCCAGCAAAGCAAAATTTCCCGGTGAGTTGATCGTCATTGTCGAATATCCTTTAGCCGCGTCGCCGGCCGGAATCACGTCTTCCTCTGAACCGGCCCACCAGACGCCGAGAATTTTTTCACGCGGAAATCCATTGCGCTGCGCTGTTTTCAACGACACCGCATTCATCACACCCCAACCCCACAAAATTACATAATCCGGATTGGCCTGGCGAATCTGCAACCATTGCGACTGCTGTTCATTGCCTGGATGGGCAACCGGAACTTTAATCAGTTCAAAGCCATATTTTTTCGACAGTGCCTCAAATACCGGAAACGGCTCTTTACCGAAGGCAGAGTCGTGATACAGATCGACAATTTTTTTGCCTTTCAATTTATCCATGCCGCCGGATTTATCACCCAGATATTTAATCATCGCCGCCGCCTGATTCCAGTAGCTGGTCACCAGAGGAAATACATAAGGAAACACTTTTCCGTTGGCCGCATCGGAACGACCATAACCGAGAGTCGTCATTGGAATTCTGTCTTCCGCCAGTCTGTCCAGAATGCCATAGGCAATACCGGTACTTAACGGGTCCACGAGGGAAGCGCCGCCGTTTTTATGTTTTAAACGCTCATAACATTCAACGCCGCGTGAGGGGTTGTATTCGGTCTCACATTCTTCCCAACTGATTTTTACGCCATTGATGCCGCCTTTGGCATTGATCAAATTAAAATAATCCACGGCTCCGCCAAAAAATCCGGACCCGCCTGCTGCATACGGGCCAACCCGATATGACAGCAAGGGAATATATTGTTCATCTGCCACGGCGTTGCCGATACTTGCCAGCGCCGAACAGACTGCAACTGCGCTGATTATTGTTTTAATAAATTTCATACGTCCTCCTGAGGAATTAATACGGAAACGGCCACAAACGGCACTTTTCTTTCGTGATTTGCCAAAGTCGGGCCAACCCATGCGGCTCAACAATCAGAAAAAAAATAATCAGACCACCAAACACCATCAACTCTAAGTTTGAAGAAACACTGGTCGGCAATGCCAGTGCGTGTGTAATAAAATCGATTAAAATCGGCAGCAGAATAATAAAGGCTGCGCCCAGAAACGCACCAAGTATTGAACCCGCGCCGCCAATAATGACCATGAACAAAATCCGAAACGACAGATCCAGGTTATACGCTTCCGGTTCGACCGTTCCCAGATAGGCATAGGCATACAAGGCGCCCGCGATGCCGCAGTAAAATGAGCTCACCGCGAAGGCCAGCATTTTGGTCCGCATCAGACGGATACCGATTACTTCAGCGGCCACATCCATATCACGCACGGCCATCCATGAACGACCGATATTGGAACGCACCATGTTTTTTGCCAGCAGGGCCAGCACCGCGACGATGCTCAGGGTCAGAACATATTTGCTTGCAGGCGTATGAAAATGAAATTCAAGGATAGTCATCTCTTGCGCCGTAATCACGCCAGAAGAGCTGCTGTTGGTAAACCAGGATATTTTAGTCAGGCACCACACCACAAAAAACTGGGTCGCCAACGTAGCTGCGGCCAGATAGAATCCGCGTATGCGCAAGGAAGGCAGACCAAACGCCATGCCTACCAGAGAGGCGCAGATCCCACCCAGAGCAAAGGCAAGCAGGAGAGGTATTCCAGGAATGCGCAGGACAAAATTGTAGCTGGCAAAAGCGCCGACAGCCATGAACGCGGCAGATCCCAGCGATAACTGGCCTGCGTAACCGGTGAGTATATTCAAACCCAGTGCGGCCAATGAAAAAATAAGAAACGGAATTAAAATCGCTGAAATCACATACGCCGGTGCCACGAACGGAACGACAAAAAATGCGCATGCAAAGAGCAGTGCAATACCAATCCGGTCCTGTTTGATCGGAAAGATCTGACTGTCTGCTGCGTAGGTGGTTTTAAATTGACCTGCTTCACGATAGAACATGGCTTGCCTTTACGGTACGTTGCGTTAGATTCTGCGGATGATTTTTTCGCCGAACAGACCTTCAGGTCGCACCAATAAAAACAGCAATGCGAGCACATAAGGAAACCAGCCCTCAATGCCGCCGCCCATGATGGGGCCCAGATAGACTTCGGCCAGCTTTTCCGATGCGCCGATAATCAGGCCGCCTGCAATGGCGCCCGGCACCGATGTAAAACCGCCCAAAATCAAAACGGGCAGGGCTTTGAGCGCGATGTACACCAGTGAAAACTGCACGCCGTTTCTGGCGCCCCACAATAATCCGGCAACCAGAGAAACAAAGCCGGCGACCGCCCAGACAACTGCCCAAATGTGTTGCAGCGGAATACCGACAGACAATGCCGCCTGATGATCATCCGCCACGGCACGCAGAGCGCGACCGATTTTAGTTTTAGAGAACAGCAATGCCAGCACCAGAACCAGAATTGCGCAGATGCAGGCGGCGATGACGTCAAACTGGGAAATCAACATGTTGAACTGATCCATCAAAAAAGCTATCGGTACATCTTCGATCGGCAGAGTGAGTTTGTGAGGCTGGGATCCCCACAACAATTGCGCCAGACCCTCAATAAAGAACGACAGACCGATGGTGGCCATGAACAAGGTGATTTCAGGTTGATTTACAAGGCGGCGCAGCACGATTTTTTCTATTGCCATACCGAGTATCACCATAACCAGCATGGTCAGTGGAATGGCGATCCACAGTGATAAACCAAACACTTCATTGAATCCGACGCAGGTAAGCGCAGCAAAAAATACCATCGCACCCTGCGCGAAATTAAATACGCCGGAGGCTTTGTAGACCAGCACAAAACCAAGTGCTACCAGCGCGTACATTACGCCTGACAGGAGACCGGCGATTAACACCTCAAAGAAAAAACTCATTTCTGTTCCGCCTTAATGTGAAACGCCCAGATAGGCATTAATTACGTCTTGATTGGCCAGCACTTCAGCCGGAGTTCCATCGCCAATTTTTCTGCCGTAATCCAGTACCACAACACGGTCAGAGATATCCATGACGACGCCCATGTCATGTTCAATCAACACAATGGTGGTGCCAAACTGGTCATTCACGTCCAGAATAAACCGACTCATATCCTGCTTTTCTTCTACATTCATGCCGGCCATCGGTTCATCAAGCAATAGAATCGTTGGTTCGGCAGCCAGCGCGCGACCCAGCTCCACGCGTTTTTGCAGACCATAGGAAAGACGTCCGACGGGTGTTTTGCGGACATGCTGAATTTCCAGAAAGTCGATGATCTGTTCAACTTTTTCGCGCTGCAGATTTTCTTCTTTTTGCGCCGGGCCCCAATACAGCGCCTGCAACAGAAAATTGCTTTGAATTTTCAAGGTGCGTCCGGTCATGATGTTATCCAGCACAGACATGCCCTTAAATAAGGCGATGTTCTGAAAGGTCCGGGCGATTCCGCTGCGGGCTGCCCTGTAGGTATTCATATCTTTACGCGGTACGCCGCGATAAATGATGTTTCCCTGCTGTGGCCGGTACACCCCGTTAATCACGTTGAGCATGGAACTCTTACCGGCGCCATTAGGGCCGATGATGGCGCGAATTTCATGTTCACGGACATCGAAGGAAATATTGGTGAGCGCATTTACGCCGCCAAATGATAAAGAAATGGACTGCAGGTCTAAAATAACCGGCCCGATCACGCGTTCATCCTTCATCGAGTCTCCCCTGTTGCGGCAAACACTTTCAGATCGGCTATTTTTATGTCAGCACAGACCAGACTTTGACGCCCATCTTCAAATTTGACTTGAGTTTCGATGTACTGACTGGTTTTATCTGAAAACATTGCAGTGATGAGTTGTTCATATTTATTCTCGACAAACTCGCGCCGGATTTTGCGGGTACGCGTCAATTCCTCGTCATCCGGATCAAACTGCTTATGCAGAATCAACATCCGGTGAATCTGCAAATGGGTCAGCGTAGCATCTTCAGACAGCGTCTGATTGGTTTGGGCTATGCATGCGGCGATCAATTCGTATACGTCCGGATGCGCGGCCAGATCGGTGTAGCCGGAATAGGCAATGCCGCGCCGTTCAGCCCAGTTGCCGGTTGCTTCGCTGTCGATGTTGATAATTGCGGTGCAGTAGGAACGTCGATTGCCAAAAACTACGGCCTCTTTGATGTATGTCGAAAATTTCAGTTTGTTCTCCACGTATTTGGGTGCGAACAGATGACCGTTGCTGAGCTTGCCGACGTCCCTGGCGCGATCGATAATTTTCAAATGTCCATCGGCATCAAAGTAGCCCGCATCCCCTGTTCTGAACCAGCCGCTTTCAGTAAACGCAGCGCGGGTCTCTTCAGGGTTCCGGTAATATTGTTTGAACAGGCCGGGAGATTTGACCAGCACTTCGCCCTCATCGCTGATCATCAGTTCCACGCCGGGAATCGGCAGTCCTACGCTGTCAGGCCTGACCATTCCGTTCGGCTGAATACAGACGAACGCACAGGTCTCGGTTGATCCATACAATTGCTTGAGGTTGACACCGAGTGACCGATAAAATGTCAGCAGATCCGGACCGATCGCCTCACCTGCCGTGTAGGCGATCCTGATCCGGCTCAATCCCATGACATTGCGCAGTGGCGCATAGATAATGAGATCGCCCAGCCAGTACAGAAACCGATAGGACCAGTTCACCTGTTTGCCATCCAGAAGCCGACTGCCAACCTGTTTTGCAACCTGCATAAAATAGTCGAACATGCGGCGTTTCGTCGGACTGGCATCTTCCATGCGCAACATGACTGACGTCAGTATATTTTCAAACACGCGCGGTGGAGCAAAATAATAGGTTGGGCCGATTTCGCGCAGGTCCGTCATTACAGTTTCACTCGACTCCGGACAATTGACAGTAAATCCCACCACCAGCGCCTGCACATACGAAATGACGTTGTCGCCTACCCAGGCCATCGGCAGATAACTCAGGACCACATCGGTTTCATTCAGCGCTTCCATTTCAGCGACAACCCTGGCCCTGCCTGTCAGGGCAGCATGGGTCTGACATACGCCTTTAGGCTTGCCGGTAGTACCAGACGTATAGAGCATGATGGCAATGTCGTCAGCCTGGCAGGCATTGACCTCGCGCATAAAAAATTCTGGATGGGCTGCATCGAACCGACGTCCGAGTTCCTGCAGCGACTGATAAGAAATCAGTTCGGGCTGATGATAATGACGCATGCCGCGCGTATCATCAAACGTGACATGACGAATGCCGGGATACAGGGACTTGAGTTCCAGTACTTTATCCACCTGTTCCTGATCTTCTACGATCACGAAGTGGATATCGGCGTTTTCAAGCACATACGCCATATCTGCAGCAGGCGCATCCTGATACAGGGGAACAGGGATGCCACCCAGACATTGCACTGCGGCCATCGCCCAATACAGGGATGGCCGATTGTCGCCAATAATAGCCAGATTCATGCCGCGCCTGAAACCCTGATCAGCCAATCCACAGGCTAGTGCGCGGACTTCGCTATTTGTTTCCAGCCAGTTCCATGTCTGCCAAATGCCTAAATGCTTTTCCCTGAATGCCGGCATATTCGGACGAATTCGCGCATGCTCAAGCAATAACGCAGGCAAAGTCTGCCCACCTGGCAACCCCATTTTATTTGTCTCCACCTGCAGCCTCACTCGTTTTAATTTTAATTATCTTGATACTTATAACATGTGCAGGAACACACAGTACTGCGCTCAACAAAAGGAATAAATACTGGACGGATATGTGCAATAACGCGACAGCGATGCAGCCAGAGCGTTTCAGCAACGCAGAAATATAACTATTTACATTGCGGCACAGTTAAACTGGCCAGGTCTCATTTTTTACTATTTTGTCGATGTTAAATAGTTTTAGATATTTTCATTGTCGCAATACGGACAATTCGTCGATATTTCGCCTTATATCGCAATCTTTCGTTGGTGCATCGCACAATATGACAAACCAGAATAAAAACATTTCCCTGTTTTCCAATACGATCTGGAGCAAAGCGCTCAGCAGCGCCGAAATGCAAAAAGTGTGCGACGAAACGAAAGAATGCACCATCCTTGCGGGTGCATATGTGTGTCGTAAAGGTGATCCGGTGGATCATTGGATCGGCGTTGTAGATGGCCTGCTTAAAATGAGCAGCACGTCGCCTGAAGGAAAGTCGGTCACGTTCACAGGCATGCTCAGTGGTGGCTGGTTTGGTGAGGGCTCGTTATTAAAAGCCGAAAAACGCCGATACGATGTCGTGGCGCTGCGTGATACCCGTATCGCGCTCATGCCACGCAGCACCTTTAACTGGCTTTTGGATAACAGCATTGCCTTCAATCGATTTCTGCTGACCCAAATTAATGAGCGATTGGGTTTATTTATTTCACTGGTTGAATATGACCGGATGTTAGGTACAGACGCCCGCGTTGCACGCTGTCTGGCCGCTCTTTTTCACCCGCATTTAAATCCGAACTCCGGTCTGCATTTGCAAATTTCTCAGGAAGAAATCGGCTATTTGTGCAAGACCACACGTCAGCGCGCAAATCAGGTGCTGCAGGTTCTGGAAAAGCAGGGGCTCATTACCCACGACTACGGTGGTATCACCATTCTTGATCTGGATGGCTTGCGGCAGTTTCAGGGAACGGATCAATAAGCGGACATCGCGCCAGGATAATTCATTCCTGGCCAAAATTCGATGCGTGCCAGCATGATGCAGTCCTGCGCAAGAATCTCTCCGGGGGCAGGACCATACCGTTATTGAGCGTGATATACCGCATTTCATTTGATCATTACTTTTACTCTTTATAAAAGAAGTGTATATACGAAAAAATCAGCAGGGTAACCGTGCCGATTTTCATTTTATTGACGGTGGGCCTGCCCGATTCAATGCGGATCTGCGCTCAGCTGCTGGCAGACTGTTAAAAGTCAGACGCCACTGATCGTTAATCCGTGCATGCCGGGTAACCGGGGCAGCCACGTTTATCGATCCGCCTGATGGCAGGATTGCTGTACCTCAAACACGCTTGCAACGAAAGTGATGAAGCGTTGGTTGAACGCCGGTCCCAAGACGTGTACTTTTGCGGGATGGATTATTTTGAGCCGCGCCTGCCCTGTGATGCGACACAGGTGGGCAGATTTCGGCATCGCATGGCTGAAGCCGGCGCAGCTCAGCGCGGTGGAAAGCGAACTGATCAGGCAAAGCGATTGGGATGGCATGATACGTTACGGCGTTATTTTCTTTATGCCGGAAAAACCCGGCGCGGTCCTCGGCGTTTCCAATCTGCATATTCATGCCGCAATGCGCGGTCGGGCGCTGCGGGAATTTCAGACTGCGCGCAATGCCCCGGACGCGCTGTATCCGCTGGCCGGAAAGGGCGACTTGAGCTGGAACAGGTCAAAGTGAAACCAGTAGCTGCTGTTCCGGGTTGATCTGTCGGCCCGGGAACACCGGTCCAATCAGGTTCAGGCAGTGATGCGCTGCCTGAACTGTGCATGGATGCAGCGTCTGCCACCTATTTGGGAATCGTGCCTTCCACACCCTGCACATAAAAATCCATGGACAGTATCTTCGTCAAAGGCAGTTCGCTGCCGGCAGCAACCCTGATGGCGCCGGACTGATCTTTGACCGGTCCCTGAAACGGCGTCAGGGTGCCGGCAATCAGGGCTTTTTTGCGGTCTTCAAACACCTTGACCACGTTGGGCGGAACCGCCGGATTAAGCGGCGCCATTTTGATCATGCCTTCTTTTAAGCCGCCGTGCACCTGGGATGATTTCCATGTGCCGGCCATGACGGCAGTGACCGTATCGATGTAATAGCCGCTCCAGTCATTCATGGCCGCAGTCAGCTGCGCGCGCGGCGCAAATTTTGCCATGTCCGAATTCCAGCCAAATGCATACACGCCTTTTTCCTGGGCTACCTGCAGCGTAGCCGGAGAGTCGGTGCTTTGACTGAGCACATCGACACCTTCGGAAATCAGTGTTTCCGCGGCCTGTCTTTCCTTGGCCGGGTCATACCAGGTGTTGACCCAGATGACCCTGGTTTTGATGGCCGGATTAACGCTTTGCGCGCCCAGCGTGAACGCATCGATATTGCGGATCACTTCAGGAATCGGGAACGATGCCACGACGCCCAACAGATTGCTTTTGCTCATTTTGCCGGCCAGCACGCCGTTCAGATAAGCGCCCTCGTACAAACGCGTTTCGTAGGTGCTCAGATTTTTAGCTGCGGTATAGCCGGTAGCGTGGGCGAACACGACATCCGGATAGGCTTTGGCGACCTTGACGGTCGGATTCATGTAGCCGAACGAGGTGGTAAAAATGATTTTGTTGCCGTTCAATGCCAGCTTGCGGATCACGCGCTCGGCGTCCGCTCCTTCAGGAACGCTTTCCACATAAGAAGTCCTGACCTTGCCCGCCATGGCTTTTTCCAGCGCCAGGCGGGCCTGGTCATGTGCATAAGTCCAGCCTGCATCGCCTACCGGTCCGACATAAACGAATGCCACTTTCATGGGTTCAGCAGCAAATGCGGGCAGGACAAAACTGATCAGTG
>Ga0364919_10387_pt1 | contig 14501 bp, 13 predicted proteins | sample SorcelJu500001C7_2_FD_206953 | JGI IMG/M metagenome (GOLD analysis project Ga0364919, IMG submission 206953) | Enriched cells from Trout Bog Lake Hypolimnion, Wisconsin, USA - BchlTB.June20.5000.01.C7 | ecosystem: Environmental > Aquatic > Freshwater > Lake > Hypolimnion/Profundal zone | place... | reverse complement strand
CGAGTGGGACCTCCATCGTTGTTCCCCTTCATCTAAGTTTGGACTGATCCGGAGCGCCAGGGAACCAAAAGGGCCGGCGACTAATTCCCCTTCGCCCGCTCAGGTGGTTTCTCTTTTTATCAGTTGCCGCCTGGAAAGCATCCTTACATGGCAGTAAACAGCCGCAGCGGCAAGCAGGTGTTTAATGGTATGGCACAAACACATAGGGGCGAAGGTCTCCCGTTCCCGCCCTCTCGTTGAAACCCCAATATATAACGCTGCCCGCCCCGGCGGCAAAAAAAGGGATCAGCAGAAAGAACGAGCCGGTCGCTTAACGTGTTGAAAACTACTTAAGATTCCTCCCCAAACCAAGCAGAGTCTTCATGTCTGCTGAGGAAGATATCTTACCCAGAAAAAGGGCTGCCGAGTGAGTCTCAGCAGTCCTTGTCCTCATTTCTTCAACACTTTAAGCGACCGGCTCGGCAGAAAGAAGCCCGCTCTCGAACTGATCCGCTCCGATTGCCTGGATCTATTGAGCATTAAACATGCCATCCGGCAGCACATCAATTACTCCAGACATTACGACGAGATAGCCCAAAAATTCATCCCTTCCGCCCTCACTTCGGAGTTGTGATTTGACATTCTATGAGTACATACAATACACTGAATGTATAAGAACCTCGCCCGATTTATGTTCCGGGAATCGAGCAGAGCTTTTGGGCCGCCGGTATCGGCGCCCTTCATTTTTTCCTTTACCCGTCTACGGGTTTACAGTTTATGCCTGCTCCATCATGGCCGTGATAAATAACGTAAACCTAATGTTGAAAGGAGCCGGACGATGCAGGAGCATGTAACAGTAGAGCAATGGGTAAATATGTTTGAGGAGATCGGGCTCGATAATGCGACAATGAGCAGGTGGCACAGCATCTTTGAAGCACGCTATCCCGGGGCCCATCAGAGCTTCCTTGAGTGGCTCGGACTTTCTCCCGAGGCGGTCGAGAAGATTCGCAACAAGAGCAGATAAAAAGGAGGGGGGGGCAGTGGTTGGCCGCCGCTGCTCTATTATAAAATTTGAAATTCTACTCGATATCCAAAATCGCACGACTATTCGGTCTCTCCCGGAGCACACTTCTCTACTACGATCGCATGGGGCTCCTGTCGCCTTCCCGCCGGACATCCGCCGGATATCGCGTGTATGCGGACGAGGATGTGAAGCGCCTTGACAGGATATGCCTTTTCCGGCAGACGAGTCTTTCGATCGAAGACATCAGGATCATCCTCCAGTCGGAAGAGAAGCCCTGCGCGGAAATCCTTGAGAAGCGATTACAGGAGATCGGAGAGGAGATCCTCGACCTGAAAGCCAAACAGGGGCTGATTTCTACCATGTTAAAGAGAGTGGCCTCGGATAATCGGCCGGAGGTCGATAAGAAGACCTGGGTAGAAATGCTCCGGGCAGCAGGGATGGACGATCAGGCCATGGGGCGGTGGCATTCCGAGTTTGAACACCGGGCGCCTGAAGCGCATCATAATTTTTTGCTGTCACTGGGAATATCAGAAGATGAGATACAGAGGATTCGCCGGCAGTCAAGAGAGATGATGCCCGACTATTAATCGGGCATCAGTTGCCGGAATCGATATCGCGCGGCTCAATCAGCAGCTTAATTCCATCGAGAATTTCGTAAACCCGCTTCTGCGACAGTGTTCCAATGTATTCTCCCAAATCTGCTTTATCTACAGTAAATACTTGGGAAACATTCACAACACTTTGCTTTGGCAGGTTCGCCTCATCCGGTTCCAATAAAACGTTTCCCGGAGCGTAGGCACGTTTAAGATTGGAAGTGAGCGAACAAACGACGACAGTTCGAATGCGGCTCCGATTAAAGACATTGTTTTGAATGACAACGTGGGGATGCAGCAAGGCAGGGCCGGAACCGGCGGGGTCGCCCATGTCGATCCAGTAGACATCGCCCTGGTTTATCACCACTCACCTTCCACAATCTTGCGGTGCAAGCGTCGCATGCCTTGACGCAGTGTTTGCCCGGCTGGATCGGGTTCATCCGGGTAGGCTCTGTTAATTTCTTGAAGCAGTTGTTCATTTTCATGGCGCCGGAGGAAATCCTCCAAGGCCATGGCAAACAGCCGGCTTCGTGACACATTCATCTTGTGGGCAAGAGTGTCGATCTGCTCAAAGAGTGGCTTGTCCAGGGAGACCGCGGTCTTGACTTGAGCCATTATTTATACCTCCATGGTGACAAAAAGTATAACAACAGAGAATACCGAGGTCAATATATTTTATTGGTCCCCTTGCGCACTTGCGTCTTCCGGGAAAGAAAACACTTGCCTGGCCCACACGCATGTCAGAAGATCAAGCGATCCGGAAATTCTTTTCCACTACAGTTAATAAACTCTCTGGCGCAGGGAGCAACCATGAAGATCACCAGTAGCAGGGCAAAAATAGTGAAGACCGTCATGGAAGAGTGGGTACGCGAGGAGATGATAACGCGAGATGAAGGCACAAGACTCCTCCAAAGCTGTGAAGTCGTAGCTTTTGATTGGAAGCGGGCGACGAAATACTCTTTCTGGCTCGCTCTGATCTGCATTGTGATCGCGGTTTGTTCCCTGTTGGCCGATGAAGCGCTGCTGGAACTGATAGCCGGAATCTTCAAGGCTCCGGCTTTCGTGAAGAACCTGTGCTCGGCAGCGGTGGCGTTTGCCTTCTATTTACTCGGGTTCCGAACAAAAAGGGATCGGCCAGAAAAGATCTTCAGCATCGAAGCCATTTTCTTTCTTGGGATTCTTTCCACGGCCGGGTGCGTTTTTTCTTCGGCCAGGCGATTGATACTGGAAGCGGGCATTTCTCCATTCTTCTTTTGTTATCTGCCGTTATTTATGCTGCTGTGGGCCTCTTCGTACAATCCAAACTCATCTGGGTCTTTGGGCTTTTATAGATTGGAAGCTGGTTTGGAGCAGAAACCGGCTATATATCGGGCTGGGGCGCCTATTATCTGGGCATGAACTATCCTCTGCGATTTATATTTTTCGGAGCGGCACCAATAGCAGTCAGTTTCATTTTCAGAACGTGGGGAAGAAATGAGGACTTTGAAAAATCCACTCGCGCCATGGGGTTGCTTTATTTTTTTATTGCCCTTTGGATTTTATCGATCTTTGGAAACTACGGGGATTGGGTTTCGTGGGATAAGGCGAGGCAGATCGAACTTTTCCACTGGGCTCTTTTTTGCGATCGCTGCGATTGCGGCCATTTACTACGGAGTCCGGGCAGATGATGCAATGGTCCGAGGTTTTGGCTTAACTTTTATCTTCATCAACCTCTACACCCGGTTTTTCGAGCACTTCTGGAACCATCTGCACAAGGCCATCTTCTTTACGCTTCTGGCCGTGAGTTTCTGGTATCTTGGAACGAGAGCGGAGAGGATCTGGAATCTGGGGCGGAAGGGTAGCCCGAAACCCTGAAGCGAGACACTGCAGACTCTTGTAGTGGCCATTCAGTTTGCACAATCGCAAACGCCATCATGCCACGTTCGAGTACCTCAACGGAACCGAACAGGGGAGCAGGGGGGCCATGGATGCACAACTTTTCGCCTGGTAGCTCAGGGAATTTCCAGAATGGTCCTTTCCCGACCCGGCCTTATTTGCATGTATCCGCATTCAGCTTCCCGCATTCTGGATGTAAACAGGAATATGCCGGCGTCAGGCCTTTCCCAGACCATGCTGAATGGCAATGACTGCTGCCTGGGTCCGATCGGAGATTTCCAGCTTTGAGAAAATGGCGCTGACATAATTGCGTACTGTTCCTTCAGATAAAAAGAGCTGTTTGGCAATTTCCACATTGTTCAGGCCACGCGCCAATAAGCGGAGAACATCCACCTCACGGCCGGTGAGCTTGTCGGTGATGAGGGTGGAGGGCTGGGTTTGTCGGTCTGCCACCCGGTTCAACAGCTTTCCGGCCACCCCGGGATCGACGAATGATTTGCCCAGCACCGTCTCCTTCACGGCCCTGATCAATTCTTCGCGAGGCGTATCCTTCAGCAGGTAGCCCGAAGCTCCGGCGCGGACCGCATCGAACACCCATTCGTCATCGTCATAGGTTGTCAGTACCAACACTTTCACCTTGGGGTATCCAGTCCGGATTTGCCGTATAGCTTCGATGCCATTCATCCCCGGCATCTTGAGGTCCATCAGCACGAGGTCCGGGTTGTGCTTTCCTGTCAACTCCACCGCTTCCCAGCCATCCTGCGCCAACCCCACGACTTTAATGTCTTTCTCCAGAGTCAGCAGCATCTGGAGACCGTCACGAATGGTGGCTTGGTCATCGCAAATGATCACCTTCATCGTCATCACCTTCAAATCTTTAACTCTATTGTTGTACCCCGCCCCGGCCGGCTTTCAATATTGAGCTGACCGCCGACCAGTTGAGCGCGTTCGCGCATTCCGGTCAGGCCAAAGTGACCCGTTGCTTCACCGTGCTGCACGCTGAAACCCAACCCGTCGTCGCTCACTGTGAGAGAGAGTCTGCGGTCATCTACCGCCAACTTCACTTTCAGATTTTGTGCATTGGCATGGTGGCCCACGTTCGCTAACGCTTCTTGAGCTACCCGATAGACCGCTTGTTCCACATCAGGGGAAAGAGAATCGAGTCTATCAGGCAATAATAAGTGCAGCTTCAGACCAGCACGGGTTGCGGTTTCCTCCGACATTTTGCGCAGAGCGAGCAGTAGTCCCAGGTCATCGAGAGGACTTGCCCGCAAAGATTTCAAAGCCAGCCGCGTTTCCACCAGTCCGGAGCGGGTCTCTTGAAGCGATTTGTCGATCAGCTCTTTGGCGGTGCCTGAGTCGACATCAAAATATGCTTTTGCCGTTTCAAGTTGCACCGATAGAGCGCTGAGCGTATGGGCAAGCGTATCGTGTAACTCGCGAGCCAGTCGGTTCCGTTCCCTGCTGATGGTAAGATGTTCCAGCGTGCTGGCGTAGTGGACCAGCCCCGTATTCGCCTGCTCGAGAGAATGATTCTGCTCTCTCAATCGATTCATCAGTGTGCTGATGAAATATCCCACCAACAGGAGGCTAACCATCTGAATGACGAAAGCCGTCATCGGAGGCATAAAAGGTGCTCCCCCCGGGCGGTAAAACCAACCATGTAAACCAACATTGAATCCCGCCATGGCCAGTGTGAAGAAAACCACGTGCTTCCACCTGTATTGCCATGCAGTTAATACGAGGGGGATGAGGTTCATGGGCAGAAGCCGCAACATGATCGCTTGAGGGTTCCCATCCGGTGTCGGGGGTATCCAGAGCACAACCAGATTTCCGGATACAACCGGCACCACTGACAACAACCCGATGACAAGGGGCAAAAAAAAGCGCCCAAGCCAAATTCTAATGCGCGCCCAAAGCGAGAGGCCTAGAACAGCCAGACCGTCCAGCGCGCTGACAAAGTAAAACAGCGCGCCGAAGACCGGACGCGGATAAAACGAGTGGTCAATGCCCGCAAGCACGAGCAGATACCCCAACCAAAGCGCAACGACAAGGCCCAGAAGACGCACCAATTCGGTTTCGGTTCCATTTCTTTTCATAAAGCGTATCTAGCACAGAATCAAACGGGTTGCACCTGACTACCGTCATCTTTTTGTCCCCCCTGCCGTGACTCCGGTCATGGATGAGTGTGCGTGGAGTCATTAGGGTTGCCCGCGGAATGTGACTTGCGGCACTTTTGCCATTTCCGCCTATTTGATAGCCTCACCTCAAGGAAAAGCATCGTCTGAACAAAACCCATGGACTGAATAGGAGCTTAGAAATGGAACTGCATCATAGAGAATCCAAGCATTGGGTGACGGCCGGCGGCACTATCCTGCCTGTAGGGCATGGCTGTATTTTGATTGTGGATGATGAGGAATTAACGGTGAAGCTGGAAAAACAGATGCTCGAAAGCCTGGGTTATGAAGTGATTGCGATGAGCAGCAGCACAGATGCGTTTGAAGAGTTTCATACGGAGCCGGACCGGTTTGATCTTGTGATAACCGACATGAACATGCCGAATATGACAGGGGCGGAGCTGACGCAAAGGATTCTTTCTGTCAGGAAGAACGTCCCTGTTATTCTTTGCACTGGATCCTACGAGCTGATCGATGAGGAAAGGGCAAAATCGATCGGAATAACAGAATATGTAACGAAGCCGTTCACGTTTGAGAGATTAGCCAAAGCGGTTTTTAACGTCATTGTAAGAAAGATCGGGCAACTATCTTGAGGAGAAAACGTATGACACCTGTCATGGCAGGCCGTGATTGCCGTCATGCTGTTTCACTGCAAAATGTGATTTGCGACACTTTTACTCCATCTGGTGTTTTGATAGCCTGCCGGCAATAAACGCAGATGGCCGGCTTTTGTCATTGAGCCAATCATAAACGGGCTTTGTTGGAAAAGGGTAAACCACCCGACAGGGTGGGACTCAAAACCACGGGCTTGAGTCCGCTTGTGGGATAGGCCGGCAGGGTTTCCAAAGGCGAAGTACAGCACTTCCCGGCTGTGCATCGCTCAAAACGCAGCAAGGAGGTGCCGGCATGAATTCACTTCCATTTCAGAATTTCCCTACGTTCCCACTACACATTCACCGCCGCCGTAAGATCTTATTCAGAAGGAGAGGATCAATGAAAACGTTACCCTCTATCGCATCAACGCTGGTTATGGGAGTTTCTTTTGTTATCATTTTGGCCATGCTTTGTGTTGCGGTCGGACCTGCTCGGGCACAGACCTATGACACGGCCTATACCATTGCCGACGGCGCTCAGATGGACACGATCGCTTTTGATGGGTTTGCTTTTATTACCGGAAACCTCGATGCCCAGTCCTTTTTCCCGCCCGGTAAGGTGGCAGACTACTTCGGTTTCCAGTACCTGCGTGACCAAGGCCCAAACGGCATTGGGCACAATACCAGTTTCCTGACAAATTGCGCCACTAATGTTCTCAATATTCTGAACTCCGCCCAGTTTGCGCAGCTCATGACGCTGGCCAACAATCAGGTGACCAATTACAACCTCTACGCATACAAACGCTTCCCGTTAATGCAGGCCTTTAGCCGGTTGGCCGCCAGAAACATTCCTGCAGGGACTACCGGTTTAAGCCTGGCTGCCCTAAAAACCGCCTTCAGCGATCTTTATACGGTGGATGGCCGGCTCAGCTTCGATCGGGCTGTTGTCTATGCGTCCATAATCAACTCATTGACTGCTTCACAGCAGGCCTCTCTGAATTCTATGGCGGCAGGCGGTTATGACTCCTGGACGGTTACGGATGCTATGAATTCCTATGTCCAACAAATCACAAAGGGCGTATCAAATGACGTGGCCGCGCTATTGATGAGCTATGCGGGCGACATTTTTTCCTGGTACACAGGGTCACCGGATGCGGATGTGTACTGGTGTCCCGAGCGGCAGGGAGACTACTTTGGTAGTTTCTATATGAAGGATGCGCCGGCGGTTGGGAACCCGGATTACCAGATCGACACGACGGAGACCGGGAATATCGGCCAGGAATTCCTGAACGAATTGGCTGCCAACCATCTGGATACCCCGATAATGAACCTGGTGGATGAACAAAGGGACGCCCTTTACGCGGGCGCGGTTAACATCTTGCAGGTTCGCACAGCCATCGACACGCTGCTGAGGAGCCTCATAGGTCCTAACCCGCCGAGCGATCCGCAAGACTCGGTGCTGCCACAGGTGTTGCAACTGTCTGCGGTCTATGGGGCACTTGACGGCCAGATCTCCTATGATTACGCCACGGTCTTTGCAACGGTGGCCCAATCCCTGACCACGAGCCAGTATAACTATCTGGCTGCGCTCAGACAGACCCTGTTGACCGGCGTCTACAATGGCGTCCCGTATGATTTTACCGTGTGCACCACGCCATATCTCTATGCCGACGTCATCACAGATACGTCGGTACTTAGCACATACATTTCCAACACGGACTACCTGTTTGGCTATGACTCTGCAGCCATCCATCTTTCTCCCTTAGCAGCAACAATGCAGAGTGGCGATCATCAACAGTTCTCCGCCTTTCTCTCCGGAACAGCCAACACGGGTGTTATTTGGGAGGTAAATGGGGTGACAGGCGGCAACGCTACTGTCGGTAACATCAGCACTACGGGGGTCTTCAATGCCCCCCAGGTGGCGCCCAATCCCCCCAAGGTAACAATCACGGCCGTATCGATGGCCGACCCCGCCAAGTCTGCCAGCGCGACAGTCACCTTGTGCGCTGTGCCTGCGCCTCGCGTGCTCAGGCGATGATGAACCGGCTGCCCAAGGTGGTCCGCTCGCGGTTGTGGCCCCCGGTGGATTTTGGGGGCGTTTTCAACCGGCCATGCAGAGGGACACTTTCTGAGCGGATTCTAAGGTCATCATTTAACATACAACCCAAGCCGGGAGGAGTCGTAAGGCTCCCCCGGCTTTTGTTCATAAAGCAGGGTTGCATGTGAACGAACCGCTTGAAGGTTTCCTTGGCCGCAGTCAGGCCCTTCGAACCAAAGTGATGGCCAAAAAAATCAAAAAATGTCGTCCATGAACCTGACGTGAAATATCCCCGCTCGCTCCATCCTATCATCCAATTTAAACAACGCCTTCCCAGGTCAGGCAACTATCTTGAGGGGTAAACGTATGACACCTGTCATGGACAGGCTATGATTCCCGTCATGCCGCTTCACTGCAAAATGTGATTTGCGACACTTTTACTCCATCGGGTGTTTTGATAGCCTGTGGGCAATAAATGCAGATGGCCGGTTGTGGCCGCTAAACCAATCATAAACGAGCTTCGTTTGAAAAGGGTAAACCACCTGAAAAGGTGGGACACAAAGCCACTGGCCTAAGTCCGCTTGTGGGATAGGGTGGCAGGGTTTCCAAAGCGAAGCGCAGCACTCCCGCTGTGCATCGCTCAACACTCAGCAAGGAGGCGCTGTATGAATATCTCAAGCCACGCCAGAAACTTACCGACTTTACCATTGCACATTGACTTCCCTAACAAGACCATCCGCAACACACGAGGAGAACCGATGAACCTTCCACATTTGATTTCTTCTAAGCGAAAGGGCAAAGAAAATATTGGCGGTATGTGGATGCTGGTTATGAGAACCGCTTTCGTTATGGTACTCTCTGTGCTCTTTGCTTCAGTTGCGCCGGCTTCGGGCGATGACATGAATATCAGTCAAACCCTCTCTGACGGCGCCCAAAGCAGCACGATTGCTTTTGACGGGTTCGCTTTTATTACCGGAAACCTCGATGCCCAGTCCTTTTTCCCGCCCGGTAAGGTGGCAGACTACTTCGGTTTCCAGTACCTGCGCGACAACGCCCCAAACGGCATTGGGCACAATACCGATTTTCTGACAAACTGCGCGTTGAATCTCCTCTATACCCTGAGCGATAGCCAGTTCGCGACTCTCAAGACACTGGCGACCAGCCAGGTGGATCAGATAAATCTATACGCTTACAAACGGTTCCCACTGATGAAGGCTTTTAATCGCGAGTTAAACGGAGACATTCCGGCAAAGACAAACGGTTTGAGCCTGACTGCGGTAAAGGCTGCATCGAGCGACCTATACGCGCTGGACGGCCAGATAAGCTTTGACCGGGCCGTCGCCTATGCGTCGATCATAAATACATTGAACGCTTCACAGAAGGCCAATCTGGATGCGATGAAGGCGGGCGGTTTTGCCTCCTGGACAGTAACGGCTCAAATGCAAACCGCAGTAAATGCTCGCATGCGGGGCGTCTCCAATGACGTGTGCGTGGCGCTGATGACCTATGCGAGCGACATTTTTGCCTGGTATGCGGGGTCACAGGAAGCGGACGTGTACTTCTGCCCTGAGCGCCAGGGAACTTACTTCGGTTCCTTTTACGCCAAAGATGGTCCGGCTGTCGGGCAACCGGGTTACCAAATCAGCGTGACGCTGACCGCAGACGTCGGCCAGGCATTCCTGAACGAGTTGTCCTCCAACCATCTGGACCTCCTCGTTACCGGCCTAGTGGATGAACAGAGAGACAGTCTGTACGCCGGTGCGGAGAACATCGTGCAGGTCCGCACCGACATCTCCTCGCTGCTCCGGAGACTTATCACGGCGCCTCCCGCGACAGCTCAGGCAAAATCCAATCTGCTGGCTCGGGTGCTGGAAAAATCCCGAACCTATGGGGAACTCGACGGTGGTATAGTATATTCGGACGCGATGGCTTTCGCGCAGGTGTACAAGTCGATGACCGCCACTCAGAAGGCCGATATGACGGCGCTGAGAAAAACCGTCATGTCCGGTACCTATAGTAATGGGAAATCCTTTGACTTTTCCGTGTGTACAACACCTTTTCTGTACTCAGCCGTTATCAGCGACACGTCAGTGCTTTCCCCATATATTTCCAACACGGACTATCTGTTCGGCGCGTCTGCTAATAGCACTGTAGCTGTTACCATTTCTCCCACAAGTGCGAAGTTGTTCACTGGAGTGAAAGCACAGTTCACCGCCAAGGTCACCGGAACAACCAGCACGGGTGTTACCTGGCAGGTAAATGGAGTGCCGGGCGGCAACCCCACCGTTGGGAACATAAGCACTACCGGCGTCTATAACGCCCCTCAGGTCGTGCCCAATCCGCCCACAGTGACAATCACAGCCATTGCCAAGGCCGATCCCACCAAGTCTGCCAACGCCGCAGTTACAGTGAGCGTTCTTCCACCCGTGGCCGCCTTCAAGTTCTCCCCAGGCGCGCCTTCTGCTGGACAGACGGTGAATTTTACAGACACTTCGACCGGGCCTCCGGCTTCATGGTCGTGGAACTTTGGGGACGGATCAACCAGTGCAACCCGGAATCCGACTCACATCTACAGCAAAACTGGCAGTTACAAAGTGACCCTCAAAGCAACCAACGGCGGGGGCTCCAGCATATCGACCAATACCATTTCCGTCAGTGCTGCCTCGAGCGGGAGATGAAACGATGAGAAGGGGGATGATCGCTATCGCGCTAGGCGTGAGCATGTTTGCCAAACTTGCGGCGGCACAGGATCGGCTCCCCCCTCCTCAGGGGGGGCGCGAACCGCCGCCCCAAGCCTATGAGGATTGCAGGGGCAAGAAAGCCGGGGATGTTGTTCAGCATACCACGCCGGGAGGCAAGGTCGAGGCCGTTTGCGTGGATTCACCGAAAGGTTTGGCGGCACGCCCAAAGGAGTCCCCGGGGAATCAGCCAAACGTTTTGCCGAAGCAGTCCTCCGGTCCGCAGGGACCCTTGCTACGCGAAGACGCGAAACGGTACTCGATCGAACAGGCCGTCTCCGATCGGGCGCAACTGCACACGATCGCTTTCGATGGCCTTGCCTTCCTGACGGGCAGCTTTGGCAGCGACACCTTCCTGCCGCCCGGGAAGGTCTCCGACTTTTTCGGCTTTCAGTACATGCGGGATATCGATGCCGCGCAGGGTGGCCACAACACTTCGTTTCTGACGCGGATCGCAAATAACATGCTGGCCATCTTAAGCGATGAGCAGAAAGCGCAACTCCTGTCCCTGGGCAAGGCACAGGAAAATGACATCCGGCGGTTCGCCGAGATGAGGTTGCCGTTGATCAGGGCGTTTCGCCAAAACCTGGATGGCGATATCCCCGCCGGCAGCAAGGGCCTGGACCATGATGCGGTGATAAAGCGCTCGGCCGACCTGTACGAACTCGACGGGCTGCTGGCTTTTCAACGGGCAAAGGTTATGGGGGGCTTCATCTGCGGCTTGAGTGATCGGCAGAAAGCTGCCCTGGCCAAGCTGAAGTTAGGCGATTCCCGTAGCTGGCCGGACCTGCCGGACCAGCTCGACAGAAAGGGCATGTCCCACGAGGTAAATGTAGCCGTAATGACCTACGCAAGCGAGATGTTCTCCTGGTACGCCGGCTCCCTTGAAGCGGACACTTACTTTTGCCCCGAGCGGCATGGGATGTACTTCGGTGGATTTGGAATGAAGACTGCTCCAGCTATGGGCAAGAAGGACTACTCGATCAGCACTTCACTCACGGATGGCAGCGGCGAGGCTTTCCTGGCCGCGCTGACGGAGCCTCAGCGAAAACTCGTTACGGATTTGGTAGACCTTCAGCGCCGGGATCTCGATGAGATCGTCAATACCCGGCGGGCAATCTCGACCGAATTGCGGCGTTTTCAAAAGGGCGAATCCGCAGACACAGCCAAGGTGCTCTCTTTGTCAAAACGCTACGGAGAACTCGACGGTGAGATATCGTACCTCTACGCCAAGGCTTTTGCCGAGGTGGCCAAAACGCTAACCGCGCAACAGAAGGATAAACTGGCCGGGATGCGCAAATCCGACCCCTCGGATCCCAAAGGCCCGTTCCTGTACTCATCCCCTATCAGCATGCCAAAGATCGAGGACACGGACTTTCTGTTTGCCACACGGTGAGCGGATCGCCAACTGCGCGGATTGATTCTTGCAGCGCCGGTCTATCAGGATTTCCCTTCATAAAGACACTGCAATCCTTTGATTACAGTGCTGCCCCCGGGCTGCCTTTGCGTTTGACTTTCAGGCCGGAATTCGATCCTAAAGCGCAGCTCGGATGCATCGCAGGCAACTTGGCGCATTACTCCAGTTTATAGGGCGATCCAGGACCCTGGAATGATTTGCTACCTATGGCAGGGCGGGGACCCCAGAGAAAACGCATCGGCTGTCGACTTTTCTTACAATTCGCTCCAAATGGCTAAATAGCTTAATTTACTATTATATTTGACGAATATTCATATCGGATGAATTGTGATGTTAAATAACTTTACAGATGTTCAGGCAATTCCGTCAAGAAGATTGAGAATGCGACATAATTAGTGGACATTAATTCTTATTATTGATTAACAGAAGGGATAATAAGAATATAATTTTGTCGTTTCTTATATTGGTATAGTTTATGCTTATCTAATATATACCGATTTTAATGCACCACTCAGGGGTATTCGCTTTCATTTCATCAATGCATTGAAAACTATGTCAAGAAGAAACCAGGTATTAACTAAGAATGATATTTTAATGATAATGATTATCTTATTTTGTAGATTGTCGATTACACCTACCAATGAAATGCACCCGAGATGGTGCACGCTGTTCTTTCATAACACATTGTGGCGCATTGAAACCTATTTAGAGGAGGGGATAAGTACTAACTAGAAAAAGATTCCTACGATATTGGTTCTCCTGTTTTTGTGCATTTCTTATTATATCCACCATTGAAATGAACCCAAGACAGTGCGCGCTGGTCTATTGCCGGCAATTAAGCACTCCATAAAACCAAAGCAGGGAGGGACTGAATGCAAACCAGGAAGAAAATTCTCATGATTACGGTCATCCTATTGATGATCGGTTTCGGAGTCCGGGCGACCCAGGCGGATCTGCTTGTCGATCGCGGCCTGCCGACGACCTATCTGAATGACCCAAACGGTAACGCAAGCAACACGTCTCTGGCTGAGACCGAACCCACGATAGTGGGCGATACATTCTCAATAGGTAACGCCGGCCAGAACTTTTATCTGGACTCCATCCGGGTTTGGGTGGTGGGCGATGCCCCGGCCGCGACCACTTTGTACGGAGGATACGTGTCAAACGGGTCGGCTGGGCTTTCTCAGATATCCACCACCATTCTCAGCGACACCGTGGTTACCTATGCGGGAGGCGCCGTATACTATGACGGAGCGTACCCCATCCACCAGGTCGATTTCCAGGTAGACGCGTTCGTTAACGGCGGCCAGGGCTTTTACTTTTTCGTGGATGGAAACGACCCGTCCGACAGTCCATACCTGCACGCTTCGAACGCGTTTCTGAGCGGTTCGAACCAGGACGGCGCCGACAATCTTTTCTGGATTTACAACACATCGACCGGCAGCCTCATGTCCGAATCCGCGGCTTTCGGGTATTGGGACAAGCCCGCCGACATAGACGTACAGGTTTTCGGGACACAGGTTCCGGAGCCTTCAGCGCTGTTCCTTTTCGGCTTCGGCCTTCTTGCCGGAGCGGCAACGGCGCGCAGGAGATTCAAGAAGGGATAGCATATCGGAAAAACGTCCGTGATTCGCCGAGTGCTGAGCGATTCAGGCAAAGATTCGCGGTATGCTGCGGCAAGGCGCGTTACTCAACTGTAACCGAAGTGGTGATAAGCTCAATTAGGAGGAGAGCAACATGTCGAAAAGGCTAACACTGATCATAATGGCGGGCGCATTTTTGTGCCTGCCGCTGGCTTCCGCCTGGGCGGGTATCCTTCAAATGCCTACGGACGTTGCCTATTACGATCCTACCAAAGCATATAACGGTGTGACGATTTTCGCGCAGTTCAATTCAAATTTTACCTATATGATCGATATGGACGGCCGACTGGTCCATTCGTGGGTTAGCGTCGGCGGGGGCAACTACCAGTCCAGACTCGAAGATAACGGCAATCTCAGCTTCATCGGGACGCCGTCGCCGACCCCTTCAGGCGCCACCACCGTACTGAGCGGCGGAGGCGCTAAT